>Ga0081538_10001989_pt1 | contig 20415 bp, 22 predicted proteins | sample TabmetS5T2R1_FD_71022 | JGI IMG/M metagenome (GOLD analysis project Ga0081538, IMG submission 71022) | Tabebuia heterophylla rhizosphere microbial communities from the University of Puerto Rico - S5T2R1 | ecosystem: Host-associated > Plants > Roots > Rhizosphere ...
AAGCAGCCCTAAGAGCTATCAGAAATGAGCATCGGGTTCTCCATATTCCTCATCGCCGTGGGCGCAATCCTGCGTTACGCGGTCACCGCATCGGTCTCGGGAGTGGAGCTTGAAACCGTCGGCCTGATCCTGATCATCGCCGGCGTCCTCGGGCTCGTGATCTCGCTCGCGATCATCTTCCTGCGTGATGACGGGCGCACTCCGCCGCCGCGGGACGACTATCCGACGCGCGGCATCTAAGCCCGAGTACCATCTGACCCGTACACGGGAGCTCGGGGGAAACCGGGCTGAGAGGGCGGCTGCGGCGCCGCCGACCGTCGAACCTGACCCGGGTAATGCCGGTGTAGGAAGGGGAGATGCAAGAGCCGCGAATCAGCAGAGGGCAGCGCTACGACGCCGTCGTCGTGGGTGCCGGCCTGATCGGCCTCGCCTGCGCCTGGCGCGCGCAGCGCCGGGGCATGTCCGTGCTCGTCGTCGACCGCGCGGCCGAGCCGGGCGCGGCCGCATCGAGCGTTGCCGCCGGGATGCTCGCGCCGATCACCGAGGCCGATTTCGGCGAGCTCGGTCCGCTGCGCGTGAACCTCGCCGGCCGTGAGCGCTGGGCCGCCTTCGCCGCCGAACTGGAGGAGCTCACCGGGATGCCGACCGGCTACCGCGAGAGCGGCGCGCTCGTAGTCGCGGCCGATGCCGACGACGCCGGCGAGCTGCGGCGGCTGCATGAGTTCCAGCGCGAACTCGGGCTCGACGCCGAGTGGCTCACGCCCTCGCGATGCCGCGAGCTCGAGCCCGGCCTGTCGCCGCGCATCGCCGGCGGGATCCTCGCTCCGCAGGACGGCCAGGCCGAGCCGCGCGCCGTCACGCGGGCGCTCGCAGCCGCCGTCAACGAGCTCGCTCTTGGCGTCGAGGTCGAGTCACTCGAGCACGACGGCGGGCGCGTGACCGGCGTCCGCACGAGCGACGGAACGATCGGCTGCGACCAGGTCGTGCTCGCCTGCGGCGCCTGGAGCGCCGAGCTCGCGCCGGACGGGCAGGGGCCGCCGGTGCGGCCGGTCAAGGGCCAGATCCTCGAGCTGAGGGCCCGAGGGGCCGTGGACGAGCCTTTCACGCGCGTGCTCCGCACTCCACGCTGCTACCTCGTCGGCCGGGGCGACGGCCGCGTCGTGCTGGGGGCGACGATGGAGGAGCAGGGCTTCGACACCACGGTCACCGCCGACGGTGTCTTCCGGCTGCTCGAGGCGGCCTATGAGGTGCTGCCCGACGTCGGCGAGCTCGAGCTGACCGGTGCGCGCGCAGGGCTGCGGCCGGGCACGCCCGACAACACGCCCGTCATCGGCCGCGACGAGCTCGAGGGGCTCGTCTGGGCCACCGGCCACTGGCGCAACGGCGTGTTGCTGGCACCGCTGACCGGCGAGGCCGTGGCCGGGCTGCTCGCCGGCGAGGAGCTGCCCGCCGAGCTGAGCGCGCTCAGCCCCGACCGCTTCGGAGCGAGGGCGCGCGCCTGATGCAAGTTGTCCTGAACGGAGAGTCTCAGGAGCTCCCCGACGGGGCGACCGTCGAGGCCGCCGTGATTGCGACGGGCGCGCCGGCCGACGGTCGTGGCGTGGCCGTCGCGCTCGACGGCGACGTCGTGCCGCGCGGCGAGTGGTCGACCACGCCGGTCCGAGAGGGACAGCTGGTTGAGGTGCTGCACGCCGTGCAGGGGGGTTCTTGATGTTCACGATCGGGGGCCGTGAGCTGGAGTCGCGCCTGATCCTGGGGACCGGAGGCTTCCGCAACCTGTCGGTGATGGCCGAGGCGGCGGAGGAGTCGGGCGCCGAGCTCGCGACGGTGGCGATGCGTCGCGTCGACCCGAGCGCGCGCGGCTCGATCGTCGAGGTGCTGTCGGAAACCGGCCTCGAGGTACTGCCGAACACGGCCGGTTGCTTCACGGCGCGCGACGCGGTCGCCACCGCCAAGCTGGCGCGCGAGGCGCTCGAGACCGACTGGGTGAAGCTCGAGGTGATCGGCGACGACCGCACGCTGTTGCCGGATCCGGTGGAGCTGCTGCGCGCCGCCGAGGAGCTCGTGGCGGACGGCTTCACGGTGCTGCCGTACACGAACGACGATCCGATCCTGGCGCGCCGGCTCGAGGACGCCGGCTGCGCCGCCGTGATGCCGCTCGGCTCGCCGATCGGCAGCGGCATGGGCATCAACAACGCCTACAACCTGCGCCTGATAATCGAGGCCGCCGCTGTGCCGGTGATCCTCGACGCCGGTATCGGAACGGCTTCGGACGCCGCGCTCGCGATGGAGGCCGGCTGCGACGGCGTGCTACTTGCGAGCGCGATCTCGCGGGCCGCCGACCCGGTGCGGATGGCGGGCGCGATGCGCAAGGCCGTCGAGGCCGGCTACGAGGCGAGCGCGGCCGGACGCATCCCGCGGCGCACCTACGCGCAAGCCTCCACACCAGGGGAGGGGCTGGCCGAGCTCACGCCGGCGGCCGACCCCGCCGAGCACGGCCGCGGGCGGTGAGCACCGAGCTCGAGCGCAGCACGGCCGACGCGCTGGCCGAACGCTGGCGCACCGCCTGGCAGAGCAGCGGCTTCGAGTCCTGCTGCACGCCCGACGTCTCCTACGAGGACCCGGTGGCGGTGGAGCCGCTGCGCGGCGTCGACGCACTCGAGCGTCACGCGCTCGCCCTGCGCGCGGCGTTCCCGGATCTACGCGTCGAGGCGACGGCCCCGCCGCTCTCCCGCGAAAACCACCTGTGCATTCCCTGGCGCGCGCTTGGCACCCAGCGGGGCGATCTCGGTCAGATGCTGCCGGCGAGCGATCGCTACGTGACGCTCCACGGGGTCCACTTCATCGAGCTGACCGACGGCGCGGTGCGCCGCGCACGCGGCTTCTTCGACCTTTACGACGCCGCCACCCAGCTCGGGCTGTTGCCCACACGCGGCGGGGTGGGGGAGACGGCGCTGCTGCTGCTGCGGGGGTTCGGGTTGCGGCGGCGCTGAGGCTACCGCGTTACCTCTATGGTGCCGGCCATCCCCGGCGCGTGCACGCGGCACACGTACTCGTAGGTGCCAGGTTGGTCGAACGTGTGCTCGAAGGTGTCGCCCTCCATCATTCCGCCCTCGGGTCCGGAGCTGAACTGAGCGCCGGGGCCGCTCGTCTTGTCGACGTCGTGCGGGACACCTTCGTCGTTCGTCCAGGTGACCGTGTCACCGGCCTTGATCGTCGCGTCGGAGGGGTCGAACTGGATGTTCTGCATGCTGACCTCGGCGCCACCGCCACCGCCGCCGCCACCGCCGCCCGTATCGGCGGGCTGCTCGCTGTTACCGCCGCCGCCTCCGCCGTTGCCGGAGTCGTCGTCATCGTCGCCGCAGCCGGCAGCGACCAGCGCGAGCGCCATGCAGGCGATGAGCAGTACGAGCAGCCTCTTCATGGGCGGAACACTAGCCCGGCCGGCGCGCCCTAACGCGCCAAGAGCAGCTCGAGCAGCGCCTTCTGGGCGTGCAGACGGTTCTCGGCCTGATCCCACACCGCCGAACGCTCGCCGTAGAGCAGGTCGGCCGTGATCTCCTCGCCCGGGTGGGCCGGCAGGCAGTGGAGGACGATCGCCTCGTCGCGTGCCTGCGCCAGCAGCGCTGCGTCGACCCGGTAGGGCGCCAGCAGCGAGCGGCGCCGCTCGGCGTCCTGCTCGTCGCCCATGCTCACCCACACGTCGGTGTAGATCGCGTGCGCGTCCCGCACAGCCTCGGCCGGCTCAATGCTGGGAGCCTCGGGCAGCGACAGCTCCGGCGGGCTCGCCACGGCCACCTCGACGCCCGCGATCGCGCCGCCGAGCAGGAGCGAGCGGGCCATGTTGTTGCCGTCGCCGACGTACGCGAGCTTCAGCCCTTCGAGCGTGCCGAAGCGCTCCAGCAGCGTCATCAGGTCCGCCAGCACCTGGCAGGGGTGATGCTCGTGCGTGAGCATGTTGATCACCGGTACGCCGGACCAGCGCGCCAGCTCCTCGACCGTTTCGTGCGGTCCGGTCCGTATCCCGATCGCGTGCACCATCCGCTCGAGCACAAGCGCGGTGTCGCGCGCCGACTCGCCGCGCGCGAGCTGCAGCTCGCCCTCCCGCAGGATCAGCGGATGACCGCCGAGCTCGAACACGCCGGTTTCGAAGGACACCCGCGTGCGCGTCGAGGGCTTGTCGAAGACGAGCGCAACGCTCTTGCCGTCGAGCGCGCGCGAGCCGAGACGATCGGCTTTGAGCTCGATCGCGCGCTGGAGCAGCCGCAGCTGCTCTTCGGTACTGAGCTCCTCACCTGTTAGGAAATGGCGGGCCATGCGAGTCCTCAGCTGGAACCTCTACCACGGCCGCGACTTCCCGCCGGATCCGGCACTCTTCAGCTGGCGGAGCCGGCTGCTGAGGACGACCGAGCGGGGCGCCACGCACGCGCAGGTCAATCGCCCGCTCTTCGGCGAGTTCGCGAGCGTGCTGGACGGGTTCGGCTGGGACGTCGCGCTGCTGCAGGAGGCGCCGCCGCGCTGGTTTCGCAAGCTGTGCACGCACATGCGCTCACACGGCGCGCTCGTCAGGACCTCGCGCAACCTGTGCCCGCCGGTGCAGAGCCTGCTGGCCGACTGGAACCCGGACCTGATCGCCTCCTTCGAAGGAGGCTCGAACCAGATCCTCGTACGCGCCCCCGGGCGCGTCGTCGAGCGGCGCGCGCTGACACTCGCTCACCGGCCCGAGCAGCGGCGCATGCAGTGGGCGCGCCTCGAGCTCCCGGAGGGCCGCGTCTGCGTGGCGAACCTGCACGCCTCCGCCGGACTGCCAGAGCGCGCCGCGGCAGAGGTGGTGCGTGCGGCGGAGCACGCCGTCGCCTGGTCGGAGGAAGACGCGCTCGTCTTCGGCGGCGACCTGAACCTGCGCCCCGGCCGCAACCCTGAACCCTTCGAGGTGCTGCGCGAGCGGATGCGCCTCGCACCGCCGACGGCACGGGATGCGATCGACCACCTGCTGGTGCGGAAGCTCGCCGTGATCGAGCGGCCGCGCCGATTCGCCCCGGAGCGGCGCGAGCTGACCGGGCCTGACGGCCTTCGCATCCGGCTCTCGGACCACGCGCCGGTCGGCGGCGCGTTCGCGCTGTCGAGGTGAGATAGTCCGCGCAGCGACCACGGCAGAGGGAAGGTGTGAAATGAGCAAGGCGAGCGGCGGATCGAGGCGGGCGTCGACGAGCAAGCGCAGCAGCGCCGCGAAGAAGGGGGGCGCCGCCCGCGGCCGCCAGCAGAAGGCACAGGGGACGGCCAAGACTGCGTCGCGCGCGGCGACCAAGCCGGCGAAGGCCGCCGGCGTCGAGGCCAAGACCGTCGCCGAGTTCCGCGAAGCCCTGCGCAAGAACCTCATCAAGCCGAGCGGGATGGTGCTGCTCACGCGCGACCGCATCGAGGAGGCGCTCCACAAGAGCGGCAAGCTGTCCGCGAGGGACGCGCGCGGCATCGCCGGTGACCTCGTCAAGCGCGGCCGCAAGGAGACCGACGACGTCCTCAAGGACCTCGAGAACCTGCTCGACAAGGGCCGCCGCGACGTCTCGAAGCGCGCCGGCAAGGCTCGCGGCCGCGCCGTGCACGCAGCATCGCCCGCGATTGCCCGCGCGGACAAGGCCCGGCGCGCCGCCGGCGTCGGCTCGAAGTTCCCGATCAGCCTCTACGACGAGCTCAACGTCGGCGAGATCAAGTCGCGTCTCGGCGACCTCAAGCCCGCCGAGCTTCGCAAGGTCCGCGACTACGAGCGCCGCAACGCGAACCGCAAGGGCGTGCTCAACTCGATCGAGTCCAAGCTGAAGTAGGGCTGCGACCATAGGGCGTCGTGGAAGGCGCCCAGGTAACGACATCGCGGCCCCGCAAGGGGGACGAGCTCGAGCTGCGCATCGACCGCCTCGCCCATGGCGGCGCGGGCGTCGCGCGCAGCGATGGCTACGTCGTGTTCGTCCGCGGCGCCGTGCCGGGCGACCTCGTGCGCGCGCGCATAACGCGCTCGAAGCGCTCGTTCGGCGAGGCGGACACGATCGAGTTGGTGGAACCCAGCCCTGAGCGCGTCGAGCCGCGCGCGCCCCACCCCGGCGCGCCCTGGCAGGTGCTCCCCTACGAGCGTCAGCTCGAGGAGAAGGAGGAGCAAGTGCGCGACGCGCTCGCGCGCATCGGCCGCTTCGAGTCGCCCCCCGTCGAGCCGATCGTGCCGGCGCTCGAGCAATTCCATTACCGCAACAAGCTCGAGTACTCGTTCGGCGAGGACGATGACAGCAACGAGCTCGTGCTCGGTTTCCACCGGCCCGGGCGCTTCGACCTGATCGACGACGTCGAGCACGACATCCTCGCCTCCAAGCGGGTCGACGAGCTGCGCGAGGCCGTCAAGGCGTGGTGCCGCGAGCAGGGGCTGAGCGCCTGGGACCGCCGTGCCCAGCAGGGCCTGCTGCGCAACCTCGTCGTGCGCGAAGGGCGCCGCACCGGCGAGCTGCAGGCTCGCATCGTCACGAGCCCGGGCAGCAGCTTCGACGTCGACGCGCTGGCGGCCGCCGTGCCGGCCGACTCGTTCCTGTGGACGCGGGCCGCCGGCGTCGCCGAGACCACGCGTGAGGGCCACACCCAGATCGTCAAGGGAGCGGCCGTGCTCGAGGAGGAGCTCTCGGGCCTGCGCTTCCGGATCTCGCCGGACGCCTTCTTCCAGACCAACACCGAGATGGCCGAGCGCCTCTACGCGAACGCCGTCGAGCTCGCGGGGCTGAGCGGACGCGAGAAGGTGCTCGACCTGTTCTGCGGCATCGGCACGATCGCCCTCGTGCTCGCACTCGACGCGGGTGAGGTCTGGGGTGTCGAGATCGTGGAGGAGGCCGTTGCCGACGCAATCGCGAACGCGCGCCTCAACGGCATCGACAACGCCCGCTTCTTCGCCGGCGACGTGCGCCTTGCGATGCGGCCACTGCTCGAGCAGAGCGGCTCGCCCGACGTGGTTGTGGTCGATCCGCCGCGCGCGGGCTTGTCGCAGAAGGTGGTGCGGCGCGTGCTCGAGGCCGAGGCGCGCAGGATCGTCTACGTCTCGTGCAACCCGACCACGCTCGCCCCGAACGCCCGCCAGATGGCTGACGCGGGCTACGAGCTGAAGACGGTGCGGCCGGTCGACATGTTCCCGCAGACGCCGCACATCGAGTGCGTCGCGCTGCTCGAGCGCGGCTAGCGCGCGGCGTAGATCTGATCGAAGTACGCGCGCGCGGCGCCGGCGTCGGCGAGCGACGTGCGCAGGCCGATGTAGCCGTCCGGGCGTACGATCACGAGCGCGCCCTCACTGCCGGCGCCGTAGCGCTCGGCCACCAGGCGCTCGGGGTCGGGGAGCACGTCGTCGAAGCCGTCGGACGCTCCCCCGACGAGCAGGTGCCGCAAGCCCGGCTGCTCGAGCGAGAGCCGTGGCGGCGTGCCGTCGCTGCCGGCGATGTAGAGCGCGGTGTGGTCGCTGTTCGCGGCGAGCACGCTGTGCAGCGCCGGCTCGAGCCCGGGCACGTCGGGCGCGGCGTCGCCCGGCTGCGGGCCGCCGTGGCGGCCTTTTGAGCTCGCCACTACCGAGCTGTCCGAGTACGCGATGTCCGTCTCCTCAGTCTGCTCCGCCAGCTTGCGCCGGACGGGCGCGAGCCCGGCAGCGACGTGCAGCGCGAGATTCCGCAGCCTGCGCTCGAGCTGGTGCTCCACGGTGGCGGCTTTCGTGAGGCGGGTCGAGTTCGTGATCACGCGAGCGGCGACCGGATGGCGCTCGGCGTGATAGCTGTCGAGCAACCGGGGGGCGGCCCGCCCGGCCACCGCAGCGGCGAGCTTCCAGCCGAGGTTGAACGCGTCCTGCATGCCAGTGTTCATGCCCTGGCCGCCGGCGGGGCTGTGCACGTGCGCGGCGTCGCCCGCCAGAAAGACGCGGCCGTGCCGGTACTGCGGTACTTGCGCGTGGTGGATCTCGAAGACCGTGATCCAGTGCGACGAGCGCAGCCTCACGCCGGGCGCGCGCTCGTCGCAGATCGCCTGCAGGTGCTCGAGCGTCGCGTGCTCGTCCGCGCCGTCACCGAGCTGGGCTATCAGGCGCGCTCGCTCGCCCAGCATCGGGAACAGGACGAGCGGCGGCGCTCCAGCCGAGAAGAACATGTGGAACGCATCGCCCGAGTAGTCGTAGTCGGCGTCGACGTCCCCGAGCAGGAAGCGCTCACCCTTGAACGAGCCCTCGAGGCTCGTGCCGACCTGGGCGCGCACTGTGCTCTGGCTGCCGTCGGTGCCCGCGACGAAGGCCGAGCGGAAGGTCTGCTCGCTGCCGTCCGGGCCCCGTAGCGCGGCACGTACCTCACGCTGGTCCTGCTCGAGGCCGACCAGCTCGAAGCCGCGGTCGATCGTTCCCCCGAGCTCGATGAGCCTTTCCGTCAGCACCCGCTCGGTCTCGGTTTGGGCGGTTGAGACCGAGTAGGCGTATGGACTGTCGACCGTGTCGAGCTCGATGCGACCGAGGCGCTCGCCGTCTGCGTGGAACTCGGCAGCCGTGGCTCTGCGCCCCGAGGCGATCAGCGCGTCGACCGTTCCGACACGCTCCATCATCTCGAGGCTGCGCGCGTGAACGACGATCGCACGCGACTCGTTGGTCGGCGCCGCCAGCTTGTCGACCAGCCGAAACGATGTGCCGCGGCGGGCGAGCTCGCATGCGAGCAGCAGTCCGACGGGCCCGGCACCAACCACCAGCACGTCTGCGTATCCGTCGCTCGTCATGGCGGGCACGGTGGGCGATCCTGCGGGGATCACCTGACCAGCATCGTATCGGCCGCGCGGGGCGCCCGCTCGCGGCTGGGCGCCCGCAGGGCGACGATCAGCGCGCCGACGAGCAGGACCAGGGCGCCGACGACGAGCGCGGCGCTGAACCCGTCGACGAAGGACGCCGGGTTCATGCCGGGACCCAATTCGCCGACCCGGTCGGCGAGCACGCTGCCGAGCACGGCGATGCCAAGCGCCCCGCCTACCTCGCGAGCCGCGTCGTTGACCGCCGACGCCACGCCCTGCTTCTGGTCCGGCAGCGACTCGACGATCGCCGTGGTCGCAGGCGGCGCCGCCAGCGCCATGCCGAGTCCGAGCACGAGGCCGCCCGCAAGCAGGTGCCAGTAGGAGGAGCTGGCGTCCATCGTCGACAGGACGAGCAGGCCCACCGCCATCAGGGCGAGGCCCGTGGGCCCCACGGGCCGGACCCCGACCCGCTCGACGAGCCGCGGCACGCGCGGGGCCACGGCGATCATCACGATCGCCATCGGCGCGAGGGCGGCGCCCGCCTCGAGCGGCGAGTAGCCGAGCACCAGCTGCAGGAACTGCAGCAGGACGAAGATCAGGCCGAAGGCCGCGAAGAACTGCACGAAGACCGACAGCGAGCCGCTGGTGAAGCCACGCAACTTGAAGAGCCGCGGGTCGAGCATCGGCTCGCGGCGGCGCAGCTCCCAGAGGACGAAGGCGGTGCCGAGCAGAGCCGCTCCGAGGAAACCGCCCACCACCAGCGTGTCGCCCCAGCCACGATGCGGGCCCTCGATGAAGGCCCACACGAGCGCCGACAGCGCGACTGCGGAGAGGGCGCCACCGACCGGGTCGAGTGCCGTGCGCTCGTGCGCCTCCCGCGCCGGCACCACGCGGAGCGAGCCGACGAAGGCGATCAGCGCGAGCACGACGCTCAGTCCGAAGACCCACGACCAGCTCGCGACCTCGAGCACCGCGCCCGACACCAGCAGCCCGAGCAGGGCGCTGCCGCCGGCGACGCCGGCCCACGCGCCCACCGCACGATCGCGCTCGCGGGCCGGGAAGTTGGCGGTGATGATCGAGAGTGTGGTCGGCATGATCAGCGCCGCGCCGAGACCCATGAATGCGCGGATCGCGATCAGGGTCGACGGATCGCTCACGGTCGTCGCGATCGCGGCGCCGGTGCCGAAGATCGCGAGGCCGGTGAGCAGCACCCGCCGCCGACCGAGCCGGTCGCCCAGGGCGCCGGCCGGGAGCAGCAGGCCCGCGAAGACGAGCGCATAGGCGTCGACGATCCATTGAAGCTCCGTAGGAGTTGCGCCCGTGTCGCGAGCGAGGTCGGGGAGGGCGACGTTGAGGGAGGAGACCGCGCTCACGACGGTCGCGAGCGCGAAGCACATCATCACGAGGATCTTGCGGCGTTCAGCTGTCATCCGGAGCTCCTGACGCGTGTAGTTTCATCATCTGATGAAACAGTTTGCCAGATCCTCCGCTATATTTCAACAGCTGATGAAACAAACAGCCGAAAGGAAGCGCGGACCGCGCCAGGACGGTGTTCAGGCCCGCGACCTGATCCTCGACGCGGCACGCCGGCAGTTCGCAGAGCAGGGCTACGAAGGAGCGACGATGCGAGCCATAGCCCGCGACGCGGGCGTCGACCCGGCGCTCGTCTCCTACTACTTCGGCTCGAAGAGCAGCCTGTTCGTGGAGTCGCTTCGCCTGCCGGTGAATCCGGCCGATGCAATCGCGGCGGTGCTGGCTGAGGGCACCGAGGGCCTCGGCGAGCGGCTCGTCACGCGCTTCCTCCAGGTCTGGGACAACCCCGCCAGCGGCGAGCCGATCATCAGCGTCCTGCGCTCGGCAGCAAGCCGGCCGGAGCTGCTCCGCCAATTTGTCGAGCGCCAGATCGTGCCGCGCTTCGCCGCCGGGCTCGAGGGGTCGGACACCGAGCTACGCGCGACTGCGATCGCCTCGCAGATGCTCGGGCTTGCGTTGGTGCGCTACGTGCTGCGCGTCGAGCCGCTCGCGTCGGCCGAGCCGGCGCAGGTGGTGGCGCGGATCGCCCCCAACCTGCAGCGTTACATCGACGGCTAGCCGGCGGCGTCCTCCTCGACCGCGACCTCTTCGTTCGCATGCACGGTGCAGAGGAAGGGGCCGTTTGTCTCGAGCGCCGCCCGGATCTCCTGCTCGGTCAGCTTCGTGCCGCACTCTGCGCAGCGCCGTTCGATGACGGGATCGACTCCTTCACGCTCCTCGAGCTCCACTAGGCCTCGCTTCCGACGACGTGCGTGACCGGCAGGCCCGTGGCCGCCTTCGCCTTGCTGGGCAGGTCGAGCTTCAACCATTTCGACACGTGCAGGGGCAGGGTTGAGACGATCAGCTCGTCGTACTCGTTGAAGTTGCATTCGTCCTGTATGGCCGCGAGCGCATCGGGATCACCGACCCGCGCGCCGGCCATGTCCAACCCTTCCCGGCGCAGCTCTTCTACGAACGCGTTTCGGTGCTCCTCGGCCTCGGCGCCGCCCGCATGCATGTCCGCGGCCCAGGCGATGCCGTGCGGGGTCGATGGGACGAGCAGCGTGAACTCGCAGGGCCCCATCATCGTCCGAGTACGGAGCGCGTCGAGCAGCTCGGGGGACTCGGCCGTGCGATTCGCGACCACAAGGACTCGCGCCTTGCTGGTCATGTGCCGGAGCGTACCGCGACCGGCCAAATGCCGCCGGGGGCGCGGGGGGCGTGAGCCCCCCGCATGGCATTTACGCGGCCTGGCGGAGCTCCTGCAGCTCGCCGCTCTCCGCCAGTCGGCGGAGGGCCTGCTCCTCGAGCTGCTTGGCGTGCTGGGTCGTGAGCCCGAGGCGCGTCCCGGCCTCGCGGGTCGATGCCGGCTCGTCGCCTAGGAGGCCGAAGCGGAGCGTGATCAGGTCGCGCTCCTCCTCGGGAAGGCGGCCGACGACCTCGCGGACGCGCGCGTCGCCGAGGGCGCTCACGACCTCCTCCTCCGGCTCAGGGCGGCCGCTCGGCAGCAGGTCCCCGAGCGGGGTCTCGCCGTCCTCGCCGACGCCCTGGTCGAGGCTCGCGAGGTGCTTCGTCAACTCGAGCGACTCGCGTACCTGGTCCTCCGGCAGCCCGGTGGACTCCACGAGCTCCTCGACCGTCGGCTGGCGCCCCAGCTGCACGGCCAGCTCGCGCTCATGCTTCTTGACCTTGCGCTCGCGCTGCCCGATGTGGACCGGGATCCGGATCGTGCTTCCCGAGTTCGCGAGACCGCGCTGGATCGACTGCTTGATCCAGAGGACCGCGTAGGTCGAGAACTTGAAGCCCTTGCGCCAGTCGAACTTCTCGACGGCTCGGATCAAGCCCAGCATCCCCTCCTGGACCAGATCGCCCATCGGCAGCCCCTGGCCCTGGAAGCGGCGTGCCTGCGATACCACGAGCCGCAGGTTCGCGTTGATCATGCGCTCCTTCGCCTCGAGGTCGCCGCGCTCGATCCGCTTGGCCAGCTCGACCTCCTCCTCAGCAGTGAGGAGCTTGTACTTGGATGCCTGCTTGAAGAACTGCCCCAGCGCATCCGCGCTGACGTCGGCCGTCGCGGCCTCCGTGCCGTGCGCCTCGCGGCGCCTGCGCTGGCGCTTGGTCTCCGTGCCCTCCGGCGCCGTGCCGGCCCTTCGGGTCACGTTACGTGTGGTGGTACTCAACTCTGCTAACGTACCTTTCGATCGTTCGCTTACGATCGAAATTATAGTGGCAGACTGCGCCTGCGTCCACTCCAGGTCGGGCGAAGCCTGCTCGGCCGGCAAGGTGTCGCGGGGGGCACGGGGGCGTGAGCTCTCATCCCTGCTCGGCCTGCCAGGTGTCGCGGGGGGCACGGGGGGCGCGAGCCCCCCGATCGCATCAGTACGGCGGCAGGTCGTCGTACCACTCGCCGAGCGCGCGGAATGCTCCCCAGAACTCGCGCTTGGCCAGCTCGTCGTCGAGCGAGCGGTCGATGTCCGGCACAGTCAGGGCGTCACACGTGGGCGTCAACCGCTGAATCTCGCCCGGACTCCAGTCGAGCTCGCGGCCGAGCGGCACGCGCAGGGTGTTGAGCTCCTCGACGGCGTCCTCGCCCATGACGACGACGATGCGCGGCTGCACGATCGCGAGCTCGTCGAGGACGCGCGCGCGGCACTCGGGTGCGGAGTCATCGGTGTCGTGGACCGGACACTTGACGAAGACCGTCCCATAGACGGCGAGGGGGTCGATGCCGAGCCGCTTGAAGCTCTTCATGAGCGCCGAGCCGGCGCGGCCATAGAAGGCCACCCCCTCCTCGATCTCGGAGGGCATCGGCACGTACTTGAGCAGCACGATGTCGGCCTGCGGATGGCCTGAGCCGAGCACGGGCATGAGGTTGCCGCGCGGGCAGTGCTCGCACTCCTGGATCTCGCGCGTGAGGCTGTTCAGCTCCCGTATCGCCCGCTCCAGGTACTTCTCGCGGATCTCGTCGTCGGTAGCGGGCATGTGATCCGAGGGATTTGACGAAGTCACTGGCGCTCCTCTCCGCCGCATCACTTCTTGCCGCGCGTCTGGATGAACTTGAGCGCCTGGACGTATAGGAGCGATTGCTTCTTGCGCACGATGTCGGCGTCGCGCAGCGATTCGAGGAACTCCTCGGGGCCGTCGAAGTCGCGCATGCGGATCTTGACCGACCCGAGCCCCTGAACCACGTGGCTGTCGGAGCCGGCGCCCGCCACGATCCGGTACTTGGCCGCGAAGCGCGCGGCCTCCTCGTTGAAGGCGGAGAACGCCACGCGCGGGTTGAAGACCTCCATCGCGTCGATGTCCTCGACGACGTCGAGCAGGTGCTCGTAGTCCGGCACGGCATGCATGCGGTCGAACGGATGCGGCACGTAGACGAGCCCGCCCTGCCGGCGGATCTCGGCGATCGTCTCCTGCAGCGTCATCCCGCGCGGGATCTTCTCCTCGATGAAGAGCCCGATCACCTCGCCCTGGTCGGCCGTCTTGACCTCCTCGGCGACGATCACCTTGATTCCGTTCGCACGATCGCGCGCCTCGAGCGCGCCCGAAACCTCGTTGTGGTCGGTGATCGCGATCGCGCCGAGGCCGACCTTCTTGGCGGTCGAGAGCAGCGTGTCGACGGGCGTCGCGCAGTCGGGCGAGTGGTCCGTGTGCATGTGCAGGTCGACGTGGATGAAGTCGCGGCCCTCGAGCCGCTTGCGCATCGCGGGCAGCCCGTCGGTGGAGTGGCGCCGCGCGGCGATGCGCTCGTAGACCCCCTCGTAGTCGTCGGCGACGCGCGACCATTCGAGGTCCGGGTGCGCACTTTCGATCCGCGCCGCGTACTCGCCCACCAGCCCGGGATCGGCGAGCAGGCGCTCGAGCTGGGCGGCGAGTGTCAGCGCGTCACGCGGCTCGAACAGCGGTCCCAGGTCGCCGTCGCGCACGAGCTCCTCGTACTGGGGGAGCCGGGACACCACCGGCACGGCTCCGCCCGCGAGCGCCCTGAGCACGAGCTGCGGCGCAGGCGACGACCCGCTCGACGCAGCAACCGCGATTGTCGCGCGCGAGAGGTGCTGCGCCTCGGAGCCGTCGGCCGGCCCGGCGATCCTCACGCGGTCGCGCAGGCGGCGCGGCAGTGTCAAAGCCGGGCCCGCGGCTGGATCGCGGAGCCAGACGGTGGCCCGCCAGTCGAGCTCGACGGGAAGCCGCCGCAACGCGCGCAGGAACAGCCGCAACGCGCCGCGCTCCTCCTCACCTGAGAAGACGATGCGCGGCGGCTCGCCGCTCGGCTCGGGACGGTGCAGCAGGTCGGCACCCGGATGGATGACCTCGTACTGGCCGGGGAAGTAGCGCTCGATCAGATCGCGGGTGGCGACGTAGCTTGCGGTCCGCCCGTCGAGGCGGCCGAACAGCAGCTCGACGACCTTGCGCGCAACCTGCGTGGACACGAAGCGCTCGGTGGTCGAGTGGAAGGTCCCGACGTTCAGCGCTTGCGAATGGCGTAGCGCGGCGGACGAGGCGCTCGGCGCGAACGGCTCGTGGACGTGGACGAAGTCGAGCTCGGCGCGGTCGAGCAGGTCCTCCAGCGTGCGCGAGACGTCGATGGGCATCGAGACGGACCCGCCGCGCTTGAACGGCAGCGACTGGCCGACGGCGACGACCGAGGCGCAGCCGGGCTCGTCGAACAGCGCGTCGGGATCGTTACGCAGCGCCGCGACCTTCGCGCGCCCCTCGCGGACGAGCTCGCGCGAGTCTGACGGTGCCACGACCACGACGCGATGGCCGCGCACGCACAGCTCATTCGAGAGATTCTCGACGAAGCGGTTGACCTCATGATGTTTCTCCCAGGGCCAGGGCGTGACCTGGGCGATCGTGAACGGCACGGGGGGAGGATACGAGGACACTGCGCACCCGGCCACGCCGGGTGCTCCGCCGATACGATCGCGAATGCGATGACGGAGTTCCCGAGCGTGCGGGTGGCTGCGATCCAGGCCACCCCCGTGATCCTCGACGCCGACGCGACCGTCGACAAGACGATCGGCCTGCTCGCCGAGGCGGCCGCCGCCGGCGCCCAGCTCGCGGTGCTGCCGGAGACCTTTATCTCGCTCTATCCGTCGAACGCCTGGGCGCATCGGGCGGCCACGTTCGGCGGCAACGACGAGCTCTGGGAGCGGATGTGGGAGAGCTCGGTGGAGGTGCCCGGGCCGGTGGTCGACCGGCTGGCCGATGCCTGCCGCGAGCACGACCTCCACTGCGCGATCGGCGTCAACGAGCGCGAGCCCGAGCGCCCGGGCACGCTCTACAACGCGCTGCTGCTGATTGGCCCGGACGGCCTGTTGTGGAAGCACCGCAAGCTCATGCCGACCCACCAGGAGCGGCTCTTCCACGGCCTCGGCTCGGGCGACGACATCGGCGTGACGGAGACACCCGCCGGCCGCATCGGTGGCCTGATCTGCTGGGAGAACCGCATGCCGCTCGCGCGCTGGGCGGTTTACCAGGGCGGCCCACAGATCTGGGTGGCGCCGACGGCGGACGACTCAGACGGCTGGCAGGCAAGCATGCGCCACATCGCGATCGAGTCCGGCGCCTTCGTCGTCTCCGTGCCGCAGTACATCCCGCGCTCCGCCTTCCCCGCCGACTTCCCCATTGAGTTGCCCGACACCGAGTCCTACGGTGACGGCGGCGCCGTGATCGTCGACCCGCAGTGGGGCGAGGTCATCGCGGGGCCGCTCTACGGCGAGGAAGGCATGGTGGTGGCCGACTGCGACCTGCGCCGCGGCCTGCACGCGAAGCGCTGGTTCGACGCGGTCGGGCACTACGAGGTGCCCTACTTCACGCGCAGTTTGACCGACGCGCAGCCGAAGGCGGACCTGGACGCCGAGGCGGTCTAGCCGCCCCGGCGTCTCGGCCGAGAGTCAGCGCAGGCGCTAGGCCTTGTGCTTCTGCTTGCCCTTGTCTTTCGTCTTGCCGGGCAGCTTCGGGGCGCCGCCGTACTGCTTGATGAAGTCCTCGACCATCTCGCGCGCCACATCGTCCGGGTACTGCTCCGGCGGCGACTTCATCAGGTACGCTGAGGCCCCCTCGATCGGGCCGCCGAGCCCGTGGTTGAGGGCGAGCTTGCAGCAGCGCACGGCGTCCGTGACGATGCCGGCCGAGTTCGGCGAGTCCCAGACCTCGAGCTTCATCTCCGCGATCAGCGGGACGTCGCCGAAGGCCTCGCCCTCGAGCCGGATGTGTGCCCACTTGCGGTCGGTCAACCACGGCACGTAGTCGGACGGGCCGACGTGCACGTCGTCCGCGGGCAGCTCGTGGCCCATGATCGACGTGACCGCCTGCGTCTTCGAGATCTTCTTCGACTCGAGGCGCTCGCGCTCGAGCATGTTGAAGAAGTCCATGTTGCCGCCGACGTTCAGCTGCGAGGTGCGCTTGAGCTGGACGCCGCGCTCGTGGAAGAGGCGGGCGAGGGCGCGGTGCGTGATCGTCGCGCCGACCTGCGACTTGATGTCGTCGCCGATGACCGGGAGACCGGCCTTCTCGAAGCGCGTCGCCCAGTAGTGCTCCTGCGCGATGAAGACCGGGATGCAGTTCACGAAGCCGCAGCCCGCCTCGAGGATCTGCTCGACGTACCACTTAGTGGCCTGCTCGGAGCCGACGGGCAGGTAGGAGACGACCACGTCGGTCTTGGTCTCCTTGAGGATGCCGACGATGTCGTCGGTCTCCCCGGGCGCCTTGGTGATGCGCTCCTTGAGGTACTTGCCGAGCCCGTCGTGCGTCATGCCGCGGTGGACCTTGACGCCGAGGTTCGGCACGTCGGCGAACTTGATCGTGTTGTTCTGGCCGGCCCAGATCGCGTCGGAGAGATCCTTGCCGACCTTTTCCGAATCGATGTCGAACGCGGCCGTGAACTCGATATCACGCACGTGGTAGCCACCGAGGTCGACGTGCATCAGGCCAGGAACGCGGTCCTTGGGGTCGGCGTCCTTGTAGTACTCGACGCCCTGCACGAAGGACGAGGCGCAGTTGCCCACGCCGATGATGGCCACGCGCACCTTGTCGGTCTGATAGCGCGAAGCGCCGTTTGAAGAGATGTCAGTCACTGGGGGTAGTCCTCCTGAAATGGGTCTCACGGTGGCACGGGCTCGCGCGCATGGACCACCGGGAGAGCAACCCGTCGGGCCCGCTGCGGTTACACCGCGTCGGCTCCGTCCGCCACCCGCCGGAGCTGCGTACGGACGTGAAATACCCGCTGGAAGGTAGTGAAGATCGTGAGCGCCGCCATCGCGTAGATCGCGGCCTCGAGCAGATCGAGGCCCGGCACGAGCTCCTCCGCCGCGAACACGAGACCGATCGAGAGGATCACGACACGCACCGGGCGTGAGGCGATTCCGACTTTGCATTCGACCCCGAGCGCCTCGGCCCGGGCGCGGGTGTAGCTGACCGAGAACGAGCCCACGACGGTGAGCACCGTCGCGAGCGTGGCCCAGTCGTCCTGCTGCTGGGCAAAGTAGGCAGCGACCGCCGCGAGCACAATGCCCTCGGACACGCGATCGAGCGTGGAATCGAGGAAGGCGCCGAACGGGCTGCCCTTGCCGGACATGCGCGAATAACGGCCGTCGAGCATGTCGCAGACGGAGCCGAGGATGAAGGCGATGCCCGCCAGCACGAAGTGGTTCTCGAAGATCAGGACGGCCGCGACGATGTTCCCGATCAGGCCGGTGATCGAGATCGCGTTGGGAGTGAGCCGCGATTCGATCAGGCGGTCGCGTGCGAGCGCCCGGATCTCTGTTGCGGTGAGCGGCCCGCCGCCGTTGGCTCGGCGGCTCGAGCGGCGCTCGCGGACCTGATCGCTCACGCCGGCGCCTTGGCGGCGCCGCTGCGCCAGCTCCAGGCCTCGGGCCGCAGCCGCGCGAAGCCCGCCGACGCCGTGTACGCGGAGACTGCCGCCACCAGCGCCCCGAGCGCCGCGTCCAGCCAGTAGTGGTTGGCCGTGACCATCACGACGAAGGTCACTACTAGCGGGTAGATCAGCCAGAGCACCTTCAGGACCCGATTCCTGACGAGCTTGAAGGCGGGGATGGCGATCATCAGCGCGAACGCCACATGCATGCTCGGCACGGCGGCGAACGGGTTGTAGAGCACATTGGCGCTGTTCTCGGCCGCCTCGCCGACGAAGTTCGCGACCGTGTCCGTGAAGCCCCACTCAGGCAGGAAGCGTGGCGGCGCGGTTGGGAAGACCGTGTAGCCCACGAGCGCGAGCCCCATCGCCACCAGGAACATGTTGCGCACGAAGTAGTACGCGTAGTTGCGGGCGAGGTACAACCAGATCAGGAAGGTCGTCGTGACGACGAAGTGCGAGTTCACGTACATCCAGTTGGCGAACAGGAGCAGCCACTCCTGGCCCTTCGCCCAGGCCTGCAGGCTCGGCTCGAAGAACAGCCCGAGTGAGCGCTCGATGTCGACCAGGGCGCGCGCGTTCTCGAACGCGAGGCCGGCCTGACCGTCGATGAAGCCGCGGACTATTCGGTAGAGGTAGTAGGCCCCGGCGAACAGTGCGAGCTGGCGGATCGCGTCAAGCCAGCCACCGGGTAGCCAGCGCCCCGTCTGCCTCCAAACGCGGACCAGCTGCTTGTACAGCGGATGGGTACGGGGCACAACCACAGAGCCTAGCCGGTAACAGAGTCGTCACATCTGCGACCGCGCTCGACAAGGCGCTCGGGGGCGAAGCGAGTCGAGAGCCGCACGAAGCCGGTCTGCTCGGCGATCACCTTGGTCCAGTCGCCATAGGGCTCCACGCAGGCGTGCGACGCGAACCAGTACGGCGTCCAGCGCACCTTGACGATCGCCTCGCCGGGCCGCTTGACGTCGAGCAGCAGCTCGTCCGACTGCATCTGCTCGAGCACGACGTTGGCGTCCTTCTGGGAGATCACGAGCGGCGTCGGCAGCAGCACCTCGTAGACGCGCCAGTCATCCGACTTCCAGCGCAGCCGCAGGTATGGCAGCCCCTTCTCGATCAGCGCGCGCTCCCCGTACGAGCTCTTATCGGGCTTCGCGCTGGGCAGCGCGACGTAGCGGACTGCGTTGTCCGCGAGCCAGCTCGCGTAGGTGAGTCGGTTGATGCCCTCGCGGTAGAAGATCGGGTGCAGGCCAGTGTCGAGTTGGCGCAGCCAGCCGCGTGCGAGCGGCTGCTCCATCGCCACCTCGGCTCCCTCCCAGTGGCTGCGCGTGAATGGGATCTCGATGCGGCGCTGGTCCGGGAGCGTGAACAGGAACTGGCGCAGCGGCTCGAAGTAGTCCGACTTCGCGGCCGGGTCCTCGATGTACTTGATGACGTCGCGGACGGCGGGCGACCACTGCCAGAACGCAAGCAGCGCGAAGCCGGCGGCCAGCAGCGGCCACACCACGAGGCCGTGCCGGAAGCGCCGGCCCCAGAGCGCGCACAGCAGCACCGGTCCGCCGAAGAGCGCGCCGAGGCGCACGGCGTTGCCGCCCATCGGGGTCTCGACGGCGAGCGCCGCTGTGGCGCCGATCCCATAGAGCACCGCGCCCCAGCGAAGCGCCGCCTCCTCGCGTGGCAGCACGATCAGGACGGCAAGCGCGAACAGCGGGATCGGGACGTAGGCGGAGGTCGGGAACGGCGCCCAGCCGCCCTCCGGGAACGCCCAAGCCAGGAAGACGGGTGGAATGAAGGCCGCCGCCGCGATCGCCAGGCCCTCGAGCCGTTTGACGCGATCGTGCCGTTCGGCGATCGCGTAGGCGACTCCCGCCATGGCCAGGAACAGCCCCGCCACCGGGCTGCCGAGCGGGCAGAGAATGGCGAGCACGATCGCGAGCGCGTAGCGGTGGCGTTGCAGCGCGAGCAGCGCCGCGAGGCCGAAGGCGACGCCGATGGCAAACGGCAGGCGGCTCGTGAACAGCAGGGTCGCCGTCGCGCCGCCGAACCAGATCGAGCCCCAGCGAGCGCGCTCCGGTCCGAAGTGGCCGCGCGCCAGCGGCGGGAACAGCCCGGCGCAGGCGACCGCGGCGCAGGCGAGCGCTACCGGCGGGCTCAGCAGCCACGCGAGCGGCGGCGAGATGATCGAGGAGGGGGGCGGGTGGGGGGCGCCGTACCCCTGCCCCTTCCAGATCCTGGAGCCCCCCCCCCCCAACAAC
>Ga0081538_10001990_pt1 | contig 20413 bp, 19 predicted proteins | sample TabmetS5T2R1_FD_71022 | JGI IMG/M metagenome (GOLD analysis project Ga0081538, IMG submission 71022) | Tabebuia heterophylla rhizosphere microbial communities from the University of Puerto Rico - S5T2R1 | ecosystem: Host-associated > Plants > Roots > Rhizosphere ...
GTCCTGGTAAACGGGACCGTCCAGGCACGCCGTGAGTTCTGGGTCAGGGAATCCGAATCGTCTGCCACTGCCGTGGAGAGATGACTGGCGCGCGAATCATCACGGAGTGGGAATTAAGGGGACTCGAGGCGACTCAGTCGATGGTGTAACCAGTCTTTGCCTATCGGTGCGAGCCCTGGCCATCGAAGAGAATGACCGCGTCTCGTTGGGCGGCGAGGCCGGCATTGTCCGAGGTCGCCCGCCAACCACCGACGATGGCCTCTTTCACGGGCACCTATGTCCTCAAGTTTCTCCTTGGCGCGACGGCATCATTTACCGCGCTCTGCGGTCATACGGGGGCCCGTGGGTTCCGTCAACTGATGCCAGCGGGGTCCATTCCGCACAGCGTGCATCAACAGCGCTCCCTGCGGTTCGTACGCGCGGTACGTTGCAAAACGTGACATCCCGGCGGCGGCGATGGATCGTTCTGCTGGTTGCGGCGATGGCGGCGACCGGGTGCACGGGCGGCGGATCCGCGGCATCGAGCCCAGAGCCGATGAGCCCGGCCGCGCCGGCCAGCACGATTACGTGGACCGACTGTCGGTTGCCGGGCGCGCCGGGCGCGCTGGTGCGGTCGGTCGCTGCGGGCGGCGACGGCGCGCCGTGGACCGCGGTCGGCCAGGAGGGCACCGGGGGGTCCGACACGGTCCATCCCGCGGTCTGGACGTCACCGGACGGCTGCGCCTGGCGTCGGGCGGAGGTCGTGCCAGTCACCTGGGACGGCCAGCGCACCGGCTTCTCCGCGGTGGCTCGACGCGGCCGGCTGATTGCGGCGCTGGGCCGGTCGTACAGCCAGGTGCACGGCAACATCCGGCCCACGCTGTGGCGGTCGGAGAGCGACGCGCCGCTACGCGAGGTGGAGCTGCCGCGCGAACTCTTCGGCGGGGAGCGCGGCATCACCATGGACGGTCTGGTGGCGCTACCGCAGTCCTTCCTCGCCACCGGGGCGTATATCGGACCAGACGGCAACGTTGCCGTGCAGATCTGGCGCAGCACCGACGGTGCGGACTGGGTCCGGCTGCCGCCCGGCCGCGCGCAGTCCAGCAGCGGGACCGAGCAGCTGCTGCCGCGCGGCATCGCGGCCGGCGCTGGTGGCTCGCTGATCGTCGGCACCTCGTTCCAGTTCAGCGGCGACACGGGCTTCGACGCCGCCGCCTGGTACGCCCCCGCGGCGGCCCAGCAGTGGCAGCGGGCCGACCTGTCGGCGACCGGGCTGGCTGGCGCCGGCGACCAACGGTTGGCCGCCGCCGCCCCGCTCGGGCCTGGGTACGTCGCGGTTGGCGTGGCCGAATCCGGCGGCGGCTTCCAGCTCCGCTCGGCTGTGTCGCCGGACGGGATCGGCTGGTCGGCCGGGGGCCCGCTGCCCGGTCAGCCGCTGCCGGCGGGTGGCCGGCCGGTCGCGGACGTCGCTGCGCTGCCCGGTAGCGGCGTCGTCGCGGGCACCACCGCCAGCGGCCTGGCGAAGCTGTGGGTCAGCCCGGACGGCCGCGGCTGGGCGGCGGAGGTGGTGCCAGGTCGGGCCGACCAGGCCAGCGGCGTAGTCCTCGGCGCCGGCCCGGACCGGATGGTGCTGGTGGTGCAGACCCCGACAAGGCCGCAGGTATACATCGGCCGCCGGGCGCGCTGAGTCGGGGTGACCTTGCCGGGCGGGGACACACGTTCGGGTGCCAAAGTTCACCCTAAAGGGTGAGTTTTTTCCCCAAAGCGACGGATATTCCTAATTTATGAGCAGCGTCACACTGATCGTCGTGATTGTGATTGCCGTTGTGGTGATCGCTGCGATCGTAGTCGTCGGTTATCAGATGGCTCGGCGCAGGCAGACCGAACGCCTGCAGGAGCAGTACGGACCTGAGTACGACCGCGCCATTGATCAGGCGGAGAGCCAACGGGAAGCAGAGTCGGAGCTACGTGATCGCTCCAAGCGGCACGAGCAACTGGAGCTGCGGAGACTCGACAGCGCAGAACGCGAGAACTTCGAACAGCGCTGGTCAGAGGTTCAGGGCCAGTTCGTCGACGACCCTAGCAGCGCAGTGCGCAACGCAGACCGGCTGGTGCTGGACGTGATGTCCGCCCGTGGCTACCCAGTCGACGACTTCGATCAACGGGCTGACGACCTGTCGGTACGTCATGCCCGCGTCACACAGGGCTATCGAGAGGCTCGGCGCATTGCGCAGGCAAACGAGGCGGGAAGCGTCGACACGGAGTATCTCCGCCAAGCGGTGACGTCTTACCGGTCGCTAATACAGGCGTTGCTGGTGAGCGACAGTGAAGCCGGTCGGCAGGAGGATACGCGCGACGAGATCAGGCAGAGCGAGCGGGACAGCCAACAAACAACCGAACGGGAGACCCGAGCATGAGCAGCACTGAGGCGACAACTGATGAAGGCCGCACGACCCGTGCCACCGGAACTGGGGAGACCGTCCGTGGCGCACCCGGTACTGGCGAGACTGAAGAGCTTAGCGGCCGCAGGATGGAGGTTGCCGACACCGAGGCAGGCGACACTCCCGCGACCGAGGTCAGCGACACCGGACAGCCCGGCAGCAGCGCAGCCGAGAGGTTGGGCGGGCCCACTGAGCGTGTGCGGAGGCAGGCTAGGCCCAGTAGGGCCGAGGCCGGCGCTGATGATCAAGCTGGTGCCGCAGGTCGGGAGCGCGCCACCTTGATTGCACCGGAGCGCGCAGAGGCGTACAACAGCCGCTGGAATGAGCTTAAGGGTGAGTTCGTGGATGAGCCGCGCAGGGCCGTTCGTGGAGCGAATGAGCTGGTCGGACAGGTGCTCGACGAGTTGGAGGAGCTGTTCCGCCGACAGCGCTCTGAACTTGAACAAGGCCTAGAGAGTGAACAGACCAGCACCGAAGATCTGCGGCTGGCATTGGGACGCTATCGCTCCTTCTTCGATCGCCTGCTCTCCTTCTAGGCGCCGCGATCTGGCCCCGAGGCGAGGCGAATATCGACCCAATTCGCCTCGCTTGAGCCTTTGGCGTGGATGGCTCAGCCGAATCCCAAGGCCGAGATGGAGGCCCTCGAACCCCTGACCTTCTCGAAACAAGGCATGCGTCCACGTGCTTAGCTCGCCGCGGGCTCTCCTCCTGGCAAATCTAGGCGAGATGAGGCTGCCGGTCCATCCGGTCGGGGCCGTGGCAGCGAGGGCTCCTCGATGGCGTCCCGACCGCGGCGCTCGAGCTCTTCGTCGAGCAGCTCGGCCAGATGGGTTGTGCTTGTCTGCACTCCCTCCGCTATCGAGGGCAGGATCTGCTCCATGATGGCGCGCTCCTTGGGCGTCTTTGGCGCAGCGAGCCGCTGGTGGAGCATCGTCCCGCCGGGCGCGGGCTCGAGCTCGGTTGTCGTGAGGAAGCGGATGAGCCCCATCGGTGTCGGAAGGGTGATCCGGAAAGTGAAATAGTCGTAGGGACGCCAGTCGAGGATCTCCTCGACGACCGCGCTCTTACCGTGCATGCAGTGGTTAGTGGCCCCCACCCCTCGACGGTTGCCCGTCGCGATCACCTCCACCCCGGTCACCCCTTCCTGCCAGGTGATCCGTCGGCCCGGCGTCGTCACGAACTCCCAAGCAACCTGCGGCGGGGCCGAGGTCGGCGTGTCGAGTTGGTAGACCGCGTGGCGCTTGTCCACGATCACGCGGGTGCGCGACTCTTCCTCCTCCCAGCGTCGGCCGAGGTCGTGGACCCACCCGGATACGGCTCCGATGTGTTCGTAGGCCTCGCTATAGGCGTGCATGCCAAGCGCGGACACGTCAACATCCATCGCGTCGACGCACTGCTGGCTGAACAGCGCGTATGCCTCGATGCCCGTCGATGCGATCACGTCGTTCTTGAGCAGCCGATGGACGAGGATGACATCGGCTCCCAGCAGCTCGTCCTGACCGGCGACGCGTTGGCGCAGGATCATGCCGTGGTGGACGACGAACTTCAAGTTGAGTTCGGGGATGCGAACGCACGCATTGCACTCGCACGACGTCATCTGCCGAACGTCACGGCGGCGCCGTCGGAAGCCGAAGTAACAGCGCTCGATCGTGTCGAGGAGCAGCGACCCGTCCAACTTCTCAGTGATCGCGTACATGAACGCCGCATCGCCCTCGAGCTTGGCGAGCCGGAACGCGGGTCGTAGCGCGCGGACGATCGTGCTCATCAGATCCGCAAGGATGTCCTGCGCGTGATCGAGCTCGACCCCCGCGAGGTAGCCCGTGTAGCCCGAGATGTCAGTGAGCAGAAGACAGGCCGGCTCAGTTGCCATGGGCGAACCCCCTGGAAACCAAGGCCAACTGCGAGGTGTGTGACCGGGCTCGGGGTTCGAGACACACACCGGCACAATATCCGCACCCGTCGCGAACTAGACCACGGCGCCACCGTTGACGGCCACGGCGGGCGGCCATCTGGTACTCCATGAACCGGCGCCGCGCAGCGCTATAGACCGCCGCGCATGGCTCGGTTACTCTGACGCGCATCGCGGGAAGGGGGCCTGATGGTGCATGCGCCCGCTGTAGGTCCGATCACCTTCGCCCGCGGCGTTCGAAGCAGGGGGTTCCTCGACTTCGCCGGCGATCTTTCATGGAGGCGCGCGACCCCGACACAGGCGAGGCGATGACCGAAACCCTGCTGCGGGATGAATCGATCACCATGTTCTTCGCCGGCCATGAGACGACCGCGCGAACCATGGCGGCGGCCTGGTACGCACTCGCAACGCACCCCGAAGTCGCGGCGCGGCTGCACGAGGAGCTCGACTCCGTCCTCGGAGACCAGGCACCAACTCTCGAGGAACTGCATCACCTCCCCTACACGCTTCAGGTCGTGAAGGAGGTCCTGCGGCTGTACCCAGCGGCGCCTTTCTACGCACGGGATGCCATCGAGGAGGACCAGATAGGTGGCTTCGACGTGCCGTCTGGGGCCACGATCATGCTCTCGCCGTTCTACACGCACCGGCATCCCGACTTCTGGACCGACCCCGACCGCTTCGATCCCGATCGGTGGACACGGGATGCCGAGACCACCCGTCACGGGCACTCCTACCATCCATTCGCAGCCGGCCCGCGGATCTGCATCGGCAACAACTTCTCGCTGCTCGAGAGCCACCTGCTGCTCGCGATCCTCGCGCGACGCTTCCGCCCGCGGCTGCGCGATGGGTTCGTACCGCACTTCGTCATGCACGGCACGCTGAGCATCGAGGGCGGCCTGCCGGCTGTGATCGCGACGCGGTGATCCGCTGTTTCGTCGAGGCGCGGCGCGTCTGGTGGAAACGATCCAACACAGCCGCCCCCATGGGCTTCGAGCCTGACGCTGCCCTACGACGTAGGCACCCCGCTCCTCGACCGGCTCTTCGCGGACCCCCTCGTGGCCACCGCGGCCGCAACTCGCCGCCCGGGTTCCCTCAATGCGCAGTCGCTTGGTGAACCGGGCTGCTCCGCCAGGCGCCGGGGATGGTCTGTGATCACAAGCGGCAACCCGAAAATGATCTTCAGCGTCTATGGTGGCGACCGAGGTCGACGCCGTGCTCAGCAAGGAGGAAAGATGACCGACCTGAACAGCAAAGTGGTCCTAGTGACCGGAAGCTCGCGCGGCATCGGGGCGGAAGTCGCGGTGGCGTTCGCCAGACACGGCGCGAAGGTCGTCCTCCACGGCCGGGACACCGAAGCCTTGGCGAAGGTCCAGGCCGACATCACCAGCGGCGGCGGCCAGGCCATGTTTGTCACCGGCGATGTCACAAAGTTCGCCGACATCGAGGCCATTCGGGCGCGCGTCGAGCAGACCTACGGTCTGGTCGACGTATTGGTTGCCTGCGCCGGCGGCAGCGGCAGCCGCCCGGTTCCGATCGAGGATATCGGCGAGGAGAGTTGGCGGGCTGATCTCGACAGCAACCTGACCGCCACATTCCTGACGATCAAGAGCTTTCTGCCCGGCATGAAGAGGCGCGGCAGCGGGAGCATCATCACCATGTCATCTGCGGCCGGCCGCCGCGCTAGCGCCCACACGCTCGTGGCGTACGGAGCGGCGAAGGCAGGTGTCCAGCTACTCACCCAAGACCTCGCAGCCCAGGTCGGTCCCCACGGCATTCGGGCCAATTGCATTGCCCCTGAAACGATCCTGACTGAGAAAAACAAGGCCTGGATCCCCGAACAGCAACAGCAGGAACTGGCCCAATCCCACCCGCTGCGGCGGCTCGGCACCCCGCAGGACGTTGCGCGGGCCGCCGTGTACCTCGCCTCAGAAGAGGCGAGCTGGATCACCGGCGTGGTCCTCGACATCAGCGGCGGTGCCGTGATGGTGTGATGCCTTCCCGCCAAGCGGCGACACACACGCTGATCAGCGTGGCCAGGCAGTGTTCGAGGGCCGACAAACGAGTTTGCCCGCTCCGACCCCAATAAAATCGGGTCATCAGATAGCGAACTGCTCTCCGCAAATCAGACAGTGAAATGGACCGCCGCATCGTTGGGGGTCTTGACGTGTTAATACGAGTGGCAGGGCGACGCGATGATCTGCAGGTCCATTTTCATCGGGCAGGTCCTCGGTGCATTTGTCATGGGCGTAGCACCACAGTGCGGCCGACGCCGACAGCGACCGATCGTTGGCAAGTTCGACGGCAGGGTTACGGGGCCGGTCACGTCCCCTCTCCTGGGAAATGCCGATGTGATGCGGTAGCTGACGTTCATCGCATCCGGCGAACTGCACCGCACTGATCCATTTGGGACAGGATGAGCCCGGTCACGGTGGTTCTGTCGCGTGGCGGCTCAGTTTGCGCCAGGCGAGGTATGCGACTCCGATGGCGACGGCGATCCATATAGCAATGCTGACTGGGCCGGTGTATTGGTTGATCTGTTGCCATTTGTCGGCGAGGACCCAGCCGGCTGCGATGAAGGCGGCGTTCCACAGGCCGGAGCCGAGGGCGGTGAGGAGGATGAACCGGGGCAGGGGCATGTTGGCGATGCCGGCGGGCAGGGAGACGAGGCTGCGGAGGACGGGGATGCAGCGCGCCCCCGCGACCACCCAGGAGCCGTGTCGATCGAACAGGCTGCGTCCGTGATCCAGGTCTTCGGGACTGCTGATGAGAAACCAGCGTTTGCCGGCCAGCCGATGGAGGCGGTCGTAGCCGAGCTGGCGGCCGAGGCCGTAAAGGACGAGCGCGCCGATGACGGAGCCCGCTGTCGCGGCGATCCAGACGAGGATCGGTTGCATCGCCCCGTCTCGGGAGCGGAAGCCGGCCAAGGGCAGGATCACCTCGGAAGGAATGGGCGGGATGAGATTTTCCAGCAGCACCAAAAGGCCCACACCGACCGCGCCGAGCCTGTCGATGATCGAGAAGATCCAGTCAGTCACGCCGCATCGCTGACCTCTGATTCGGCGGTAATGCGCCGCCTGGCTTTGGCGAGGCGGAGCAGCGCCTCACAGCCAGTAGGGGTACCGGGCCAGTGCCTACGATCGCCTCTTCACCGACCGCCCGGATGACGCTTCGCAACGCCCAGAGGACCACGATGACGTCGTCGGCATACCCAAGGACGGGGACCACGTCAGGGATCAGGTCCAAAGGAAAAGCCAGACAGGCCAGGAGTAGTCCGAGGCGCACCCGAGCTTCGCGGGGCAGCGCCTGATCTCGGGCAAGCCGGGCCACCAGACGAACCAGATCTGGCATCAGCCGTAACGATTCAGTGATCACGTTTGCGCTAGGTCGAGCAATGAGCAAGGCGATCACCAGCGCCAGCCCGGCGAGCAGCAGCGGGACCCTCACTTCGAAAAGGGCCTGCCAAAGAGGGTTCACTCGTCCCCCCGTACCAGGCGGAGCTGACCCGGACCGTCGGTCTCGGTAGCTAGGGACTCCGCGTCGGCGGCGAGCACGGCCAGCTGGAAATCCGCCAGCAGATCTCGGCAGCGTTGTAGGGCTGCCTCGGCATTGGCGCGCCCAGTGGCGCCGAAGTAGTCGCGTGCCGCAATGGAGGCAAGCCAGCGTTCGAACCGCTCTAGGTCGGCCTCGTACTCCTCAACCTCGGTATAGGTGGCGTTTCCTCGACTGGTCTCACGTGCTATCTCGTCGACAAAGGCACCGGTTCGCTCGATGACCTCGTTGTATTCACGGTCTCGATCAGCGACCTGCTCGGCGATGATCGCGGCTTCCTCGGCTGAGTCGAGCAGTTGGGTGTGGAACACCCGAGCTCGGCCGCCGCCGTCATGGACCCGTCGCACTAAAATCTCCAGCGCAGCGGCAACAGCCGGCTGATCGGGGAGCAAGCAGACCGAGTTGTGCAGATAGACGGCGCCTATTTTGCGCAAGTCCCGCCAAACCCGCACTCGGAGGGTGGCTTCGGAGCCGGAAACGACAGTTACCAGAAGCCAGCCGGATCCGGCCTGCACGCGCGTCATTGTAACGATCGTATCCGCGCCAGTTACGGTTGTTACATTGTTACGCTCGTTACTAAGTTTGCGGATGACCACAGGACACCGCGGACCAGATTCCGCAATTCGTCCGCCCAAAACTTCAAGCTAAAATCGCGGCGCCGGTGTTGACAGCGTCGAGCTGCCGCTAGGGGCCGGTCAGGAGCCGTCGGGACATGGCCAACACCCTCACACTGGACCTGTGATGAGGATCGGCGTCCTCGAGTCTGCGCGAGCGTCCTTCGCCCAACGCTCGTGGGGCGATGCGTATGCGAAGTTCGCGACCGCAGATGCCGCCATGCCGCTCGATCTCGACGATCTCGAGCAGCTCGCACTTGCCGCCTACCTGACCGGACATGAGGAGGAATCCACGCTCGCGTGGACCCGGGCCCACCACGAAGCCATCCATCGCAACGATCCGCAGCGCGCCGCACGGAACGCCTTCTTGATCGGGTCTGGTCTGATGTTTAGAGGCGAGACCGCACCGGGACTGGGATGGTTCACGCGCGGTGGACGCGTACTGGAAGGCTTCGGTGAGTGCGCAGAACAGGCGTGGCCGCGCACTTGGAACGCCTTTGCGCAGATGTGGGGTGGAGACGCGGAAGGGGCGCGGTCTGTATTCGCCGAGAGCGCAATGGTCGGCAAACGCTTCAACGATGCCGACTTAAAGACGATGTCGCACCTTGGTCAGGGAATGTGCCTGCTCATGCAGGGCCAAGGTCCTGCCGGCCTCGCCGTGCTGGACGAGGTCATGGTCGCGGTGACGTCTGGTGAGGTGTCACCGATGTACGCCGGAATCGCATACTGCACAGTGATCGCCGGCTGTTCGGAGCTCTTCGATCTGCGGCGCGCCAGGGAGTGGACGGCCGCACTCACCCGCTGGTGCGACTCCCAGCCGGACCTTGTCCCTTATCGCGGCAACTGCCTGGTCCACCGATGCGAGCTGATGCAGCTGGAAGGCGCCTGGACCGACGCGATGGAGGCCGCCCGCCAAGCCTGCGACCAGCTATCTGCTCCGGTCAGGTGGGACACGCTCGGGTCGGCCTACTACCAGCTCGGCGAGTTGCATCGATTGCGCGGGGAGTTCGCCGAGGCCGAGGAGAGTTACCGCAAGGCCAGCGCGTCCGGCCACCAACCCGAACCCGGCATGCCGATGCTGCGGCTTGCGCAAGGACGCACCGATCTGGCGGCCGCCGCGTTGCACCGCGCTCTGAACGAGACGCAAGAGCAGCCCGCACGAGCCCGGCTCCTCCCCGCCTTCGTCGAGATCATGATTGCCGCTGGGGATGTGAAATCGGCCCGCATAGCCACCGACGAACTCAGCCAAATCGCGGAGTTACTCGATGCGGCCTACCTGCGCGCGGTGGCCGCGTCGGCGGTGGGAGCAGTGCTGCTCGCGGAAGGAGACCCGCGATCCGCGTTGCCAAGGCTCCGCAGGGCCGGATCCGCATGGCGCGGACTGGATGCTCCATATGAGGTGGCACGCGTCCAGGTGCTGATCGGTCTCGCCTGCAGTGCACTCGGCGATCCGGAGACATCCGCGATGGAGCTCGATGGCGCGCGGAAGATATTCGAGCAGCTGGGGGCCAAGCCGGACGTCGAGCGGCTCAATGTCTTCCTGAAACGGACGTATGGTCAGACACCCGCAGGCCTGACTGCACGCGAAGTCGAGGTGTTGCGGCTGGTCGCATCCGGCAAGACCAACCGTGCGATTGCAAGGGAACTCGCCCTGTCCGAGAAGACCGTCGCCCGTCACGTCCACAACTCACTCACCAAGATCGGAGTGCCGTCCCGGGCGGCAGCTACCGCCTACGCATACGAGAACGGTCTGATCTAAGCGGACATACACAGAACTGACTACGCCTCCGCGCAACGTCCTGGATCGTTTGGCCGAAGCGATCTAGCCTCGCCCTGCCTAGCGTTCTTCTCCTCCGGAAAGTTCGCAGAAAGGAGCCGGAGATGACAGATCTGCAGCAGCTGCAGCACAGCGGGCACACCATCGAGGAGTGGGATGCGATCGCTGCACTGTATGACGAGCACGTTGCCCCGGGTGAGGCAGACCTCGCTACGGCCGGACTCCGGTTGGCGGGACTGCGGGCGGGCGACACGTTCCTCGACGTCGCCGCCGGGCCGGGCGGCTTGAGTCTTCCGGCGGCACGGCTCGGCACGAAGGTGCTGGCGACCGACTGGTCTCCGAGGATGATCGAGCATTTCAACGCCCGGGTGGTTGCCGAAGGCCTCGACGCGGAGGGTCGCGTGATGGACTGCCACGCGCTTGACCTTCCCGACGACAGCTACGACGTCACCGGCTCACTATTCGGCGTCATGCTCGTTCCTGATCAGGCGCAGGCGCTGCATGAGATGGTTCGCGTAACGAAACCGGGCGGGCGCGTGCTCCTGATCACCTATGGGAACCCGGCTGCGTTCGAGGCGCTTCACGTCTTCATCAGCGCCGCGCAGGCAGTAGTGCCTGAATTCGAAGGACCTGCAGAGGACGAGCCGCTTCTTGAGTTCCAGGTTGCCGACCCCGACGTATTGCGGCAACGGCTGGTCGACGCAGGCTTGAGCGATGTCACCGTCGATACGAGAAACAAGGAGCGCATTACCGTGCGGACCGGACAGCAGCTGTGGGACTGGACCATCGGCGGCAACCCGATCCCCGGGATGCTCGTTGCCGATCTCACCGACCGGCAGCGGGCAGACATTATCCGGGTGCTCGACGGTATGGTCCGCGAGCGATCCGGCGGCAACGGTCCGGCCGTGCTGACAGCACCTGTGAACATCGGAGTCGGTACAAAGTAGGACACACCACCTCACCGAGGCCAGGGTGCGGCTGACAGCATCCTGCCTGCTACGGAGTTCGGCCAAGTGGGCCTGGACGAACTGGTCGCCGCCATGTCATCGAGCATCGTCCTAGGGTTCGCCAGCCAACATGAACGAGGTCAACCCGAAAGCCGTGGCTTCGCTCACCCGCGGTCCTGCTATGCACTGCAGTCCCAAACTCGGTGCTCAGCGGGCAAGAGGTGTTGGGACCCGGGCAGCGGCGCACGTCTTCTCATCCGAATAGGTAGTCTGCGTCACTCGGCGGACTCGATGATGTCGACGTGAAAGTCCTCAACGGCAACATGGACGCTTGCTGAGTTGTTGTCGGTACGCAATTCCTCGATCTGCGAGAACGCGTCGGCGATCACTGTAATCACATAATCGCCGCGACGGTCGCGGACATCCCACAGTGCCGTGACCTCGAGCTCCTCGCCTGGCGGCAACGCCGGGGTAGCGATGACTCGCAGCTCCCGGTCCATGTCGGACCCCCGCACCCAAAAGCGCGTGGTGGTCTCCTCGGCAAGGGAGTCTCCGACATTGCTGATGGTGACCGTCGCCTCGACCACATACGGCGGGATTCCGGCGCTCTGTTCAGCGGAGCGCTGAGTCGCGTCGCGGAGTTTGATCAAGCCCACGGCCAGGTCCGGCATCATTGCGTTCACCGCTTGCTGACCACAGGTGCATGGGGCAGCTGCACTCGCCTGGCGCTCAGATCATTCACAGTTTCCCCCTAGGCCGACATCGACTGCGGCTCAAGTCAACACCGAGGGCTCAGTCCAGCTACGCGGCTTGTTGATCAAGGTCTTGGCCATGCTCGCTGAGGTTGAATAGTGGCGAGGACGCCCGACGCAGGATGCGGAGCATCTGACTGGCGCGCGCTGCGCCGGCAGAGACCAAACCACGATATTGATGCGGACCTTAGTCATGCGCGCGAGCGTTGTCGCCCATTCAGCAAATGCATGGGCTGGCCACGGCGATCTTGCCAAGGCTTCTCGCGGTAATGCTGCTGGCGCATACGCCAGCACCCAGCGGGAAATCATTAAGGCATGGAATCCGACGCGTCCTCCCTACAGCGCATCAAACTGCGGACGTTCGACCTGAGCGACCGAACGATCCGCCGGGGTCGAGCGTCCGCCGTACGCCGCGTCGACCGATTGCGGCAGCGCGCTTTCATGATCGCCCAATGCTCGATAACGGCAGCCCTGGCATGGTTGCTGGCGCACCAACTCCTCGGCCACCAGCTGCCTTTCTTCGCACCAATTGCTGCGATCATCACTCTCGGTCTGACCTACGGCCAGCGGCTCCGCCGAGGCGTCGAAGTGGCGATCGGCGTCGCGGTGGGTGTCGCAGTAGGCGATCTCTGGTTGGTGCTCTTTGGTACCGGCGTCTGGCAGATCATGGTGGTCTGCGCGATCGCGATGTCCTTGGCGACACTTCTGGGAGCCGGTCAGCTGATGATGACTCAGGCGGGCGTCCAGTCGATTCTGGTGACGGTGCTGTCGCCAAATCCCGGCCAGGCAGTCAACCGCTGGCTTGACGCGGTGATCGGCTGCACACTCGCGCTAGTGGTGGCAACAGTGGCACCGAGCGGTCCCTTACGCAAACCTGGCGAGGTGGCCGCCCGAGTGGTGGCTGAGATGGCCACAACCCTCGACGCAGCGGTTACGGCACTCGCCGCGAACGATGAGGACGCTGCTCACGCGGTGCTGGACCGAGCCCGAGCGGGCGAGGAGGATCTGGCTGCTTTCGACCAAGCTGCCGCCGAGGGAGTCGCCGTTGTTCGTCACTCCCCGTTCCGCCGCCGCCACCTGCCCGTAGTAAGTGCACTCGCCGATCTGCACGAGCCACTGGACCATGCCGGCCGCAATCTGCGGGTGCTGGCTCGGCGGTGTGCAGTTGCGGTATGGCGAGGTGAACCCGTGCCGACGGCCTATCAGGATCTGATGCGCCGGCTGGCAGAAGCATTCCGATTCATCGCCGCAGAGCTGCGGGCACGCCGTCTGCCGACAGCCGCGAGGGATCGGCTGCGTGAGATTGGCGAGGCCAGCGCCCACCTGAAGCTCACAACCTCCATCTCGGCCGTGGTGATCTTGGCACAGACACGCTCCTTGGTGGCCGACATGATGGAGTTGACCGGCATGGACTACCTGGAAGCGCGCGAGCTCATTCCAGACATGGACTGAGCGGAGTGCATGATTCGGCTCGACTAGGCAGCTGACCCAAGGTGATTCACCGCCGACGCGGGATGGAGCAGCTCGGCGGCGCGCGGGGCCAGAGATGTCAAGTAGTCGGGCTCGATACTCGTCACCCGCTCGACATCAAACTGCTTGATCAGCCGTCTGATCCTTCAAAATGGCGCCGCCCGAAATGCACGTGAAGCAGAGCGGGAAATTCTGAAGCCCTTCGGGGGTCGAGCCTCACCCCGTGTGTGCGGCCCAATGCACTATCGATGGAGGTTGGTCGAGTTGGAGGCAATTTGGCCGGCAGGTGAGCATTGGGGCGCAAAGTCGGGGCCGGAGGCAGGAGCGGTGCATTTATCACAACGACCACGATTCAAGAACGGTCAAGCACTCGCTGGCTGGACCAATCTCGTCGACCGCCTCCGGTCCCTAACCGAGGAGTAGGCATCTGTGGCCGGTTTAGTGCCGCGCTGGATGCTGATCCCACCTTTGACGGTGATCATCTTCTTCGACTTCGTCTATCCGCCCTTGCTTCAACACCTCAACGAACACTGCTGTGAGAAACCCGAACAGGATGGCAGTCGTGATCACCAGTCGCACGCTGAGCGTGTTGAAGTCGGGCCAGCCGGCCACCAAAAGCGCTGCCACGGGCGTCAAAATGGCTGCGACCATCCAGCCGCGACGTCCCTGGACTGCATAGCGTCGTGCGAATACCAGAGAAGTGCTAATTGCGGCAACGAAGGTCAGCAGGAAACCAAGCTCGTGGAGCAGTCCGTGCCAGCTCATTGTTGGTGCCCCGGACGGAGCACCCGGTGGGAAGCCGGCGCCGGGGTCGGCAGTGAAGACTCCGGCAATGATCAGTCCCACACCGGTAAATCCAATGAGGAGGGGACCCCAAGTACCGCCGCGACTTTGGCGTATCCCCTGCCGCAGCCCGAAAGCACCGAGCACGTACAAAGTCCCGCACACCACGAAGTTGGCGATTTGGACCCAGCCCGGCGCACCCAGGCTCAGCAGACTGATCGGGTGCCGAGCAAGATCAAACCCTTGCCGGCTGAACGCCTGAGTCAGGCTAGCTGCAATGAACAGTGGGCCGGCTACCAGGCCACAGCCGAGCAGATTGCGTTTCATGATCAACATCCTTCCTACCGACGCCCCCTTGGCGCCTCTCATGAGGGACGTCGTGACTGAGAGCCGCTATCGGACATGATCAGGAACGATTAGCCTCGTCCAGCCGGGCGGCGCGGCGATTGAGGTAGCGCTGCTGCGGCAGGTTCGAAGCTCTTCGAGCCGCGGCACGATACGCCTCCTGGGCGGCGCCCGCATTACCTGTCATCTCCAGCAAGTGGGCTCTGACCGCGTACAGCCGATGGTCCTCGGCGAGCTGCTTGTCGCTGGCCAGCGTTTTTAGTCGCTGGAGTCCCGCCGCTGCGCCGTCGACCATCGCCACCGCTACTACGTGATTTAGCGCAATGATCGGGTTGTTTGAGAGCTGCAGCAGCAGCTCATACAGCGCCTTGATCTGGCGCCAGTCGGTTTCTTTGGCGCTGGGAGCTTCGTCGTGGATCGCTGCTATCGCTGCCTGGAGCTGGTACGAACCTGGCGTCCCGCGCGGCAGCGCTTCGGTAATCAACGCGACTCCCTCGGCGACGTCATCGGTGTTCCACAGAGTGCGGTCCTGCTCGGCGAGTGGTACCAGGTCACCGTCCGCGGTGGTCCGGGCGACACGCCGGGCGTCGGTGAGCAGCATGAGCGCAAGCAGTCCGGCAACCTCGCCGTCGTCAGGGAGCGCTTTGTGAACCATCCTGGCGAGCCGGATCGCTTCAGTGGAAAGCTCGACCCGATGCAGCCGAGGGCCCGTCGTGGCTGCGTAGCCCTCGGTAAAGATCAAATAGAGCACATGAAGCACCGCCGCTAATCGCTCAGCACGCTCGGCTTTCCCCGGCAGGCGAAACGGGATCCCGCTGTCCTTGATCAGCTGCTTTGCCCGGGTAATCCGTCGGGTCATGGTCGCCTCCGAGACCAAGAAGGCGCGTGCGATCTCGGCTGTCGTGAGGCCGCCGACCGCTCGCAACGTCAGGGCAATCTGCGAAGGTGCGGATAGTGCGGGGTGGCAGCACATAAACAGCAAGATCAAGGTGTCATCAGAATCGGCCGGTCGGTCGAGGAAGTCTTTCTGCTGCTGAGGTAACGCCCACCGAGCAACTGTGTCTTCACGGCGTCGGCGAGCCTGCTCGCTGCGGAGCAGATCGGTCAGCCGACGAGCGGCGACCGTGATCAACCAGCCCTTCGGGTTTTCCGGAACACCGTCGTTCGGCCATTGGGTTGCGGCTGCCAGCAAGGCCTCTTGCACTGCGTCCTCGGCAGTGTCGAAGTTGCCGTATCGGCGTACGACCGCGCCGAGAACCCGCGGCGCCAGCTGGCGCAGCAGGCTCTCAACCTCGGTCTGGGACACGGCTCTTGTTCAGTCGGGGATTTCAGTGGTGGATTCCATGATCGGGCGCACGTCGGCGTATGCGTTGGCCCTCACCTGTTCCGGTGCCGGGCAGTCCGCGAGTCGGCCGGCGATCTCGGTGGCCCGGTCGAAGCTGTCGCATTCCACGATCCAGTAGCCGGCGAGCACCTCCTGGGTTTCCGCGTACGGGCCGTCGGTGACAAACGGCACACCGTTCTGTGCGCCCAGCCGCCGTGCGTGCACCGGGGCAGCCAGCGCCCGCGTCTCGACCAGCTCGCCGGTCTCGGCGAGTTCGGTGTTGAAGGCCTCCATGAAGGCCGCCATCGCCGCGAAGTCCTCCGGCGACCACGCCGACTGATCGGGAGCCTGGCCCGCCATCCCGTCGTAATCCTGCTGGGACCCGTAGGTCAAGATCATGTACTTCATGTCCTTCTCCTTTCCGGCGGCACCTCCGTCGATGCCTCCCTCAGCCGTTACGTCGAGGCTGAGGGCGTAACCCGGACATCGAGTAAGCGGACCGGGTCAGGCTCCCGCGGGCGCCGTAGCCAGATGCCGATCGCTACGCTGGCCGCCCTAGAGAACGCCACAGCAGTCCTGGTACATCTTCTGACTTTCCGGGTGTGTGGCAGGTGACAAACACTGCTTGCACCCTCGATAACAGGTGCAGCATGAGCGAGGCTATAAATCCATAGGCGGTGGACCAACGATCCAGCGTTGGCTGACTGGCCGCCTCAACAGGAACACGCCCCGGTAGCGTCACTTGGGTCCGCGCTGATCTGGCAGTCGCCGCTGAACTCTTCTATGGGCTCCTTTGGAGCGCAGTCGCCTCTTCTTAGTCAATCGGTGGGGCGGCGAGTCTGTCTCGCCTCGCGCTGGAGCGCCCAGGCGTCCGCCACGGGACCCAGGTGCCTGAGCTTGTCAGGGTTGATCACCCAGCGGATCGTCTGGATCTGTCTGTCGAGGATGTCGAGCGCCAAGGTGGTGAGGACCTTTCCGTCCCGGTCGCGGAAGATCGCGCCCGGCTGGCCATTCACCTCGTGTGGCTCCATCACGATGCCGACCCGGACGAACGGCGCGACGGATGCGGCGATCACCCGGGCCACGTTGTCGACGCCGATGATGGCTCTGGCCAGTTGCGGGGCCTTGCCGCCGCCGTCGCCGACCATGTAGACGTCGGCGGCGAGGAGCTCCCGCAGCCCGTCGACGTCACCTTCTCTGAAGGCGTCGAAGAATCGGTCGGCGAGCTCCTCACGCTCCCTTCGGTCCGCCTCGAATCGGGGCTGCCCCGCGCCCATGTGGCGGCGCGCCCGGACCGCGAGCTGGCGACACGCCGCCTCCGAGCGCCCCACCGCCGACGCGATCTCCGGGAAGCCGAACCCGAACACATCCCGCAGCACGAAGACCGCGCGCTCGAGCGGGGTCAGCCGCTCGAGGAGGAGCAGCGCTGCCATCGACAACGAGTCGGCCAGCTCCGCTGAGCGCTCCGGATCCTGGTAGGGGTCGGTCAGCAGCGGCTCAGGAAACCACGGCCCGACGTACGCCTCCCGCCGGACGCGCGCAGAGCGCAGCGCGTCGATCGAGATCCGTGTGACCACTGCCGAGAGGAACGCCTTGATCGAGGTGGGTTGTGTCGGGGAAGCCTGGTAGCGCAGCCAGGTCTCCTGGACCGCATCCTCGGCTTCAGCCACGCTGCCGAGGATCCGGTAGGCGATCGAGAACAGCAGCGGTCGCAGCTCCTCGAACTCCTCGTCCCGGGTCATGCGAATTCCTCCTTGAAACCCTGCCGCCACGACGGGTAGCGCAGCTCCCAGCCGAGCTCACGCTTGGCCTTGGCATTGGAAAAGGCGCGCCCCTCGGTCATAATCTTCACCGCCATCTCGCCGCCCGCCAGGCGTACCAGCCACGTCGGGACCCGCCTCGGCCGCTTCGCCCCCGTGCACTCGGCGAGATACGGCAGCCAATCTTTGACCAGCGCCGGATCGTCACCGACGATGTTGAACACGCCTGCCGCCTTCTGCTCCACCGCCAAGACGGTAGCGCTCGACGCGTCGTCGAGATGCACCCAATTGAAGTAGCCGGTGCCACCCCCGACGAGCGGGAAGAAGCGTTTGCGCACCAGCCTGACAATGTCGTCGGTGGCACCCGGCCCGTAGAACGCTCCGTACCGGAGGGCCGCGCCACCAGCCTTGACGACCATGTCCTCGACGTGTCGGAGCGCCGCGGCCGCCTGGCGCGTCTTCGGACCCATCGCCTCGAGCGGCTGCGGCTCCTCCTCTGTCACCCATCCACCCTTTGGGTTCCCGAACGAGCCGGCCACGCTCTGCGCGACGATGTGGGATACGCCGGTCGCCTCGGCCGCGGCCAACAGGTGATCCGTCCCCTCGGTGCGGAGCCGGTTGGTGATAGCGGTGAGCCGCTCGGGTTGCCGGAAGTTGGGCCTGCCGGTGCGCACCACGGAAAGACCGGTCATCTCATGCACGATGGCGTCCGGCCGGGCCGCCCCTACCACTTCTTTGACCGATCCCGCATCCAGCCCGTCCATCACGACCCCATCTGCGCCCAGCTGCGCCAGCAAATCCAGCTTGGCCGCGCTCGTCGTCGTAGCCGTCACCTCGTGGCCCCGGGCCACCAGTTGCGGCACAAGCCGCCGCCCTATGACCCCGGTCCCGCCTGCCACAAACACCCGCATAATCATCACCTTCCTAATTCCGAAGCAATATCTGAGACCGAGACGAGACAGCCGCGCCGTCTGTGACATGAAGAGCGTCGGCCGCAGCCGGCCGGCGGCAGCGGCCGCCGCCTCTCACGCATCGCAACCCTCAGCATTCGGGCCGTTCCCAGCAGCGGCAGTTTCTTGGTGATCTTGGGGTGCCGGTCCAGGGTGCCTCTTGAGTGGAGCGTGACGAAATCGCCGGTGGTGATCCGTTGGCGTGGCTGCAGCATCATGCGAGCAGTGATCGCAGCTGGCGATCGCCTGCGTCGCGGCCTCACCGCAGCAGTCGGTAGAAGCGCCAGTAGTCGGTGTGTATCGGGAGAACCTCTACCTCGCTGAAGCCTGCCTGGCGAGCGTACCGACGAAGCACCGAGGGACGCATGACGGCGCCAGTCGCTGCGGTCTGCGGATCTCCCATGGCGCCGGGCAGGCAGGAGACCACGCTCCACCCGTACTCAGTGCATTCTCGCGGTGTGGCTGGAACCGTGAACTCTTCGGCGACCAGCCCGTCGGCTACGAGGAGGGTCCCGTCCACAGAGAGCATCTCCCGGGCTGCACTGAGCGCATGAACGGGTCGCGACATGTCATGCAGCGCCTCGAGGATCGTCACTAGGTCGCATCCGCCTGCTCCGCCGAGCTCGGCTGCGTCAGTGACCGAGAACCTCACTCGATCCGCCACGCCGGCTCGCTGGGCGTTCCTGCGAGCGGCACTGATGGCGTCAGCGTCGAGATCGACACCGTGCACCTCGATGTTGGGGTACGCCCTTGCCATGGCGATGCTCGACCAGCCGGTGCCGCACGCCACGTCGACGACCCGCGCTGGCGGTTGGGCCCGAAGCCGCGCATCGAGGTCGACAATCGCGGGGAGCCATTCGGTGCCAAGCAAGTTGAGGAACCGGGCCCGGTTCGGCTCCGCCCGGCCCTCCGGCTCCCATGGCAGCGGGGGCGGCGCGTTCCCAGCCCTGAACGCCTCCACCAGCTGTGGGAGCCCGCGACCAGCACGGACGATGTCGACGCCGGTGCTCGCCTCGTATCGGACGTCGTCTGGGTCTGCGAGTACGGATATGTGATCCGGCGGCAACCAGTACCGGCGAGCGAGGGGTTCTGCCTCCGGGTTGTCGACCATGAGCAGGTCGCTCGCGGCATGGTGCTCTAGCCACTCCCGCACGTACCGCTCGGTGGTTCTAGTGCGTGCGGCAAGTTGCGACGAGGTGGCCGCACCGCTTTCTGCGAGCGATCGGTACAGTCCGAGTCGTTCACCAAGATAGATGGTGTAGACCTCCAGGGCCCCCATGGCATTGCGGAGCAACCGCTCACGCAGCGCCTCGGCCCGGTCAGCGTCGGCGCGCGGATCTCCAGCAGTACGCGTCGCTTCCATCGGCTCGCGTCCTCCCTCGGACATCACCCTCACCTCCTGTCGGTCGGCACACGCACCAGGTGAAGAGTGCGCGGGGTTGTGGCAATATTCCGCGCTGTGCCTCCTGCCCACGGGCGAAAGGCGCCGTGCGTGGCGACTTCGCGGCGAACGTGTCGGCCGGAAGACCTCAGATCCTCAGTCATGCCGAGTTGGGCCATACGGGCACCAACTGCTTCCTGCGGCTAGGGCTACCTGGGGCTTCCACACTTCCACGATCCTGAACCCAGCGGCCGATTGAAAGCCGGGCAGCGGGGCTCGACCTCATCCAAACAGATAGCCACCCGTCACTCAGCGGACTCGACGATGTCGACGTGAAAGTCCTCAACGGCAACATGGACGCTTGCTGAGTTGTTGTCGGTACGCAATTCCTCGATCTGCGAGAACGCGTCGGCGATCACTGTAATCACATAA
>Ga0081538_10001991_pt1 | contig 20410 bp, 18 predicted proteins | sample TabmetS5T2R1_FD_71022 | JGI IMG/M metagenome (GOLD analysis project Ga0081538, IMG submission 71022) | Tabebuia heterophylla rhizosphere microbial communities from the University of Puerto Rico - S5T2R1 | ecosystem: Host-associated > Plants > Roots > Rhizosphere ...
AGCCTGCGCTCGGCGGCGTCGAGCACCCACGCGGCGAGGTCGCGCACGTCGATGTGCTGGGTCGGCTGCTCGCTCACGTCGGGGACGACGACGCGTCCGCCGCGGGCGAACCGCATCGGCCAGTAACCGAACCGGTCGGTGTGATCGCCTGGACCGGTCACCAGGCCCGGCCGCACGATGAACGCGCGGTTGCCGACGGCGTTGCGCACGGCGTCCTCGCTGGCGATCTTGACGCGTCCGTACAGCTCGGGGTCGGCTGATCGGTCGGCCAGGGTCGCGTGTACCGCAGCGGGTGGATGTACTGGAGCGTCGACCCCGAGGCCTCTGGTTGCGTGATCGGCGTACACGCTGATCGATGAGACAAACGTCCAGTGGCCAGCGTGATCCGCCAGCATGCTCAACGCGTCGGCCACCCACCGGTGCGACATGATCGCCGTGTCGATAACGGCGTCGAACGCCTGCCCCGCCAGCGACGCCAGCCCGTGCGGGTCGTCCCGGTCGACACGCTCCAGCGCTGCGCCCGCTGGAACGGCACCGGACAATCCACGCGCCGCACAGATCACCTCGTGTCCACGCGCCACGGCCTCGACGGCGATCGCACGACTCACGAACAAGGTCCCGCCGAACACCAGCATCCGCATGATCGAAGTCTTGCGGGTCTGCCCATGCCCAAGTGAACGCGACTCGTTGCTCGTGGGGTTACGGTTCGACTCGCCCCACCGACTTGAACAGCATGCCCACCACGGCGACCGCGACTTACTCCTCGACCGGGATGGGCGCCGGCACGAACGCCTCGTCGAGCGCGGTCTCCGGCAGGAACAGGTCACCCTCGTTCGGCTGTGTTCGGCGTGGGAAGACGACTCCCGCGGTGACGGCGCCGAGGGCGGCGGCGATGCAGATCACGACGAACGCGGTCCGGAAGCCGTCGAGGCCGGTTCGGGAGACGAGGGCGGTCGACACGGCGGCGACACCGGCCGCGCCGCCGATCTCGCGCATGGTCTCGACCAGCCCCGATGCCAGTCCCGAGGTCGATTCGGAGGCACCTGACAGTGCCCCGATCTGGGCCGAGGGAGCGCATAGGCCGATCGCGACCCCCGCGAGCAGGAACCCCGGGAGCAGGTCAGTGAGGTAGCTGGCGTCGGCCGGGACCCGGGTGAGCCAGAGCATGGCGATGGCCAGCAGCGACATCCCGGTGACGAGGAGCTTGCGCACGCCGACCGTAGCGACGAGCCGGGCGCCGGTCACTGCTGACCCGGCGAAGGCGGTGACCGAGGTGGCCAGCCAGGCGATCCCGGTCTTGGTCGGCGAGTACCCCAGGACCTGCTGCATCAGCAGCGTGGCCAGGAAGATGAAGGAGAAGAAGGCGCTGAAGGCGAAGAACGCTGACAGGTTGGCCGCGACCAGCGTGCGGTGCTTCACCGCGGCGGCGGGGACCAGCGGCGTGCGCGAGCGGGCCTCGATCCAAACGAACAAGGCCAGCAGGAGCGCGGCGGCCGCGAACAGCAGCAGCGTCGTGGCCGCGGTCCAACCGTCCTCGGCTCCCCGGTTCAGGCCGTAGACGAGCAGCAGCAGCCCGCCGGTCACCGTGGTGGCACCGGCGGCGTCGAAGTTCCTTGTGCCGCGCTCGCCCCGGTCGGCGAGCAGGAAGGCCAATGCCAGGCCGATGAGCACGATGCCCACCGGCACGTTGATGAAGAACACCCACCGCCAGCCGGGCCCGTCGGTCAGCAGGCCGCTCGCGATCACCCCGACCGAGGCCGAGCCCCCGCCGACCGCGCCGAAGATCCCGAGCGCCCGGTTGCGTTCGTGGCCCTCGGCGAAGGTGACGGCCACGATCGACAGGGCGGCGGGCACGATGAGGGCGGCGCCAAAGCCCTGGAACCCCCGGGCCCCTATGAGCACGGCCGAGGATTGGGCAAGGCCGGCCACGAGGGACGCCGCCGCGAAGATGGTCATCCCCGCAAGAAGGATCCGTCGCCGCCCGAGCAGGTCGGCCATCCTGCCCCCGAGGAGGAGGAACCCTCCCAGCAGCAGGCCGTAGGCGATGACCACCCACTGCAGGGTGCTCTGGCTGGTCTCGAGGTCCTGCTGGATGGAAGGCAAGGCCACGTTCACGATGGCGATGTCGAGGACGACCATGAACTGCGCGGCGCATGCCAGCGCCAGGACGATGGCCTTGTGGCGGACTGCGCCGGGGTGGATCGGCGATTTGGTGGTGTCCATGACAGCTTTGATCGCGACTGTCGCCGAAAGTCGTCGCGACCGGTTCCTCTGCGACGGAGGTCACTTGACCTGTGACCGTCGTGGTCGTGATCACCGGTCCCGCGAAGCTGGTTCTCGACGCGCTCGGCCGCTCCGCAGCTGACCGCCCTACGGTGGGGTCGGCGAGATCCGCTTCGAGGATCCCGAGCCCGCGCTGGTCGAGCTGCTCGATCTCTGCGGCCTGGCCGGCGACCTACTCGGTCAGGATGCGCGGCACGCCGCACAGGGCGAACAGCCCCCGGTCGAGGAAGGCGTGGGTCCCGATGATCTTGCCCTCAGACGGCTCGACTTCCCTCGTTGCCGTGTGGCCCGTACGGGCCGCCTGGGCCAGCCGGCTTGTCGAAGGCGAACCCCGGCGACCCGTTGGCCGAGATTGGCACGTAGCGGCCGTTGCGGCACGGGGCGCAGCGGTGGCTGAGCGAGGACGCGCCTTGCTCGCCCTCCCTGTTCAGGCGAGGGGGTTGGTCGTCGTCAGGCGCTCGGGCAGTTCGAACAGGGGGAAGAGTCCCGGGTCGATGAACGCGTGCACGCCGGTGATGCGGCCGTCGGCGATTTCGAGGACCTGGATGGCGAGCGGCTCGTAGTCGCCGCCGGGAGCTGGTCGGTACGATCCGAACGCCGGGAAGCCGTTGGCCCGGGTCGGCAGCAGGCGAGAGCCGCGGCACTCCGAGCCACTCCCGCGCCAGAACCGCGCGATCGCCTTCCGGCCGCGCAGCCAGCCCGGCACGGGCGGCATCGAGAGTGTGGCGTCGTCGCGCAGCAGGGCGACGAGCGCATCGATGTCGAAGCGCTGGAACGCATCGACGTAGCGGGCGACCAGCTTCCATTCGGACTCACCGAGCGCGGCGCCGTTGTCTTGCGATGTGTCGCGCTGGGCCAGGACGCGGCGGGCGCGGCGGAGCATGCTGTGCACGGCGGTGACGGTGGTGCCAAGGGCCTCGGCGACCTCGTCGGCATGCCAACCGAGCACGTCACGAAGTAGCAGCACGGCGCGCGGCTTCGGGCGTAGGTGCTGCAGGGCGGCGATGAACGCGAGCCGGATGCTGTCGCGTGCGGCGACCGAGTCGGCCGGATCAGCGTCGGGTGGGGTGGTCCGGCCATCAGGGATGGGTGACACCCACGCCGACTCCACGAGTGGCGTGCCCAGGTCACCGTCGCCAGGTGATGGCGGCCCGAGGCTCATCGGCAGAGCGCGCCGCGCCCGCCCGTTGAGCAGCTCTAGGCACACGTTGGTGGCGATCCGGTACAACCACGTGCGCACCTCGGCACGCCCCTCGAAGCGGTCGAATGCCCGCCATGCCCGGATGAACGTCTCCTGCATGGCGTCTTCGGCGTCGAAGGCCGACCCGAGCATCCGGTAGCAGTGGGCGGTCAGACCCGCCCGGTGCTGGTCGAGCGCTTGGGCGATTTTGGCGTCGTCGAGATCAACGCTGCGTGCGAGGTCCGTCACTGGTCGCGCTCCTTTGCCAAGGGCCGCCGGGCCCTGGAGGATTCGACCCCGGTCAGGCCAAAAACTCGTCGCGGCGGCGACGAGTTCCGGTCCGTTCGGCCATCCAACTCCTCGACGACCGACCAGCGGACCTCGAGGAGAACCGTCCATGACCAAACCTCGACTCAACAGCATGCTGCTCGCCAGCTCCGATCCCGAGCGGCTCCACGGGTGGTACGCCGCCGCCTTCGACCCGCAGCAGGACACCAAGACCAACGGGTACCGGATCCTGACCTTCGGCGGGTTCACCGTCCTCATCGATCACCGCGACGACATCACGGACACGAACCCGCAGCCCGGCCGGATCATCCTGAACTTCGAGGTCGCCGATGCGCGAGCCGTCGCACGCCGGCTCGACGACATAGGCGTCACGTGGAAAGCCGAGCTCGAGGAACGCGAACCGGGCCTCTTCGCCACCGCCGTCGATCCTGATGGCAACTACGTCCAGATCATCCAGTTCCACCCCGGACACGGGCGCGACGCTCGACGAGACGGAGTCCTGGCGGCCGCCCCGGGGTTCAGCGGCTTCGCTGTCGACGACCTCGCGGCGTCGCGAGAGTTCTACGCCGGCGTCCTCGGGCTCGACGTGTCGGAGGCCAACGGGTTGCTGACGCTGCACCTGCCCGGCGGGCGGGACGTGCTCGTCTACCCGAAGCCGAACCACGCGCCCGCCACGTTCACCATCCTGAACTTCCCGGTTCCCGACATCGACGCCGCTGTCGCCGATCTCTCCGCCCGGGGCGTGCGGTTCGAGCGCTACGACGGCTTCGCCCAGGACGACCGCGGCATCCAGCGCGACGCCGAAGGGCCACCGATCGCCTGGTTCACCGATCCGGCGGGCAACATCCTCGCCATCCTCCAGGAGGACTGACTCTCGCCGCCTTGGCGGAGCTCGGCAACGGCCAACCACGCCCGCGCCTGGTGCGCTCTGGACGGAGATGCGCACCACGTTGACCATCCCGCCCCGACGACGACGCTGATCCTTGACGAAGGACATCACGTCAGCGGCACGAACCTCCCTGGGCTGCCAGCCCACCACCGCGAAGAACGTCTTCAGACGATGGGCACAAGCCCGCACCGCGTTCGACCGAGCACGCCCCTCGCGAACTCCAAGAAGTCGTCCACAAGCGGGTGACCGACGACATAGACATCAGAGCCGCTGCCGCCCTCACAGACAGCCGACGAAAGCCGGAGACCAGACCATGAGGATCCTCCTTGTCCGAGCTCCAAGGTGAGGTTCCCCGGGCGGTCCGCCCAGGAGGTGGATCACCCGAATAGGTGCCGAAGGGTGTCACGGTTCCGGCGTCCAGGACACCCCTTTGCTGTGGCAGTGAGGGCGCATGGCCTCGGTGGGGTCAATCGAGCTCGGCCACCCCACCGCTCGTCCGCAGCACCCGAGGGGTGATGACGATGGCCTCTGTGAACAGGTCGGCGAACTGGCGAGCGGTGCCGAACATGGCGCCGATGCGCTCCGCGTACTTGGCGGCGTACTCGGGAACCTCGTCGGCCCGGGGGACGTCGGTGGCGAGCACGGCGGTGCCCTCGATGCGGACGATGTCGCGACCGATGTCGGTGACGTCGAGCCCAAGGGCGACATAGGGGTTCGCGCTGATGTTGCGCAGCTTGAGCTTGCCGGGCTGGCTGTAGACGAGGATGGTCCCGTCGGCTCGCAGGACGAACCACACTGGCACGCTGTCGGGACGACCGTCGGGCCGGACGGTGGTCAGCCAGGCCATGAGGTTGCCGTGGAGGCGGCGCTCGACGTGGTCGCGCCGCTCGGGCGGCAGAACGGAGGCGATGGTCATCGGTGAAATGTTTAGACCGACAGCTCGCCGGCGGTCACCTCGATGGGGTGACCATCGGGGCTTGTGGGGCAACGGCGGGTTTGGCGCGCGCTGGTTTGCTCGACGGGCGTAACCACACCAGCTCCGCCCGCGAGTATCTGGCCGCGACCGGCTACGCAGGAGGCGGCCATTACATCGAGGAGCGCGTCGTGGTCGACGGGGACCTGATCACGGCTGGCCCGCAATCTCCCGTGCAGTTCGCACGCGCAACCATGGAGCGACTGGGCTTTGCGTCCGCGCGTCGGCTGGAGGCCTACGAGGCACTGTTCGATCGCGGTGATCAGGCAGCTTTTCCGGTGCTGATGGAAGGGCACCCCTCGGGGTGACGTTACGAGCTCGGGCCCGCCGCTCGAGTCGGTCCAAGAGTCCACGATCCGCCCCGACCGTCGAGCGCCGACCGCGCCTCCGACCGTTTCTCACCGCCTGGCGCGACGGCGCGTTGAACTCCATGATCGGGCCGGCTGACAAGGTACGCGCGCGTGTCGAACGTCAGAATCTCCATGCTCAAGTCATCGCGAGAGCAGCCTCGGCGGCCTCGTTGGCCTCGCCGAAGACCTAGAACAGCTTCTCGATCGGCTCCCACAGGGCGAGGTTTCTGGAGGGGCGCTGCCGCGTCGAGGGAAGCGAGGCGGCGCTTGAGCCGTCGCATGCCTCGCGAGGACTCGACCGGTATCACACCCGCCCTAGGATCACGCCCTCGAACGGCGCGAGCGTCGACCCGGGATCGGACGAACCGCCCCGAGAGCGGTCCGTGGAGAGCAGCACCCCGAGGTCCTCGCCCGGCCGGAAGGGGTGGCGGCCGTCCTCGAAGTTCAGATGGACCTCGACGTCGCCGGCCGGATGCGATCGCTCGTAGGCGAGGACGTCCCGCGACGACGGCATCGACCGGTACGTTCCAACGGCGAGCGCGGGGGTCCGGCGTCTTAGCTCGATGAGCGAACGCACGAGCGTCAGCATGCTGTCGGGGTCCTCTCGCTGCCGTTCCACCGTCATGGCCGGATCGTCGGAGGCCAGGGGCAGCCACGGCTCGACGTCGGAGAAGCCGGCGTTCGGCCCGGTGGTCCACGGCATGGGCGAACGGACGGGGAGGCGATCCAGCCCGGGGCGACCAACACCCTGCGGATCGACCGCCGTAGCCAGCTCGGCCGGGATGTGTGCATCGGGCAGGCCGAGCTCGTCCCCGTAGTACCAGGTGGGCGTGCCCCTGAGCGTCAGGAGGAGCATCGCCGCCAGCCGGGCCCGTTCCGGGCCGAGGCGTGTGGCGATCCGAGGGAAGTCGTGATCGCCGAGCAACCAGTTGGGCCAGGCCCCGGGTGGGAGCACCGCCTCGTAGCCCTCGACGATGGTCCTGATCCCATCGGCGGACCAGGCCTCCAGCGGATCCGTACCGTCGTCGAGGCGGGCGAGCGCGAAGTTGTGGGGCATGTGGACCTCGTCCAGCTGAGCCCCGTGGTAGGCGACGGCGCGCTCGGGAGGGAGGACGACCTCGCCGATCATCACGCGGTCGTGGAACTCGTCGAGGACCGTGCGGAGCTCCTGCACGTACACGTGGCCCTCTGGTGTGCCCTCCGAGGACTCGCGACGGAGCCGGAGGAAGGGGTCCATGCCCTCCCGCCAGTCAGCGTCCAGCGGATCGTCCCGGAGCTCTGGGTCCTTGCCGAGGAGCCACAGCACATCCACGCGGAAGCCGTCGACGCCCCGGCCCAGCCAGAACCGCATTATGTCGGCGAACTCCGCCCGCACGGCCGGGTTGTGCCAATCCAGGTCCGGTTGGGCGGGGTCGAACGAGTGCAGGTACCAACCGCCGGGAGGATCGAGGTAGCGCCACGCCGGCCCCCCGAAGTAGCTGAGCCAGTTGTTCGGCGGTGGGCCGGCGGGGTCGCCGTCCCGCCAGACGTACCACGCGTGCCGAGGGTCGTCGACCCCGCGGCGGCTCTCCAGGAACCAGGGGTGCCGGTCCGACGTGTGGTTGGGGACGAGGTCGAGGATCAGCCGGATGTTCCGCGCGTGGAGGGTGGATAGCAGATCGTCGAGGTCCTCGAGCGTCCCAAAGCGGGGGTCGACGGATCGGTAGTCCGAGATGTCATACCCGAGGTCCACACCCGGGGACGGGTAGATCGGCGACATCCACACGGCGTCCACCCCGAGCCACGAGAGGTAGTCGATCCTCGACCGGATGCCGGCGAGGTCCCCGATCCCGTCCCCCGACGCGTCGGCGAAGCTCCACGGGTAGATCTGGTAGATGATGCCTCGCTGCCACCATGCTGGATCCGCTGGGATGCCGGGGTCGTTCACCGGACCGAAACCTCTCCGCCTGGGACTGCTGGGGCTCGACGGCCGGGATCCCCTCGCCGTTCTCCGGGGAGATGGGCAGATCGATCGGGCCGAACGGTCGCGGCAACTACCGGGATGCGACCCTCGCGGTTCTGCTGGAGGGCGGGCGCGCCGAGGGTAGCGAGGCGCCACTCCAACCGTCGCGTGTCCCGCGAGGACTTCAGCCTTGGCGCCTGCTGTTTGACACCTTGCACGAGTCCTCCGTCTCCGATGGATCGCCTTCCCCTACGTGTCCGAACGCACCGCCCGCCTGGCGACGAGCATGCCAATGACCAGCATCCAAACGAGATGATCGTCGGTCCGATGATCGTCCGGACCAACGAGGCCAGCATCGGGACGACCGCGACAGCAAGCAAAGCCGACTGCTGTGAGCCCGTCGGCTACAAGCGCGAGCATGTCCCGCTCGCGTAGCAAGGTCGCCGTTCTCCCCTGCACAAGCTGACCGTAGCTCGCCTCTCGGCTCACCTCTCAGGCTCGAAACGGCCACCTACCCAGCGGGCAGGGGACAGCTCGCATTCTTCAAGCGGTGATCCTCGCCTCCGAAACGGGCGTCAACCAGCTCGCCCGCTAGACGATCGCCTCACGCGGGCGACACCGCCCGACGGTCAGCGGGTGCGGGCGAACCGCGCGACTGCCAGGCTGCTGAACACGGCCACGATCCCGAGACACCACGCGAGGCTGAGGACCACCCAGTAGCCGGTGCTGTGGCCGACGCCGGCGGCGTCGGTTCCCCCCAGCATCAGGCAGCGGACGGCGTTGATGATCACGGACACCGGCTGGTTGGCGGCGAAGTCCTGGAGCCAGCCGGGCATGGAATCGATCGGCACGAAGGCGTTGGACACGAACGTCGGGGGCACGACGATGAGCGTGGCCATGGCCTGGGCCGCCTGCGCGTTGCGGGCCACCAAGCCGAGGGTGATGAAGACCCACGTGAAGGCGTAGATCGCGGCCAGTATCAGCGCGAACGCCACGACGATGGATGCCGGGTCGGCGTGGGTCCGGAAGCCGACGGCGACACCGAGGACCGCCGTGACGGTGATGGCCCAGGAGTTGAGCGCCGCGTCGGCGAGGGAGCGCCCGGCCATCACCGCGGCGCGGGGTATCGGCAGCGAGCGGAGGCGGTCGTAGACCCCGCTGGCGGCGTCCTCGGACACGCCGGCGGGGATGTTCATCGCCGTCCACAGGACGGTCTGGACCAGGAAGCCGGACACGAGGAAGTCCACGTAGTCGACGTCGGTCCCGGTGGAGATCGCCCCGCCGAAGATGTAGCGGAAGATGAACAGGAAGAGCGCACCCAGGATCGGCGGCATGAGCAGCAGCTGCGGCGTGCGGAGAAACTGCAGCATCGTGCGACGAGCCGTCTGCCCGGTCGCCGTGAGGAACCCGGCGCCGGACTCGCGTGGCGTCACCGTTGGCATTGTGTCGGTGGCGGTCGAGGTGAGCGCGGTCATGTGGCCTCCAATGGTCAGGCGGCGTCGGACGCGGGGTCGGCCTGGTCGGACGTGGCGGGCGCCACGCCCCGCCCCGTGAGGGTCAGGAACACCTCGTCGAGCGAGGGCCGGCGCAGTCCGACGTCATCGACGGCGAGGCCCCGCTCGTCCAGGAGGCGGACGACGACGGTGAGCTGGTCGGCCCCGCCATCGGCCGCAACGGAGACCCGCAAGGTGTCGATATTGCAGCGGGGGGTCTCGGTCGCCACCGATGCGAGGATGTCCTCGACGGCGGGGAGGTCTCCGCCCGCTCGCGGCCGGACCTCGATCACGTCGCGGCCGGCACGGTCCTTGAGCTCGTCGGGCGTGCCCGCCGCGATCACGCGACCTCGGTCGATGATGACGACGTCGCGGGCAAGCTGGTCGGCCTCCTCGAGGTACTGGGTGGTGAGGAGCACGTCCGTGCCGTCGGCCACCAGGTTGCGGATCGCCTCCCAGAGCTCGATGCGGCTGCGGGGGTCGAGGCCGGCGGTGGGCTCGTCGAGCAGCAGCAGCTGGGGACGTCCGACGAGGCTGGCTCCGAGGTCGAGGCGCCGGCGCATGCCGCCCGAGTAGGTGCGCACCAGGCGGTCGGCGTCGTCCGTCAGCCCGATCCGATCGAGCACGGCGGCGGCGGCCGAGTTTGCCCTGCGGCGGTCGAGGCCGAAGAGCCGGCCCACGAACTCGAGGTTCTCGCGTCCCGTCATCGCCGGTTCGACCGAGGCGAACTGACCCGCCAGGCCGATGACCCGGCGTACGCGCTGCGGCTCGGACGTCACGTCGATGCCGGCGACCCGGAGCTCCCCGCCGTCGGGGCGCAGCAGCGTTGCGACCGCGCTGATGAACGTCGTCTTGCCCGCCCCGTTTGGCCCGAGCAGGGCGGTGACGTGGCCGGACTCGGCGGTGAGGTCGAGGCCCGCTAGGGCCTCGACCCTGCCAAAGCGCTTGGTGAGGCCGCGAGCCTCGACGATGGGGATCATGGGGCGGCTCCAGGGGGAGGAGGCGGGTCGGGCGGGGTCTGCTAGGTGTGCCGTTGTCACACCGGCTCGGTTTCATTCGTCACTCGTATGACGGACCGCAGCGAAGGAATGTGACGATGGATCAGAACGCCTGGCTGGGGGAGCGATTCGAGGAGCAGCGGGCGCACCTGAAGGCCGTGGCGTATCGGATGCTTGGTTCGCTGAGCGAGGCCGACGACGCCGTCCAGGAGGCTTGGGTCCGGCTGTCCCGTTCCGAGCCCCGCAGGATCGAGAACCTGGGCGGCTGGCTGACCACCGTCGTGGGGCGGGTGTGCCTGGACATGCTGCGCGCGCGCCGATCGCGTGCCGAACAACCGCTGGACGCACGCCTGCCCGATCCCATCGTGAGCCCCGGCGACCACGTCGACCCCGACCAGGAAGCCCTGCTGGCCGACTCGGTCGGCCTCGCCCTGATCGTGGTGCTCGACACGCTGGCACCCGCCGAGCGGCTCGCATTCGTGCTGCACGACATGTTCGCCGTCCCCTTCGACGAGATCGCCCCCATCGTGGGGCGGTCCCCAGCCGCTGCGCGGCAGCTGGCGAGCCGCGCCCGGCGGCGGGTCCAAGGGGCGGCCGTGCCCGACACCGATCTCACGGGCCAGCGGGAAGTCGTCGACGCCTTCTTCGCGGCCGCTCGCGACGGCGACTTCGACGCACTCGTCGCCGTCCTCGACCCCGACATCGTGCTGCGCTCCGATGGCGGCGTGCTGCGTCCTGGCGCTTCCATCGTGGTGCGCGGCGCGGCGGCGGTGGCCTCTCAGGCCCTCTTGTTCAGGCGTCTCCATCCGTACGTGCGGCCGGCGCTCGTCAACGGGACCGCGGGCGTGGTCGTGTCCCCGCACGGGCGCCCCTTCTCGGTCATGGCATTCACGGTGCGGCGGCGCAGGATCGTCGAGATCGACGCGCTCGCCGACCCCGAGCGCCTCCGCCGACTCGACCTGACGATCCTCGGGCCCTGACCGGCCGGAGGGCGGCCGACGCGATCGCTAGGCTCGGCCCCTGAGACAGGAGACCTCCATGGCTGGAGTCGTGGTCCGACGCTTCGAGGATCCGGACGAGCGTCGAGAGTTCGAGAATGGCTCGTTCGAGCTGATTGGTCTCCCGGGCGTGACGATCGGCCGGGCTCGGTACGAACCCGGCTGGAAGTGGTCAACCCATGTCAGCCCGATTGCGGGAACCCCGACGTGCCAGACCGAGCATGTGGGAATGGTCGTGTCCGGCCGTGCCGCCATAGCCATGGACGATGGCGAGACCATCGAGGTCGGCGCCGGTGACTTGTTCCACGTCCTGCCGGGACACGACAGCTGGGTCGTCGGCAATGAGCCGTACGTCTCCCTGCACTTCCTCGGCGCCGAGAGCTACGCCACTGCCAGCGCCGACGTCGGGCCCCGGTGACGTTCGATGGCTCCATCACGGATGCCGCTGTTGTGGCGGAGCGATGAGCGCCGACGAGCGGGATTGGAGAACGTGATGAGCGTGAGGTCGTCCCGCTCTGCCTGGTCGGTGCTTTCGTGGCGTTCGATCGGTTCGGCGCTGTCAGCAGCGTCCGTCGGGTCAGCGCTGTCGTGCGGCTCGGCCCTCTCGGTCGGCTCGCTGGCCTCGGTGGGCTCCGCGGGGTCCATCCTGTCAGTCGGCTCGAGTGGCTCGATCCTGTCCATCGGCTCGAGTGGCTCGATCCTGTCCATCGGTTCGAGTGGCTCGATCCGGTCGATCGGCGCATCCGGAAGGGGTGCCAGCCGCCGGGCCAGTGGCTCACTGCCAGCGCCCCGGGCCATCGGCGCCATGCTGGCGGTCGCTGGCTTGCTGGCGGCAGCGGACGCCATCCGCCGTCGTCCGTGATATCAGCGCCACGCTACGCCGACGGCGTCGGCCCCGCGGGCAGCTCGACGACGACTCGGGCGCCACCTAGGGGGCTGTCCTCGATGCGGATCTGGCCCCGGTGGCGGGAGACGATGGCCCGGACGACCGCGAGTCCGAGGCCGCTGCCACCCTGGGGTCGGGCGCGGCTGTCGTCCAGGCGGGTGAATCGCTCGAAGACCCGTTCCCGGTCGGCCGGCGCGATGCCCGGGCCGTCGTCGTCCACCATGATGCGCACCGTGCCGTCGAAGGACGAGAGGGTGATCCGCACGACGGAGCTGGCGTAGCGGGCGGCGTTGTCCACCAGGTTGCTGACCGCACGGGCGAGCTGGTCCTCCAGGGCGGCGATCTCGAGTGGTTCACCGTCCGACGGCCAATGGATGAGGTCCACGGGGACTCGGCGCGGTCTCCGGGCCTCGGTGGTCGCGAGCTCGGTCAGGTTGACCGGCTTCGGGTCGATGGGATCCGAACCGTTCTCGTCGTGAGCGGCGAGCAGCAGCAGGTCATCGAGGAGGGCCTCGAGGCGGGCCTCCTCGGCGAGCGCGGTGTCGGCCACGGCCGGCCAGTCGGCCCGGTCGGACGTGCGGCGGGCCACTTCGAGGCTGGTGCGGATGGCGGCGACGGGGCTGCGCAGCTCGTGCGAGGCGTCGGAGACGAAGCGCCGCTGTTGGGTCGCGGTCGCGTCCAGGCGGGCGAGCATCGCGTTCATGGTTCGTGCCAGGCGGCCGATCTCGTCGCTCGTGGCGGGCTCGGGGACTCGGCGATGCATCGTGGATCCGGTGATCTCGTCGACCTCGGCGCGCATGGCGTCGACCGGCCGCAGCGCCCGCCCGACCAGCACCCAGGCGACCAACGCGACGAGCGCGATGAGCACCGGGAGCCCGATCCACAGCCTCTCACGCAGGGCGTCGACGCTGCGGGCGACCTGGTCGACGGGTGCTGCGGCGGTGACCGTGAGCCGGCCGGCCGGCGTGTCGACGGTACGGGTGATCCGCTCGAAGGAGCTGGCCATCACGCCGTCGGCGCCGACCAGCGCGACCGATCCCTCGGCGCCGTCCGGGGGCGGCACCGGTGGGCCACCGTCGCCGACATTGGTCTGAGCTTCTCCGGACACGTCTGTCCCTGCCGGTGGGCGCTCGTCGTAGCGTCTCACGCGGAATGTTTGGCCGCCCTGCACGACGGAGGAGGCCACGACCGCCCCGTGCTCGTCGGTCACCTGCAGCACGCCGAATCCCACGGGGGACGCGTCGTCCACGGCGTCCTGGGCATCGGCTCCGTCCTCGAGCCGCGTGACCACCTCGGCGAGGTTGGCGTTGATGTCGCCACGGAGCTCTCCGAGCTGCCTGTCCTCCACCGATCGGACCAGCAACCAGGCCGCGGTGCCCACGGCAACGGCCGTCACCAACACTGCCGCGAGAGTGATCCGCACCCGGACCGACTGCAGCGGGTGGATCCAGCCACGCCAGCCGCGGGCCCGTGTGGACGATGGCGGGCTAGCCATCCGCGACCAGCCGGTAGCCGCCGATGCCCCGCACGGTCTGGAGCGACCGCCGCCCGAACGGCACGTCGATCTTGCGGCGCAGGTAGCCGACGTACACCTCGACCACGTTGTCGTCACCGGCGAAGTCCTCGCCCCACACCTCGCGTAGCAACTGGACCTTCGTCGCGCCCTCTTCCGCGTGGCGGAGCAGGGCCTCCAGCAGCGCGTGCTCGCGGCGGGTCAGCTCGATCGGCACCTCGCCTCGCCGGCACCGACGGGCCACCGGGTCCAGCGCCAGGTCTCCGGCCATGAGCTCACGCGGCCGGGGCGTCGCGCCCCGCCGCAGGAGGGCCCTGAGCCGGGCCACCAGGACCACGAACGCGAACGGCTTGGACAGGAAGTCGTCGGCGCCGGTGTCCAAAGCCTCGGCCTCGTCGTACGTCCCGCTCTTGGCGGTGAGCATGAGGATGGGCGTCCAGACACCCTCCTGGCGGAGCGTCCGGCACAGCTTGTAGCCGTTCATCCCCGGCAGCAGGATGTCGAGCACGATCGCGCCGTAGCTACGCTCGCGGGCCCGCCATAGCCCGTCGAGGCCGTCGTGGCTGAGCTCGACGTCGAATCCCTCGGCGGAGAGCCCTTCGGCGATGGCTTGGGCGAGGTGGATCTCGTCCTCGACCACGAGAACGCGCACATCTCGGATTCTGATCCTCCGGGCGCCCGGGGGCATCCCTGGTGCTGAGAGAAGTTCTCAGCGGCGCCGCCGTCTCAGCGGTCTCTCAGCGCTGATTGGTCATGGTGTCGCCCATGATGACCAAGCGAATCACGGGCATGGTCGCGGTGCTGGCCCTTGCCGGGCTGTTCGCAGCGTGTGGCAGTGACGGCGACTCCGACAGCTCCGACGACGGCGTGGCGAGCGTTTCGGGCGACGACTCGAGCGAGCAGGCGGAGGGCGACGACCAGGCCGACGCGGAGCAGGAGCTACTCGACTGGGTGGAGTGCATGCGCGATGAGGGGATCGACCTCCCCGACCCAACCCGGGACTCGGACGGGAACCTGGTGCTCGAGGGTCCGGGGATCCGCCTCGGCGCTGGCGACTCGGAGGGATCGACCTCCAGCGACGACTCGGGCGACTCGGGCGACGAGCCATCCGTCGACCCCGAGGAGATGGACGCCGCCATGGAGGCGTGCGGCGAACCGCCGGCGCTCGGGCCCAACGACATCAGCGAAGAGGACCGACAGGCCTTGGAGGAGAACGCCCTCGAGTTCGCCGAGTGCATGCGTGACGAGGGCATCGAGGACTTCCCCGACCCCGACTTCTCCGACATGGGACCGGGCGGCGAGCCCCAGGAGCGCCGGTCGGAGGACGACGGTGGCGACGATGGCGGCGACGGGGGACCGCAGGTGTTCCTGGGGCCGTTCGGCGAGATCGACATGGACGACCCCGACGTCCGTGCCGCCTTCGAGGCCTGCCAGGACATTCTTGGAGGGCCCGACCTGCCCAGCGAGCCCGCCGAAGGGAGTTCCGGTGAGGCCTCCACGGCATGAGCCCCGACCACGCGACGGCGACGCCGCCGTCGGGAGTCCGGTCCTCCCGCGGCAACGGCGAGCATGACCTGCCCGCCGCAGCCTCTCGCCCCCGCCGGCTCCGTCGCCGCCAGGCCCTGGCCGGTGTAGCTGTCCTGGCTGGGCTGGTCATCGCCGCCGTCGTCGCCCGGCGCGACGGCGGCGGTGAGGGCGGCGCCACGGCGGGGGCGACCACCACGGCGGCGGTCGAGGTCCGCGACCTGGTGCAGACCGACGAGTACGAGGGCGAGCTGGGGTACGGCGAGGCCCACGCCGTCACGGCCGGGCGCAGCGGCGTGGTCACCGGCGTCACGCCGGTGGGGACGACCGTGGGCCAAGGCGACGCGCTGTTCGACCTCGATCTGCAGCCCACGGTGCTGCTCCACGGCGACGTCCCCGCCTTCCGCGACCTGAGCGTCGATGCCGACCCCGGCGCGGACATCACCCAGCTCGAGCAGGCGCTGGTCGACCTCGGCTTCGGCGACGGCCTCACCGTGGATGACGAGTTCACCGGGGCCACGGCCGAAGCCGTGGAGGCCTGGGAGGAGGCGCTCGGTCGCGCGGACCCCGATGGCGTGGTGACGCTGGGTGACGTGGTGTTCGCCCCTGCCGACCTCCGCATCGCAGAGGTGACCGCCGATACCGGCACGCAGGTCCAGTCCGGCGCGGACGTCGTGCAGGTCACCGCCACCACCAAGGTGGTGACGCTGGGCCTGACGGTTGACCAGGTCGCCAACGTCGAGGCCGGGACGCCCGTCACGGTCACGCTGCCCGATGGCACGGAGGCCAACGGGAAGATCACCGATGTCGCCGGCGAGCCGAGCAGTGACGGCGGCAGCGATCCGGGCGCCGGCGGCGGCGATGGCGGCCAAGGCGGCGATGGCGGCGAGGAGACCTACCCGGTGACGGTCACGCTCGACGACCCCGCCGCTGCCGGCGCCTTCGAGGGCGGCAGCGTCGACGCCAGTGTCGAGCGCAGCCGCACCGAGGACGCGACCGCCGTGCCCGTGATCGCCCTGCTTGCCCTGCGCGAGGGCGGCTACGCGGTCCAGGTGGTCGATGACTCGGAGCCCGAGGGCTACAGGCTGGTCCCCGTCGATGTCGGCACCATCGCAGACGAGTGGGCCCAGGTCACCGGCGAAGGCATCGCAGCCGACGTCGACGTCGTGGTGCCGGCATGAGCGAGGCCGACGGGGTGGGCGCGACCCTGGCCGCCCCCGCGCCCCACGATGGCGTCATCCTGCTCCGTGACGTCGTCAAGGAGTACCCGGGTGACCCGCCCACCCGGGTGCTCCACGGCGTGGACCTCGTCGTCCGGCAGGGCGAGCTGCTGGCCATCGTGGGCCCCAGCGGGTCGGGCAAGTCGACGCTGCTGCACATCATGGGAACGCTCGACCGGCCCACCGCGGGCGACGTCCACATCGCCGGCCACGACGTCGCCAGGCTCTCCGACAGGCAGCTCTCGGCCCTGCGTTCAAGGGAGATCGGCTTCGTGTTCCAGCAGTTCTTCCTGCTGCCGGGCATGAGCGCCGCCGACAACGTGGCCGACGGCCTGCTCTACCGCGGTCGGCGGCTGCGGGACCGGCGGGACCGGGCCCGGGAGGCGCTGGAGCGGGTCGGCCTGGGGCATCGCCTCGACTACAACACCGAGAAGCTCTCGGGCGGCGAGCGCCAGCGCGTCGCCATCGCCCGCGCCCTGGTGGGCGAGCCGTCGGTGGTGCTGGCCGACGAGCCCACGGGCAACCTCGACACGCGCTCGGGGGACGCCCTCGTGAAACTGCTCCACGAGCTCAACGGCGATGGCTCGACCATCGTCGTGATCACCCACGACCACGACGTCGCCGCCAGCCTGAGCCGCCAAGTCCTGTTGCGCGACGGCCTGATCGAGGCCGACTCCGGGCCCCCGGCGCGGGATGTCGGTGATCTTGGTGACGCACTGCCGGAGGTCGCACGATGAGCGGGACCGCGCCCGCACCGGCGGTCCCGGGCCGGTTGACGGGCGACGGTGCGGCGGCGAGTCCCACCGCCCGTCTGGCCCCCAGTGCGCTGAACATCGGTGACCTGTTGCGGGTCGCCTCCATCGGCCTGCGCAGCCGCCGCCTGCGTGCCTCGCTGTCGGCGCTCGGCATCGCCATCGGCATCGCCGCCATGGTGGCGGTGCTCGGCATCTCCGAGTCGTCCAAGGCCAACCTGCTCCAGGCGCTGGACAGGCTGGGAACCAACCTGCTGGTGGTCGAGGCCGGCGGGGGCTTCATCGGCAACCAGGACGCAGCCCTACCGACCACGGCGGAGACGATGCTGCGCCGCATCGGCCCCGTCGACGAGGTGTCGTCGGTGACGTCCGTCGACGCCACGGTGCTCCGCACCGACCTCGCCCCCAGCGACCAGACCGGCGGCATCACCGTCAAGGCCGCCGACACCGAGCTCCTCGACACTCTGGTCGGCGAGATGGCCGACGGTGAGTGGCTGGACCAGGCCCGCTCCGGGCTTCCCGTGGTGGTGTTGGGTTCGGTCACCGCCGAGCGCCTCGGCATCACCGACGTCGGCGACGGCGTGCAGGTGTGGCTCGGCGCTCAGTGGTTCACGGTGATCGGGATCATGGAACCGCTGGAGCTGGCGCCCGACCTCGACACGTCGGCCGTGATCGGCCGCGACATCGCGATCGCCGAGCTCGGCGCCGCCGAGGCGCCCGGCACCGTCTACCTCCGCACCGACCCCGACGAGGTGGACGACGTCCAGGCGGTCATCGCCCCGACCGCCAACCCCGAGAACCCCGACCAGGTCGAGGTGACACGACCGTCCGACGCCATCGAGGCCCGGGCCGCCGCCAGCAACGCCTTCACGGCCCTGTTCCTGGGCCTCGGGGCCGTCGCGCTCCTGGTGGGTGGCGTCGGCATAGCCAACGTCATGGTCATCTCGGTGCTGGAGCGCCGCTCCGAGATCGGCCTGCGGCGGGCGCTCGGCGCCACGCGGCGGCACGTGAGCGTGCAGTTCCTCTCGGAGGCGCTGCTGCTGTCCGCCGCCGGCGGCGTCGCCGGGGTGCTCCTCGGCGCGGCGGTGACCGCCGCCTACGACGCGGCGCGCGGCTGGGAGATCGTCGTTCCCGTCGTCGGCCTCGCTGGCGGTGTCGCCGCCGCCCTCGTCATCGGCGCCGTCGCCGGCCTGTACCCGGCAGCGCGCGCCGCCCGCCTGGCACCCACGGACGCCCTGAGGACTGTCTGATGCCGACCTTCGATCTCACCCGACGAGCCCGCCGCCAGTTGGGGCGCCGGCGCAACGTGCTTCTGATCGTGACCACGCTGGTCGCCGGCGTGGTCGTCCTCGCCGTCGTGACCCGCGGGGACGGCGCCGCCGACGGCGGCGGGTTCGGCCCGACCGCCGTCGTCGAGCGGCGGGATCTCGCCACCACGCTGGAGGCGTCCGGCTCCCTCCAACGATCCGACGAGCACACCGTGGCCCATGCCGCGCCGCTGCCGTCCAATGGGGGCGACACGCCGTCGGATGGCGGCGAGGCGCCTGCCGACGGCCAGGGGGACGACACCGACGGCGACGACATGGACGGGGGCGGTGCACAGCCGGCTTCATTCGTGACGCCGAGCACCGCCGGTTCGTCGACCACCGGCACGACGTCGAGCACGACGCCAGCCACCGGCCCGTGCGCGCCGACGAGCACGTCCTCCACATCCACGTCGTCGAGCACGACGTCGACCACACCGTGCCCCACGACCACCTCGACGACATCGACCACGACGCCCACCACGTCGACCACGAGGCCCACCTCGTCGACGACCACGCCGACGACCAAGCCGACCACGTCGACAACCACGCCGCCCTCCTCGACCACCACCCCGGCGTCGAGCACGACGCCGTCCGCAGCGCCCCGATCCGATGGCGGCGGCACCTCGTCCCCGTCGGCGGGCGCTCCGGGCGGGGCCGGCGGGTCCGATGGTAGTGGTGGCGGTGGCGGCAGCGGCGGTGGCGAGGTGCCGTCTGCGATCCTGACAGGCATGCTCGACGTGGGCGCCACGGCCGACCGCGGCACCGTGCTCTACACCGCCGACGAGGAGCCGGTCGTCGCCATGATCGGCGACCTGCCGGCGTGGCGCACCCTGGAGCACGGCGTGGACGACGGCGCCGACGTCCGGCAACTGGAGGAGAACCTGGCCGCACTGGGCTACGGCGACGACCTCGAGGTCGACGAGTCCTTCACCGCCGACACCGCCGGGGCGGTCGAGGCCTGGGAGACCGACCTCGGTCGCGCCACCCCCGATGGTGTCGTGACGATCGGCGAGGTCGTCTTCCTCACCGAGCGAGGGGACGTCCTCGGGCACGACGCCTCGGTGGGCGACACGCTCGAGGCCGGCTCCCCGGTCATGACCATCGGCTCGGAGCAGCGCATTGTCGTGGCCGACGTCGACGCCACCGAGGCGGGCGGCTGGACCTCCGGCTCCCGGGTCGAGCTCGAGTGGGCAGACGGAACGACGAGCCGGGGCACCGTGGTGGGAACCGGCCGCGAGGTGACCGACGGCGAGGTGGAACTGACCGTCGCCATCGGCGGCGACGACGCCGGTGCCGGCGGACGGCGCAGCGGTGCCGAGGCCACGGTCAGCCTCGTGGATGCCCGTCGCGACGGCGTGCTCGCCGTGCCCGTCGCCGCCATCGTCGACGACGATGGGTCGCCCGCGGTGCGGGTGGTGCAGGCCGACGGTGCCGATCACACGGTCCCCGTCCAGACGGGGCTCGTCGCCGACGGCTGGATCGAGATCACCGGTGGCCTCGACGGCGGTGAGGAGGTCCGGCTCCCCGGCTAGGTGTTTGTCAGTAGTGGGGGCTGGGTGGGATCTCCCGGCCCTGGAGCACGGCCTGCGCGGCCGCTCGCGCCTCGGGGAGCCGGTACTCCTCGCCGCGGCGGAGCCCGGCCGGCGGGGCGCCTCGATCACCCGTGCATGCGCAATGGGCTGCCGGATCACGGTTGCCGCCCTGCCCCCAACGCCGGCTCGAGGGCATGACACCTGGTGGGCACAGCGAGGCAGCGTGTGCCGATGCCCAGAGGCGCCAAGGGCCCCGGAGGGGACGCGCTGTTCCTGGCCATT
>Ga0081538_10001992_pt1 | contig 20409 bp, 17 predicted proteins | sample TabmetS5T2R1_FD_71022 | JGI IMG/M metagenome (GOLD analysis project Ga0081538, IMG submission 71022) | Tabebuia heterophylla rhizosphere microbial communities from the University of Puerto Rico - S5T2R1 | ecosystem: Host-associated > Plants > Roots > Rhizosphere ...
GCATGTCGTTGGACCTGAGGCCGGTGTCGGGCATCCGCTTCTGCGAGCGGATGAAGTCCTCGAACTTGATCGCGTCGCGCACGAAGAACGTCGGCGTGTTGTTGCCGACCAGGTCGTAGTTGCCATCCTCGGTGTAGAACTTGAGCGCGAAGCCGCGCGGGTCGCGGACCGTGTCGGCGCTGCCGAGCTCGCCCGCGACCTGCGAGAAGCGCGCGAACATCGGGGTGCGCTTGCCGACCTCCGACAGGAAGGCCGCGCTCGTCCACTGCGTGACGTCCTCGGTCACCTCGAAGAAGCCGTGCGCTCCGCTGCCCTTGGCGTGAACGACCCGTTCGGGGACGCGCTCGCGGTTGAAGTGCTGCATCTTCTGGACCAGATGCGCGTCGTGCAGGACCGTCGGTCCGTTCGGGCCGGCCGTAAGCGAATGCTCGTCGCTCGAGACGGGGTTACCGGAATCGGTGGTGGTGGTCGGCGGGCGCTTCTCGCTCATGGGATATCTCCTGAGGGGATCGGGGTGTGGGTTAGCGCTCGAGGACGAGCTTGCGGTACCCCACGGCCGCGATGAGCGCGCCGATGACGGGGCCGAGGATGAAGATCCAGAAGTCGGGGTAGCTGCCGGAGGCGAGGGCGGGACCGAGCCAGCGTGCGGGGTTGAGGCCGGCGCCGGTCGCGGGGCCGACGACCATGACCGCCAGGCCGAGCGCGCCGCCGATCACTAGTCCGGCGAAGTGCTTCTCGCCGCGTGGGTTTACGGCGATTGCCATGACGGCCCACATCAGCATGAACGTGCCCGCCGCCTCGGCGATCAGCCCGAGCCACGGAGAGCCGCCGTCGATGACGTTGGCGTCGATCGCCGTGGCGCCGTAGTTGGCGGAAGCACCGGCGTCGTGGAAGAGCAGCATCACGAGCAGCGCGGCGAGCACGCCGCCGGCCAGCTGAAACACGATGTACGCGGCGGCGTCGCGGGGCCGGATCTGGCCTACCGCGAGCTGCCCCACGGTCACGGCCGGGTTTAAGTGGGCGCCCGATGTGGCAGCAAGGGCGTACACGAGCACGCCGAGGGTCAGCGCATGAAGCAGGCCGAGGCCCGCGATGTCGAGCTGCAGCGGGCCCGCACTGCCGACCGATAGGACGGCGCAGATGAAGAAGACCAGCAGGAAGGTTCCGATGCCCTCCCCGGCGTAGGCGGTAGCACCGCGCACTTCGATGGCCGTTTCGTCACGCCGCGTTCGTGTCGAAGTACCGAGTCGTGCTCGTGTGCTCGCTGCTTCCATGCGAGCGACCGTAATCCCCCGCGCCGCCGTATCGATTGGCGTTGGCAATCACGCGTTACCCGCTGGCGAACGATCGCCTAGTCCGGCAGTGGACCGGGACGGTGGGGACGCGGAGCCGCGGGGGGCCCGATCGCGCCGAGCAGCACGGGCAGAGAAGCGGAGAACTCGGAGCATCGAGAATCTTGTTCTTCCGGTGTGGGACGCGCGAGGCTGCCGGCCGCCGGCGGCCCCTTAATCGCGTCTGGGCCTCACCTGACAGGCAGGACGTATTGCAGGCGATGCGGCGCGCCCGACACTCGCCCGCATGGCCCCGCGGCTTCACCGCCTCGCCGCACTCTTGGTGAGCTGCCTGGTCGTCATGGCCGCCGCACAGTCCGCCGTGGCTCGTCCGAACCTGCCGGACTGCGACGGCGACCCGTCGATCTCGATCGGCTCACTCGGGAACGGCCGCCTCGTGAACGGCGTGTTTTTCCCGGCCGCCGGCCCAGACCACTCCGCCTGGAACTTCCGTGCGCAGCGGAACGGTGGCTCAGATCGCACGCGCTGGGGTCACTGCCGCGTTGTGCGCGCCGTCCTCCCCGGCCTCGCCGCGTACCGTGACCGCAACCCGGACGCTCCACCGGTCGCCGTCGGGGACATGGCACTGCGCCACGGCAGTGAGATCGACGGGCACTCGACGCACGAGAACGGCCGGCAGATCGACATCTGCCTCCCCCGCCGGGACGGCAAGTTCCGCGAGCCGCACACGGTCGCGCAGGTCGACCCGCGACTGACCTGCGAGCTCGTCCGCGCACTGCTGAACGCCGGCACCGACCAGATCCTGATCGGTCCCAACATCCGGATCGGCACACCGACCCGCGCGATCCCGTGGCCCAACCTCGACGACCGCCTGCGCGCGATGTTCTGAGCCTTGGGTTCCCTTTACCCAGCCAGTAGCGGGGAGCAGAATGGTCTCGTGTCACCGAGGAGGCTTGGCTTGATCGCCATTCTGTCCGCGATCGGGGTCTCCGTCTTGGCTAGCTGCTTTGGCGACGACGATGAGGGCGGTGGATCGCGCCCTGGCGGCTCGATCAACGTCGCGGTCGTCGACAACCCCCAGATGCAGGACCTCGCGCGTCTCACGCCGTCGCTCTTCACAAGGAAGAGCCACATCAAGGTGAACTACGCCATCCTCGACGAGGGGACCTTGCGCGAGGTCACAACGGGCGACGAGGCCGCCGGCGGCCGCCAGTTCGACGCGGTGATGATCGGCCCTTACGAGGCGCCGCAGTTCGGCAGGGACGGCTACATCATGGATCTCACGCGCATGGCCACGGGCGACAGGTCCTACCGCCTGGCCGACATCATCCCGTCGGTACGGGCCGCCCTGTCATATCAGGGCGAGCTCTACGCCGCACCGTTCTATGCGGAGTCGTCGTTCCTCATGTATCGCAAGGACGTCTTGAGCGATGCCGGCATTGAGATGCCCGCACACCCCACCTGGACAGAGGTTGCGGACATCGCCCGGCGGATTGACACGCCGCACAGGGCGGGCATCTGCATGCGCGGCAAGCCGGGCTGGGGTGAGCTCGGCGCGACGTTCGGCACCGTGCTGAACACGTTCGGCGGTACGTGGTGGTCCGCTAAGCCGGACGGGTCGGTGGACAGGGCGATGGTGGACCAGCCTCCGTTCCGGAGGGCGCTCCAGTTCTATGTCGACCTAGTCAGGGACGCGGGCGAGAGCCACGCCGCTCGCGCGGCCTTCACGCACTGCCTCGCGCAGTACTTGAGCGGCAAGGTGGCGATGTGGTACGACGCGACTGTCGCCGCAGGCCTGCTCGAGGCCGACAACAGCGACGTCAAGGGAAAGAACGGCTACGCCCCCTCGCCGGTCGAGCGCACCAGGGCGTCAGGGTGGCTCTGGTCATGGGCCTTGGCCATTCCGACGACGTCGAGCAAGGCGGACCTGGCCTGGCGGTACATCTCGTGGGCGACCGGACCTCGGTACCTGAAGGAGGCCGGGACAAGGATCCCCGGTGGCTGGGCGGCGATCCCACCGGGCACGCGCAGATCGACGTACAAGATCCCCGAGTACAAGAAGGCATCCGCCGCGTTCGTCGACCAGACGCTCGACGCGATCGAGTCCGCGCCGATCGATAACCCGGGCACGACGAAACGGCCGGGCCTGCCGGCTGCCGTCGTCTACGTTGGCATCCCCGAGTTCCCAGACGTCGCCGACGAGTGCACCGCCCAGTTCTCCGCGGTGATCGCCGGCAAGTCGTCCGTCGATGTGGCGCTCGAGAACTGCCAGAACATCGCGTCGCGCGCCACAGGAAGCCGATGAACGAGAACAGCCTCGAGCGTCCGCTCACACGGAGGCAGGTGGTCGCCGCCTGCTTTGCGACAGGTGCCACCTTGCTGGTGGGCTGCGATTCAGACGGACAGGACGCTGCGGGCTGGTCCTTCGTCGACGATCGAAAGCGGGTCGTGAGGTTGAGCAAGCGCCCAAAGCGGATCGTCGCCTATACCTCGGCAGCCGCCGCGCTTCAACACTGGGGTGTGACGCCCGTTGGCGTCTTCGGCGACGCTCCGCAGGAGGATCCTTCGCTCGCTGACTTCCCGTGGGACGCGTCGGAGATCGTCGGCTCGGTCTACGGCGAGATCGACGTCGCGAAGCTGCTCACGCTGAAGGCTGAGTTGATCGTCTCGCGGTGGTACCCGCCGCCGCGCAACACACCGGTCTTCGGCTTCAGGGACCTGGCGCAGCAGAAGCGAATCGTGTCGCGCGTGCCGGTCGTCGGGCTCAACGGGAAGCAGGTTGCGACGTCGCAGATCGGTCGCTTCGGCGATCTCGCACGGGCGCTTGGCGTGGACATCAGCGCAGGGCGGACTGCGCGCGCGCACGCGGCGTTTGACAGAGCCGCGGACCGCCTGTCCGGGATCGCGAGGCGCAGGTCGGACCTGAGGATCCTCGCCATTTCAGGGGACCAGGACACGATGTACGTCGCGAAGGTGGCCGACCACGGCGACCTCGCGTTCTACGCGCAACGCGGCGTGCCACTGGTCTCGGCGGAGACGTCCGACGCCTACTGGGACCGCTTCGGTTGGGATCAGGCGGCCAAGTACCCGGTGGACGGGATCCTCTACGACTCACGGCCACTCGCGCTGCCGGTCGGGAAGGCGAAGGCGATCCCGGCCTTCGCAGCGCTGCCGGCTGTACGGGCGAACCAGATCATCAGGTGGCTGGTGGACCCGCCACCCTCGTATCAGACGTACACCGCCACGATGAAAGACTTGGCGACGAAGATCGCACGCTGGCGCAGGGTGACTTGACGGCCCTGGAGGGTCACAATCGTCGCGAACGCGGAGGTTCGCTCTTGCGGCCGCGACACATCGCAGCAGTGGCACTGGTTCTCGGCTTGACGCTTGCCGGGTTCATCGGCGCCCGCGAACTCGCCGAGCGCGACGCGCGCCACGACTCCCAGCACCGCGTCGACGTGGCGGCGGCGCAGATCCGCAGCCGTGTCGCGGAGGCAGCGTCGCTGACGTCGAGCCTTCAGCGGTTCATGTTGGATGCCGGTGGCATCGGCGTCACGAGCGACCAGTTCGCGAGGAACGTACTCCGGTGGCTCAGCCCCGCCGACTTCCCGGCCGCTGCATGGGCGGAGAATGTCCGAGCCGCTGAACGCGGGGCCTACGAACGGCGGACCGGGCAGCCGATCGTGCGACCCGGCGAGCAGCGTGAGAAGGTGCCGCCCCGCTCCTCCTACCTACCGGCGACGCTGGTCTCGGGTTTCCCGCCCATGAACTTGCGGGGCGTTGATCTGGAGCGCGCGCCCGGACTTGCCGCGGCGCTGCGGCGGGCGATCCGGCCCGGTGGCGTAGGTGCCACGCCCGTCGCCCGCCAGGGAGACGGAACGCGCGGGTTCTTCCTGGTCGCGCCGGCCCCGAATCTCATCGAGGGGGTGCTCCGCCCCGGGGCCGTAGTGGTCTTCGTATCAGAGACGACCCTGCGCTCGGCCGCCAGGAATCCCGCGGGCTTGCGGCTTGGTGCCGCCGGCGGGCCGTCGGGAGACGCCGCCGGCGGGGAAGTCGTTCGCGATGAGTTCACGGTGGCGGGACAGCGATTCGCGGTGGTCATGCCGAAGGAATCGGTCAGCGGGCCCGGGGAGATCCTGCCCTGGCTCATCCTCGCCGCCGGACTCGTGCTAGCCGCGCTGGCGGTGGCGCTAGGAGTCAACGCTGCACGGCGCGCCAAGGCCCAGGCCGACCTCGACCGCCTCTTCAACCTCTCTCCCGACCTGATCGCGGTAGCCGACTTCGAGGGTCACTTCACGCGCGTGAATCCAGCCGTGGAGCAGGTTCTGGGATACACGAAGGAAGAGTTCCTGGCCCGGCCATACCTCGACCTCGTCCATCCCGAGGATCGCGAGCAGACAGCGGCGGAGGCGTCCGCGATCGGGGAGGGAAAGACCACGCGGTCGTTCGAGAACCGTTACGTGTGCAAGGACGGCTCGTCAAGAGTGCTCGAGTGGACATCGACGCCTGTCGTCGAAGACGGGCTCATGTACGGGATGGCGCGCGACGTCACGGAGCGCCGGCAGGCTGAAGCCGAGGTCAAACGACTCGCGGACGAGCAGGCGGCGCTGCGACGCGTGGCGACGGTGGTCGCGCGCGGAGGGTCCCGGAGCCAGGTCTTCAACGCGATCGCGGAAGAGGTGCGGCAGCTGATCGGCGCCGACTTCATCGACCTGCTCCGCTACGACGACGACCGCACCGCGGTCTCGGTGGCCAGTGGAGGCACGGCCGAGGAGGCCTTCGCCGTTGGCTCTCGCCATGAGCTGGGAGGCAATAACGCGACCTCCCGCATACTGCGCACAGGCCAGCCTGTACGGATCGACGACTATGACCGCACGGCCACTGGCCCGATTGCGGAGACCGCGCGCACGACCGGTATTCGATCGGTCGTGGGCACGCCCGTCGTCGTGGACGACCGGCTCTGGGGAGCCGTCACGATAGGAACGACGGGGGAGGCGCCGCTGCCGTCGGACACCGAGTCCCGCCTCGACCAGTTCACCGAGCTGATGTCCACGGCGATAGCCAACGCCGAGGCTCGCGCGGAGGTGGAGCGACTCGCCGAGGAGCAGGCGGCGCTGCGGCGGGTGGCGACACTGGTTGCAGAGGGGGCCCCGCCCGCCGCGGTCTTCGACGCGGTGGCCGCGGAGATGGAGGGGCTCCTCGGCGCTGACGGCGTCAGGCTGAGCCGTTACGAGCCCGCCGAGGAGGTCACCGTGGTCGCCCACCGCGGGGTGAACGCGGCGCGGGTGCCGCCGGGCACGCGCGTGCGCCACAGCGGCGAGAACGTGACCTCGATCGTGCGTCGTACCAAGCGGCCGGCGCGTCTAGAGCACTACGAGGGCACCCAGGGGCCGATCGCCGAGCTCGTCAGGGACTTGGGCGTGCGGGCCAGCGTCGGGGCGCCGATCATCGTCGACGGGCAGCTGTGGGGCTGCACGATCGCCAACTGGCGGGGCGAGCAGTCGCCGCCGGCGGACACGGAGGAGCGGATGACGAAGTTCGCGCCGCTGCTCGACACCGCCATCGCGAATGCCGACAGCCGCGACCAGCTGACTGCGTCGCGGGCGCGTCTGGTCACGGCTGGGGACGAGGCGCGGCGCCGGGTAGTGCGGGACCTCCACGACGGTGCCCAGCAGCGGCTGGTCCACACGATCGTGACGCTCAAGCTCGCGCAGCGGGCGCTTCGAGAGGGAGACGGAAAGGGGGAGTCGGTCGTCGGCGAGGCGCTCGGGCACGCGCAGAAGGCCAACGCGGAGTTGCGCGAGCTGGCACACGGAATCCATCCCACGGTCCTCACGCGCGGTGGGCTGCGGGCCGGTGTCGACGCGGTCGTGACGCGGCTCGACCTACCCGTGGCAGTCGACCTTCCGTCGGAGCGGTTCGCCGAGGAGATCGAGGCCAGCGCCTATTTCATCGTGGCCGAGGCGCTCACCAACGTCGTGAAACACGCTCACGCCAACCGCGCCGAGGTCAGAGCGTTCGTCGAAGACGGGATGCTCCACATCGAGGTTCGCGACGACGGGGTCGGGGGTGCAGACTCCGGCGGTCACGGGCTGGTCGGGCTCGAAGACAGGGCGACAGCGCTTGGGGGACGGCTCAAAATCGAGAGCCCGGCGGGCGACGGCACGCTTGTTGCCGCCACGCTTCCACTCTCAGCGGGCTAGCGCGCGGCCACCGCCGCGCCCTCGAGCTGCTCGGGGAAGTCCTGCGAGGTCATCACCCGCGCAACCGGCTTCGCGTGGTGACGGGCGAGGCGGCGCCGATGAGGAGTAGCCTGACCGACCGTCCCAGAGGAGAGGAGCCGATGTGCAACACGAACACACTGAGCACGTCGCCGCCCCGCCCGACGCGGTGTACGCCGCGATCTCGGACGTGAGCAACCTGCCGCGGTTCGTGCCGCAGATGACAGCCGTAAGGCGCTCAGATGGCGACCGGGTCGAAGTCGACGCGCGCTATGAAGGCCGCGAACAGCATGGCGAGGCCTCGTTCCGCGCCGACGACGGCGAGCGCAAGATCGAGTGGAGCGCGCCAAGTGGCTACCACGGGTGGATGCAGGTGGCGGCCGACGGCGATGGATCGCGACTAACCCTGTTCCTCAACACCCAGCATGGCTCTGAGCGCGACCACGACGTCGCCGGCACGCTCGACGCCATCCGGATGCTGGTCGAGTCCGAGGTTTAGCTGAGCGAGCCCTCGGCCTCCCCGGCTGAGGTCTTCCCCGGAGCGCCGGTGGCCGACTGGCGGGAACTTACTCTGACATCCCGCCGAGCAGGTAACCCGTAGCTGGACGCAATCCGCGAGCTTCAGGTTCAGGCGCATCTCGTGGCCTCGGCCCGCCGCATCGGCGTCCCGGTGATCGTGGACAAACATCTGGCCACGACGGGCAGCCGCGTGCTCGATCTGATCCTCGCGGCCGTCAAGGACCTGCGGACGCCGGGTAGATCGGCACCGCGCCGGGCTCCTAGATCGAGCGCTCTGCGCTCGGAGTCCGGCTCAGCTGCCGGGCTTAGCCCGAGTGGGCGGCCTGAGCGACAGCATCTCGGCCGGGAGCGACGCCTCGTCTGGGCGTTGCCGCGGCCGGCCGCCGTGGCAGGAACGCCGCCGGGACGAAAGCGATCACCGTCAGTACAACCGGCCAGGCAAAGGTGTGGCCGAAGGCCGGCGCAACGGGCCCGCCAGCGCTCAGGTTGTGGCCGAGGACCACGGACACCAGGGCCACTCCGAGCGCCCCGCCCATGCGCTGGATCGCATTGATGGCGCTCGTCCCGTGGGCTGCTCCCGTGTCTCGGCCCAGCGTGGCGAAGGCCGCCGACTGGGAGGGCATCATCGAGGCGCCAAGGCCCATGCCCCGCACCACCAGCGCGCCGGCCAGGAGAGGGTAGGAGGTCGAGGCGCCGGCCCAGGCGAGTGGGAGCGTCCCGAGGACCATCAACGTGAGCCCCGGGAGCACGACGCGACCGGGGCCGATGCGATCCGTCAGGCGGCCCGCCAGCGGGATCATGATCGCCGCGCCCAGCCCCTGGGGGGCGAGCATCAGGCCGGCCTCGGCCGGGCCCAGCCCGCGCGCGACCTGGAAGTAGAGGGGCAGCAGGAACATCGCCCCGTACAGGCTCGTGGCGAGGAGGAACGTCGTTCCCGCTGACGCCGCAAAGGCCCTCTTCTGCAGCAGGCGCACGTCGATGAGCGGATTCGGCACCCGGTGGGCGTGGACCACGAAGGCGGCCAGGAGCGCGATGCCGGCGACGATGGAAGCGACCGCTCGCGGGTCGCCGAAGCCACCGGCGCCGGAGGTCTCCCCAAGCCCAAAGACGAGCGCAGCCAGCCCGGGCGAGAGCAGCGCAAAGCCCCGCACGTCGAGGCTCTCGCACGGCTCCGGCCGGTCCGTGGGCAGGGTGCGCGTCGCGAGCATCAACGCCAGTACTCCGACCGGCACGTTCACGTAGAAGATCCAGCGCCAGCCGGGGCCCTCAATGAGTAGCCCGCCCAGGACCGGCCCAAGGACCGGGCCGATCAGCTGGGCGATCCCGATCACGCTCATCACGCGACCGAGCCGCCCGGGGCCCGCCGCCCGCGCCAGCATGGACATGCCGACCGGGGTGATCATGCCGCCCCCGAACCCTTGGAGCAGGCGAAAAGCGATCAGGCTGTCGAGCGACCACGAGAATCCCGCGAGCATCGATCCCGCGAGGAACAGCGCGACGGATGTCATCCAGACCCGCTTGGCGCCGAAGCGCTCCGAAGCCCAGCCGGCGAGCGGGATCGCGATGGCCAAGGCGAGCAGGTAACCGCTCGCCACCCAGTGGACCTCCGTGATCGAGACGCCGAAGTCGCGCGCCAGGTCGTGAAGCGCGACGTTCACGACCGTCGTGTCGACGATAGACATGACCGAGCCGAGCATCACTGTGCCGGCGACCATCCAGGTGGCCCGGTCGACCTGCTCCGTCAGCTCACCGTCGGGCCTCGGCACGGAAGCTCCCTAGGCCGCGCGGCCGACGTCGGTCGACAGCGCCGCGATGCCGTAGACGATCAGCCCGATGCCCGCGATCACAGCGGGCAGCCAAGTCGGCTCCGCGACGATGGAGGCGATGCCCCCCAGGAGCGTCAGCAGGCCGGTCAGCCGCAGCCACCATCGCAACGCTCGTACCTCGCCGCTCGTCCGAGGTGGACTGCCGCTCACCGGAAACGCGCCGCGAGTCTGGGATAGCGCTGCACCAGCGCCTCTTGATCCTCGTCGTCCCAGGGCTCGCCGCGGGGCTCGCCCGAGAGGTCGGAGTCGTCGGCGGGGATGTCCTCGCCTACGGCGCTCTCGTAGGCGTCGCCGGCGACGCTGTCGGCGTTTTCCCAGTCGCCCGTCTCCGCGTCCTCCACGACTGGAGCGATGGAGTCGGGGTCGCGCAGAGCCGCCTCGTACGGTGCGCGCCCGAGCGAAATCAGGTAGGCACGGAAGTCACGGAAGCAGTCGTCGGAGCAGCCGTCCTCGATCACGTAGGCGGCTCCCCACAGGTTCCAGCTGTAGGCCTGCTCGTCCAGCCGCTGGCGCATCCGCTGGAACTCGGCGATCTGTTCCGCCGGGAGCCGGCTCAGCCTCTCTTCGAGCAACTCGGACTGCCGTTCGGTGTCGCCCCCGGCTGCCTGGCGCGTGTCGGCGGTGAGCTGCCAGAACGCCGCCTCGTCCATCGCGTGCGGGGCGGCGGCCGCTCGAGTTGTTGCGGCGCCGGGCGCCTTGCCTCCGCTGTCGCCGCCCGAGCCGAGGAGGTATCCCGCCACGAGCGCCACCAGGCCGAGGACGAGCAGACCGGTGGTCGGCTTCAATCGGTCACCTCGATCCGGCCGGCCCTGAACGTTGGGATGCGGGCGCCGTCCTCGTCCTCGCGCCATGCGCCCGGGCGGGTGAGCCGGCCCCTCACGAGGGCCGTATCGGCACCTTCGACCGCGGTGGTGGCCTCGGTCCCGCTGAGGAGGGTCCCGTCCTGCCAGACGGTCGTGCGGGGCACCAACAGCGCGACGCCGTCACTGCCGGCGAGCTGTGCGGCGTCCTTGGCACGCGCCTTGGGGACGTCGCAGACCTCCTCAATCGAGATCGGGAACTCCTTTCCGTCAAGGCCGTCGGCCGAGACGTCGAGGGTGACGGCGTGCCTGTAGAAGGCCGGGCTGAGCTTCGGAGGGGCCCCCTCCTCCTCGCCGCCGCTGTCGCCCGCCACACCTGCCCGAGCGTCCTCGACCTCGCCGACGCAGTTCTTGCCTTCCGGCTGATCGGTTCCGCTCGCCCAGGCCGGCGTGGCGACCAGGAGGGCCATGACCGCGGCTACCAAGCGGGTGGGGGGCCTCACGAGGGTCAGCGGTCGAGGAACAGCGTCGCGCGCTTTGACTGGGGCGTCTGGGGAACGTCGTCGGCGAGCTTTCGGATATCGGTCACGACCGACCGGTCGAGCGTCGAGGCGTCGGGACAGTCGACCTCGACGAGGTTGCCCGCGGGATCGCGCAGGTACATCTGCACGGAGCCGTCCGGAAGCTCATAGGGCTGATGAGACCAGCTGTCGCGGTCCTGGATGCCGAGCGCCTTGGACTTGACATATACGGCTTCGAAGTCGTCCACGGTTAGGGCGAAGTGCTGGAGACGCGGCGCGGGCGTGTCGCTCTGGAAGAGGTGCAGCTCTTGGTCGCCGACCCGCAGCCAAGCCGTCGGGAATCGAAAGACCGGGCTCGGAATCCGCTCCATCCCCAGGACGTCGGTGTAGAACGCCAGCGACCCCTCCAGGTCGCTGGCCTGGATGCTGACGTGGTTGAACTTCGTGGCTGGCATCTACCCGGACCGTATGGGCGGTCGCGGAACCAGCAAGCGCCGGAGCCGCTGGCCCGATAGGCGTCGCAAATGAGAGGGCGCGGTGCCGATCGGTTGAGCGCGGATCGCTCTCGCGGCGGGCAGGGGCTCGCTCGACGATCGACCTGTGATCGGACGCTCTCGCGTACAGCCTCTGGCCGGTATTGGCTTACTCCTGATCGCCTTCTTGCTTGGGGCCTGCGGGTCGCCCGCGCCAAGTAAAGAGGCGACGGCGCACCCGACCGATCCACGGCCGAACGTCGTCGTGCTCATGACAGACGACCAGACGGTCGCCGACCTCGAGGTCATGCCGCGCGTGCAGCGGCTGCTCGCCGCCGCCGGCGTCACCTTCGACCGCTCATACGTCTCCTATCCCGTCTGCTGCCCCTCCCGCGCGACCTACCTGACTGGGCAGTACGCCCACAACCACCGCGTCCTCGGCCTCTACCCGCCCACCGGCGGCTATGGCCGCTTCGACGCGCGGCAGTCCCTGCCGGTTTGGCTGGAGCGCGCCGGCTATCACGCGGTGCACATGGGCAAATACATGAACGGCTACGGCAGCGAAACGCCGGCCGAGCCGCCGGCCGGATGGAGTGAGTGGTACGGCGCGGTCGGCTACTCCACCTACCGGATGTGGGGCTACACGCTCAACGAGAACGGCGAGAACCGCACCTACGGGTCCCGATTTGACGAGGATCCGGGTCTGTACCAGACGGATGTGCTCGCCAGGATGGCGGTGGACGTGATTGAGCGGAGGGCGGCCGCCGCGGCTCCGCTCTTCCTGTCGGTCGCGTTCCTCGCGCCGCACCACGAGGGCGACTCGATACGAAGGTTCACCGGCCATCTCGTTCGGCCTGCGGCCCGCCACAAAGGCGTGTTGACCGACAAGCCGCTCCCGCTGCCACCCGCTTTCAACGAAGAGGACGTCTCGGACAAGCCCTCGTTCATCCGCCGTAGGCCGCCGCTCGATGCCGCGCAGATCGACCGCATCACGCGCCACTACCACGATCGTCAGGAATCACTTCTCGCTGTGGACGAGGCCGTGGCGCAGATCGCCGCAGCGCTCGAGCGAACCGGATCGCTCGACGACACCTACATCGTCTTCACCTCCGACAACGGCTACTTGCAGGGAGAGCACCGAGTGCCGAGCGGGAAGATGCTTCCCTATGACCCGTCGAGCCAGGTGCCGCTGATCGTGCGCGGCCCGGGCCTGCCGGCGGGCGCGCGCTCGCAGGCGCTCGTCGGGAACGTGGACCTCGCACCCACGATCCTCGAGCTGGCTCGGGCCGAGCCCGGACGGATAATCGACGGGCAGTCGCTCATGCCCTTCGCGCGCGAGCCGTCGCGCGAGTCCGGCCGCGCCCTGCTGCACGAGACGGGCGGCCGCCGTTTCGCCTTCGGCCCCGAGCAGGACGCCCCGGGCGCGCCGGCCGCCGAGCCGGTCGTGAACTACAAGGCGGTGCGGACCTCGCGCTGGCTCTACGTCGACTACGAGAGCGGAGAGCGCGAGCTCTACGACCTGAAGGTGGATGCGCAGCAGCTCCAGTCGCTGCACGCCGATCCGCGCTACGAGGCAGTCCGCACGGCGCTGCGGCGCGTGTTGGTTCGGCTGGCGAACTGCGCCGGCGCCGACTGCCGCGAGCCGGCGCCTCAGATCCCAGAACCGGGCTCTGCAGAGCCCTAGAACATCGGTATCGCTCGAAAACCCGAAGGAATTGAGCGGCCTCCTCTCGGCCGTACGGTGTGCTCCCATGGCCTACGACTGGAGGCCGACCGGCACCCCGGCCGCAACGACCACGGCTCCGCGTGTGGTCGTCGCACGGCGCCCGTCGCCGACGCGCTCACCGCCGCCCTCCAGCCCGCCCGAGGAGGCCCGCGTCGCCACGGTCATTTCCGAGTTCATCGAAGCCGTGGAGGACGGTCGGGCACGCAACCGCAGTGGCCGGCGCTACCGGCCGAGCGCCCTTCGTGACCTGAGCGGCATCCTGAGGCAGCACGTCGCCCGTGACCTAGGGCACATGCGACTGCGCGACGTTCGCAGGCGGCACGTCCAGGCGCTCGTCGACAGACTCGCGGCGGATGGCCTGTCGGATAGCCGGATCCGGTCCGTCCTCAGCGCCGTGCGGGCGCTGTACGGCTACGCGATCGAGCAGGGCTACGTAGAGCTGAGTCCGGCCACCGGCCTGCTGCTTCCCAGCGAAGGGATGGTGCTCGAGACGGACGGGACCGGCTCGGACTTCGAGGACGACGCGGGCGACTTCGCTTGGACGGACCGGCCTCGCCATGACGGCTCGCCACGTGCGCGGACAGCGCCGCCCAAGCGGGACTACCAGCCGATAGCGCTCCTGCCGGAGCGGATCTTGTCTCTCGTGCTCAGGATCGTGGTGGTCATCTTCATCCTGTTCGCCCTTTTCACGATCGCTGGATCGGCCTCGGCGTGAGCTCCCAGCGCGGCGCCGGTACCAAAGCCACGGTCGGCGGAACGTTGGCAGCGCTGCCGGTCTGGCAGGCGCGGCTGGCGACCATGGCGGCCTGCACGGTGCCCGGTGTGCTGCTGCGGCTCAGTGGGATGCACCTGCCGCCCATGTTCGGCCTGCTGGCCTTCGGCGGGGCCGTTGTGGCCGCGGCCTTCATGCTCGCCTGGGCCGCCGAGGCCGCTGAGGTCGACGTCCCGCCGGGGATCGCGGTGGCCGGCGTGGCGCTCGTCGCCGTCCTGCCCGAGTACGTGATCGAGATCTACTTCGCCTTCACCGCGCAGGTCGAGTACGTATCGGCGAGCCTCACCGGTGCCACCCGACTGCTCCTGACCTGCGCCGTCGGGATGCCGGCGATTGCCTCGGTTGTGCTCGCTCGTCGCGGAGGAAGGCGTCTGGACTTCGTTGACCTCAAGCCGCAGCGACGCGTCGACCTCGCGATCATCACCGCCGCCTCCCTGTATGCCCCCGTGATCGTCCTGCGCGGTCACCTGGCGTGGACCGACGCCGTGATTCTGATCGGACTCTACGTCCTGTACATGCGTCGCCTGGCGACCGGCTCCCCCGAGCCGCCGCACCTCGTGGGCGTGGCGGCGGAGCTGGGCAAGCTTCCGAAGCGGCTTCGCAAGCGCTGGGTCGTGGGGATCATGGTCTACGCCGCGCTCACCATCCTCATTACGGCTGAGCCGTTCGCCCATTCCGTCCTCAGCGCGGGCACGATGATGGGCATCAGCCCATATCTGCTCGTCCAGTGGCTGGTGCCGCTCGCCACGGAGAGCCCCGAGCTCGTCATCGCGTTCGTGCTGATCACCCACAATCGCGCCGCCCAGGGGGTGGCTGTGCTTCTGTCGTCCGCCGTGAGCCAATGGACGCTCGCGCTGGGCACGCTGCCCATCGCGTACGCCGCCGGCGCCGGCGAGGGCCCGCTCCCGCTGCTCGGCCGCGAGCAAGTCGAGATCTTGCTCACGATGGGGCAGGCGCTGCTGGCGGTCGCCGTGCTCGTCACGCTCCGCCTGAGGCGCAGCGACTCGGTGATGATGCTCGCTCTGTTCGTGTGCCAGCTGGCGATGCCGTTCGTGGCGCTTCGTGCGGCGCTCACGCTCGTCTACCTCGTCCTCGCCGTGGACATATTCGCGTCGGAACGGTGGGCGATTCCGACACTCCGGCAGACGCTCCGAGGGCGCCCGGCGAACGCGCCGCCGTGACGGAAATCAGGCCTGCGCCGCCCGGGCTCGCCGCAGCGCCTCGCTCAGGCTCCTGCCGTACCCCACCCGCCCATTGAGGTAGACGGTCACCAGGCGCACCCTCGTCACGCCGCTTCCCGCGGCAGTCACGTAGATCGGCTGGACGTAGAGGAACGAGTCGCCAATCGGCACCACGCGCGGCTCGCTGAGCTCGACCGCGTTGACGGCCTGCTTGCCGAGATCGGCAGTTTCCTGGTTCAGCAGACGCAGCCGGTTGCCCACCTCCGGCGTGGCCAGAATCTGGCGGCTCACCTGCGAGGGGCCCAGTACCAGGCGCGAGCGCGGCAGGGTGAGCTCCGTCAGGCGCGGGCGCCCCTGCGAGTCCATCGTCCCCGTCAGGTAGCCGCTCAGGTTCTCCTGGCTGTGGGGCGTGAACACCGTGGTGAGCCTGAAGCGTTCACGGCGATCCCCCGGAAGGCGGGCCAGCAGGAAGTACGGCCGCATCCGCGGCGCTGAGCGCAGACGGTCCTCCACGTCCATCGTCAAGCCCTGCGGTGCTTCTTGCCCCCCCTCCTCGGAGTTCCCCGATCGAAACCGGATCGAGCCGACCCTCTCGATGGGCCCCGAAATCTCCGCCGGCCGCTGCCAGGCGTCGCCCTTCGTGTAGAAGTCGTCGACGTTGTCGATGTGGTACGTCTGCCAAATCTCTGACTGGGCGTCGAAGAGCTCGCGCGGGTAGCGCAGATGGGCCCGCAGGGCCGCGGGCATCTCCGATGCGGGCGTGAACAGGGTTGGGAAAGCTCCGCGCCAGGCGCGCAGGATCGGATCCCCGTCCTCGGTGTCATACAGCTTGACCCTGCCGCTGAACGCGTCAACGTTCGCCACCACCGCCCCGCGCATGTAGTTGACCTTTCTTCCCCCGACGTCGACCTCCGCCGAGTACGGGAACGAGTCGCTCGTGGTGTAGCCGTGGACCAGGAACTGGATCCGCCCGTCAACGACAACCACCTCCGGACGCTTCTCCCAGCGCAGGAACGGGGCCAGCGTCTCTAGCCTGTCACGGACGTCCCGATGCAGGATGATGCGCGACTCGTCCGTGAGCGTGTTGGAGAGCGCGAGGTTGAGCTCGCCGAAGCGGAGGGCGAACAGCGCGCGCCGGAACGGGCCGCCCAGTGGGATCCCCCCGCCGCCGTCGTAGTGGTACTCGGGCGGCGGTGCGTCGCCTGGAAGCGGCTTCTCGATCTCGGGGCGCTTCGTCCTCACGATCACCCAGGGTTGGGCACCCGGCGGCTGCACGCCGTAGTAGATGCGCGGCTGGCGAATCTTGGTCGGTGCACGCCCCGCTCCGAACTCCGAGGTGACGAACTTCGGCTGGCCCGCCGGCCCGACCCCGCCGGCCGGAACGGCGACGAGACCGTAGCCGTGGGTGTAGGCGAGCCGGTCGTTCGCCCAGGTCCGTCCCGACTGCTCCAGCCGCGTGAGGTCCAGCTCGCGCTGGGCGACGATCATCGCCCGCGCCTGCCCACCGTGGCGGTAGCGGTCGACCGTGGTGCTGCGGAAGGCGTAGTAGGAGCCGATCGACTGCTGCTGGTCGATCTGAGGTTGCAGGACGTCGGTATCCCAGAGCTGGATGTTCCGGAGGACGTCCCGGTTCGCTTCCAGCTCGCGTTCGGAGATCGTCGCACCGGCCGGAAGCGGCCGATCGGCAACGTGGTCGAGACCGTATGCGATCTGGGTGAATCTGACCGAGTGGGCGAGATAGGGACGCTCGCGCGCCAGGGTCTGAGGGTCGACGAAGAAGCGCTCCACGACCGAGGGCAAGATGGCGGGGTTGGCGAGCTCGGCGAAGGCGACCAGCACCAGTGCTATGGCGGGGATCGCCCAAGAGCGCCGCAACGCTCCGTAGAGGAGCATGGCAGCGCCGACGAGGGAGACCAGCACGAGTCCGCGAAGCCAGGGCAGCATGACGTGCACGTCGGTGTATCCCGCGCCGGGCAGCTTGGCGCCCTCGCGGGGAAGCTCCAGCGCGAACTGGCCCAGCCAGTGCTGCCAGGCGGTGACGAGCAGAAGCAGGGCGCCGAGGAGGAGCAGATGGGCGTGCGCTGCACGGGTCGCCGAGACGGGCGCCGGCGTGGCGCGGATCGCACCGGTCGCGGCGTGCGCAGCTACGGAGCACGCGAGCGCAAGGGCGACCGTCAGCAGCAGCCAGTGGGCAACTTTCTGGTACAGCGGCAGGGAGAAGACGAAGAAGCCGACATCGCGATGAAACAGCGGGTCGCTCACGCCGAAATCGCTGCGGTGAAGCCATAGGAGGACTTGCTGCCAGTCCGCAAGCACGATGTTGCGGGCGACGAGCAGTCCGGCCCCGGCGGACACCGCCAGGTACGCCGGCAGGAGGACGCGCCGAAGCCGGTTGGTGGTGGGGTGGTTGCGCGGCAGCCGGGCGTCGTGCGGGGCCGTGCGCTCTACGACCCAGAAGTTGGTCAGCAGAAACGCCGTCGTGGCGAGCCCGGCAAGGCTCCCGGTCAGCCACTTGCTCGCGAGAATCGTCCAGAAAACCCGCCCCTGTCCAAGCTCGTTGAACCACAGCCAGTTCGTCTCGATCTGGGCAAAGATCCGGGCGAGCGCGGCCAGCACCCCGAGTGCGCCGAGTACCAGCGCCGAACGCACGCGGGGCTTCCACCACCAGGGGCGTGGCCCACGTGGGTTTCTTGCGGTACGGCGTCGGACGCCCCGTGCCGCCGCGTCCGTGCCGGCAGTGAGGGGGGACGCCATGCTGCCTCTGATCATCCTTTGCCGTGGCTGCCCTTCAACAGTGCGCGACGCTCACACGGGAACTCGCGTCGATCACTGGCCCCGGTGATCGGCCATTCCGATCGGCACGAAGGCGCCCGCTGTTGATCGTCAAGCCGTCGGCGGTTTGCTGTCTTGATGGAGGTCCTCGAGCTCGTCCTGCCGGACCGCACTCGGGTTCCCCTGCTCGATGAGATCACCATCGGGCGGGCGCCGGGCAGCAGCGTCCAGCTAGAGGATCCGGCGGTCTCCCGCCGGCACGCGCGCATCTCGGTAGAGGCAAGCGGGCCCATGCTCGAGGACGCCGGCTCCACGTACGGGACGTGGCTCGACGGGCACCGTGTGGATGCACCGGTCCCGCTGAGCGACGGGTCGCGAATCCGCATGGGCAACCAAGAGCTGTTCGTCGAGCGGCGCCGCGACGAGGACGAGGCAGGGCGGACGATGGTCGTGAACCCGGGGGAGTCGCTCGTCGTACCCGCGACCGGCGGGCGTGCGCAACTCGCCCCCGCAGCCGGCCAGTTCGGCACACACCCTCGGGTGCGCTCGGGGTACGCGCTGAAGCGCCTCGAAGCCTCCGAGGGCCGGATGCGCTGGGTGCTCAGGGACCTCGAATCGAACCGCTTTCTGCGGATGTCGGACGACGACGCCGGGTTGCTTCAGCTGCTCGATGGCTCCCATCCCTTGCCTGAGCTAGTCCGTGAGGCCGAGCGACGCTACGGTCCGAGCGGTCCCGCCCGGCTGGCGCGGCTCCTATCGGAGCTTGCCGAACGAGGGCTCCTCGCCGGCGTGGAGGGGGCGGAGGCCGCGGGTGAGGAGCGGGACGGGCTCATGCGGCGTCTCGTGACCCCGCGGGAGAGAACGTGGACGGGCGCCGGGCGGCTATTCGATCGTCTCTACCGAAACGGCGGCTGGCGGCTGTTTAGCCGGCCGGCGCTGGTGACGATCGCCCTGCTGGTGATTGTGGGGCTCGCGGTCTTCCCGTATCTCGTGGTCGGGCGCTACGGGACCCCGTTCGTCGTCGCTCAGAAGATCGGCATTGGCGGGCTCGTCTTTCTCTTCGGCCGGTTCTTGGTCGTGGCCGTGCACGAGACGGCGCACGGCCTCACGATGTCGTCCTTCGGACGCCGGGTCCGGAAAGCCGGGCTCAAGCTGATCCTGATCTTTCCGTACGCCTACGTCGACACGTCCGAGGCATGGTTCGAGCCAAGGCGGCGCCGCGTGGCGATCAGCGCCGCCGGGCCGGTATCCGACCTGTCGCTCGGGGCGCTATTCGCGCTCTGCTGCCTGGCACTGCCCGCGGGAACGCTGCGCGACATCTTCTTCCAGCTCGCCTTTGCGGCCTACCTTGGGGCGTTCTTCAACCTGAATCCGTTCGTCGACCGTGACGGCTACCAGATCCTCGTCGACCTGCTCCGGGAGCCCGGCCTGCGGCGGCGGGCGCGCGAGCAGCTCGCTCGAAGGCTCAGCGGGCGGGGGAGGGCCACAGACTCACGCCTGCTCGGCCGCTACGCCGTCTTCGGCGTCGCCTGGTCGGCACTGGCCGCCTGCTTCGCGGTGGGGATGTCGCTGCGCTACGAGCAGCAGCTGACGGAGCTCGCGCCGGAGCCCGTGGTCTGGGCTGCCCTTGGCGCCGTGTGGGTCGGATTATTCGTGCCCGTGATCGAGGTCCTCGGCGGGCCTGTGCGCGAGCGGAGGCGCAGCCGGGAGGCGTAGGGTGACGGGACGCGAGGCCGAGGCCGCCGCCCGCCTCCTGGAGGGTCTGCTCATGGATCCGGCTCTCCGGAGGCGCTTTCGCCGTGACCCCGTCGGCGCGAGCCGCGACGCCGGGGCCGAGAGCCTCGCGCAAGAGATGTCGTTCGCGGCGGGGAAGGCGATGGAGACGCTCGACGAGCGGGAGTCGCGGTCGAGCCTGGCCGGCGTGTTCATGGCGGCTGCGCTCGAGGGCGCCGGGGGCTTCCAGCTCGTCAGGGACGTCGTGCCCCACCTCGAGCAGGTCCCCGAATCGCTCGGACAGGTGCTGTCTCGCGTCGATCTCCCGGCGATCCCGGCCCTGCACGTTGCGTCGGCCCAGGCCGCGCCTCCCGACAACGCGGCGGGCGAGTTCAGAGCCGTGCTTCCCGAGCTCCGGACGGCGCGGACGGGTCAAGGCGTCGACCCGGCGCAGTTTGGGCAAGAGGGCACCGGCGGGCCCGCGCCGGCCGAGGACGTCGAGCTCCTCCACAACAAGCGCGTCACGCTCGACTCCCTCGGCATCGCCGACCTGAAGTCCGGAAAGATCGACCCGCGCGTGGCCTCGGTGCTGA
>Ga0081538_10001993_pt1 | contig 20408 bp, 16 predicted proteins | sample TabmetS5T2R1_FD_71022 | JGI IMG/M metagenome (GOLD analysis project Ga0081538, IMG submission 71022) | Tabebuia heterophylla rhizosphere microbial communities from the University of Puerto Rico - S5T2R1 | ecosystem: Host-associated > Plants > Roots > Rhizosphere ...
ATCCCTGCGTGGCCGTCCATGGCACGAACACCCGCCACCGTCCCGGCAGGCCTCGACCACAAGCGACTGGCACCTCAGGTGCATTGCTGGAGGTTGTCCCGGTCCCCGTAGATCTTGAGGTGGCGGTCCCCGCCCGGTGACCTGCCGTGTGGTAGGTGTCGGGCAACCGCCAAGTCGCTCGACCAGGAGGGGACCGCCGTGCCGAAGGATACCCACCGCACCGCCACCACCGACCGTACCCAGCTTGTGCTGCCCGAGCAGGTGACCGTCGCGGTCGCTGAGCTTGCCCAGGCCGCCCGCGAGGGCCTGCTCGCCTTGGCGGTGGGGACCGGCCTGCAGGTTCTCCAGGCCATGCTCGCTGAGGACGTCGCCCGGCTGGTCGGACCCAAGGGCCGCCACAACCCTGACCGCACCGCGGTGCGGCATGGCACCGAACCCGGCCAGGTGACCCTCGGCGGCCGCCGGGTGCGGGTCCGCCGGCCTCGGGTCCGTGCTGCTGACGGCACCCGGGAGCTGCCGGTGCCGACCTACCAGGCGTTCGCCTCGACTGAGCTGCTGGATCAACTGGCGCTGGAGCGGATGCTCGCCAAGCTGTCGACACGCCGCTACCGGGTTGGGCTGGAACCCGTCGGCGCGGATGTCGAGCGCGCAGCCGCGGGGACCTCCAAGTCGGCGGTCTCCCGCCGGTTCGTCGCCCGGACCGAGCACGCCCTGGCCGAGCTCCTCGCCCAGGACCTGTCTACCCTCGACCTGGTGGCGCTGTTGGTGGACGGCATCCGGGTGGCCGAGCACACCTGCGTGGTTGCGCTCGGCATCACCCTGGACGGCACCAAGGTTCCGCTCGCCCTGGCCGAGGGCGCCACCGAGAACGCCACCGTCGTGACCGACCTGCTGACGGGGCTACGCGACCGGGGGCTGGAGGTCATGCGGCCGATCCTGGTGGTGATCGACGGCGCCAAGGCCCTGCGCCGCGCCGTCACCGACGTGTTCGACCATCCGGTCGTCCAGCGCTGTCAGCTCCACAAGCTGCGCAATGTCAGCGACCGGCTGCCCGACGCGCTTGGCTCAACGGTCGCCAAGCGGATGCGGGCCGCCTACCACATCACCAATCCGCTGCTGGCTGAGGCCGAACTCCAGGGGCTCGCCCGCTCCCTGGAGCGCTCCCACCCCGGCGCAGCAGCGTCGCTGCGGGAAGGCCTGGCCGAGACCCTCACCATCACCCGGCTGGGCGTGCCACCCACCCTGGCCCGCACCTTGCGCAGCACCAACTCGATCGAGTCGATGATCGAGATCTGCCGCGATCACGCCGCCAACGTCAAGCGCTGGCAGGACGGCCAGATGGTGCTGCGCTGGATGGCCGCCGGGATGGGCGAGGCAGCCACCCAGTTCCGCCGGGTCAACGGCTACCTGCACCTGCCGGCACTACGCGTGGCACTCGATCGAACCGTCGCTGCTGTCACACCGACCAAGGAGGATGCCGCCTAATCACCCGCCGGGCCGCCACCGAAATTCCACGGAACTCGGGACATCCTCTACGGCCCTCCAGTGACATACAGAGGAACCGACTTATTGAATGCGGGTAGGAGCCCTGGGCTGCAGCCATAGGGTTCCAGGGTGCCGGCAGGTCGCTCCACAAACGCCGCTGCCACCTACGGGTTGGCTCCAGAACGGCTGTGCGGTCCTGCCGGCACCCGACCGGGAGTGGCTCCACAGAGGTCTGCCCTGGCCCAAAGTCGGCCTGCCCTCCCGGTCCGTTCCTGCCCGCCCTCGAGAAAGGCGACCCCATGCCGGTGATGATCGGCGTCGACCCCCACAAGGCCTCCCACACCGCCGCCGCCCTCGACGAGCATGGCCAGCTGCTCGGTCAACAGCGTGTCCCCGCGACCCTGGACGGCTACAGGCTGTTGCGCCAGTGGGCCGGGCGCTGGCCGCAGCGCTGCTGGGCGGTGGAGGGCGCCCACGGCATCGGGCGGGCGCTGGCTCAGCGGCTGGTCGGCGACGGCGAGCGCGTGGTGGACGTGCCAGCCAAGCTGGCCGCCCGGGTGCGGGTCCTATCAGTCGGCCACGGCCGCAAGAGCGATCCCGACGACGCAGTCTCGGTCGCGGTCGCCGCCCGCAGCGCCCCAAAACTGCGGCAGGTCGGTGTCGAGGACCAGGCGGTGGTGTTGTACCTGTCGACCAAGCGGCGCGAGGACCTGGTCGCCGCGCGCACCCAGACCGTCAACCGGCTCCATCGGCTGCTGATGGACCTGGTTCCGGGTGGTGCCCGGCGCAACCTCACCGCGAAGCGGGCCGCCGCGCTGCTGGCTCGGTCACGCCCGCTGGTGTGCCTTCGGTCACCCGCTGGCAGCTGGCCACCGAGCTTGTGGCCGACGTGCGCGGTCTGGAGCAGCGGATCGCCGCGGTGGAGGCGCGCATCAAGACTGCGGTCGCCCAGGCCAACACTAGCCTGCTGGAGCTGTTCGGGGTCGGTCCGGTGCTGGCAGCCAGGTTCCTCGGCGAGGTCGGCGACATCGGCCGGTTCCCCACCAAGCACCACTTCGCCGCCCACACCGGCACCGCCCCCCTGGAGGCCTCCAGCGGGGCGGTCATCCGCCACCGGCTGTCACGGGCCGGGGACCGCAAGCTGAATCACGCCCTGTACATGATGGCGATGGTGCAGGTCCGCCGTCCGAGCGCCGGGCAGGCCTACTACCAGCGCAACCGCGCCGAAGGTAAGTCGGCCAAGGAGGCGCTGCGGTGCCTGAAACGGCGGCTGTCGGATGCCGTCTACCGGTGCCTGCTGGCCGATCAGCATGACCAGCGATCCAGGCTCAATGCGACCGGAGGTCGCGGGGTTTGAGGGACAACGCATCGACGTTCGCGAGAGCGACACGAGTACCTCCGGCGAGGGTGATGCCACCGATCGCCAGGACCGTGCCATCCGCCTCGGTCGCGCAGTCGTGTGAGCCTCGGCCAATGGGAAGCAAGACATCCAGCAGCGTCCACCGGCCGGTGGCAGGGTCAAAGACCTCGGTGGTGCGACGAGCCTGCGCGAGGGTGCCGTCCGCGGAGACCTCGAAACCGCCGACGACCACCAGCACGTGTCGATTCCCGACCCTCGTCTGGACCGCGCAGGGCAATCCACGGGACTCGACCATCGGGTTCATGGTGGCCCAGCTGTCGGACTTGGGGTCGTAGCGTTCCACCGTGGTCAGGGACGGACCAAACTCGTCAGCCCCGCTCGGAGGGGCAGCCCCGCCGATGGCATACAGGTAGCGACCCGACGCCACCAACCGGAGCCGCTCCCGAACCGTAGGCATCGGGGCGACCGACCTCCAGGTGTTCTGCTTTGGGTCATAGACAACCACCGAGTTCGTGATCCCGTCGGGGAGGACGAAGCCACCAGCGACGTAGAGCAGACCATCCAGGTCCGCAGCTCCGGGCCCGTCGCGGGGTTGGGGAAGAGGACGGCTCGTGGTCCAACGACCCGACCTCGGGTTGAACGTCTCCACGACGTTCGTCGTGTCGACGTTGTCGATTCCCCCGATCGCGTACACCAGCCCGCCCATCTCGGCGGTGGCGAGGTTGGCCCGCGCGGTCGGCAGCGGCGCCAGATCACGCCACCTCCCGCTGCCCCTGACCCGGCGGGCTTCAACGCTATCCAGAAGGTCGCCCTCGTTAAACCCCTTGAATCCAGAGATGGCGAGGATCTGCCGGCCTACCTTCGCCACACCCAGTCCGCCGCGGGCTTGTCGCAGCGGAGGCCGCGCAATCCACTGGCTGGACCGGGCCGCCTTGTCACCGGTGATGCTGGGCTCGGTCCTGAACCGGGGGGCAGAGATCGATGGTGCGGCGAAGGCGGTGATGAGCACCACGGTGATGACCCCTAGCCAAAGGAGTCGTCCCGCGCGCCGTGTGCTGATTGGTGTTGGCGTCCAGTCCAGCATGGCCCTCACTCCTCAGGTTGGGTTGCGCTGCGCCGACCTCGACAGGGATGTGGGTTTCGACCCGAGCCAGCACTCAGCTGGGATCGCGACCGGGCCTGCATGGATCGCTGACCTCGCGGTACAGGGTGCAGTCGGTTCTGGGGCGACTGACTGCTGGCAAGCCGCAAAGACGGGCCGGTGTGGGGGAGATACTGCTATGGCAACCCGGGCGAAGTGCTCCGGCAGGTTACTCTGCGCAACTGTGATGTCAAGGCCTATTTCGCTAGAGTTACTGATACTGCTTGTCTGTCTCCTAATTCACAATTACGATTAATGTACCGCCACTCGTGCCCCTGTGAGGTGCGGCACGCCCGCAGCCCGAGCTCCTCACGGAGCTGCTCCCGCTTGACACACAGAGGAACCCTCCTGACTACTTCCCCCGGATAAACGGGGGGTAGGGCGGCCTGGACAAGGTGTCCCGGGTGGGCCTGCTATCGATCCGCGGTGCGGTCAGGTGGTGTGGATGGCGAGGGTGTCCAGGTTGTAGGCCAGGACCGCCCAGCCGGTCCAGATCTGTTGTCCCTCATGGCCCTTGAGGCGGCTGCGTCGCAGCCCGTAGCCACGCTTGAGGTGGCTGATCCGTCCCTCGCAGCCGGTGCGGTAGCGGGCCAGCCGCCTGCGGGTGCGGCGCGAGCCTGGCTCGGCCCGCCCGGCGATGAATACTCGCGCCGGTGCCAGCCCAGCCAGGGTCTGGGCGGTCGGGCCAGGCACGAACCCGCCGTCCAGGGCGACCTCGCATGGTCGAAGGCCCAGCCGTGCCAGTTCGGCGGCGGTCTGATCCAGCAGACGGTTCTCACCCGGATTGCCAGCCGCGGTCGCCGCCGGCAGCACAAACCCGCGGACGCCACGACGGGTGTTGGCCGTGACCTCGGCCAACTGCACCACATAGCCGAACTCGTTGGGCCGGCCAAGCTTGCCCTTGCGGATCGGACGCGCCGCCGAGTCGGCCAGCGACACCAGCCGGTCGCTGATCTTCTCCCCACGCTGCCGCTGCTGGATCTGGGTGGCGACCCGCTGGCAGCGGTCAGCCAGCTCCTCCAGCCGCTGGGCGGCGCGGAGCTTGGCCTGGGCACCACGCCCCCGCGCCGAAGCGCGCACCTGGGCGGCCAGCGCCCGCGCCTCCCGAATCGAACGAGCCAGCGCCCGCCCCGCCTTGGCGTTGAGCGCCAGGACCTCGTCCGTGCGCTGGCCGGTGCGCCGAGCCAGCGTCCTGGAGATCGCCCGCACCAGCTTGCCGATCCGCCGGGAGCGGTCGACCACCCGCAGGGACGGGCCGCGCAGCCGAGCGGCCAGCCGGCGGCCCTCCCGAGCCAACGCCCGCGCGCCCTGCCAGGCCAGCACCCCATCGGCGGGATAGCGGATATCAGCCTCGATCACCGTCGAGTCGATCCGCACCGCCCGAGCGCGGAAGCGGGTCTCCCGTTGCGCCTTGCCGATCACTGCCCGGGTGAGCTCAGCGACTACCTCGGGGCCCAGCCGGCGGGCCAGCTTGCGGACCGTCGACTCGTCCGGCACCTGCTGGGTCAGCGGCAGCAGGCAGAACCGGCGCAGGTGCAGCGAGTCCGACACCTCCCGCAGCAGCGTCTCGTACCCCCAGCCGGTGCGCTGCTTGATGACCATCAGCCGCACGAAGCTGGCCATCGGGATCGTCGGCCGGCCGTGCCCACGAGCGGTCTGCGCCCAGGCCTGCTCGATCGATGTCAGTAGCCGCGGATCGGCCAACAGCCGATCCAGCACAGCCAGCTCTGCTGGCAGCTCACGGACCTCGGCTGGCAGCAACTCGTCGAACAACGACTCGACCTGGTCACCCGCCAACCGCAGCATCTGCCCTCCCAGCGCCCAGCCCGCTGGCACCATTCTCCCTCTGACCAGGGAGGACAGTCCCGCTCAGCCGCGACTATTTCCGGGGGAAGTGACTAGCAGCTCGTCTAGCGCCCTCGGCCCAGCTGGGGGCGCTGCACTTTGCAGCAGCTCCTGCGACGGAAGCAATCACCTATCGCCGCGGGGTTGACCGACGTGCTGTTCCAGGCCCATCCCGAGTGATATCGACAGCCGCGGACCGCCCTGCGGGTCGCTTGGGGCACCACAGAGATTCAGGCTAATCGACCATTTAGGCTGGACCATTCCCCCTGACGGGTCCACCATCAGGCCGGCCGAGACCACCCAAGCGCCCGCCAGCGGCCATCGGTCCGGCGCGACAGGAAAGGGGTCATCGTGCGTGAGTCGCCCATCCCCGAGACCGGGACCAACGCGTTGCCCACTGATGCCGTCCGCAGCCTGGCCAGTAGCTGGTGGCTGTTCCTGATCCTCGGGGTCCTGTGGATCCTGTTCGGCATGTTCGTGCTGTCCTACAACGTCGGCAGCCTGCTCGCCCTGGCCATCTTCGCCGGCGTCACCTTCATCATGACCGGCGTCAACCAGCTCCTGGCCGTTGGCCGGGCCGAGGGCGGCTGGCGCTGGCTGTACCTGGTCGGCGGGGCGCTGTCGATCATCGCCGGGATCATCGCCTTCGTCTGGCCGGGCCGGACCCTGCTGGTGCTGGCGGTCCTGCTGGCCTGGTTCCTGGTCTTCAAGGGCATCGTCGACATCGTCACCGCCCTCACCAACCACGGCCGCCCCTACTGGTGGCTGGGGCTGCTCCTGGGCATCCTGGAGCTGCTGCTGGGAATCTGGGCGGCCGGGTACCCGGGCCGGTCGTTGTTCGTGTTCGTCAACCTGGTCGGCATCTATGCCATCTTCCACGGCTTCACCGAGGTCTTCGCCGCCTTTGACCTGCGCGGGCTGGGCCACCGCCTGGAGGACCGGGCAGCGAGGGGGCGGCTCATCCCTGATCGACCGGCAGGCATGCCGAGGGGTGAGGCCATCGATCCGACCGGCCGCGGCTGGACAGGGTGAGCGGCGCCGGTCATGCCTTTGGCGGTGGAAGCTACAAGATCCACATCACGGGCCGCCTGAGCGACTCACTGCTGGCCGGCTTCGAGCGCCGGACGGCCGCCGTCGAACCGGTAGAGACGGTGCTGTAGGGTCCGGTCCCGGACCAGTCCGCGCTGCATAGCCTGCTGGACCGCATCCAGTCGCTGGGCCTGGAACTGGCCGAGATCCGGCGGCTACTGGCATCAGCGGCCGAGGCTCCAGCCGAACCCAAGCACCAACCGCCAGATCCGTAGTCTGGGGCGGCCGGAAAGCCAGCGTCGTCCTGGAAAGGCGGCGCAGCTCAGGAAAGCCAGTCGTTAAGGTAAGCGCAGGTAGCACAAGGCAGAACGTTGACCGCGTCGTTGACCGAGCAGAGCAAGCTCACAGCCCCGCTCCAGCAGCGCGAGCAGCCGGCCGGCCAGGTTGGTCGGGAGCCAGCCGGTCAACCCGATGAGCTGGCCACGCCGAAGCTCGGACAGGGCAGCCCACAGCCTGACCTCATCGGCCGGGTCCAGCTGCTCCAGGGAAGGGCCGGGCAGTCACGTGGGGTCCAGCGGGGGAGCCGGCGGGCCTGGTGGCGGGATCCGACCGGGCGGCCGGACCCCCAGCCGCGTCGGCCGTGCTCGGGGTGGTGGGGTCGCCTGGTGGGGGGGTGATCGCCACCTCGAGGCGGCGCTGGGCTTGGCTCGACCAGGGCCCGGATGTGGCTGGCGGTGGCGGCCCGGCGCGACAGGCCGGCGTGACGGCGTAGGCGGCCGCCAGCAGGCTGGCCCCGTCGGCCTCCCCAGCGGCCCGGCCACCAGCCGCTGGGTCTTGGCCCGGGCCGCCAGGGCCTCGGCGGCTTTGGTGACGGCCGCATAGTCGGTCTGGCTGGTGTGGTCGTGGTCGATGAGGTCGGCCATGCCCCCAAACAGCTGGGCAAGGGCCGAGGGGTGGTTGGCCATCGTGCGCGCCCCTCGACCATGAGGATATCGGGACCAGATCCTGGTGTCGGGCAACCAGCAGGGGTTGGGAGTTCGCCAAGGTGGCTGTCGCTGGACGGGTGTGGGTGCCCGGGGCCGACCGTCCATCCCATGGCCTGGGTCGGCACCCGGGCAACACCAAAGCAGCCGGCCTTCAGCGGATGCTCTGGCCAGGCCGTCCGAAGGATGGGGGGACCGTCGGTCGGCCACGGCTACAGGAACGCCCACAGCCAACCAGTCGTTACAGCCTGTCGCTGCAGCCTGGAGCCGATCCCAGCCGTAACCGGGTGAGTATTGCAGCCCGTCATGCCGGAGATTTGTAACGGCAATCATCGGCCCTGGGTCTTATCTAGTGAGCCCAGCCACAACCGGCGTGGGCGAACGACCAACGGTCGACGCATGATGGAGGAGGCGAGGAGCTTGAGCCTTGGCGTCAGCATCTTCCTGCTGGTGGTCGGCGCGATCCTGACCTTTGCGGTGGACGTCAGCGCCTCGGGGTTCAGCATCAACACCGTGGGGATCATCCTGATGATCGCTGGGGCCCTTGGCTTGGTGTTGTCGCTGCTGTTTTGGAGCAGCTTTTCCCCGTATCGGCGGAGTAGGACGGTGGCCGGGCCCGACACGGTGGTCGAGGAGCGGCGCATCGAGCGCGATCTCCCCTAGCCCCGTCAGAACTGCTGATGGTCCCGTGGGGATTGTCGGCGCAGGCGACGGGTAGGCCGCAGGTCGGGCCGGTCTGGTCGGGCCAGGGTGGTTACCCCGACCCAGGCGCCTGCTCCGAGCCGACCGACCGCTGTGTGCCCATGCCTGCTCCCCGGCGGGTCACACTCACCCTTGGACCCGAGGGGACTCGCGGCGGTCTGGTGATCGTTTGGGTTGCTGTTGCCGCGCTTGCCGACCAGCGGCTCGCCGGCCAGATCTGGTGCGGACCATTTGCAACCTGGAGCGGGCAGCTCCCGCCAGCTGGCCAAGCGGGAAACGGTGCGCACTCCTGGACGTGCTACTGAGGAGGCGCCTTCCGGACGGAAGGCCCTATGTGAGACCGAAGACGCCAGTCGGCGCGGAACGGGCGAGTGCGTCATCCTCGTCGCCCATCGCCGTCATAGACGGTGACGGGCGCGTCAAGGCCTCGCGCTGCTTCGCGCCGGTCACCCGCCGGCAGCGGCCGAGCAACCAGGACCTGCCGGGTTCACGTGTCCTCCTCGGGGGGTCCTGGCCATCGTGGGCGGCGGGCTCCGCATTCCTGGATCGGGGATGCGACCGGCAGCTCGCTGTGGCTCTGAGCGAACCTGACGCCACCAGCGCGGCACCGGCTGAAGCGCTTGGACGCGGTGCTAGCGGTCCTCGTTGGGGGAGCCGGCCTGCAGGCCGCCGGTCAGCCATCGCTGCACGGCGACCTGCCGGTAGCGGACCTGGCGGCCGATGTGCAGGCACGGCGGTCCTTTGCCTTCCCGCTGCCAACGCCGCAGCGTCGGCAGCGGCACCTGGAGCAGCTCGGCGGCGTCCTGCTCGGTTAGCAGGTCCTCGTCATCGCCCAGGGTTCCGGTCGTCATGATGCCCTCGCTCTGCTGCGCCCTTGGGCCATGGCTTGGCCCTGGACACGACGTGGAAACCCCGCAGCTGGCCGGCGATCAAGCGCTGAGGTCCGAGGGGCCAACGCCGCACCAGGGCCGTGGGCTGCGATCAACCGGGCACCAGGGTGAGGCCCAGGCGGCGCAGCCCATCGATGATGGCCGGCAGGGCGGCCACCGTCGCCGACCGATCCCCACCCCCGTCGTGCAGCAACACGATCGCGCCCGGCCGGGCCGCGGCCAGCACTCGCCAGATGAGCTGGTCGGCGGTGAGGCCGGGCTGCCAGTCGGCCGGGTCGACACTCCACAGCACGGTCCGCTCCCCGAGCCTCTGGGCGGTTGCCAGGACGATGGCGGAGGCGGCGCCGGCCGGTGGCCGGAACCCCACCGGCCGGACCCCCAGCGGCGTCAGAGCGCGTCGGCCGTGGGTGATCTCGTCGCGGATGCGGGCCGCCGGGAGCCGGTCGAAGGGCTGCGGATGGCTCCAGGAGTGGCTGCCGACCGCCATCCCGGCCGCCAGTTCCTGGCGGACCAGCTCGGGATAACGCTGGACTTGGCGGCCAACCACGAAGAAGGTGGCTTGCGCCTGGTGCTGGATGAGGATGGTCAGGATCTGGGCGGTGCTGTTGGGCCAGGGGCCGTCGTCGAAGGTCAGCGCGACCGGCAGCGGCCCTTGGCTTCCCGCGGCGGGGTGGAAGGCGACCGGCATCATGCGGCCAGAGTGTTGCCCTCGATCGAGGATGGCGCGGGCCGGACCGGTCGGCAGCGACCGGATCGGGTCGCCGGGCCGGCCTGCCCCAAGCAGCCTGGTGACCCGCGTCACCGGCTCGATCCGGCTTCGGCCGCGGCTCACGGTGACCCGGTCGCCGCGGTGGAGGCGTTGGGTTGCTGGCGCCGGGTGGCCGTTGATGAGCACCGTGGGCGGGTAGGCGGCCTTGCGGAGCACACTGTGGTCGACCGCCAGCAGATCCCCAGCCATGGCTCGCAGCTCAAGGCGTTCCAGGGCCTGCCCGACAGTCAGGCCGGGTGGCACCGACCTGGACCGGCCCTCGACCAGCACGGTCACCGAAGCCCCTCGCAGGAGCAGCGCCCCATCAATCAACGCGATCAGCGTGGCGGTCAGCCACAGCAGCAGCCACGCCCGGCGGGTCAGCCGCAGCCTGCTAGGCCAGGTGGGAGGGGTGCGTCGGCGGCCGCGGGTGGCGTCGCGCGGTTGATGGTCCTGGGTCGAGCCGGCAGGCGCCTGCAGCCAACGACCCCCAGGAAAGCGGCGAAGTTCGATCAACGCGTAAATACTATGAATAGTCACCCACTGGCAAATTGAACCTTCTCCGTGCCAGCACCGCGGCCTGTGGGTCGGGTTAGCCACGAGAGGATTCGACGCTAATCACCGTTTGACTACACCACAGCAACCAGCATGCCGACCTGTTATTCACTCGGCGCGTGGCGGTCTCGATGACCTCGCGGTCGAGCCCTCAGCACCCAGACCTGGCCTGCCGTCGGCTCTGGTCGGTCATCCCGACCAGGTCAGGTCCAGCACCACGAGCCGCTCGGCATGCAGGACCCAGTAGGTCAGCAACCCGCCAGCGGCACCAAAGCTCACCACCCAGCCAGCATCGCCAAGGCGGCGCCGGCGAAAGATCATGCTGGCCTCGGTCGGATCCACCCGCAGGACCGCGAGGATCCCGGCGACCGAGCCGGCCAGCAGGGGCGGTGCGCCGCGGAGCCGCTGGCGGGCCTCCTGGGTGACCAGCACCTGGTAGGTGGCCCCGGGCCCAGCAGCCGGGCCCTCATCCCAGGCCAGCACCTGGGAGCGATCGCCCTGGCGGATCCGCTCGATCAGGGCCTGCCATTCGGCTAGCCGCTCGGTCGAGGGCCCCGGCGGTTCGACTGGCATGGGCGTCGTCTGGCTCATGCGACCAGCCTATCGACTGTCCATCCTGGCCACAGTGGACTCCGCACAATTGCCGAGGCGCGGCGCGCTCCCAGACGCCTCACCAGCCGCGAAAAGGCGTTCGGGATATATATCGGTATGCTGCGCAGAATATCCACTAACCTGTTGATTGCCACAGTTACCTCAGCGAGAACCAGCACCGCAACCCTCATTGCTGGCACGAAATTGTCAGGTTGCTGTAGGGCGGTTTGGACGGTCGAGCTCCGGCAAGACTCTGCGCCTTGGGAGGTACCAGAATGTCGCAGTCCACCGATGAGCTGACCCGCTCAGAGCTTCGAGCCATCCGCGGCCACTACCAGCGACGGGTCTGGCTCGCCTTTCTCATCCCGGCGCTGATCGCTGTCGCCCTTGGCTGGCTGTTGTTCCAGGACCAAGACGCCCAGTCGGGGGAGCCGTCCCAGGCGGCGCCCCGGACCACCGTCAGTGGGCCCATCACCAGGGAGGTCGTGTCCGAGAACTGTGTGGCCGCCCTCCAGGAGGCCAGCACCATGCTGGATCGGGCCGCCCACGCCCTCAAGGACTGGCGCCTGCATGCCAAGGCCCTGACCGACTACCGGGAGGGCAAGATCAGCCTGGCCGAGGCCCAACGCCGCTGGGATGAGACGACCAAGGTCGGGCTGGCCGGGGCCGACCGCTTCGACAAGCAAGCCGAGGTCTACAAGAAGGCCGCCACCACCTGCAAATAGGCCACCACCCATGGGTGGATCGGATCAGCCACCCGACTCTGTAACCAGCCAAGGCTCAGGGACTTGCGATGGGCAACCAGATCCGCCCGCTGGCCCGGTTGTTTCGCGGCATGGCCGACCCCATCGACCAAGACCACACCAGCCGAACCCGTTATGAGGCCATCGCCAAGGCGGCCGGGGCCCTGGCGGCCCGGGCCACCGCCGAGGAGCTGGTGGCCAGGCGGCTGTGGCAGGTCGATGGCGCGGACCTGCTGGCCGCGGCCTACGCCTTCCATGCCGGCCTGCCACGCCAAACAGCCACCGCCGCCCACGTCCAGGCCATGCAGCAGCCGGGGCCGGGGCCCGCTGGCGCCCAACCGCAGCCGCCCCCCGTCTCGCCCGGTCGGCCCGGGATGAGCGACCCGGACGATTGGACGGCGCGGCCGGGTTCCCCAGCGCGCTCCATCGCTGCGCCCCTGGACCCACATCGGCTGCCCGGTCCTCGCCTTGGTGAGCTGGACCCGGCCGATGCGGCCAAGCTGTGGGCGCTCGTCTCTGACCTGCCCGGCAGTCAGCTCATCCCACGAAGCCAGCTCATCCGGTTGACCGGCATCCTCCCCGCCGACCTGGCCGCCCGGCCGCTGCGGCTGCTGGAGGGCGGGCCAGAGCTGGTCGGGGCCCAGGCGGCCCGGATGAGCACTGCGATCGACCCCAACGACCCGGCCACCCCGGCCCTGGCCGTGGTCGTGCTGGGCTGGCTGCAAGCCGCCCAGCAGATCCTGGCCGCCGGGAGCAGCCCCCACGAGCTACAAGTCTTGTTGAGCGTGGCCGACCAGCAGGGCCAGCCCCGCTAGCGCCACGGCCCGACAGCAACGGCTGGGCGCTACTGAACCACCGGGTGCTCGGCGCCTGACCTTTGCATCCGGCGTGAGCGGCAGATCACCGTTTTGGAAGGAATCGGTCCTGGGCCTGCCAGGCGGCGTCAGGGCAGTGCTCCCGGTCCAGCTAGGGGTACCCCGGGTGCCGACCGTCCATCCCTTTGGCCGGGTCGGCACCCGGGGCCACCGCCAGACACGAACGCCGCATAACGTACGCTCCGGCATGGCAGCAATTCCAAGGCAGGAGAGCTCCCGGGGGGATCCTTGGACACACCAACGGCCCTATTTCCGCCCCTGACCTGGCCTCGACCAGGACAGAGAGCATGATCGTCGGCGCCCCTTGGTCGCCCCCACCGAGGCCACCGGCAAGGGCCAAGCAGAAGACCACCACGGGGTGGTCATGCCCACACCGGAACCGATCGAGCACCCCCTGAGCCGCTCTACGAGCAGGCCAGGCGGGCGGCTGGCCTGGACAACAATTGGGAGCTCCCGCTTCCGGCCAGCCACGGGCGCGGACCGTAGCCGTACGTGCGGAGTGGGAGGCCAAGCGGCTGCTGTGGCGGCCGCCGCGTCGGGCTGATCCCGGTACGTATGCCGCTATTGGCCGTCAACATCGACCCCGTTGGCATCGGTTGGCGTTGGCGGCCACGGGCATGGCTGGGCTGGCTGCCCACGGTTGGGTGCTCTGATCGCGTCTGACTTGTCGAATGCGCCGGTTAGAGCGAATGCGGCCAACCGCGTAACGGGATACGACAAGGCATCGCTCCTAGGAAGTGGGCCTGTCGGCCCCGAAAAGGAAGTCGAACCGGGACCATGGACCATGCCGACTCCACCCCCGCGGCACCTGACGAGGTCACACCCTCGGCATCTGGCGAGGCCACGCCCCCGGCACCTGCCAACATCACGCCCACGGTCTCTGCCAACATCACGCCCCCGACACCTGCCGAGGTCGCGCCCTCGGCATCTGACGACGTCGCGGTGGCCTTGGAGGCTCGGGCTGGTGGCCCTTGGGCTCACCACCGGTGTCCTGGCCGCCCTGGTCACCTCGGCCACCCTGCTGAGTCCCCAACCGCCCCTGGCACGCCGGGCACCCGTCCTCGGGCTGCTGACTGTTCCGGCCGAGCCGGCAGCCAGGTCCCTCGCCACCCCCACCACCGGTCCGCGGGAGCCGACCACCGCGCCCACCGTCTCGACCCTCACCGCAGAGACCAGGCCGCGGCGGGCCGTCAGCAGGCCGACCAGCGCTCCTGGGCCGGGCACGGCCCAAGTGTCGGCCACGGCTGATACCACGACGACCACCGAGGCGTTCTCGACCGTTGGCGCCACCAGCACCCAACCTCCGGTGACCACCCCCACCACGGCCTCACCCACCACGACCGTCTCGACCACCACGACCAGCACCGAGCCCACCACGACGACCACTGGGCCGACGACGACCGGCGCCGAGCCGACCACCACAACAGGGTCGACGGTCCCTTGACGGTCGGCAGCCAGCAGACGCCTCGGCATCGCGGACGGAGAGGGCCATGAGCGTGTACCAACCAGACGCGCAAGCCGGACAGCCCAACGCCGAGGGACCGCCAGCCTTTCGGGTGGTCCGCCGCGGCTACGACCGCGAGGAGGTCGACGCCGCCTTTTCGCAGCTAGCTGGGCGCCTGCGGCAGGCGCTGGACCAATCCGCCAGGGCCGAGCAGGCACGGGCCCAGCTGCAGCACGAGGTCACCAGCCTGCAACAGCGGTCGCCGTCGTTCGAGCAGGTCGGTGGGGAGGCAGCCGCGCTGTTGCAGGAGGCGGGCCGCACGGCCGAGCAGATGGTCGAGAACGCCCGGCGCCGCTCCGACACGATTATCGAGAAGGTCCAGCAGCAGGCCGAGCAGATGCGGGCCGATGTCACGGCAGAGGCGCAGAAGGTGCTGGAGCAGGCGCGGGAGGTGGCCGAGCAGGTCCGCCGGGAGGCGGAGGCCGAGCGGGCGGCGGTAGTAAGCGAGACCGACCAGGTGCGCGAGTTCCGCGACGGGCTGCTGAACGACCTGGGTCGGGTGCATGGCGAGATCACCGGCCTGCTGGAGCGGACCTTCACGGAACGAAAAGAGGCGCTGGGCGCCGATGCGAAGGCGGTGGCCGCAGCCGACGCCAAGGCCATCAAGCCCTCGAAGGTCGCCGAGCGCAAGTAGCTCACCGCCGGTCCGCCAACAGCGGGCGAAACGTTCCGGCGTGCGTGCGGCCGGTGGGTTCGCTCAGCGTGCATCGTGATGCCTCGACCAGCGCTGCCCTCTGCCGAGCTGTGCCAGCATCGGAGGCTGGAGGACGCAGCATGCGCGTCACCTGGATCCTGCGCTGTCACTGCAAGTGGCAAGCAGGGGGCTTGAGATTGCCGCCGGAGGCGGCGCGGACCGAAGCTCCGCCCAAGGCGAGGACGCACCGATGAATCAATCCCGCGGAGCGCACCATCCGGCGCGGCCGCACCACTCCCCCGAGGGGCCAGTCGGCCACGGTTCCTGCGGCCGTCTGCCCACGAGGGGTTTACCAGCACGAGTGCGCCGCCTGAGCCCAGAGAGGTACGCGGCCGCGCCGCGTAGGGACTAGCGTAGGGTCCAACTCGCCTCGCCACGCTGACCGGCAGGGGACCGGCTCGGCTGCGGAGCTTGCCAGCGAAGCGGCACGCGTCGAAGGTGCGTCCCCACCCGCTATGGACCGTGGCCGGCGGCCGGCCCCCATCGCCGCCTCCGGATGAGCATCCGGCTCGGCAAGGGAGGGCGAGGAGTTCCGTCTCACCATGTGAGGCCCTGCAGGCGTTGCAGGTTAGGCGGCGGCGTGGAAGCGGATGCGTGCCTCGTTGGCCAGACCGGCGACCCGCTCAGGGCCCAGCACCGCCGGGAGCTGGCGCAGCATGCTTGGCAGGCGCCGGGCCGCCACCACCGGCACCCCGTTCATCACCACCTTGCCCCAGGGGACCGGGGCGCCGTGAACGGCCACGATCGGCACCACCACCACGTCAGGGTCGACCAAGACCTGGGCGGCCCGGTCCGCCTCGAACTCCACCGCACGCAGCGTGGGGGCGAGCGGATAGCGGCCATGCCACAGCCGCCCAGACCCATCGAGCTGGAGGCGGCTGCGGTACTGCTTGGAGTCGATCACGAACACCCCACCGGGCCCAATCACCAGGTGATCAATGTTGGCCCGGCTGCCAGGGACGGCCAGGTCATGCAGGACCGCCCACCCGTGCCGCTCCAGCGGGTCGAGCAGCCGGGCGGTGCGCCGCTCCCCCGCCGCCCCCCGCCGCCAGGCGACCGCATCGGGGCTGGGCCGGAACCGCAGCCCCCAGCCGGCCCCGGCCACGGCCAGCGCGGCAACGACCAGTCCCAGCCGAGGCGCCAGCTGGCGGCCAAGGACTCCCCCAGCCACACCGATCCCGAGGAGGACGGCGACCCGCCAGGGCAGGGAGCGGGTCCAGATGGCCCGCTCGGCCGACCGCGTCCACTGCCAGGTCACCTGGGCGGAGCCGCCCGGCCGGCCCCCGCTGGCCCGCACCCGCACCGCCACCACCGGCCGATCCACACCGGTGCCGGCCAGGAGCTCGTCGGGCTCCTCGTTGTTGAGGTGGGCGAGGATCGCCTGCAGATCGGACCGGCTGAGCGGCCGAACGGATCCACTCGGCCGGTCCTCGTCGTCGAAGGGCCACGGTCGAGAACTAGCCATCGGGGTGCCCCTTTCTGCTGCTGTTAGCCGGCGGCCCGCTCGGGGCCACGCCGGCCACGTTGCTCGCCAGGTCGCGGTTGGCCGGTGTGCTCGCTGGTCGGCTGGCGCTGGTAGCTGCGGTCGGCGGCGCGCTGCTTGCCCTGGACCCGATCGATGGCCGTGCGAGCCCGCAGGCGGTCGGCCCGCTGAGCCGGGTCGGCCGGTTGGGGGCCGAGGGCCCGCTCGGGGTCGGTGATGCCGTAGGTGTGCCGGTAGTGTTCGATCTCGGCGGCGGCCTGACGCCAGGCCCGCCGGCCTCGAGTCGACTCGGGCACCGGGCCGAGGGCCTCCAGGACATGGCCGGGCCGGTCGGCTTCGACCGCGAGGCCGGTGGCGCGCCGCTGCCAGGCCAGGGTCCGCACGACCTGCCGATATTGGGGGCCGAGGTGGGCGTTGGCCTCCAGCCAGCCGTCGCGGCGGTGCTGGTGTTGGCGCAGCTCGCGCTCCCGGTCGTGGGCCCGGTTGACCTGTTGGGTGGCCACCGCCAGGCCACCCGGGATCCGGGCAGACTCCTCGCCGCGGCGCAGCCAGCGAAGCATGCCGGTGCGCTGGCGATGGGTGGGCTCTTGATGGATGGCCAGGGCCTGCTCAGCCTGCTGGCAGTGGGCGGTGGCCCGAGCCAGCTCCCGGCCGCGGTCACGAGGGGCCTGGTCGAGCTGGCGGCGCAGCCGGTCCCGCTCCGCCCGCAACTCCGCCGTGGACAGCCGCTGGAGATCGGGGCTGCTTGGGGTGTCGATGGCCAACCTCTGGCCGCCGGCCCGAGAGAGGGCCTGGGCCAGTTGCAGGTAGCCGTCGGGCTGGTCGCGGTCGGGGAGGTCCAGCTCGCCGACGCTGTGGGGTTCGGGGCCGACCACGGCGTACAGGCGGGTGTCGTGGCGGGCCCGGGACAGCTGTACGTACAGCCAGTTGACGTCCTCGCTGCCGGTGAGCCGGACCAGGGCCCGCCCCCGGGTCAGCCCCTGGGCGCGGTGGCCGGTGGTGGCATAGGCCAGGTCGACCCGCCGGTTGCGCTCTCGCTGACGCCGACCGTCCAGATACGACCTCGGCAGCGTCACCGTGCGGTCGTCGACGCCGTCCAGCCGTATCGTCAAGCTGCGGGCTCGGGGGTCGAGGGAGAGGACGACCCCGCGGCTCCCGTTGGCCACCCCCAGCTCGGCGATGGCGTTGTGGCCACACACGACCCGGTCCCCGACGGCCAGCTGGCGGTCCTCGACCTGCAGCCGCTCCTGGCCAAGTCGGCCCCGGGCAGCCAGCAGCTCCTGGCAGGCGGTGTTGAGTCGGTCGACCTCGGTCCGGCGGGCGGCCAACACCACCACCTCCTGGGCCGGGTCGCTCTCGGCGTCCTGCCAGGCGGTCCACCAGTCCTGGAGCAGGGCTAGGGTGGCGGCCGGCTTGGAGTCGGCGGCCACCACCCGGTCGTGCGCCTGGTAGGCGGTCACCGCCTCCTCCACCAGCCCACTCCGGACCAGGTCAAGGGCTTCGCGTTCCCAGGCCTGGTGCTGGCGCCGGTTTTCCACCAGCTCGGAGGCGCCGAGGCGGAGGCGGAGGGCGCGGAAGCCGCCGCCGGCGTCGATCGCCGCCAGCTGCCGGTCGTCGCCGACCAGGACCACCTTGGCCTGGGCCTGTTGGGCGTGCTCGAGCAGGCGGGTGAGCTTGCGGCTGCCCACCATGCCGGCCTCATCGACCACCAGCACGGTGCGGGCGTCCAGCTGCTCCCGTCCTCGGTCGAGGTCGCCGAGGAGCCGGTCGCAGGTGGCCACCTCCTCGAACCCCTCCCCCTGCAGGCTCAAGGTCGCGATCCCGGTGGGAGCTGCGGCCAGCAGCCGGCGGCCGTCCAACTGCCAGGCATGGCGGGCGATGCCAAGGGCGAAGGTCTTGCCCGTCCCGGCTCGCCCCACGACCACGCCGACTCCTTGGCCACCCTGGCACAGGTCCCGAACCATCGCCTGCTGGTCTGCTCCGGCGGTGGGATGGGCGGCCAGGGCGTCGCGCACCACCGCATGAGAGGCGACCGCCGTCTGTTCGTCTGTCCGGCCGGTGGCGGCCGCGACCAGGCGCTGTTCCACGGCTAGCAGATCCGGAGTGGACCAGCGCCGCTCCTCCAGGGCCCGGTCGGCGACCACGCTGACCGCCTGCTCAGCCAGGAACCGATCCGCCAACGCCTCCAGGTCGGTCCGTCCAGCACTGGCCAGGCCAACACCGAGGGCGACCAAGACGTCGGGGCGGGCAAAGGTGGACGCGGTCGCGGTCAGCCCGTCCGGACCGGCCAGCCGGTCGAACAGCCGACCGGCCACCACATCGGACAGTGCCTGGTCCTTGGAGCGGTCGTGTGTCCGGTCGGTCACCGCCCGGACCAGGCTGTCCGGGTCGTGTCCGCGCTCAGCCGCCTCGGCCCGCCAGCGTCCATACAAGGTGTCCGGGGCCTCGCGCTCTTTGGGCTTCCTGGTCACGTGGACAGCCCACTTGACCAGCCGCGGGGTCCGCTCCCGCCCGTCCGCGGTCAGCCGGTCCAGCTCGGTGTCGATCTGGTCGGTGCGCTTGGAGAACCCACGGATGAGTGCCTCGGACACCCCCTGGAGCTCGCGGTTGCCATAGGCGTCCGCCGGCGTCCACTCCACTCCCAGCGTCCGGGACAGCTCGCGCTGGTAGCCGGCCCGGTAGATGGCGTCCGCAGCCAGCCGATGCCGGTACAGGTCCCGGCCGTCCAACGCTGTCCAGCGTCCATCCGGCCCCTGGACCCGGTTGGCCACTACCAGGTGGGTGTGCAGCAGCGGATCGCCTTCTCTGGATGTCCGGTGGTCGAACCCAACCGCCAGCAAGCCCTGGCCGGACACGTGCTGGACACCGCCATGTCCGCGTCGGGCCCCGAGGTGCTCGTCCAGGTAGCCGACCGCCTCGGCCAGCCCGGCATGATGGGCCTGGAGCACCGCTCGGCCGGTGGCCGCATCCCCGAGGCCGTAGAGGATGGAGACGCTCTTGGTCGGGCGCAGGACCACGTCGAAGGCGGGCACGGCGTTGCGGCCGTGCGGCCTGCCGAGCAGCTCGCCGGTGGTGGGGTGGCGGCCCTCGAACATGGCCTGGAACTCCGCCGGCGATGCTTCGCCCTGCAGGCCGAGGGTGGTGGCGCCGGCGCCGTACCACCGCCCTGGACTCTCGCCGTGGCCGGACAGGTACTGCTCGTGGTCGGTGGCCAGCTCGCGGGTGTAGTACTCCTCTCGGCCCACCGAGAGCTTGGCGATGTCGGCCACCACCCCGACCGCTCCTCCCGCCTGCGTTGGCGCGAGCGAACGCACCCGTGGTGCATTGCTCTCCTCAATGATTCGAATTTCGGTGAGGATAGCATGGGAAGGGCTCAAGAATGCCGAATGTGATACGCGATGTAGAGGTGGGCAGAGCAAGGAAAGCTTTACGCTGATGGGGGAGAGTGGTTTGAGGGCCTAAGTTGAGGAGTTGGTTGTCAACGTGGCTGTCAACCAATGGTGGCCTAAGAGGGCCTATGAGGGCCTACAGGATACCTTGTTACATGGCTTCTGAACTGCGAAAACATCACTTCAGCATATGGCAGAGAAATAGTGTCGATAACTTCTAATCCGTAGGTTGCAGGTTCGAGTCCTGCCGGGGGCGCAAAGGTGCAGGTCAGCGGCTTGAAGTAGCCTCAGGTGGGTGAACTGCTTGCTCTGATGGCAATTCTCAGCTTGGTTCCGACCCGGGGAAGCGCGTGCCAGCGAAGGGCAGGAGGTGGAACCTACCCGTCGACAA
>Ga0081538_10001994_pt1 | contig 20399 bp, 14 predicted proteins | sample TabmetS5T2R1_FD_71022 | JGI IMG/M metagenome (GOLD analysis project Ga0081538, IMG submission 71022) | Tabebuia heterophylla rhizosphere microbial communities from the University of Puerto Rico - S5T2R1 | ecosystem: Host-associated > Plants > Roots > Rhizosphere ...
CGCGACTACATGTACGCCGAGTACGCCAAGGACCCGCGCATGCGCCTGAACCTCGGCATCCGGCGGCGACTGGCCCCGCTGCTCGACAACGGCCGCAACGAAATCGAGCTGATGACCGCGATCCTGTTCTCGCTGCCGGGCAGCCCCGTTCTCTATTACGGCGACGAGATCGGCATGGGCGACAACGTCTACCTCGGTGACAGGGACGGCGTGCGGACCCCGATGCAGTGGACGGGCGACCGCAACGGCGGCTTCTCGGGCGCCGACTTCGCCCAGCTCTACGCCCCGCCGTCGATGGATCCGGTGTACGGCTTCCAAGCCGTGAACGTGGAAGCGCAGCTGCGGACCCCGTCGTCGCTACTGCGCTGGACCCGGCGCTTCATCGCGCTGCGCAAGGAGCATCCCGTATTCGGGCTCGGCAGCTACGAGCCTTTGCGCCCCGAGAACGGTCGCATCTTCGCCCACCTGCGCCGGTACGAGCGCGACGTGGTCCTCTGCGTGCACAACGTCGCCCGCTCCGCGCAGGCGGTCGAGCTCGACCTCAGCGAGTTCGAGGGGCGCTACCCCGAGGAGATGTTCGGGCGCAGCCGCTTCCCGCGCATCGGCGAGCTCTCCTACCTGCTCACCCTCGGGCCACGGGGCTTCTACTGGTTCACGCTCGTGGAGGCGGAGCCCGAGGAGGAGGAGGAGGAGGAGGAGGAGGAGCTTGAGGAGACCGAGGATGACGGTTGACGTGCGCAACGCGCTCCGCCGCGGCGAGCTGCCGCTGATAGACGAGGAGGCGCTCGAGGATTGGGTGCTCTCGCAGCGCTGGTTTGGCTCCAAGGCGCGCGACGTAGTGCAGCTCGCTGTGCTCGACGTGGTACCCCTGCGGCTCGAGGAGCAGCCGCTGGCCTCGGTCCTGCTGGAGGCGCGCTTCGCCCCGGGGACCCACGAGATCTACCAGGTGCCGGTCGGGTTTCGGGCGGATTCCGCGAACGGCGCGATCGCCGAGGCCCAGGGGGTCACGATCTACGACGCCCTGAGCGATCCGGGCCAGTCGCTCGCGTTGCTCGACCTCATGCGCCGCGACGCGCGGCTCGAGTCCGAGCACGCCGTCAGCGAGTTCCACTGGGTGGAGGGGGCACGCGACCCAGGCTCCGGTGCCGGCGTCAGGCCGATGGGGGCGGAGCAGTCGAACAGCTCCGTGGTGTTCGGCGACGCACTGACGCTCAAGATCTACCGCCGGGTGGAGGCCGGCATCAACCCGGAGCTCGAGCTGCTGCGGTTCCTCACGCAGCGCGAGTACGCGAACGTCCCGGCGCTGGCGGGCTGGTACGCCTACTCCGGGCGCCTGATCGAGGCGACGCTCGGCGTGATGCAGGAGTTCCTCCCCGACGCACGCGACGGCTGGGAGCTGGCGCTCCAGGACCCGGATGCCTTCCTGCCCAGGGTGCCCGCACTCGGCGAGGTGACCGGCGAGCTCCACACCGTTCTCGGCTCCGACAGCATGGATCCCGCCTTCGCTCCCGAGGAGCCGAGCAGCGAGTCGCTTGCGCTCCTTACCGCGACCGTCGACGAGGAGATCGAGCGGATCTTCTTCGAGCTTCCCGACGACGAGGCGCTGGCGCCGATCGCCGGACGCGGCGAGGAGGTGCGCGAGCACCTTCGAGTGCTCACCCAGGTGGGCTCGATCGGGAAGGTGATTCGCACCCACGGCGACTACCACCTCGGACAGACCATCCTGGCACAGCGCGGCTGGGTGATCCTGGACTTCGAGGGAGAGCCCGCACGGACGTTGCCCGAGCGCCGGCGCAAGCGGTCGCCCCTGCGCGACGCGGCCGGGATGCTGCGTTCCTTCGCGTACGCCGCCACGGCGTCCGGAGTCCCAGATTGGGAGCAGCGCGCCCGGGAAGAGTTCCTGGATGCCTACCTCGCAAGTACCGACCGCTCGCTGCTGCCGCCCGGAAGGCAGGCGGTGGACCAGCTGCTGTCGGTCTTCGAGCTCGAGAAGGCCGTCTACGAGCTGCGCTATGAGCTGAATCATCGGCCGGACTGGGTGCGGATCCCGGTCGCAAGCATCGAGCGCATGCTGGGTCAATGACCGCATCTGAAATCGAGCTCGTTGTCCGCCGCGAGCACGCGGATCCCCATCACGTGCTCGGCCCACACGCCTCGGACGGCGGCGTGGTGGTGCGCGCCTTCCGGCCTGCCGCGGAAAAAATCGTCGCCCGTCCCGATGGTGGCGAGCCGGTTCCTCTCCAGCAGCGGCACCCCGGTGGCGTGTTCGAGGGGCGCGTTGAGGGCGCCGAGCTTCCCCTGCGCTACGAGCTCGAAGTCAGCTACCCGGACGGCAACACCTTCACGGTGCAGGATCCCTACTCGTTCCCCCCCACCGTCGGCGAGCTGGACCTCCACCTCGCGGGCGAGGGTCGCCACGAGGACATCTACGAGCGGCTCGGGGCGCACGTGCGCGAGCTCGAGGGCGTCGCCGGCACCGCTTTCGCCGTTTGGGCCCCGACGGCACGAGCAGTCAGCGTGGTGGGTGACTTCAACAGCTGGGACGGGCGCCTCAACCCGATGCGCTCACTGGGCGCCTCGGGAATCTGGGAGATCTTCCTGCCGGGAGTCGAGGAGGGCGCCGCTTACAAGTTCGAGATCCTCGCGCAGAGCGGCGAGATCCGCATGAAGGCCGATCCGTTCGCGTTCGAGACGCAGGTCCCACCGCGCACCGACTCCGTAGTGCACCGCTCCCGTTATCGCTGGAAGGACTCCGACTGGAAGCGCGGTTCGCCGCACGACAAGCCGATCTCGATATACGAGGTGCACCTCGGCTCCTGGCGGCTAAACCCGCTCGAGGGCAACCGCTCGCTCACCTACTCCGAGCTGGGGGAGGAGCTCGCGGCCTACGTGAAGGACATGGGGTTCACCCACGTGGAGCTGCTGCCGGTGATGGAGCACCCGTTCTCGGGGTCGTGGGGCTACCAGGTGTCGGGCTACTTTGCCCCCACCGCCCGCTACGGCCGCCCCGACGACTTCCGCGCGTTCGTCGACCAGATGCACCAGGCCGGCATCGGCGTGATCCTCGACTGGGTGCCGGCCCACTTCCCCCGCGACGACTGGGCGCTGGCGCGCTTCGACGGCACCGCCCTGTACGAGCACGCGGACCCGCGCCGCGGGTCCCACCCCGAGTGGGGCACGCTGATCTTCAACTACGGCCGCAACGAGGTGCGCAACTTCCTGCTTGCGAGCGCACTGTTCTGGCCGCGCGAGTACCACGTCGACGGGCTGCGCGTGGACGCGGTCGCGTCGATGCTGTACCTGGACTACTCGCGGCCCGAGGGCGCGTGGGTCCCTAACGAGTACGGCGGCAACGAGGACCTCGATGCGGTGCGCTTCCTCAAGGAGTTCAACGAGGTGATCCACCGGCGCGAGCCCGGCATCCTGTCGGTGGCCGAGGAGTCAACCGCCTGGCCCGGCGTATCCCGTCCGACCTATTTGGGCGGCCTCGGCTTCGGCTTCAAGTGGAACATGGGCTGGATGCACGACACGCTCGACTACTTTCAGCGCGACCCGATCTACCGCCGCTATCACCACCACGAGCTCACCTTCAGCCTCATGTACGCCTTCTCCGAGAACTTCGTGCTTCCGCTGTCGCACGACGAGGTCGTGCACGGCAAGGGCTCGCTTTACGGCAAGATGGCCGGCGACCGCTGGCAGAAGCTGGCCAACCTTCGCGCGCTCTACGCATTCATGTGGGCGCACCCCGGGAAGAAGCTTCTGTTCATGGGCGGCGAGCTGGCCCAGGAGGCGGAGTGGAGCCACGAGCGGTCACTCGACTGGCACCTGCTGGAGCAGCCGGAGAACGCCGGCGTCCAGGCGCTCGTGCGCGATCTGAACCGGGTGCTTCGCTCCGAGCCGGCGCTGTACGAGCAGGACTTCGACCCGGCCGGCTTCTGGTGGCTCGAGGCGAACGACGCGAACGCCAACGTGCTCGCGTTCGCGCGCGCGTCGAAGAATGCCGAGCGGCTGCTCGTCTGCGCGGCGAACCTCTCCCCCACGCCGCGCTTCGGTTACCGCCTCGGCCTGCCGCGGTCGGGCCGCTGGCGCGAGGCGGTCAACACGGACTCCGGCTTTTATGGTGGCTCGGACAACGGCAACCTCGGCGGGATCGAGGCGGAGCCGATCGGCTGGCACCAGCAGCCGTTCTCGGCGGAGGTCACTTTGCCTCCGCTCGCTGTGGTCTGGCTGGTTCCCGAGTGACCTACCCCTTCGAGCGCCCCCTGGGGGCGACGCCCCGGCCGGAGGGCGGGGTGGAGCTCCGCGTGTGGGCGCCCCGCGCCGACTCCGTCGACCAGCTCCAACCCGCGGGCTATGGAATCTGGGAGGGCGTGCTGGACCTCTCGCCGGGGGACGACTACTGGGTCTACGTCGATGGTCACCGCCATCCGGACCCGATGTCGCGCCATCAGCCGACCGGCCTGCGCGGACGGTCGCGCGTTGTGGACCCGTCGGCATTCGGTTGGACGGACGACGGCTGGGCGGGCGTGCCGCTCGAAGATCTCGTCCTCTACGAGCTGCACGTCGGCACCTTCAGCGAGGAGGGCACCTTCGAGGGGGTGATCCCGCATTTGCGCTCGCTGCGGGAGCTCGGCGTGACCGCGATCGAGCTGATGCCGGTATCAGAGTTCCCCGGGGTGCGCGGCTGGGGCTACGACGGCGTCTACCTGCAGGCGCCCCATCACGCCTACGGCGGCCCCGAGGGCCTCCGCCGGCTCGTCGACGCCGCCCACGCCGAGGGCGTCGGCGTAGTGCTCGATCTCGTGCTCAATCACGTCGGCGCCTCGGGCGTGCGGACTCTCAAGGCGTTCGGCCCCTACTTCAGCGAGCGCTACGAGACCGACTGGGGCAAGGCCGTCAACTACGACGACGCGGGCTGCGACGGCGTGCGCGAGTGGGCTCTCCAGAGCGCCGCGAACCTCGTGCGCGAGTACCACCTCGACGGCCTCCGCCTCGACGCGGTGCACGCGATCATCGACACCAGCCCGCGCCACGTCCTCGTGGAGCTGGCCTCGCGCGTCAACGCACTCGTCATCCACGAGACGAACCGCAACGACCCGCGCGACCTGGGCCAGGACGCGCAGTGGGCAGACGACTTCCACCACGCCCTCCGCGTCCTCCTGACCGGCGAGCGCGAGGGCTACTACCGCGACTTCGGGAACGTCGGCCAGCTGGCGAAGGCCTTCCACCGCCCGTTCGTCTTCGACGGGAACTGGTCCGAGGTCCGCCGCCGCCGCGTCGGCGCCCCGGCCGACGATCTTCCCCCCGAGCGCTTCGTTGTCTGCTCACAGAACCACGACCAGGTGGGGAACCGCGCGCTCGGGGACCGAATGCCCGTCGAGGCGCGGGCGCTTGCCGCCTTCTGCACGCTCCTGTCGCCGTTCACGCCGCTCCTGTTCATGGGCGAGGAGTACGGCGAGGAGGCGCCGTTTCAGTTCTTCACGGACCACATCGAGAAGCGGATAGCACGGGCGACCGTCGAGGGGAGGCGCAAGGAGTTCGCCGCCTTCGCGGCGTTCGCCGGCGAGGTGCCGGACCCGCAGGCGCCCGAGACGTTTGAGCGCTCCAAGCTCACCCGGCGCGTCCACCCCGGCCTCGCCTCGTTGTACCGCCGCCTCTTCCAGCTGCGAGGCGACCTGCCGCGCGACGACTGCGAGACGGCTCATGACGAGGATGCGCGCTGGCTGCTGGTGCGGCGCAGACCATTCGAGCTGGCGATGAACTTCGCGCGCGAGCCGCGGCGCGTGCCGATCGCCGGCGACGAGCTCGTGCTCTCCACGCACCCAACCGAGATCGCCGACGGCGCCCTGGTCCTGCCCCCGCTGGCCGGAGCGGTGGTCCGGTGAGCAACGATCGCTGGCCCGGCCGGCCGTTCCCGCTCGGGGCGACGTGGGACGGCCAGGGCACGAACTTCTCGCTTTTCTCGGAGCACGCCGAGCGCGTCGAACTGTGTCTGTTCGAGCCCGATCGGCGGGTCGAGCTGACCGAGCGCACGGCCTTCAATTGGCATTGCTATCTGCCCGGCGTCGGACCCGGCCGGCGCTACGGCTATCGGGTTTACGGGCCCTACGAGCCGGAGGAGGGGCGCCGCTTCAACCCCGCGAAGCTGCTGATCGACCCCTACGCGAAGGCGGTCGACGGCCCCGTACGCTGGGACGTCGCGAACGTCTTCCCGTACACACCCGATGGGACCGACACGGCCGACCTGGAAGCGGACGACGAGGACTCCGCCGACGCGGTTCCGCGCTCCGTGGTTGTGGACGAGGGCTTCGATTGGGAGGGCGACCGCCGGCCCGCAACTCCATGGGCGGACGTGGTCATCTACGAGACGCACGTGCGCGGCTTCACCATGCGCCACCCCGGGGTGCGCGACGACCTGCGCGGCACCTACGCCGGTCTGGCATCGGAGGCGGCGATCGAGTACCTGACCTCGCTCGGCGTGACGGCGGTGGAGCTGATGCCGATCCACCACATAGTCGACGAGAGCTTCCTCGTCGAACGCAGGCTCACGAACTACTGGGGCTACAGCTCGATCGGCTACCTGGCGCCGCACGCCGGCTATGCCGCGACCGGCACCCGCGGCGAGCAGGTGCGCGAGTTCAAGGGCATGGTCAAGGCGCTCCACCGCGCGGGCATCGAGGTGATCCTCGACGTCGTCTACAACCACACGGCCGAGGGCAACCACCTCGGGCCGATGCTCGCGTTCAAGGGCGTCGACAACTCCTCCTACTACCGCCTGATGCCCGACGAGCCGCGCTTCTACATGGACTTCACGGGCACCGGCAACAGCCTCAACCCTGTCCATCCGAGCGTGCTGCGGCTGATCATGGACTCGCTTCGCTACTGGGTCGCGGAGTGCCACGTGGACGGCTTCCGCTTCGACCTGGCGTCGGCGCTTGCGCGCGAGTTCTACGACGTGGATCGCCTGTCGGCGTTCTTCGACACGATTCACCAGGATCCGCTCCTCTCGCAGGTGAAGCTGATCGCCGAGCCGTGGGACGTGGGGCCGGGCGGCTATCAGGTCGGCAACTTCCCGGTCCTGTGGACCGAGTGGAACGGCATCTACCGCGACACGATGCGCGACTTCTGGCGCGGCTACGCGAGCGCGGCCGAGTTCGCGCGCCGCTTCACCGGCTCGAGCGATCTGTACGAGTCCGACGGGCGCAGCCCGTTCGCATCAATCAACTTCGTGACGGCCCACGACGGCTTCACCCTGCGCGATCTCGTCTCCTACAACGAGAAGCACAACGAGGCCAACCTCGAGGGGAACGCGGACGGCAGCGACGACAACCGCAGCTGGAACTGCGGCGCGGAGGGCGAGACCGACGATCCCGAGGTGAACGCGCTGCGCGAGCGTCAGCAGCGGAACTTCCTCACCACGCTTCTGCTCTCCCACGGGGTGCCGATGCTGCTCGGCGGCGACGAGCTCGGTCGCACCCAGCGAGGCAACAACAACGCCTGGTGCCAGGACAACGAGATCTCCTGGTACGACTGGGACCACGGCGACCAGCGCCTCCGCAACTTCACTCAGCGGCTGATTCGCCTCCGTCGCGCTCATCCCGTCTTCAGCAGGCGCGAGTTCCTGACGGGTGAGGAGCGCATGGGCTCGGGCGCGCCCGACGCCTGGTGGTTCCGGACCGACGGCCGGCGGATGACCAGGCGCGACTGGGAGCGACCCGACGGCCACGTGGTGGGCGTGTTCCTGAACGGACGCGAGATCACGTCGCCCGGCGAGCACGGCGAGCGGGTGGAAGACGACTCGTTCCTCGTGCTGTTCAACTCGTCTGCCGAGGACGTGACGTTCCGGGTGCCGTCCCGTCGCTTCGGCCTGCTCTGGGAGCTGGAGCTGTCCACGGCGGAGACGGAGCAGTTGTCGGTTCGCACCCGCGAGGAGGTTCGCGTCGATGCTCGCTCGGTGCTGGTGCTGCGGCGGGTGGTGTGAGCCTGCGGGCCACCTACCGCCTCCAGCTCGGGACCGACCTCGACTTCGATGCGGCCCGGGCGCTCGTCCCCTACCTGCGCGACCTCGGCATCAGCCACCTCTACCTGTCGCCGTCGTTTCGCGCCCGCCCGGGCTCGACGCACGGCTACGACGTCATCGACCCGAACAGCCTCGCGGGCGATCTTCGCTCGCTTGCCGGGGCCGGGCTCGACGTGATCCTCGACATCGTCCCCAATCACATGGCCGTTTCGGACGAGAACCCGTACTGGCGCGACCCTGAGCTGCGCCGGCGCTTCTTCGACATCGATCCCGAGACCGGCCGCCATCGGCGCTTCTTCGACATCGACCACCTCGCCGGCGTTCGGCAGGAGGACCCGGAAGTGTTCGCCGAGACGCACCGGCTGGCGCTCGGCCTTGTGCGCGAGGGTCTCGTGTACGGGCTCCGCGTCGACCATCCCGACGGGCTCGCCGACCCCGCCGGCTATCTGCGCCGGCTGCGCGCCGAGGGGGTGGAGCACGTCTGGGTCGAGAAGATCCTCGACCCCGGAGAGCGGCTCCGTGACTGGCCCGTCGAGGGAACCGTGGGCTACGAGTTCCTGAACGACGCCACCGCGCTGTTCGTTGACCCGGCCGGCGAGGCGCCGCTCACCGCTCTCTACAGCGATTCGTACGAGCCGGTAGAGGCCAAGCTCGAACAGGTGCGGACTACCTTCGCGCCCGAGGTCGACCGCCTGCGGCGGTTGCACGATTCCCCAGACCTGGAGCTCGCTCTCGCCTCGCTGCCGATCTACCGCACCTACATTCCGCCGGCGGAGCCCGCCGATCTCGAGGCGCTTGCCGGCAACCCACTGCGCGATGTTCTTCTCCGCGGCGGCGAGTTCACCACCCGCTTTCAGCAGACCACCCCGGCCGTCATGGCCAAGGGGGTCGAGGACACCGCCTTCTACCGCTACAACCGGCTGCTCGCGCTGAACGAGGTGGGCGGCGATCCGACCCGGTTCGGGATCACGGTCGAGCGGTTCCACCAGGGCTGCCGAGAGCGACCGCCCCATGGTCTGCTCACAACGCAGACCCACGACACCAAGCGAAGCGGCGATGTCCGTGCCCGCATCGGCGCGCTTGCCGGTATGGCCGAGGAATGGGCCGAGCACGTCCGACGCTGGCGCGAGCTCGACCCGCCGGATTGGAACGAGGGCTACTTGATCTTCCAGACGCTGGTCGGCGCCTGGCCGCTCGAGCTGGCACGGCTCGAGGCGTATGTCGAGAAGGCGCTGCGCGAGGCGAAGGTGACCACGAACTGGGTGAACCCGGACCTCGAGTACGAGCGCCGCGTGCGCGACTGGTGCCGCGGGCTGTACTCGAACCGCGCGTTCGTCGACGAGCTCGAGGCGTTCGCCGAGCGCGTGGCGCGCGCCGGCGAGCGTTCCGCGCTGGGCCAGACGCTGCTCAAGCTGACCTGTCCGGGGGTGCCGGACATCTACCAGGGCGACGAGCTGTGGGCGCTCTCGCTCGTGGATCCGGACAACCGTCGCGCTGTGGACTGGGACCGCCGCCGCGAGGCACTGGCGGAGCTTCGGGCCGGCGCGGGTCCGGAGCGCGAGACCGTCAAGCTGTTCCTGATCGTGCGCGCGCTCGCACTGCGCGCGCGCCGTCCTGAGGCTTTCGCCGGCAGCTACACGCCGCTGGAGGCGGGCGAGGAGTGTTGCGCGTATCTGCGCGGCGGTGACGTCCTGGCCGCGACAGCCGTCCGCCCGGCCGGACTCGCCGCCGGCATCGAGGTCCCAGCCGGCCGGTGGCGCAACGTCCTGACCGGCGATGAGCTCGATCTTCCTGGGGAGGTGCCGTTCGAGCGCGTCGCCATGCCCGACTGGGGCGTGGCGCTGCTCGAGCGAGTCGACGGATAGTCTGCCCGGCCGGCATGAGCGCCCGCGCCCTGACGCTCTCCTGGGAGTACCCGCCGATCGTCGAGGGCGGCCTGGCCCGCCACGTGGGGAAGCTCTGCGAGGAGCTGATCGTGCAGGGCTTCGACGTGCACGTGCTCACGCGCGGTCAGGACTCGCTGCCCGAGGAGGAGGAGCGCGGCGGAGTGATCGTGCACCGGGTCCCCACCCCGCCACGGCCCACCGACCTCGGCGAGTTCGTTACCTGGGTCGAGCACATGAACGCGGACATGCTCGCCACCGGCGTCGAGCTCGGCGACCGTTTCGACTTCGATCTCGTGCACAGTCACGACTGGCTGGTGGCGCGGGCGGGGAACCACCTCGCGAACCGCTACCGGCGCCCCTGGGTCACCACGATCCACGCCACCGAGTACGGCCGCCACCAGGGCTGGGTCAACAAGCATCCGCAGTCGCACATCCATCGCACCGAGCGCTGGATGGCGCGGCGCGCGGACCGCGTGATCACCTGCTCGCACTACATGCGCGGGCACGTGGCGGACGTCTACGGCCTCGACGAGGCGCGCATCTCGGTGATCCCGAACGGCATCGATCCGGCCGAGCTCGTACCGGTCGACGACCTCGACACCCTTCGCTCCCGCTTCGCCGCGCCGGACGAGCGCTTGATCCTGCTCGTCGGGCGGCTCGTGTACGAGAAGGGGTTCCAGCTCGCGCTCGACGCCCTTCCCGGCCTGATCCGCCGGATGGGCAAGCTGCGCTTCCTCGTGGCCGGCTCCGGCACCCACGAGGACGAGCTCCGGCGGCAGGCGCGGGGGCTGGGCCTCATGCGCCACGGAACCTTTCTCGGCTGGATCGGCGACGACGTGCTCCACTCGCTCTACCGGATCGCCGACCTCTGCGTGGTGCCCTCGATCTACGAGCCGTTCGGGCTGGTGGCGCTCGAGGCAATGGTGTCCGGCTGCCCCTGCATCGTCGCCGACACCGGCGGGCTGCGCGAGGTGGTGCCGAACGAGGAGGTCGGGCTTCGTTTCCGTTCGCGCGACCCGCGCTCGTTGGCGGCGATGGTGGAGCGCGTGCTCACGGACCAGGAGCTGCGCGACCGGCTGGTGACGGAGGCCAGCGAGCACGTGCTGCTGTTCGACTGGACCGACGTGGCGCTTCAGACCGGCGACGTCTACCGCGATCTGCTGCGCGCCACGGTCTGAGCGCAGACGGGATCTTCCACGACGGAGCGGGCGAGGATGACGCTGCCGTCCGGCACCTCTGCGCCGGGCATCAGGCAGGCGCGCGGCCCGATCCGCACCCGGCTCCCGACGCGCACGCCGTCGCTTAGGAGAACCTCGTCGCCGATCACGCAGGAGTCACCGACCGAGACCATGGTGTCCGCGATCACGACGCTCCGCTCGCCGACCAGGGTGCCCGCCCCGATGCTCACCGCCCCCGAAGCCTGCACCCGCGTGCCATCTCCGAGCCAGGCCCCGGCTCGCAGCGTCAGGCGGGCCCGAGGGCCGAGCGCGAGGCGCACGCCCTTTCCCAAGTAGGCGTCCCGCCCGAGCTCCAGACGCCGACCCCACCGCAGCCGCAGGCGAACGCGCCGGACGCTAGACCGAAAAGAACGTGGTCTCCCGATCACCCTGCAGGTGGATGTCGAAGCGCAGCGCCCCGTCCTCCTTCTGCGCCACCAGCGTCGCGCGCGCGTCGGGGTCGTCGATCGCCGACAGCACCGGGTCGGCCTCGTTCGCCTCCGCCTCGTCCGGGAAGTACACGCGGGTGACCACCCGCTTCAGGAGACCGCGGGCGAAGACCGACACGTCTATGTGGGGAGCCTGCATACCCGTCTCCGGCGCGGGCACCGGCCCCGGCTTGACGGTCACGAACTCGAACCGGCCCTCGGCGTCGGTGGCGCAGCGGCCGAAGCCCTTGAAGCCGTCTTCGCGCGGGATCTCCTCGCGCGTGTCCTCCGGATGCGCGTAGCGGCCCGCTGCGTTGGCCTGCCAGATCTCGAGCAGGGCGTCGCTCACGGGCTCCCCTTCTCCGTCGAAGACCGTCCCGACGATGCGAACCGCATCTTCGTGAGCGGGCGGCACCAGCTCGGCAGTCGTGACCGCGGGCAGACCGATGTGGAAGAACGGGCCGACGGTCTGCGACGGCGTCCGATCGACCGACACCTCAGCTCTCCATCGGGGTGGCTTCGCGCCCGCGGAGGACGATGTCGAAGCGGTACGCGAGCGCCCACTCCGGGACCGTGCTGTCGAGATCGAACTCGGAGATCAGTCGCTTCCGGTCGCGCTCTTCGCGCACCGCCTGGAAGATCGGGTCCTGGAAGAAAAGCGGGTCGCCGGGGAAGTACATCTGGGTGACGAGGCGTGTGGCGAACGCCGGCCCGAACAGCGAAAGGTGGATGTGGGCGGCGCGCCATGCGTTCGGATGGTTTCTCCAGGGATAGGCGCCGGGCTTGATCGTTATGAAGCGGTAGCCACCCTCGTTGTCGGTGATACAGCGCCCGGCGCCGCTGAAGTTGCGATCAAGGGGCGCCGGGTGGGTATCGACCTCGTGGCGGTAGCGGCCCGCCGAGTTCGCCTGCCACAGCTCGACCAGCGTGTTCCGCACCGGCCGCTTGTCCCCGTCGAGCACGCGCCCGTGAAGGATCATCCGCTCGCCGAGCGGGTCGCCGTCGTACTGCCGGGTCAGGTCGTGGTCGAGCTCGCCGACGTCCTCGTGGCCGTACACGGGGCCGGTGATCTCGGAGAGCGTGTGCGGCAGCGGGACCAGCGGCCGCTTCGGCGCGCGGGTACGCGTGGCTACGTAGTCGGGATACAGGTACGGAGGATCGACCTCGGCGTCGTCGCGCCGGTATCCGATCAGCACGCCGCCCCTGGTCACCGGATGCGCCACGCTCAGCTCCTCTCGGCCTCGGGCTCTTCCTGCACCATCCTCAGAACGTCCCGCAGGTAGAGCAGATGGTCCTTCATCGCCCGCTCCGCGCGCGCCGGGTCACCCTTCTCGATGGCCGCGACGAGAGCCTCATGCTGCTCGACGACCGCAGATTGCACCACCGCGGGCTCGATCACCCGGACGAGCGACGGCTGGGCGACATCGAACACCCAGTCGGTGAGCGCCCTGATCACGCGGTTGCCGGTGGCAGCGGCGATCGTCCTGTGGATGTCCGCGTCCGTCGCGACCAGGGACTCGCCGTCGGTGGTGGCGGTCCGCAGTGCCTCACGCAGCCGCTTCACGGTCTCCTCGTCCGGCTGGTAGGCGGCGAGGCCGGCCAGGGGAACCTCGAACATAAGCCGCGCGTCGAGGAGCTCCTCCAGCGACACGGCGCCGGTCTCGAGCATCATCGCGATCGCGTCGCTCAGGCTGCGGCTCATCCCCTGGTCGGCCGTGTGGGCGACGAAGATGCCTCCGCCCGGGCCCTTGCTCGCGCGAATGAGGTTCCCGCTGGCCAGGAGCTTGAGCGCCTCGCGGAGCGTTGGGCGGCTGACGCCGAACTCGGCGGCGAGGTCCTCCTCGCGGCCCAGGAAGTCGCCCGGCGCGAGTTCCTCGCGCTGGATGTGATGCTGAATCTGCACCGCCACCTGCTCGCTCGCCCCGCGGATCTGCGGGGGAGGGCCGCGGCGCACTCGCTCTGGGGCGCTCACCCTTCCGTCCATCTGCTCGGCCGCTCGTCGACAACGCGTCGGGACTTCGCGTCGCTGCGGGGTAGCACGCCCGGCGTGACCGGAACTATCCGCACGCGAAGCCCGAGCTGCTGGCGCATGATCTCCTGGAGCCCGCGGGCGCCGGCGCCCTCGGGCAGCTCCACCTCCAGCTTGATTTCGTCCAGGCCGCTCGGCTCCGAGTAGAACGTGATCCGAAACTCACCTGAGCCGCTTACCCTGCGCACGGCCTCCTCGATCGCCGAGGGATAGACGTTCATGCCGCGGATCACGACCATGTCGTCGGTACGTCCCACGATTCCACCGGGGAGCCAGCGATCCTGGTGGCCCGCGGGGCACGGCTCGTCGCTGTTCACAACCACATCGCCCGTGCGGTAACGGAGCACCGGGAAGCCGGTGCGCCCCAGGGGGGTCAGCACCAGCTCGCCGCGCTGCCCGGGGGCGGCCGGCTGCAGGTCCGCGTCGAGGATCTCGCATACGAATTCACTCTCGTCCACGTGCAGGCCGCCGCCCTCGAGACACGGGTAGCCGAACGGCCCGGCCTCGGTGAGGCCCGCGTGGTCGATGCAGGTCGCGCCGAACCCCTCCTCGATCCGTGAGCGCACAGCGGGCAGCGAGGCGCCGGGCTCGCCGGTGCAGATCACCCGCTGGACCGACTGGAGCGCCGCATCGAGGCGCTGCTCGACGGCCACCTCCGCCAACCGAAGCGCATAGGTGGGCGTGCACCATACGGCGGTGGCCCCAATGTCCGCCAGAGTGCCCAGCCGCTGGACGGACGTCATTCCGCCTAGAGGCACAGCCATGGCTTCTACCTCTCGCAGGCCCTCCATCGCGGCCCAGAAGTGAACGTGTGGCCCAAAGGAGTAGGCAAGCCCCACCCGATCGGAGGCCCCGACCCCGGCCGCGGTCAGCATGTGCGCGAAGCGCCCACGCCACCAGGCCCAGTCCTCGGCCGTGTCGAGCACCCGCAGGGGCGGTCCCGTCGTGCCGCTCGTCTGGTGCAGCTGCGTGTACCGCTCCAGCGGGTAGGTCAGATTGGTGCCGAAGGGCGGATGACGCTCCTGGTCCTCGACGAGCTCCCGCTTCGTGAGTGGCGGCAGGTCCGCCAGGGCCGGCTCGGGCCCGAGCGCTTCGAGCCGCGAGCGCTGGAAAGGATTCCGTTCGCGGACCAGCGCGAGCAGCTCGCTTACGCGCTTCTCCGGAACCCGCGTAGTTGCGTCTAGGCTGGCCATCGGCGGGGAATCTTACGGCACATACGTCAGACTATTTGACTGACAGGCTAAACCTCAAAGTTGGCGTCTGGCGCCACGACCACCTCGAGCAGCAACGGCTCTGTGCGCTCGACGAGGCCGGGAACCACCTCGTCGAGGGTACGCACCAGGTCGGCGTGTTCCTCCACCCGCCTCGCCGGACAGCCCAGCGCGCGCGCCATCCCGGCGATGTCGATCGCCTCGAACGCGGGCCACGGCGCGCCCTCCCGCTGGGCCTCGGCAAGGCGATCCATGACCCTGTAGCCGCCGTTCGCGAGGATGACGAAGAGGGTTCCGACCCCGTAGCGGGCCGCGCTCCACAGCGACTGGATCGAGTAGAGCGAGGACCCGTCTCCGACGACCGCGACCACGGGACGGCTCGGGACCGCCATCCGTACGCCCGTCGCGGCGGCAAGCCCGAACCCGAGGCCGCCCATCGCGGCGGCCAGGAAACCCAGTGGGCGACGCGCGGGCACTCGCGCCAGCAGCTCCGGACGGTTGGAGGGCGCCTCCTCGACGAGGATCGTCTCGGCGGGTAGCCGCTCGGAGAGCGCCGCCAGCACATGCCCGGCCCGGAGCGGCTCCCCGGCCGCCGGCGGCTCAGGTGGGGGCGGCCGCCACGGCGGCGGCGGCGGGGCCGCCGGCCGAGCCCCGAGGTCCCGCAGCAACGCCGCGCAGACGTCCGCGGGCCGCGCGAGCAGCGCGAGATCCACTGGGCTGCGGTGCGCCTCAGCGGGATCGTCGGTCACGAGCGCCACCCGCGTCCCGTCCGCGACCAGTGCCCCGGGCTCGTAGGTGTACTGGCGGAAGACCGGCGCTCCCACTACGAGGAGGAGGTCGTGCGGCGCGAGCGTGTCGCGGAGCCTTCCGCGCGCGGCCGGCAGATGCCCGGCGAACTGTGGATGGTCCTGCGGGAAGCCGGCGCGGGCTCCGAAGCACTCCTGCCACACCGGGCAGCCGAGCCGTTCGGCCAGCGCGACGAGGCCGTCCCAGGCATCGGGGTCGTCGGCGCCCGCGCCGACGACGAGGGCGGGCGACTTCGACGCCTCGACCAGGTCGGCGAGCTCGGCCACCGCCTCCGGGTCGGCGGCACGCGCCTGGAGGGTCCGCGCCGGTGCGGTCCTCCGATGGTTCTCGCCCGCATCGGAGAGCCAGTCGTCCTGGGGAACGATGACCAGCGCGGGCCCACGGCCCTCGCGCGCCTCGTGCCAGGCGCGCGCCAGCGCTCCCGGGACGTCCTGCGCCCGGACCGGCAGGTCGACCCAGACCGGATACTCGCCCGCCAGTCCGCGGAGCCGGCCCGCCAGGAACGGCTCCTCCGCCAGGTGGCGACGGTCCTGCTGGCCCACGAGCACCACGAGCGGCGCCCGGTTCACGCGCGCGGTCGCCAGGGCGCCGACCGCGTTGCCGAGCCCGGCCGTCGTGTGAAGGAGCACGAACGCCGGCTCACCGCGCCCGATCGCCCAGCCGGTGGCGATGCCCACCACCGACCCCTCGTGGAGGGCCAGGACGAACCGCACGTCGTCCGGCAGCGCGCCCAGGAACGGCACCTCGGTGGAGCCCGGGTTCGCGAAGACGGTCGTGAGCCCCCGCTCGCGCATGACCTCGAAGGTGGCATCGCGCACCCTTGTCATAGTTCCGCGCTTGTCATATCAGGCACCCTTGATCGAAGTCGACAGCGTCCGGGCGATCGACGTGCACACGCACGCCGAGGTCTCGGTCGAAGGACACGACCCGATGCCGCCCGAGCTGCGGGAGGCATCGAAGCGCTACTTCCGCGGCGGTGGCGGGCAGCCGAGCGCGGAGGACGTCGCCGCGTACTACCGGGAGCGGGAGATGGCCTGCGTGCTGTTCACGGTCGATTACGAGAGCCAGAGCGGCCGACCGCCGGTATCGAACGAGGAGATCGTGCGGGTGGCGGCGGCCAATCCCGACATCGTTATCCCCTTCGCCAGCGTCGATCCCTCGCGCCCCGATGCCCCGGAGCGCGCGCGCACCCTGATCCGCGACCACGGGGTCAGAGGCTTCAAGTTCCACCCGAACATGCAGGCCTGCTTCCCGAACGACCGCAAGGCCTACCCGCTGTACGAGGTCATCGCCGAGGCGCGGCTGCCGGCGCTCTTCCACACAGGACACAGCGGCATCGGCTCGGGCGTCCCGGGTGGAGGCGGCCTGCGGCTGAAGTACTCGAACCCCATCTACGTGGACGACGTGGCGGCCGACTTTCCGGAGATGCCGATCGTGCTGGCCCATCCGTCCTTCCCCTGGCAGGACGAGGCGCTCTCGATAGCCATGCACAAGCCCGAGGTCTACATCGACCTCTCAGGCTGGTCGCCGAAGTACTTCCCGCCGCAGCTGATCCAGTACACCAACACCCTGCTGAAGCACCAGGTGCTTTTCGGCTCCGACTACCCGATGATCACCCCCGAGCGCTGGCTCGATGACTTCGAGCGCCTCGACATCCGCGACGACGTGAGGCCGCTTGTATTGAAGGAGAATGCGGCGCGGCTGCTAGGCCTCCGCTGAGTAGCCGTAGCGGCCGCGGAGCCGGACGAAGTGGGCCGGGACGATGCCGCGGACCTCGACCAGGCCCTCCCGCCGCCTCTCGAACAGGGTCACGTCCTCCCGCCCACCCGGCCCGATCGGCTGCACGAGACGTCCGCCCTCCGCGACCTGGTCCGCCAGCGGCGGCGGCACGATCGTAAAGGCCGCGGCGACGATCACCGCGTCGAAGGGCGCCTCGTCCGGAAGACCCTCGCTGCCGTCGCCGACCACAACGCGGACGTTCGTGATGCCCTCGAGATTGGCGCGGGCGGTCGCGGCGAGGTCCTGCCATCGCTCGACGCTCCAGACCATGCCCGCGAGCCGAGCCAGCAGGGCGGTCTGCCAGCCGTAGCCGGTCCCGACCTCCAGCACCTTCTCCTCCCCCTTCAACTCGAGCGCCTCCACCATCTGTGCGATGAGCGACGGCTGGGTGGTCACCTGGTCGTGGGGAATCGGGATGGGCGCGTCCCGGTAGGTCGCGGCCTCCGCCTCGGGCGGAACGAACCCCGCGCGCGGGATCTCGGCGATCGCCGACAGGAGGCGCTCGTCGCGCACGCCCTGGCCGCGGACGATCTCGGCCAGCCGCTGGGGGTCCACGACCTTGGATCCTCGCATCAGCGGCCGCCCCGGAGGCGGCGCACCACCAGATCCAGAGTCCACTCCACGTGTTCGGGCTCGAACCGAACTGGCCGTGGGTGAAGCGCAAGGGTGTCGTGCCCGCCGCGTGCCCGGCCCCGCGTTCAGGAGACCGTGGATCGCTTGGACGCGTGCGAATCCGTTCCGCCGCGTCCGCCGGCCGGATCGGCTATCCGGTGACCGGCGGCGGGCGACCGACGATTCTTACGCGCGCCAGGGCGCGGACGCTCCGGGCGTTGCGGGCGGTGGCGGTGGAGATGTTGATGACACGCCTCGGCGCACGGGCCCCAGCCCGCGCGGTGAACACCAGGGTCCTGCTGCGGCCTGGCCTAAGGGTCCTGATGGACTTGCACACCGTCCGGCCGCGCACCCGGAAGCCCGGCGCGGAGGCGACCGCGAGGCCACGAGGCTGCCTATCGCAAACCCGCACCCGGTGGACAGAGGCCAGGGACGTGTTGGTCACCCGCAGTCGGAACCTGATCGTCGACCCCCTGGTAACGACCGAAGGCCTCGCGGTCTTGCGCAGGGCGAGCCCGCCGATGATCGGCTCGACGTGGTTGTCGCCGTCCGTGATGTCGGGCGCCCGCGGGGGCGTGCCGGTGGCGATGGCGAAGTTGGGCACGAACCCGGCGTCGACGTCGGCCTGGGTGACCCTATAGGTCGCGGTGCACTCCACCGATTGGCCCACCCGGAGAGTGGGGATGACGTTGGTGCCGTCGGGGGGGCAGTCGATCGGGGAGAGCCCCTCGAGGTCCGGCTCGGTAACCGTCACGTCGCGCAGGGTCACGTTGCCGACGCTGCGTACCGTGATCGTGTACCTGATGATGTCGCCGACGCCGGCCCGACCGTTCGCGCCGGTGTCCAGCCTGCCGGTCTTCACGACGTTCAGCTCGGGGACGGCAGTGAGAGGCACCTCCTCGTCGTCGCCGTCAGTGACGTCGGGTCCCCGTGGGGGCGTGCCGGTGGCGAGGGCGTAGTTGGGCACGTACCCGGCGTCGATGTCGGCCTGGGTGACCCTATAGGTCGCGGTGCACCGCACCGATTGGCCCACCCGGAGGGTGGGGATGACGTTGGTGCCGTCGGGGGGGCAGTCGATCGGGGAGAGCCCCTCGAGGTCCCGCTCGGTCACCCTCACGTTGCGCAGGGTCACGTTGCCGGTGTTGCGTACCGTGATCGTGTACCTGATGATGTCGCCGACGTTGGTCGCACCGTTGGCGCCGGTGTCCAGCACTCCGGCCTTCACGACGTCCAGCTCGGGGGCCACAGTGATCGGCACCGTCTCGTCGTCGTCGTCCTTGACCTCGGGCCCCCGCGGGGGCGTGCCGGTGGCGAGGGCGAGGTTGGGCACGTACCCGGCGTCGAGATCGTCCTGGGTGAGCGCATAGGTCGCGGTGCACTCCACCGATTGGCCCACCCCGAGGGTGGGGATGACGTTGGTGCCGCCGCCGCAGTCGATCGCGGAGAGCCCGGCGAGTATCTGCTCGGTCACCGTCACGGGGCTCAGGGTCACGTTGCCGACGTTGGTTACCGTGATCATGTAGGTGATGATGTCGCCGACGCTGGTCACACCGTTGGCGCCGGTGTCCAGCACGCCGGTCTTCACGACGTTCAGCTCGGGGACGGGAGCGATCGGCACCTGCTCGTCGTCGCCGTCCGTGACGTCATCACCCTGCGGGGGCGTGCCGGTGGCGGTGGCGAAGTTGGGCACGTACCCGCGGTCGATGTCGGCCTGGGTGAGCGCATAGGTCGCGGTGCAGTCCCTGAACTCGCTCGGTTCGAGGATGGGGATGACGTCGGTGCCGCCGGGGGGGCAGACGATCGGGGAGAGCCCGGCGAGGTCCCGCTCGGTCACCGTCACGTTGCGCAGGGTCACGTTGCCGGTATTGGTGACCCTGATCGTGTAGTTGATGATGTCGCCGACGTCGGCCACACCGTTGGCGCCGGTGTCCAGCACGCCGGTCTTGTCGACGTCGATGTTTGGGGTCGCGGGGTACTCGTTCGTGAACGTGCAGAGGATCGCCTGCCCGGACTCCGGGGCGAGGGTGAACGACGTCCCGCTGCCGCGCGCGACCTCCCTATTGTCCGCGGCCTGATCCACGCATCGCCATCGGGTCCCGTAGTTGGCCAGGTCCGTCGTGCCGGCGCCGGTCTCGGTGAAGGTGTACGTGGTGCCGGCACGGGCCACCACGGGTCCGGCGGTTGCGGCCTGCACACCGGTCGCTGTACCGCTCGTCGTGGCGGTGTTCCCCTGGGTGAGGCCGCCGCCGGTGATCGACAGGCGGAATTGGTCTGTATCCGCTCGTCGGGCGACGACCCTCTTCCCCAGCTCCAGGGTCGGCGGGTTGGCGCACCCGCCGAGGTCGACGCCGATCCCGCCGCCGCCGGTGGTGAAGTTGACCGTCGAGGGACCGGCGAGGGTGGCGCCAGT
>Ga0081538_10001995_pt1 | contig 20393 bp, 19 predicted proteins | sample TabmetS5T2R1_FD_71022 | JGI IMG/M metagenome (GOLD analysis project Ga0081538, IMG submission 71022) | Tabebuia heterophylla rhizosphere microbial communities from the University of Puerto Rico - S5T2R1 | ecosystem: Host-associated > Plants > Roots > Rhizosphere ...
TCGCGGACGCGGAGCGCCTGCTCGAGTCGGGCGCCGCCGAGGGGGTCGGCATGACGCGTGCGCTGATCGCCGATCGCGAGCTCGTCGCGAAGGCGGCCGCCGGCCGGCACGCGCTCGAGTGCATCGGGTGCAACCAGGTGTGCATCGGCCACTATCACGCGGGCGTGCCGATCGGGTGCCTCGTCAACCCGCGCACGGGCCGCGAGCAGACGCTGCCGCGGCGGGTCGGGCGCGCGGGTTCGCTGCGCGTGGCGGTCGTGGGCGCCGGTCCGGCGGGCGTGGCGGCGGCGGTCGAGGCCGCGGCGCACGGCGACTCGGTTGTCGTCGTCGACCGGGCGGCGGAGGTCGGAGGGCAGCTGCGGCTGGCGGGGCGGGCGCCGGCGCACGGGGAGATGTGGCGGCGCTGGCGCGCGAACGTGGCCCGGCAGCTGGCGGACCCGCGCATCGAGCCGCGGCTGGGCAGCGAGGCGGATGCGGCCGAGCTGGCGGCCGCCGACGTCGTCGTGCTCGCAACGGGCGCGCGGCCGTTCGTGCCCGACTGGGCGGGCGGCGCAGAGCACGTCGATTCGTGGTCGGCGATCGCGAACCCCGCGGGACTCGAGGGCCCCGTGCTCGTCGCCGACTGGGGCGGCGGCTGGGAGGGACTGGACGCCGCCGAGGTGCTCGCGCGGCACGGTCACGAGGTGACGCTCGCGTGCGCGGCGCCGTGTCCCGGCCACACGCTGCACCAATACCAGCGCAACCTCTACCTCGCGCGGCTCGACGAACAGGGCGTCGCGATCCTCCACCACACCGAGGTCACGGGGAAGGCGCTGCGGCACCTGTTCTCCGGCCGCACGAGCCGGCTGCCGAACGTAGCGACGATCGTCTACGCGCAGGGCCGCGAGCCGGAGGACGAGCTGTGGGCCGAGCTCCAGGGCGAGCCGGGCCGCGTCCGCGCGGGCGACGTGCTCGGGCCGCGCTCGGCGGAGGAGGCGACGCTCGAGGGCGTGACCGCATTCCACGCCGCCCGCGCCGCAGTCTCCTGAAGCGCGCTCAAACGACCGCGCCGGGCCGGCGCCTCAGACGACCGCGCCGGGCCCGCGCGTCAGACGACCGCGCCGGGCCGCGCCTCACACGAGCGCGCCGGGCCGGCGCCTCAGACGACCGCGTCGAGGCCGAGCCGGTGCGCCACTCCCGCGGCCTCGGTCCGCGACCGCACGTCGAGCTTGGCCAGGATCCGGGAGACGTGCACGCTCGCGGTCTTCTCCGCCATGTAGAGCTGGCGGCCGATCTCGCGGTTCGTCGCACCCGCGGCCACGAGCGCCAGCACCTGGCGCTCACGCGGCGTGAGGCCGAACGGGTCCTCGCTCTCCTCGTCGGCCGCCGCCGCCGACGGCGCCTCGCCCGGCTCCCCCAGCCGCAGCCGCGCGCGGGCGGCGAGACTCTCCAGCTCGCCCACCAGCCACGCGGCGCCGAGCCGCTCCGCGATCTCCATCGCCGCCGCGGCCACCAGCGCGGCGCCGTCGCGATCGCCCGCGGCGACCAGCGCCTCGGCGTGGCGCCAGCGCGCAAGCGCCGCCAGGTACGGGCGACCGAGCTCGTCCCATGCCGCGGCCGCGCCCGCCCAGCGCTCGGCCTGGTCGCTGCCCACCGCGCGGCAGTTGTCGGCTTCCGCGTGCGCGAGGTAGGCCTGCTCGAGCGGCCCGCCGTCCTCCGCGCACGCGCGCACGCGCGCGATCAACAGCTCCGCGTGGCCGAGCGCCGCGGCGACCGCGTCGTCGTCGCCGAGGTCGCGCGCGTTCTGCGCCGCCGTCGCCTCCGCCGCCAGGCCGGCCGCCGAGACCATCGCCATCCGCAGCGCGTCGTCGGAGCAGAACTCGATCCGATCGAGCGCGACGTCGACCGCCGCGCGGGCGGCATCGACGTCGAAGTCGCGCATCGCAAGGTCGGCCTGGAGCGCGCCGAGCACGCCGAGGTACTGCGGCTCGCGCGAGTCGGCCGCCAGCTCCTCGGCGCGCGCCAGGTGCGCGCGGGCAGCCTCGCGCTCGTCGCGGCCGAGCTCCAGCTCGGCGTGGGCCAGGGCGGCGTTGAGCTCGGAGCTGCCGCTTGCCAGCCGCCGCGGGTCGACGCTCGCGAGCGCCGCGTCGGCCGCCTCCCAGTCGCCGATGTCGAATGCGCCGTGGGCGATCCCCAGCGACAGCCAGATCTGCCGCACCGGCAGCGAGGCCACCTCGGCGTGGACCTCGCGCGCCACGGCGAGCGCCTCGTCGCTGCGGCCGACGCGGTGGAGGATCTCGGCAAGGTTCAAGCCAGCCGTGGCCACCTCCTGGAGGTGGCCGCGCCCGCGCGCGAGCGCCAGCGCGCGGCGCAGCGCGTCGGCGCCCTCCTCCACCTCGCCGGTGGCGACGAGCGAGACGCCGAGCGCGTTGAGCGCGCCGGACTCGTCGATGTGGTAGCCGCCCGGGTCGTCGAGCTGCTCCTGCTCGCGCAGCGCGCGCCGCGCGACGCTCACCGCGCGGCGATAGCGCGACTGCAGCATCAGCATCTTGGCGTGCTGGGCAAGCAGGCCGGCGCGCTCCGGGCTCGGCTCGTCGTCGGCCAGCAGCGCGAGGCCGTGCTCGATCGCGGCGACCGACTCGTCGGACCGCAGCATCGCCCACAGCGGGCGCTGCAGCCGCCCGTAGAGCCACGCGGCCCGGCGCGGGTCGGCGTCCTCGTCGACGAGCGCGAGCGCCCGCTTGGCCAGCGTCACCGAGCGGCTGAGCTCGTCGGCGTAGAAGCAGCACGCCGACGCGCGCTCGAGCAGCTCGACCTCGTCCGTGCCGGTCAGGCCGGCGGCATCGGGAACGCGATCCCATAGCTCGAGCGCGCGCTCGAACAGCGCGGCGCCCTCGCCGTAGGCGCGCACGTCCATCGCGGCGATACCGGCGCGCACGGCGGCCGCGAGCGCGGCGGGCTGGTCGCCCGCCGCGAGGTAGTGGTGCGCGATCGCCGCCGCGCGCTGAGCGCCCGGCCGGCCCGCACCCACGGCGCGCGACTCGAGCGCGCGCGCCAGCGCGCGGTGCAGCTCGGCGCGCTCGCCGGGGAGGAGCTCGTCGTGCGCCGCCTCGCGCAACAGCGCGTGTCGCAGCATGTAGCGGTCGCCGTCGAGCACGACGATGTGGCTCGCGACGGCCTCGCGCAGGCCGTCGCGCAGCGCTCGCCGCTCCAGTCCCGACACCTCGGCGAGGATCTCGTCGTCGAGGAACTGCGGCCCGCCCGCCGACAGGACCCGGACGACCTCCTGGGCGTCCTCGCCGAGCCGCTCGATCCGCAGCGCCAACGCAGCCGCGAGGCTCGGCGGCAGCGCGCCGCGCCCGTCGGCGCCGGCTGCGATCAGCTCCTCGGTGAACAGCGGGTTGCCCTCGCTGCGGGCATAGAGCCGGTCGACGAGCGCAGGTTCGGGCGGCGTGCCGAGGATGTCCGCGAGCTGCTCGCCGAGCTCGTCGCGCGACAGGCCGGCGAGGTCGACGCGCAGCGCGTGCACGCGCTCGAGCTCCGCGAGCAGCGGGCGCAGCGGGTGGCGGCGGTGCAGCTCGTCAGGCCGGTAGGTCACGACGAGCAGCACGCGCTCGTCGCCGAGCGTGGCGGCGAGGAAGCGCAGGAACGCGCGTGTGGACGCGTCGGCCCAGTGCAGGTCCTCGATGACGATCAGCACCGGCGCGGTGCGCGACAGACCGTCGATCACCGTCAGCAGCGCCTCGAACACGCGCGCCTGGTCGCCGGCGCCGCGTGCGCCGTCGCGCGCGTGGCCCAGGCCCGGGAACAGCGTCGCCAGCTCGGCCAGCACGTCGCCCGGCAGCTCGCCGAGCACGGGGTCGGAGTCGCGCACCAGCGGTCGCAGCGCCGTCACGAGCGGGGCGTATGCGAGCTCCCCGTCACCGAGCTCCACGCAGTCGCCGTGCAGCACGCGGGCGCCGTCCGCCGCCGCGCGCGCTTGCAACTCGGTCACGAGCCGGCTCTTGCCGACACCCGACTCGCCGACCACGAACGCGAGCGACGGCTGGCCGTCCGCCGCGTCCGCGAGCGCCGCCTCGAGCTGGGCCAGCTCCAGCGTGCGCCCGACGAGGCGGCTCGAGGTTACTCCGGTCGACATCACCTACAAGGATCGCAGGAGCCTGCGGCCGGCTGCCGTTCAGGCGGCCGCGCGCGGGCGCCGGTGCTCGGCCGCCTGCACGATCCGCAGCACCTCGTCGACGCTGTCGGTGACGATCAGGCACTCCGCGTCCTCGGCCGCGATGTTGCCGGCGCCCGCCACCTGCTCGAGCAGCCAGTCGACAAGCCCGACCCAGTACGACGAGCCAAAGAGCACGATCGGGAAATGGCGGATCTTGCCGGTTTGGCGCAGCGTCGCGGCCTCGAACAGCTCGTCGAGCGTGCCGAATCCGCCGGGGAAGACGACGAACGCGCTGGCGTAGCGAACGAACATCACCTTGCGCGCGAAGAAGTAGTGGAAGTCGAGGCTGAGGTCGACGTACTCGTTCTCGAACTGCTCGTGCGGCAGCTCGATGTCGAGCCCGATCGAAGGCACGCCCGCCTCGCGTGCGCCGCGGTTGCCGGCCTCCATGATCCCCGGCCCGCCGCCGGTGATGATCGAGAAGCCGGCCTGGCCGAGGGCGAACGCGGTCTCGCGCGCCTTCTCGTACATCGGGTCGTCGCGCCTGGTGCGCGCCGACCCGAAGATCGAGACCGCCTTGCCGACGTGCGCGAGCTGCTTGAAGCCCGTCCTCAGCTCGGCCTGGATGCGGCGCAGGCGCGAGGCGTCGTCGAGCTGGGAGACGATCGCGGGCGAATCGGCCTCGAGCAGCTCCTCGTCGGACGTCCTCGGCGCCCGCGGGTGGGTGCGCCGGAACTCCTCCTCGTCGGCCTCCGTCCAGCTGAGGTCGGAGATGGAGTCGTCGTCCGTGGGCCGGTCCATGCGATCCAGATTAGTCGGGACCGGCCCACGGGCGTTCAGCGGAGCGCGCCCGGCACGTCGCGCAGGTCGGGCAGCGCGCGCGGCCGGATCCGCTGCGAGCGGCCCGCCCGCAGGTACGTGCGAGACCGCTAGCCGATCTTCTTCAGATCGACGACGAAGATCAGCGTCTCGTTCGGCGCGATGTCCGGGCTCGGGCTCTGCGCCCCGTACGCGAGATCCGGCGGGATCACGAGCAGCCGCCGGCCGCCGCGCTTCATCCCCGCCACGCCCTGGTCCCAGCCGGCGATCACCTGACCGGCGCCGAGCGGGAACTGGAACGGCTGCCCGCCACGGTCCCAGGAAGCGTCGAACTGCGCGCCCGTCGACCACGAATTGCCCACGTACTGCACCGACACGAGGTCGCCCGGCTTGGCCGCCTTGCCCTTGCCCTCGACGACGTCGGTCGTCTGCAGCTCGGCGGGCGGCTCACCCGCCGGCTTCGAGATCTGCGGCTTGGCCGTGAGGTCCTTGCTGATCGAAGCGGCGTCGATGCTCCCGTCCTCCGCGGGCGCCTCCGTCGCCCTCTCCTGAGGCGCCGCCGCCTCCTGCTCGGAGTCGTCGCCGCACGCGGCGAACGCGACCAGCAGCAGGCAGGCCAGGAGCAGCGGCAGACGGTTCATGGACCCGCAGGATACGAAGCGTTTCTGTTCAAGCCGCCAGGTGGCGAGGACGATATCCAGGGGGATGGCCGTCCCGACCGGCTCCCGTCGTGCTGACGCCTCGGCGCTCGAGGCGCTTGTCGACGCTGCCGCGGGCATCCTGGCCGCGGACTCGCTGTCCGACACGCTCGGGCGCATCGCGCACCACCTCGCGGAGCTGCTCGACTACGACGAGCTGTCGGTCTACGAGGTCGATCGCGCTGCGGGAATGCTCGTCCCGGTCTTCGCGCTCGGCGCCTTCGCCGAGGCCGTGATGGCCGACGCCTTCCCCGTCACCGAGGGCGTGACCGGCTGGGTCGTCTCCAACCGCCGCACGCGCAACGTCCCGCGCGCCGACCTCGACCCGATCGTCGCCGTCGTCGAGGGCACGGAGATGGAGCCGGAATCGCTCGTCTCGGTCCCGCTGCTGGTCGAGGACCGCGTCGTGGCGGTGCTCAACGTGTACCGGATCGGCGCGGACAAGACGTTCAGCGAAGCCGAGGTCGCGCAGGTCGAGCGCTTCGCCACGATGGCGGCGCTCGCGTTCGACTCGGCCCGCCAGCGCGACACGCTGCGCGAGCAGGCCCGCACCGACGGCCTGACCGGGCTCCTCAACCACCGCGCTTGCCACGAGCGCCTCGGCGAGGAGATCGCACGCGCCGCGGCGCTCGAGCGGCCGCTCAGCGTCGTCGTGCTCGACATCGACCACTTCAAGACGGTCAACGACGCCTACGGGCACGCGGAGGGCGACAAGGTGCTGATCGCCGCCGGGGGGAAGCTGCGCTCCGCCGTGCGCGAGGACGACCTCGTCGCACGCCTCGGGGGCGAGGAGTTCGCGCTGATCCTGCCCGGCGTCGACGGCACCCAGGCTGCGCAGGCGGCCGAGCGTGCGCGGGCCGCGATCGCCGAGGTCGGGGTCGGCGGCGCAGCGCTCTCGTGCTCGGCCGGCGTCTCGACGTACCCCGACGACGCGCTCGAGGCGGGGCGGCTGCTCGAGCTCGCCGACGGCGCGCTCTACTGGGCGAAGCGCTCGGGCCGCGACCAGAGCCGCCGCTACGACCGGCGCCTCGCCGGGCAGCTGTCCGGCGACGGGCAGCGCGAGGAGATCGAGGCGCTGCTCGCCCGCGAGGGCTCGATCGTGCCGGTCTTCCAGCCTGTGCTCGAGCTCGCGACCGGGCGCGTCGCCGGCTACGAGGCGCTCGCGCGGATGCCGGACGGACCGTTCCGCCCGCCCGACCAGTGGTTCATCCAGGCGCACCGCGCCGGCCTCGGGGCGGCGCTCGAGGCGGCCGCGATCCGCGCGGCGCTGCGCGCAGCCGGCCGGCCGGAGCGGACGTTCCTCGCGCTCAACGTCAGCCCCGGCGCGCTACTCACGAACGAGGTGCGCGCGGCGCTGCCCCACGACCTCTCCGAGGTCGTGATCGAGCTGACCGAGCACGAGCTGTTCTCGACCGAGACGGCGCTCGACCGCGAGCTGACCGAGCTGCGCGAGCGCGGGGCGCGGATCGCGCTCGACGACGCCGGCAACGGCTACGCCGGCCTGCAGCAGATCATCCGCGTTGCGCCCGACATCATCAAGCTCGACCGCTCGCTGGTGAACGGGGTGCACGACGACCCACACCGCTTCGCGCTGCTCGAGGCGCTGATCTCGTTCGCCTCGACGACCCGCGCGGCCGTCTGCGCAGAGGGCGTCGAGACGCTCGAGGACCTCGGCGTGCTGGCCGCGATGGACGTCACCTACGCGCAGGGCTGGGCGCTTGCACGGCCCGATGCGCCGTGGGCGCTGCTCTCCCCGCATGCCGCCGCCGCCGCGTCGGCCGAGGTGCGGATCGGCATGCGCATGGCACGCGAGCCACACGACGACGCCGCCCCGACGCTCGGCGACCTGATAACGCGGCTGACGACGGTGAGCTCCGTCGACGACATCCGCGACGTCGCGGAGCTCATCCCCGCGGTGCTCGGCGGCGACGACGCCGCGGTGTCGCGCGTCGTGCCCGGCGAGAACTGCGTCGAGGACATCAGCCGGCACGGCTGGTCGCTGCCCGGCGAGCGCTACATGCTCAGCGACTATCCCGCGACCGAGTACGTCCTGCGCACGCGGACCGCGGGCCAGGTCGTCGTCGGCGACCCGGCGTCGGAGCCCGCCGAGGTGGCACTGCTCGCGCAGTCGGGCTTCCAGGCGGTGCTGATGGTGCCGCTCGTGTTCGGCGGCGTCGACGTCGGCCTGCTCGAGCTCTACCGCCGCCACGCGATGCCCTGGAGCAGCGGCGAGATCGAGCGGGCGCAGCTGCTCGCGCATCAGCTCGCCGCCGTCCTCGATCTGCTCGCGCGCGACTTCGGGCCGCGCGCCGCCGCGGCCTGAGGCGCCCGAGCCGCACACGCCCGCCAGACTGAAGCGCCGATGGCGATCCTCGTCGACGAGCTGCGCGAGTACCGGGACATCCGGCTGCCGTTCAGCCGCTGGTGCCACATGGCGACGGACGGCTCGTTCGAGGAGCTGCACGAGTTCGCCGCTCGCCTCGGCCTGCGGCGCGCGTGGTTCCAGCGCGACCACTACGACCTTCCCGCCCGCGGCCGCGCGGCCGCGGTGGCGCTCGGCGCCGAGGAAGTGCCGACGGGAGAGCTGCTTCTGCGCATGGCGGGACCGCGCGGCGATCGCGCCCGGCGACGGGCGCGGGCGCCGGCCGGAGTGACGTGGCTGCACGGCGGCGGCGGCCCGTCGGCCCTGCGCTATCCGAGCGGCGCGCTGCTCGTGATCGGCGGCCCGTCGGGCGCCGGCAAGTCGACGCTCGCCGCACGCGTCGTGGACCGCGTGCCGGTGCTCGACCCGGACAACACCCGCGCCGCGCTCGGCCCGGACGCCGGCTGGGGAGCGGCGCTGGCCGCCTGGCACGGCGAGCTGCGCGCGAGGCTTGCGAGGGGTAGCGGCGCCGTCGCCGTGACGACCGCGCTGCGCCACGGCCACCGCGTCGGCCTCGCCCGCGCGGCATCCGACGCCGGCGTACCGGCGCACCTGCTGATGCTCGACGCGGACGCGGCCCTCTGCCGCGCGGGCCGCGCCGCGCAGGCAGACGAGCGCATCCCGGACGGCCTGTTCGAGCACCTGATCCGCGAGTGGTCGGCGTTTCGTCGCGACCTGTCGGAAGCGACCGACCCGGCGCCGTTCGACTCGATAACGATCCTCGACCGCCCGGCGGCGGACCGGCTCCGGCGGATCACGCTCTAGGAGAGCCGGAGAGGGGACTCGAACCCCCGGCCTACGGATTACAAATCCGTTGCTCTACCAGCTGAGCTACCCCGGCGGGTGAGGGCAGTCTAGGCGGCGCGAGTATGCGCCGATACCGGACGGAATGGAGAAGCGCGCGCATCCCCGCACGCCGCTGTGGGTCAAGCTGGCGATCGCGGCCGCCTTCGGCTCCGCCGTAGTGTGGTGGATCGCCGATCGCCAGGATCGGCGCGGCAATGAGCGGCGGCTGAGCGCGATCGCGTCGCAGATCGCCGGCCGCGACGTGCGCGTGTCGTGTCCAGGGCCGATCGGACGGCTGTTCGGCTGGGACATCGTCGAGGGCAGCGTGCGCTTCACCCCCGACGGCGAGCCGTTCGACGAGACGAAGATCCGCAAGCAGTCGTGCGCGGAGCTCGACGCGCTCGCCGAGGGACGGCGGCGCAAGGAGCTCGAGTGCATCGCCAGGACGGCGATCGCGTGCGGGCGCCACGGGCGTGAGACCGCGATGGCGGTCGACGTGCTCGCGCACGAGTCCTGGCACCTCAGCGGGATCATGGACGAGGCGGTGACGGAGTGCCGCTCGCTGCAGACGATGGCGTGGACCGCGCAGCAGCTCGGCACGACGGCGGAGCAGGGGCGCGCGATGGCGCTCGCCCAGTACACGGGCGCGTACCTCGAGATGCCGGCCGCCTACCGCAGCGGCGGCTGCGTCGACGGCGGCGCGCTCGACCTGCGTCCTGACGACAAGCGCTTCCCGTAGTCGCCGCGCGGGGCGTAGATTTGCGCGTGGTCCCCGACGAGCGAAGGGAGGTGAGATGGCAGGTCAGGGCAAGCAGCCGGCGACCAACGAGCGGATCGTGCGGCTGCTCGAGGAGGTCAAGGCCGAGCTGGCCGACTCGAAGAAGCGCGAGCAGCAGATCGCGCGCGACCTGACGCGGCTGCTCGAACGCAGGTAGTCACGCGCGCAAAGCCGGCTCGAGGGGTGGTCTGGGCGGACGAGCCGGTCGACGCGCTCACTCGTGCACGCGCCCGTCGGCGAGGCCGGCGCGGATCTGCTCGCGCCACCACGCGACCGTGTCGGCGAGTGTCGCCTCGAGCTCGATCTCGGGCTCCCAGCCGGTCGCCGCGCGCAGCCGCGCGGCGCTGCCGCGGATCTCCATCACCTCGTGCGCCCGCAGCAGCTGCGGATCGACGACGTGGTCGATCTCCGCACCCGCGGCACGCCCGAGTGCGGCGACCAGCTCGCGCGCCGACCACGAGCGGCCGGAGCAGACGTTGAACACGCCCGGCTCGCCGCGCTCGGCCAGCAGCCGGTACGCGCGCACGACGTCGCGCACGTCCGTGTAATCGCGCCGCGCGTCCGGATTGCCAGTGACCACGCGGATCGGATCGTCGCCCGCCGCGGCGCCCGCGGCGACCTGGCGCGCGAACGAGGCGATCGCGTACAGCGGCGGCTGGCCGGGCCCCGCGTGGTTGAACGCGCGCGGGCGCACCGCGCGCAGGCCGTGGGCGTCGGCGTAGAAGCCGGCGAGCAGGTCGCCCGCCGCCTTGCTCACCGCGTACGGGTTCTGAGGCCGCAGCGGCGCGCTCTCGTCGACCGGGATCGCCTCGGGCGGCCCGTAGACCTCGCCCGACGAGACGGCCACGACCACCGCCTCGGGCGCCTCCGCGCGCACGGCCTCGAGCACCGCAAGGCTCATCGCCTGGTTCTGCGCGAGCGTCGCCGCCGGATCGCCCCAGGAGCGCCCGACATGCGCGAGCGCGGCTAGGTGAAAGACGACGTGCGGGGCGGCTGCCGCGACCGCGGCGCGCGTCGCGTCCGCGTCCAGCAGGTCGACGGCACGACCGCCGGAGCGCGACACGATGACGACCTCGTCGCCCGCCGCCGCGCACGCCGCGACGAGGTGGCCGCCGGCGAAGCCGGTCGCGCCGGTGACGAGGACGCGCCGCTTCAGGGCTTGGCCGGCCCGGGCGTCGCGAGGTGCTCGACCGCGCCGTGGCCGTTGCTCGACACGACCGCGTCGTCGACCGCCGGTCCGATCTCCTCGGGCGGGTTCAGCCGCCGCTCGAGCGCGCCCAGCACGAAGCCGAAGAGCACGTGGCGCCAGGCGCCCTGAGCGAACGCGCGACCCGAGCCCCACAGCTGCGGCAGGTCCGAGCGCGCCGGGTGCACGCGGTCGACCACCGCCGTGCCCGGCCACGTCGCAAGGTGCTCGGCGAGCCCTGCCAGCGGCCCGCGCAGCGCGGGCGGCACCGGCAGCGACGGCGCCACGTTGGCGTAGACGGCGCCGAACATCGCCCCGTTGGCGAGGTGCAGCGCCGCGCCGGCGAGCTGCCAGCCGCTCGAACGTACGACCAGGCGCCCGAGCACCTCGGTGTCGTCGTAGGGGACGCCGAAGACGCGCCGGTCGAGCGGCTGCTGCGCCGCCCAGACCGCCGCCGCGGCGGTGCCGGCGAGCGCCCCGCGCAGCGTCCTTGTCGCAGTCGAGGGCATGCGCGGACTGTAACGAGCCCACCCGCGGCGGGTAACGAAAGTGGTGAACGAGGCGGTCCCCGCAACCAGCCACGCGGCGCTGCACGACCGCACGCGCGACAAGGGCGTGAACCCCCTGGTCTACTGGCTCGTGCGGGCGCTGGTGCAGCCTTTCTTCCACCTCTACTTCCGCCTCTCGCGGATCGGCCGCGAGCACGTGCCGGAGTCCGGCCCGGTCATCTACTGCTCGAACCACCGCTCGTTCCTCGACCCGTTCGTGATCGGCACGATCGCGCGCCGCCCGCTCTACTACGTCGCGAAGCAGGAGCTGTTCCGGCACCGCCTCGTCGCCTGGCTGCTCAATTCGCTCGGCGCGTTCCCCGTCAACCGCGGCGCGGGCGACCAGGACATGCTCGCGACCGCAAAGGCGATCCTCGAGCGCGGCGACTCGGTGCTGATGTTCGCCGAGGGGACGCGCGTGCGCCCCGGCGCGCTCGGCCGCCCCAAGCGCGGCGTCGGCCGGCTCGCGCTGGAGACAGGCGCGCCCGTCGTGCCGGTCGCCGTGATCGGTACGGAGGCGGTCCGCAAGGGCTGGCGCATCCGCCCGCACAAGGTGCGCATCCGGATCGGCAGCCCGCTGACGTTCCCGCGCGTCGAAGCGCCGTCGCCGCAACTCGCGGCCGCGGTCACCGACCGCATCTGGCCGAACGTGATGCTGCAGTGGGAGTGGCTCGGCGGCCTGCCGCCGCTGCGCCGCGCCGCGGTCATCGGAGACGGGGCCGCGGGCAGCTCGCTCGCGCGGATGCTCACCGGCGCCGGCCTGGACGTCGAGCTGCACGCCGACGGCGATCTCGAGCTCTCCCGCCACGACCTCGTCTGCTTCGCCGTGCCCGCGGCCGACCTGCCCGCCGCGGTCGCCAAGCACGCGGCGCACATACCGCGCCGCGCGGGCGTGCTGGTGGCCACGCGCGGCGTGGTCGGCCCGCTCGGCACGCTGCCGGGCGCCTACGTCGCCGAGCGCACCGAGAGCTGGGCGGTCGGCGTGCTCGGCGGCACGCCCGCGTCGCCCGTGTTCGCGACCAAGGACGCGGCGTTCCGGCGCCAGGTCACGGACGCGCTGATCGCCGGCGGCTGCGACGCCGCCCCCAGCTCCGACGTGATCGGCGTCGAACTGGCGGGGTGCGCTGCCCACGCCGCCGCGCTCGCGGCGTCCACCGCCGCGCATGCCGGGCCCAACGTCTCCGCCAGCGCCGCCGGCAAGGTCTTCGCCGAGGTCGAGGGCTACGCGCGCGCGGCCGGCGCGGAGCCGGGCACGTTCGCCGGCGTCGCCGGCGCGGGCAACCTCGTCGCCGCCGTTGCGGCGGGCGGCTCGGCGACGCGGCGCGAAGCCGAGCTGCTCGTGCCGCTGCTCGCCGAGCGCGCGCACGACACCGGCTCGGGCGCTCCCGTGCTGCGCGGGCTGGCGAACGTGATCGATGGCCGCATCACGCCCGAGCGCTGGAGCGCATCGATCACCGCGCCGCGGCCCGCGGTGGCGCGCGAGAAGGTGAGAGCGGCCTGATGGGGGTAGGGTCCGTGACGCATGGCCGCGACGGATATGACGCGCGAGGAGAAGGCCAGGCTCGACGAGGCCTTCTCGAAGCTCTACAAGGCGCACCTGCGCGACGTCTACTCGTACTCGTACTACCGGGTCGGCAACCATCACGACGCGGAGGACCTGACCGAGCAGACGTTCCTGCAGGCCTACAGGCACTTCGAGCGCGCGCAGCGCGAGTCGGCCGGGCGGCCGCTGCGGCCGTGGCTGATCCGGATCGCGCACAACCTCGCGGCGAACTACTACCGCGACCGGGCGCGCAAGCCGCAGGCGCCGATCGACGACGCGGGCGTGATCTCGGCGCCGCACACGACCGAGGCGCTGGTCGAGGACCGCGACGACCTCAAGCGCATCCTCGAGGGCGTCGACCAGCTGCCGGACGACCGCCGCGAGGCGCTGATCATGCGCTTCGCGCTCGGCATGGACAACCGCGAGATCGCGCGGGCGCTTGGACGCACGGACGGCGCCACGAAGGTGCTGCTGCATCGCGCGATCAGGCAGCTCGAGGAGATCGTCAAGCAGTCGGAGGGGTCGACTGAGCCGTGAGCGAGCAGTTCGCAGACATCGAGACGCTGCTCAAGCGGGCGCTGTCCCCGGTGGAGCCGCCGAAAGAGCTCGAGGCGCGCCTGGAGGTGACGCTCGGCTCGCTCGTCGACATGGCCGCCGAGGAGCTGGAGGCGTGGGAGCTGCGCGCGATGCGCGACCCGCGCAACTGGGTCCGGCCGGTCGCCGCGGCGGCGGTCGGATCGACCGCCGCCGTCGGGCTCGTGCTCGTGCGCACGCAGCGCCGCCGTCACAAGCGCCGCAGGGAGGCGCACGGCGCCGCCGACCTGCTCGGCCGCACGATGCGCGATCTGGCGCGCGAGGCGCGGCGCGTGGCCGACGACGTGTTCTGATCCGGTCGCTCGGACGGAGCGTAGGAAGCCCCGACGCCAGATGTCCGAAGACCTACGCTCGCTCGCGGATGAGGACCTCATGCAGCTCGTTCAGCGCGGGCAGGCGGCGGCGTTCGAGGTGATCTACGAGCGCCACTCGCAGTCGGCGTACTCGCTCGCGTATCGGATGGCCGGCTCGCGCGGCGTCGCCGAGGACGTCGTCCAGGAGGCGTTTCTGGCGATCTGGCGCTCGGGCGCGCGCTACGAGCGGGCGCGCGGCTCCGTGCGCACGTGGGTGCTCGGCATCGTCCATCACCGCGCGATCGACGCGCTGCGGCGCACGTTCGTGCACGAGCGCCGGCGCGCGAGCGACGAGGGGCTGGAGGAGACGCTCGAGACCGGCGAGCGCACCGACGTCGAGGCCGCGCGCCACGAGGAGGCCGCCACGGTCCGCACCGCGCTCGGGCACCTGCCGGCGGAGCAGAGCCAGGTGATCGAGCTCGCCTACTTCGGCGGCTTCACGCACACCGAGATCGCCGAGATGCTGCAGACGCCGGTCGGCACGATCAAGGGCCGCATGCGGCTTGGGCTGGAGAAGATGCGCCACGCGCTGGGAGCGGGGCAGGTGAGCCTCGGATGAAGACCGGACCCGACCACGCGCAGTGGTCCGATTCCGTCGGCGCGTATCTGCTCGGCGCGCTCGAGCCCGACGAGTCGGCCGGCTTCGAGCAGCACCTCGCCCGATGCGAGGTGTGCGCGCACGACGTCGCGGAGCTCAAGGTCGCCGCCGACGCGCTGCCGGTCTCGGTGCCGGTCGTCTCGCCGCCGCCGGCGCTGAAGGACCGGATCATGGCGGTCGTCGAGTCGGAGGCCGAGCTGCTCGCCGCGAGCGCGCGGCGCGCCGACGAGCCGGCGCGGCCGGCACCGGCGCCGGAACGCCGCCGCGGCGGCTGGCTCGGCTGGCTCGCGCGCCCCGCCGTCGCGCTCGCCTGCGCGCTCCTGCTGCTCGCCGCCGGCGCGCTCGCCGGCGTGCTGCTGAGCGGCGGCGATGACGCGCGCACGGTCGTCGCGACCTCCGAGCCGCCCGGCGCCGACGTGCGGCTCGAGATCGGCGACGACAACTCCACGCTCGTCGCCCAGAACATGCCCGCGCCGCCGCGCGGCCGCATCTACCAGGTATGGCTCAAGCGGCCGGGCCGGGATCCCGAGCCGACGTCGGTGCTGTGGTCGACCCGCACCGACGGCTCGGCCGAGGTCGCGGTGCCCGGGTCGCTCGACGGCGTCGAGGCCGTCCTGGTCACGCACGAGCCGCCGGGCGGCTCCGAGCAGCCCAGCGTCGACCCGGTGATCAGCGCCGAGACCGCTTGATCTGGCGCAGATTTGCGGCTGCTAGGTTCGGCGCTCGATGGCAACCTGCTACCGCCACCCGTCGCGCGAGACGAGCGTCTCCTGCTCGAACTGCGGCAACCCGATCTGCCCTGACTGCATGACAGCGACGCCGGTCGGCATGCGCTGCCCCGACTGCGCGGGGCAGAAGCAGCGCGTGCAGACGCTGCGCTCGATGCACGTCGACCCGACCGTCACGTACGTGCTGATCGGGATCTGCGTGCTGCTGTTCCTCGGCTCGGGCGCGGGCGGCTCGTTCGTCACCGGCAGCGGCGGCAACTCGCGCGTGTTCCTCGACCTCGCGCTCTTCGGGCCGGCGGTCGCCGACGGCGACTACTGGCGGCTGGTGAGCTCCGGCTTCCTGCACTCCGGGCTGCTGCACATCGGCTTCAACATGTACATCCTGTACTGGCTCGGGACGATGCTCGAGCCGGCGCTCGGCCACGGCCGCTTCCTCGCGCTCTACCTCACGTCGCTGCTGGCCGGGTCCTTCGGCGCGCTGCTCGCGTCGCCGAACGCGGTCACCGTCGGCGCGTCCGGCGCCGTGTTCGGGCTGATGGGAGCGGCGTTCGTGCTGCAGCGGGCGCGCGGGATCGATCCGATGCAGTCGGGCATCGGCCCGGTGATCCTCTTCAACCTGGCGCTCAGCTTCATCATCCCGAACATCTCGATCGGCGGGCACATCGGCGGCCTGATCGGCGGCGCCGCCGCCGCGTTCGCGATGGAGCGCCTAGCCGGCCGCGTGCGCGGCGTGGCGGGCCAGATCGCCGTCTGCCTGGCGATCGGGCTGGCCGCCGCGGTCGCCGCCGTGACCGTCGCGGGCTAACGTCCCGCGGATGCCCGAGAACCTGGTCGCGGTCGTCGAGATCCCCAAGGGCTCGTCGAACAAGTACGAGTGGGACCCGGAGCTCGGCTCGATCAAGCTCGATCGGCTGCTGTTCTCGTCGCTCGGCTACCCGACCGACTACGGCTTCTTCCGCGAGACGATCGCGTCCGACGGCGACCCGCTCGACGCGATGATCGCGGTCTCGGAGCCGACCTTCCCCGGCTGCCTGATCGAGGTCAAGCCGGTGGCGCTGTTCCGGATGCGCGATCAGAACGCGGAGGACAACAAGATCCTCTGCGTCCCGCACACCGATCCCAACTGGTCGCACATCGAGCGGCTCGAGGACCTCTCGATGACGCTGCGCGACGAGATCTCGCACTTCTTCTCGATCTACAAGACGCCCGAGTGGAAGGTCGTCAAGGTCGACGGCTGGTACTCGCGCGACGAGGCGCTGGAGTCGATCGAGCGGGCGCGCAAGCGCTGGCGCGAGGCGCAGCGCTAGAGGTGGATCTCGCGCACCTCGCCCGGCGCGTCAGGCACGCGGTCGGGGTGCAGGATGTGCGCCATGAGCTCCAGCCCGTCCACGAGCCGCGGGCCCGGGCGGGAGAAGTACGCCGCGGCGTCGACGGCGACGACGCGCCGCGCGCCGAGCTCGGCGAGCTCGTCTGCGTACGCCTCGGCCTCCTCGAGGGCCCGGTCGGCGTCGTAGCCGCACGGCATGCAGACCACGACCTCGGGCTTGGCCGCCGCGACCGCTTCCCACGTCCGCGTCTCGGAGGGCTCGCCGGGGAGGCCGAGCACGTCGATACCGCCGGCGTACTCGATCAGCTGCGGCGTCCAGTGGCCCGCGACGTAGACCGGATCGAGCCATTCGAGCGCCGCCACCGGCACGGTCGGCGCGCCCCGCACCGCCAGCCGGACGCGGTCGATGCGCGCGGCGGCGTCCTGCACGAGGTCGACGCCGGCGTCCTTGGCGTCGGTCGCCTGCGCGAGCGTCCGGACGTCGCCGAGCACCTCGCCGAGCGTGTGCGGGTCGAGCGCGATCACGTCCGGCGCCGGATCCATCCGCTCGGCCATCGCGCGCACGTCGTCGAACGAGACCGCGCAGACCGCGCACAGCGCCTGCGTGACGATCAGGTCGGGCGCGAGCGAGCGCAGCGCGTGCTCGTCGAGCTCGTAGATCGAGCGGCCCTGCTCGGTCAGCTCGCGCACGGCGCGGTCGATCTCGTCCGGCGCCAGCCCCGGCCCAATCACGTCGCGCGTGACCTTCGGCAGCTCGAGCGCCGCAGGCGGGTGGTCGCACTCGTGGGTGACGGCTGTGACTTCGTCGCCGACGCCGAGTGCGAACAGCGTCTCGGTTGCCGACGGGACGAGGGAGACGATGCGCACGCGACAAGTATGGACGGCGGCCCGATGAGCGAGCGGTCGCAGCCGCCCGCACTCGAGCGCGGCGGCGGATCGACGAGGTCGTGAGCGGGTATTCGGCACTCACGTGATCGCGTGCCCGCTTGCTACGCTCGCCGCGTCGCCCTGATGCCCGACGACGAACCTTCCCGAAGTAGCGGCGCGCCGCCCCGGCGCAGCCGACAACGCAGATGACCACGGCGCTGCTGCTCCTCGCGGTGCTGGTGCTGGTGCTGCTCAACGGCTTCTTCGTCGCGGCCGAGTTCGCGCTCGTCAGGGTGCGCCGCTCGCGGCTCGAGGAGGACGCCGAGGAGGGCCGGCGCGGCGCCCGCCTCGTCGTGCGCCAGCTCGACGACCTGAGCCGCTACCTGGCCGCCTGCCAGCTCGGCATCACGCTGACCTCGCTCGGCATCGGCTTCCTCGGCGAGCCCGCCGTCGCCTCGATCTTCGAGGACCTCCTGGGCGACAGCCTGCCACACGGCGTGACGCTGGCGGTCTCGATCGCGCTCGCGTACGCGATCACGACGTCGCTCCACATCACGATCGGCGAGCAGGTCCCGAAGATCTACTCGATCAACAAGTCGGAGACGACGGCGCGCCGGATCGCGCGGCCGCTCGAGCTGTTCACGACCGTCTTCAACCCCGCGGTCCACGTCCTGAACAGCGCGTCGAACGGCATCCTGCGGCTGATCGGGATCCGCAGCACCGGCGAGTACGACGAGGGCGGCTCACCCGAGGAGCTCAAGGTGCTGATCGCGCAGTCGCTCACGGGCGGCAAGCTCGACCCCGGCGAGGCCGGGATGCTCACGGGCGTCTTCCACCTGCACGAGCAGGAGGCGCGCCAGGTGATGACGCCCGCACCCGCGATCGTCACCGTCGACCTGTCGGAGGACGTCGAGACCGCGCTGCGGCGCTGCGTCTCCTCCGGGCACACGCGGCTGGTCGTGACCGAGGACGAGAACCACGACCGCGTGAAAGGGATCGTGCACGCGAACGCGCTCGCGCAGCTGCTGCTGACCGAGGGCCCGCATGCGACGATCGACGGGCTCGTGCGCGAGGCGCCGATCGTGCCCGAGACCAAGGCGCTCGACGACCTGCTCGCCGACCTCCAGCGCCAGCGCACGTCGCTGGCCGTGGTGATCGACGAGTACGGGCGCACAGCCGGGATCGTCACCGTCGAGGACATCATCGAGGAGGTGGTCGGCGAGATCGACGACGAGACCGATCCGCTGGGCGGCGCGGTGCGGCGGCTCGCCAACGGCGACTGGTTCGTGCGCGGGCACGTCGCGATCACCGACCTTGAGGACTACGGGCTGCACCTGCCGGTCGACTCCGACGCCTACAACTCGGTCGGCGGCTTCGTGTTCGGCGAGCTCGGGCGGCTGCCCAAGCGCGGCGACACGATCCAGCACAACGGCTACACGATCAGGGTCGAGTCTGTGCGCGAGAACCGGATCGAGGCGGTGCGGATCCGCCAGCACGAGGGGCGGGCCGCTACCTCCGCCTCCTGACTCGCCGGGATTCGTCGTCTTTCCGGCCGAAACTGGGTAGCAAATCGCTACTTGTGTGATCCATTGCACAAATGGGCACGACGCGCTACCTTGGCGGCCAACCGACGAGACCGCTTCGGCGGTTGAGGAGGAGAGAGGGAGATCCTGGGGAGGATCGACCGAGAGAAACACATACGGCCGCCGGACTCAGGGGAGCGAGTCCGGCGGCCGTAGTGTTTCTGGAGGAGGGGTTGCGATGAGGGGTACGTTCGTCGCAGGTGGCATGGTCCCAACGCCACCTCAATCTGCGCTAAACATTTCTCAACGCGCTCAATACGCGTAGAAGCCCCTCCCGGCCTTCTTGCCAAGCGCCCCCTCCGCGATCATCGCCTCGACCCGTTCGGGCACCTGGGCGCCGATCGACCGGCCGATCGCCGCGGAGACGTCGAGCCCCACGTAGTCGAGCAGCGCCAGCGGTCCCATCGGGTGGCCGGCGCCCATCCGCATGCAGTCGTCGATCGCCTGCGGATCGAGCCCGCTGCTCTCGAGCAGGCCGACCGCGTCGAAGAGATACGGGAAGAGAAGGCGGTTGACGACGAAGCCGGGCATGTCGGGCACCTCGACCGCGGTCTTGCCCAGCGCGGCGCAGAGCGCGCGGGCGCGCTCGCGGGTGTTCGCGTCGGCCGCGGCCGGGAAGACGAGCTCGACGAGGTCCATCTTCGGGACCGGGTTGAACACGTGCAGGCCGACGAACCGCTCCGGCCGGCCGCTGGCGTCCGCGAGCCGGCTGACCGACAGCGCCGATGTCGTCGTGGCGAGGATCGTGCCGTTGGTCGCGGCGCCGCCGAGCTGCTGCAGCAGCGCGGCCTTCGCGTCGTGCTGCTCCGCGATCGCCTCGACGATGAACGTCGCCTCGCGCAGCGCGTCGAGATCGTCCGAGACCGACACGTTGCCCGCGCCCACGCCGCCGAGTTTCTCGATCAGCTTCTCGACCTTGGCGGTGGCCGCGTCCGGGCGGCGCGCCCACAGCACGACCTGGCCGTGCTCGGCCGCGACGCACGCAAGCCCGGAGGCGATCGCGCCGCCCCCGGCGATCCCGATCCGTTCTGACACGGTGTCGATTCCCCCTCGTTGACTCGTCAGTCAACCCCTAGACTACGCCGCCCAAGGCCCTGAAAGCGGAGGTTGGAGCAGATGGAATCCGGTCGGGAAGTGGTGATCGTCGAGGCGGTCCGGACGCCCATCGGGCGCGGCCACCCGGATAAGGGCTACTACAAGGACACACATCCGAACGAGCTGCTCGGACGCTGCTTGACGGAGGTGATCGAGCGCGCCGGGATCGAGCCGGCGCAGGTCGAGGACGTGATCGGCGGCTGCGTGCAGCAGTACGGCGAGCAGATGTTCAACGTCACGCGCAACGCGTGGCTGCAGGCCGGCCTGCCGGGCGGGACGCCGGCGGCGACCGTCCACCGCCAGTGCGGGTCGGCGCAGCAGGCGCGCCAC
>Ga0081538_10001996_pt1 | contig 20387 bp, 21 predicted proteins | sample TabmetS5T2R1_FD_71022 | JGI IMG/M metagenome (GOLD analysis project Ga0081538, IMG submission 71022) | Tabebuia heterophylla rhizosphere microbial communities from the University of Puerto Rico - S5T2R1 | ecosystem: Host-associated > Plants > Roots > Rhizosphere ...
ACAGTCTCGGCGACCGCGCCGCGCGCCCAGTTGATGACCTCCGTGGTCAGCACGTTGCGGATCCCGACCTCCTGGCAGAAGCCGATCAGCAGCGCGGTGACGCCGGTCGTGTCGGCCTCGGTGAGCTCGGTGATGTTGCCGATGCCCATCAGCATCTCGGCGTCGGGATAGCGGCGGCGCGTCTCGAGATAGCGGCCGAGACTGGCGGCGAAGCCGGACCCGATCGGTTCGATGATCGGGTCGACGAGGAACGGCTTGCCGAGGCCGCGGACGTGGGCGACCGTCGCGTCGAGGCTGTCGAGGTCGTCCGGAGTGTCGGGGATGAGCACCGGCGTCGCGCGCAGGCGCTCGGCGATGTGCCGGTTGTCGCCGGTGAGGCTGAGGACGTAGTCCACGCCCGCGGCGTCGGCCATCAGGATCTCGTCGGGATCGAGCGTGTCGATGCTGAGCACGAAGCCCTGCGCCTTCAGATCGGCGATCACCTCCGGCCCGTCGTCGAGCCACTTGCGGTCGAGCGAGAGCCCGAGGTCGATGACATCGGCGCCGGCGTCGCGGTAGTAGTTCGCCGCCGCGACGATGTCCTCGCGGTCGAGGTGCGGGACGTTGTTGATCTCGGCGAAGACGCGCACGTCACGCGCGCCGTAGCGCGACCGCGCGTCGGCTTGTCCGAAGAACGCCGGCAGGCGCTTGAGGTCGGCGGGGCCCTTCTCGGCCGGGACGTCGAACCGCTCGCTGAGGACCGCCGGATCGCCCTGGCACATGCCCGGGATCATGATCCGCGTGACGCCGTCCGGAACCTCGAGACGGCGCGCGATCCAGTCGGCGGTCATCAACGCCGCGACCGTGATCTTCATGACCGCGACCTCGTACTCGAACGGCAGGTTGGCGCGCTCCAGCGTTCCCCGCAGCGCCGGCGCCGCCAGCTTGCCCGTTACGAAGAGGTAGCGATCGGCCACCGCCTAGCTCTTGCTGTACACGAACTTGTTCGGCGTTCCCTCGAGCGGGCTGTCGTCGCCGGGCCGCCACAACACCGTGTCCTCGATCTGGCGCGCCACCGCGAAGTCCTTGTCGGTGATCCCGCCCGCGGCGTGGTTCATCAGCTTGACCCACAGCTTGCCCCACGTGACCGAGAGGTCGGCGTGGTGGTAGGCCGCCTCGCACACGTATCCGACGGCGTTGACGGCCATCAGCGTCGACGGCCAGCCGTCGGTGTTGTACTTGCGGCGGATCCAGTCGCCCTCGAGGTACCAGTTGTCGAGGCCGTGCTCCTTCAGCTTCGCCTCGACTTCGTCGGGCGAGTAGGTCTTGGGCTTGGCGCTTGCCTCCATGGAATGCCTCCTTCGAAGTCTCCGCTGACTACTACATCACCACGCCGCCGTTGATGTTGATCGCCTGTCCGGTGATGAACGCGGCCTCGGGCGAGGCGAGGTAGAGCGCGGCGCCGGCCACGTCCTGCGGGCGGCCCCAGCGGCCCAGCGGCGTGTCCTCCGCCACCGCGCGCTTGAACTCGGGGTCGGCCTGCTCGCCGAACGCGGTCTCGATCCAGCCCGGGCACAGGACGTTGACGCGCACCTCGGGCGCCAGCGCGCGCGCCAGGCTCCTGCTGAAGGCCAGCACGCCGCCCTTGACGGCGGAGAAGAGCTGCGGGTTCTCGCCGGCCATGCCGGAGGCGACGTGGTCCCAGCTCATGTTGACGATCGCGCCGCCGCCCTTCTGCTCGCGCATGACCTCGCCGATCGCGTACGAGCACGCGATCGTGCCCTTGAGGTCGACCGCGAGCAGGAGGTCGAGCTTGCGCTCCCACTCCCACTCCGCCGCCTCGCCGGTGAGCACGTCGGCGCCGGCGTTGTTGACCCAGACGTCGATGCGCCCGAGCTCCTCGCGCGCCTCGGCGACGAGGCGCTCGCAGGCGTCGCGCGTCGCGAGATCGGCCTGGCGGACGCGCGCGCCGATCGCGTCGGCGACCTCGCGCGCGCGCTCCGCCGAGGCGCGGTACGTGAGCAGCACGCCCGCGCCCTCGGCGGCGTAGGCCTCGGCGATCGCGCGTCCGATCCCGCTGCTCGCGCCGGTGACGACGGCGTTCAGGCCGTCCAGCCGGCCCGGCCGGGCCGGTGTGGTCGATGCGTCCGGCGTGGCCGGCTAGCCCTCCACGCCCGCCGCGAACGGATGGCGCGCCGCCTCCGAGGAGCCGAGGATGTCGCTCACGCTCGGCTCGTTGGCCAGGGCGCGCGCGATCGCCTCCTTGGTGGCCTGGTAGTTGTAGTCGAAGATCTTCTTGTCGTCGGTGGCTTCCCAGTGGATGAACACGCCGGCGATGATGCAGAGGTCGTCGACGTCGCCCTCGCTGATGACGCCCTCGCGGACCGAGTCGACGACGGCGCGCGCGACCGCCGCCTGAGCGGGGCCGAACATCTGGACCGCCTGCCCGGCGCCCTTGATCGTGACCTTGTTGGACATGATCGTGTCCGGCTTGGCAGGGAGGTTCGGCGCGACCACCGCGAGCAGGTTCGTGTGACCCTCCTTCTGGTTGACGAGGGAGTTCGCGAACGCTTCGCCCATCGGCCCGCTCTTCGAGCCGATCAAGAGATCGACGTGCGCGACCTCGTTGCCCTCGCCGACGAGCGACTCTCCAACCATCAATGCCGCGGCCATGACCCGTCCTTCCTATGGTTGAACACGTGTCTGACGGGTGGGCGACTCTAACCACTGGCGGCGACGAGGGTCAAGCCGACTCCGCACGTGCGGCGGCGACGACCGCTCGTGCCGTGGCCGATGCCGCCCAGCTTGCCTGCGTGCTCGAGGTCAGCGCGGAGAAGCCGGGCAACATCACCCCGAGCCACGACTTCGACGACACCTCGTTCGAGGACATGCTGCGCTGCGCGATCGCGATCGGTCCTGAGCTGGCACAGGCGCGCGGCGTAGGGGAGACGGTGCTGGCGGTCGTCGAGGCGTCGCGGCGGGTCGCTCCGGCCAACACCAACCTCGGGATCGCGCTGCTGCTCGCGCCGCTGGCGAAGGCCGCGCTCGCGGGCGGCCCGCTGCGCGAGCGGCTCGGCGAGACCCTGCGCGCGCTGGACGTCGCCGACGCGCGGGCCGCGTACGCGGCGATCCGCCTCGCCGGCGCCGGCGGCCTGCAGGAGCGCGTCGAGCACGACGTACGCGAGGAGCCGGAGATCGGCCTGCGGGAGGCGATGGCCGCCGCCGCGGACCGCGACTCGATCGCGTCCGAGTACGTGACCGACTTCGCGCTGACCTTCGAGGTCGGCCTCCCCGCGCTCCGCGACGGCAGTCGCGACGCGATCGTCGAGCTGCACCTGCGGCTGCTCGCGCACACGCCCGACACGCTGATCGCCCGCAAGGCCGGCGCCGACGCCGCGGAGCGGGTGTCGGCGGGCGCGCGCGACGTCCTCGCCGGGCGCCGGACGCTGCAGAGCTTCGACGCCTCGCTGCGGACGCAGGGCAATCGGCTCAACCCCGGGACGACCGCCGACCTCGTGACGGCGACGCTCTTCGTCGCGCTGGTCGAGGGTATGCTCGCGCCGTCGCACCACTCCTCCTGATTGCCCTGAGCGCGCGCATGCTCGCCGACCTGGCGAGACGCGACGACGTGATCGCGTTCGATCTGTTCGGCGACATGGACCTGCGCGCCGACCGCGTCGTGAAGCGCCGCAGCCTGACCGCGCTGGTCGATGCCGCGATGGAGGAGGAGCCGGGCGAGGTCATCTACGGCGCGAGCTTCGAGAACCACCCCAAGCTGGTCGAGCGGCTGGCCGAGCGGCACACGCTGCTGGGCAACCCGCCCGAGGTGCTTCGCGCCGTGCGCGATCCGGTGAAGCTCGGCGCCGTGCTCGATTCGTACGCCCCGTCGACCTTCACGCCCCCGTCCTCCGGCCGCTGGCTGCGCAAGCCGCTGCGCGGCGGCGGCGGCATCCGCGTGCGGGAGTGGCGCGGCGGCGCGCTGCCCAGGGGCATGTACCTGCAGGAGCGCATCGACGGGGTCCCGTGCTCGGTCGCGGCGGTGGGCGACGTCGTGCTCGGGGTCACCGAGCAACTCGTCGGGCGGCGCGAGTTCGGCGTCCGCGGCTACCGCTGGTGCGGGAACCTCGTGCCGCCGCGGGCTCCCGTGCCGCTGGACCAGGTGCAGGAGATCTGCTCCCGGCTGGTGGCCGCGTTCGGCCTGCGCGGGCCGTTCGGCGTCGACTTCGTCTGGGACGGCGAGCGCGCGCGGGTGGTCGAGGTCAACCCGCGCCCGACCGCCTCGCTCGAGGTGATCGATCCGGCGCGAGCGGCCGGCAAGGCCGTCGTCTTCGCCACCGAGGACATGGTCGTCGGCGAGCTCGAAGGCGTACGCGACGTCCCGCACCCGGGCGAGCGGATCGCCAAGGGCCGGCCGATCTGCACCGTCGTGGCCACCGCCGCCACGCCCGACGAGGTCTTGGCCGCGCTCGAGCAACAAGCCGCGGAACTGCTGGAGGTGGCGGTCTGTGGGTGAGGCGACGTGCGGCGGCTGCGGCTGCCTGTGCGACGACATCGAGGTGACGGCGGACGGCCTCGTGCGGACGTGCCCGCTCGGCGACGCGTGGTTCGCGCTCGGTGACCGGCCGCCGGTCGCCCGGGTCGACGGGCGCGAGGTGAGCGTCGGCGAGGCGGCCGACGCCGCGGCCGCGATCCTGCGCGAGGCGCGGGCGCCGCTCGTGCACGGCCTCGCCGGAACGAGCTGCGAGGCGCAGCGCCGGGCGGTGGCGCTCGCCGAGGCGGCGGGGGCCGTGATCGACGTCGGCGCGGTGGCGGCCCCGGCGATCGGCTGGAGCACGGCGACGTTCGGCGAGATCCGCGACCGGGCCGAGCTCGTGGTCTTCTGGCGCGCCGACCCGGTCGTCACCCATCCCCGTCTGCTCGAGCGCCTCCGCATCGATCCCGGGGCGATGATCGTCGTGGACTCGGAGCTCACGGCCACGGCCGAGGCGGCCGGCGTGTTCGTCGAAGTGGATGACGACTTCGAGGCGCTGTGGGCGCTGCGCGCCGCCAAGAGCGGTCTGGCCGAGCGCCTGCGCGCGGCCGGGCACGTCGTCTTCATCCACGGCCCGCTCGACGAGCTGACCGCACTGGCGCTGCACTCGCTCGTGCGCGACCTCGCCCGCGACCGCCACGCGGTCACGCTCGGGCTGCGCGCCGGCAACGCCCGCGGCGCCGAGGACGTGCTCGCCTGGCAGACGGGGTTCGCCGGGCCGGTCGACTTCGCGCGCGGCTTCCCGCGCGAGGCGGAGCGCGGCGAGCACGACGCCGAGCTCGTCGTGGCCGCCGAGGTGGCGACCGTGACGGTCGGCTCGCGCGTGGCGTTCGCCACCGCGGCCGACGGCATCGAGGTGGCGGGCACGGCCCACCGCATGGACGGCGTGCCGGTCCCGCTGCGCGCGCCGCGCCACAGCGATCGCCCGAGCATCGAGGACGTGCTGGCCGCCATCGAGGAGCGCCTCTGATGCTGCGGATCGCCGGCGGCACCGTCTACGACCCCGCCAACGGCATCGCCGGCGAGGTGCGAGACGTCTGCGTGCAGGACGGCAAGATCGTCGCCGACGTGCCCGCTCACGCCCGCACGATCAACGCCAACGGGATGGTCGTCATGCCCGGCGGCGTCGACATCCACGCCCACATCGCCGGCCCGGCGGTCAACGCCGCGCGCAAGCTCTCCCCCGAGGAGCATCGCGGCGACGTCGTCGAGCGCACCGAGATCATGCGCGCCGGCACGGGCGGAACCGTGCCCTCGACGTTCACCACCGGCTACCGCTACGCGCTGCTCGGCTACACGACCGTGGTCGAGGCCGCCACGCCGCCGCTCGCCGCCCGCCACACGCTGGCGGAGATCCGCGACACGCCGGTCATCGACGCCGCCTTCCTGATCCTCATGGGCAACAACCTGCCCGTCTTCGAGCTGATCCGGTCCGAGCCCGCTCGGGTGCGCGAGGCGCTCGCCTGGTACCTGCGGTCGACCGGCGGCTACGGCGTCAAGCTCGTCAACCCCGGCGGCGTCGAGATGTGGAAGCGCGGCAACGGCAACGTGACGTCGCTCGACGACGAGGGCCCCGGGGTCACGCCGCGTCAGGTGCTCGAGACGATCGCCGGCGCCGTCGACGACCTCGGGCTGCCGCACCCGGTGCACGTCCACTGCAACAACCTCGGCGTCTCGGGCAACTACCGCACGACGCTCGACACGCTGCGCACGCTCGAGGGCCGCCGCGCCCACCTCGCCCACATCCAGTTCCACGCCTACGGCGGGAAGCCGGGCGGACGGCCGCGCTCGCGCGCGCCGGAGCTCGCCGAGTACCTCAACGACCACCCCGAGCTGAGCGCCGACGTCGGCCAGGTCATGTTCGGCCCGGCGATGACGATGACCGCCGACGCACCGGTCTCCGCCACCCTGCGCGAGATCACCCACGGCAAGTGGGTCAACGCCGACACCGAGGCCGAGACGGGCTGCGGGATCGTCCCGTTCGCGTACCGCGAGCGCAACTACGTGCACGCCCTGCAATGGGGGATCGGCCTCGAGCTGTTCCTGCTCAGCCGCGACCCGTGGCGGCTCGTGCTCTCCACCGACCATCCCAACGGCGGCTCGTTCCTCAGCTACCCGCGCCTCATCCGGCTGCTCATGGACCGCGAGTTCCGCAACGAGCAGATCAAGCGCGTGAACGGCAAGGCCATGAAGCGCACCGTCCTGCTCGACGACCTCGACCGCGAGTACACGCTCGAGGAGATCGCGATCATCACGCGCGCCGGCCCGGCACGGCAGCTCGGGCTGCGCGACAAGGGCCACCTCGGCGTGGGGGCCGACGCCGACATCACGATCTACGTCGACGACGCCGACCGCGAGGCGATGTTCGCCGCGCCCCGCCACGTCTTCAAGGACGGGCACCAGGTCGTCGAGGACGGCGAGCTGCGCGCGACGGGTCCGGGCCGCCTGCTCCGGGTCGGCGCCGAGTACGACGACACGATCGAGCCGACGCTCGAGAAGCTGTTCGAGGCGCGCTACAGCGTGCAGTTCTCCAGCTATCCGGTGCGCGAGCCGTGGCTGCTCGAGCCCGCACGGACGGTCGCCGCGCGATGAAGCTGCACGGCGCCGAGATCGTCGACACGTTCGCCGAGGCGTTCCCGATGTGGGGCTCGCGCGTCGTCATCACCGCGGCGACGCCCGCGTGGGCACTCGAGGCGGGCCGCTCGATGACGGGCTTCGCCACCTCGGTGATCGGCTGCAAGTGCGAGGCCGGCATCGAGCGCGAGCTCGACCCGGGCGAGACGCCAGACGGGCGACCGGGGGTCAGCGCGCTGCTGTTCGCGATGGACAAGGAGGGGGTCGGCAAGCGGCTGGTCGAGCGGGTCGGGCAGAGCGTGCTCACGTGCCCGACGACCGCCTGCTTCAACGGCATCGACGCGGAGGACGAGGTCGATGTCGGCGGCCAGCTGCGGTTCTTCGGCGACGGCTACCAGGCGAGCAAGGTGCTCGACGGCCGCCGCTACTGGCGCGTGCCGGTGATGGAGGGCGAGTTCCTGGTGCAGGAGCGCTTCGGCGCCGTCGAGGGGGTGGCCGGCGGCAACATCATCATGTTCGGCCGCGATGCCGAGTCGGCGGTGCGGGCGGCCGAGGCGGCGGCGGATGCGATGCGCGCCGTCGAGGGCGTGATCCTGCCCTTCCCGGGCGGGATCACGCGCAGCGGCAGCAAGGTCGGCTCGCGCTACAGCGCCGTGCCGGCCTCGACCAACGATGCGCTGTGCCCGTCGCTGCGCGGGCAGGTCGAGCGCACCGAGGTGCCCGAGGACGTCGAGTCGGTGTTCGAGATCGTCATCGACGGCCTCGCGCTCGAGCCGGTGCGCGAGGCGATGCGGCGCGGCCTCGTCGCGGCCGCCGAGGCCGGTGCCAGCCACGTGACCGCGGGCAACTACGGCGGCAACCTCGGCCCGTTCCACATCCACCTCCGTGAGCTGGTCCCATGACGCTCACGCTGACGCTGCGCGAGCAGCCCGACGTGGCGCTGGATGCCGAGGCCCTCACGCCCGACCGGCTCGTGGGCGACATCGCCGCGCTGCCCCTGTGGCACGGCAAGGAGCGCACGCGGGTGGGCGAGTTCTTCGAGGTGGCGGGCAGCGGTGACGACGTCCGCGTGGAGGGCGACCTCAGCCGCGTGAAGTACGTCGGCGCGGGCATGACCGCGGGCCGCCTCACGGTGGCCGGCGACGTCGGCGCGCACGCAGGGGCCGGCATGCGCGGCGGCGAGCTGCACGTCGAGGGCGACGCCGGCGACCACGCGGGCGCAGGGATGCGCGGCGGCAGGCTCGTGGTCCGCGGCTCGGCCGGGCGCGGGCTCGGCGCCGGGGAGCGCATGCGCGGCGGCGAGATCGTCGTGCACGGCGACGCGGGCGCGCAGGCCGGGGCCGGCCTGCGGCGCGGGCTGATCGCCGTCGGCGGGCGCGCCGGCGATGCCGTCGGCCTGCGCATGCTGGCGGGGACGATCGTCGCGCTCGGCGGCGTCGGGCGCCACGCGGGGGCCGGCATGCGGCGCGGCTCGATCGTCACGACCGCGGCCGAGCCGCTCTCGACCTTCACGTTCTCGTGCGTCTACCGCCCGTCCTACCTGCGCCTGTACCTGCGCCGCCTGCAGGCGCTCGGCCTGCCCGTGACCGACGAGCAGGTCGACGGTCGCTACGCGCGCTGGTCCGGCGACGGCCTCGAGCTGCGGCGCGGCGAGATCCTGATATTGGAGGCCGCATGACCCTCTCGCTCAACGACCGCGCACGCGAGCTCGCCGAGCGGCTGGCCGCCGACGCCGAGGCCGCCGGGGTGGACGTGCAGGCGCTCGCCAACGGGGCGCGGCTGATCGACTGCCGCGAGGGCGGCTTCACGGCGGGAAAGGCCTTCGCCGAGATCTGCATGGGCGGCCTCGGGCAGGTGGCGTACGCGCCGCTGGTCCTCGACGGCCGCTGGTTCCCCGCCGTCACCGTGACCACGGATCGCCCCGCGGCCGCCTGCGTGGCCGCGCAGTACGCCGGCTGGCGGATCGATCGCGACGGCTACTTCGCGATGGGCAGCGGCCCCGGGCGCGCGCTGATCCGCGCCGAGGACCTCTACGACGACCTGGACTGGGACGAGCAGGCGAAGGTGGCGGTGCTCTGCCTCGAGACCCGCGAGCCGCCGCCGGCCGAGGTCGCCGGCTTCATCGCCGAGCGGGCCGGCGTGGCGCCGTCGGCGCTCACGCTGCTGATGGCGCCGACGGCGAGCGTGGCCGGCAGCGTGCAGATCGCCGCGCGCAGCGTCGAGACCGCGCTCCACAAGCTCCACGAGCTCGACTTCGACGTGCAGCGGATCGCCGTCGGCTTCGGCAGCTGCCCGCTGCCGCCGGTGGCCGACGACGACATGGCGGCGCTCGGCCGCACGAACGACGCCATCCTCTACGGCGCCCAGGTCCACCTCACCGTGAGAGCCGACGACGACGACGAGCTGGGCGAGCTGGTCGAGCGGCTTCCGGCCTCGGCGTCCAAGGACTACGGCGAGCCGTTCGGCAAGGTGTTCAAGGACGCGGAGTACGACTTCTACGCGATCGATCCGATGCTCTTCAGCCCGGCGCAGATCCGGCTCACGAGCCTCGGGAGCGGCCGCAGCTTCGAGGCGGGACGGGTCAACCTCGAGGTGCTGGAGCGCTCCTTCTGGGGCTGACGGTCGCGATCCTCGGATCGAGCGGCGGCTGGCACGCGCGACAGCTGACCGACGCCCTCGCGGCACGCGGGCACGAGCACCGGCTCGTGCCCGTGACGCGCATGGTCGGGAGCATCGACGGCGACGTCGTGGTGCGCAGCCTCGACGGGTGCGACGCCGTGATCGTCCGCGGCATCCCGCGGGGCTCGCTCGAGCAGGTGATCTTCCGCGTCGACGCGCTGCACACGCTGACCGTGCCGTGCCTCAACGGGCCGCGGGCGCTCGAGCGCACGATCGACAAGTTCCTCGCGTCGGCGCTGCTGGCGCGGGCCGGGGTGCCGACGCCGAGGACGATCGCGTGCGAGCGCCGGGACGACGCGCTGGAGGCCTTCGACGAGCTCGGCGGCGACGTGATCGTCAAGCCGCTGTTCGGCGCGATGGGCGCCGGGATGACGCGCATCGACGACCGCGACGTCGCGCACCGGGTCTTCCACGCGCTCGAGCTCGAGCGCGCCGTCTACTACCTGCAGGAGACGCTCCCGGCCGGGCGCGACGTGCGGGCGTTCGTCGTCGGCGGGCGGGTGCTCGCGGCGATCGAGCGGGTCGGCGATGGCTGGCGGGCGAACCTCGCGCGCGGCGCGCAGGCGCGGCCCGCCGAGCTGAGCGCGGAGCAGGAGCGCCGGTGCCTGAGGGCCGCCGAGGTGCTGGGCGCCGACTACGCGGGCGTCGACCTGCTGGGCGACCACGTGCTGGAGCTCAACGGCATCCCGGGCTGGCATGGGCTGCAGAAGGCGACCGGCGTCGAGGTGGCGCCGGCGCTCGTCGCGCACGTCGAGTCGGTCGTGTGACGAACGTCAACGGCGCTGGGTGGGGAAGCGGGGACGCCGGCGCGACGGGGTCGTTTTCCGTCAAGCGTCCTGCCCTGCGGTCGTATAGCGACCCCTAGGCAGGATTCTCGTGGGTAGCTCACCTGGAGGTGGCTCACTCAGCCGCCTTACCCAGCGCAGTTGATCAACTGAGCGCGCCACGGAGCAGGGCTGTCGCCACCAGCGCGCCGGCTGCGCCGGCGGCTTCGAGCGCGCGCAGGTCGTCGGCGTCACGCACGCCGCCGCCGGCGAGCAGCTCGAGGTGGGGGAAGGCGTCATGGATCTCGGCGATCGTGCCGACGTCCGGCCCGGCGCCGGTGCCCACCCGCGCCAGGTCGAGCACGATCACCTCGCGCGGACCCGCGAGGCGCGCGACGGCGTCGAGCGCCCGCAGCCCCGCGAGCCGCGGGTCGCGCGACAGGACGCGACCGTCGTAGAGGTCGATGCTGAGGACCGCGTCGGGCACGAGGGCGTCGGCGTCGGCCAGCGTCTCGGTCCCGACCACGACGCGGTCCACGCCGAGGTCGAGCAGCCGCTGCGGCTCGGTGGCCCCGGCATCGAGCATCACCCGTGCCTCGCGGGCCAGCGCCGCGATGATCCCGCTCTGCAGGCCACCCCCTGCGATGGCGTCGAGATCGGCGACGTACAGCTCGTCGAGCTCGTACGAGCGCGCGAGCGAGAGCGGGTCGCCGATCGGGCGGTAGCGTTCGCGCTCGCCGCGCACGGCGTGGACCGCCGTGCCGCCCTGGAGATCGATGACCCCGACCACGCGCACGCCGGCCACGCTAGCGGTGGACATCGGCGGCGCGAACACGAAGGCCGCCTGGCTCGACGGGGAGTCGCTCCGGACGGTGTCGCGCCCCTTCGAGATCTGGCGCGACCCCGACGGACTCGTCGCCGTGCTGCGCGAGCTCGGCTCGGCGGACGCGGTGGCGATCACGATGACGGCGGAGCTGTCCGACGCGTTCCGGACGAAGCGCGAGGGCGTGGCGTTCGTGCTCGACGCCGCCGAGCAGGCGTTCGGCGACCCGCGCGTGCTGACGACGGCCGGCGAGCTCATCTCCGTGGCGGAGGCACGAGCTCGGCCCTGGGACGTCGCCGCCGCCAACTGGATCGCGACGGCGCTGGCGGTGGCCGCGGAGCACCCCGACGCGCTGCTCATCGACGTCGGGAGCACGACGGCCGACGTCATCCCGATCGTCGCCGGCCGGATCGCTGCGCAGGGGAGGAGCGATCTCGAGCGGCTGCTGGCCGGCGAGCTGGTCTACACCGGCGTGTTGCGCACGAACCTCGCGGCGATCGCGCCGCGGGTGCCGGTGCGGGGCGGCTGGTGCCCGGTGGCGTCGGAGCTGTTCGCGATCAGCGGCGACGTCCATGTCGTGCTCGGCCACCTCGAGACCTACGACTGCCCCGCGCCCGACGGCCGCCCCGCCACGATCGAGTTCGCCCGCGAGCGGATCGCCCGGCTCGTGTGCTCCGACGTCGAGCAGCTCGATGCGGCGGAGATCGAGGCGATCGCGGCGTTCCTGCACGGCGAGCAGGTGCGCCAGATCGAGGAGGCTGCACGGGTGCACGGTGGCCTGGTCGTGGCGGCGGGGGCGGGCGCGTTCCTGGCCCGCGAGGTCGCCGCTCGCCTGGGCCGGCCGTTCGCCGACACCGCGTGGGGCCCGGCCTCGGCCCTCGCACGCCTGTGCTGACCGTCGTCAAGGTCGGCGGCGGCATCGGCGACGACGCGCTGCCCGGCGTGTGCGCCGCGCTCGGCGGCCGCCGGTCGCTGCTCGTCGTGCCCGGCGGCGGGCGCTTCGCCGACGCCGTCCGTGAAGCAGACGGTCGCTTCGGCCTGAGCGACGAGACCGCGCACCGGATGGCCATCCTCGGCATGGAGCAGTTCGGCCACCTGCTCGGCGACCTGATCCCGGGCGCCGAGCTCTGCAGCGACCTCGAGCGTCTCGCCACCGATCGCACGAGCGTGCTGCTGCCCGCCCGCCTGCCGCTCGACCTTCCGGCGTCGTGGGACGTGACGTCCGACTCGATCGCCGCGTGGGTCGCCCGCCGGACCGGCGCCGGGCGCCTCGTGCTCGTGAAGGCGGTCGCGATCGTCGACGACTACTTCCAGACGGCGATCGAGGGCGCGCGCTTCGACACCGCGTTCATCACACCCGAGGAACTGCCCGACAGCCCCTTGCTACCGTCACCCCATGGCTGAGCGGCAGCTGTGGGAGCGCGTCGTGGCGGGGCATTTCATCCTCCCGAAGCGCAGCTACTGGCCCGACTTCTTCTCCCGGAGAGTGGCCCGCCTGCAGTGGAATCCGGCGGCCATCGACCTCGAGCCCGACGCCCGCGCGTGGCCGGAGCTGCCCGCCGAGCGCCGCGATCGCCTGACCGCGCTGCTCGCCGGCTTCTGCGTCGCCGAGGACGCCGTCGCCGAGACGCTCGCGCCGTTCGCCGACGCCGCCCGGCAGGCGGAACTGGCCTCCCACGAGAGCCTCGTCGCCTGGGTCTTCTTCCTCCAGCGCCGCGACGAGCAGCGCCACGCCAGGTTCTTCGACCGCCTCGGCGAGGAGGTGCTCGGGCTGGCGGGCGAGACGCCGGAAGAGCGGCGCGCCGCCGCCCGCGAGCACGTCCCGGCCGCCTTCCTCGAGCTGTTCGAGGAGCGGCTGCCGGCAATCGCCGAGGAGCTGGCCGAGGGCAGGACCGGGCTCGACCGCGCCGTCAGCCTCTACCACATGCTGCTCGAGGGCGTCGTCTTCGACGCGGGGCAGGAGGCGCTGCTCGACGATCTCGAAGACGACGTCCTCCCCGGCGTGCGCGAGGGCATCGAGCGCGTCGCGCAGGATGAGCGCTGGCACGTCGGCTTCGGCCTGCGGTGCCTGATCGAGACGCGGCCCTCCGAGGAGGCCGTCGACGATCTCCTGACGCATGCGGAGGAGGTCGCCGACGCGTGGGGCAACGCCGTGCCCGCCGCCATCCGCGAGCGCAGCGCGCGCAAGGTCCTCCACCGGCTGCACGTCGCCGGCATCATCCGGGCAGCCGCATCCGCATAGCCGCGACGAGGGCGCCGTCGAGCGCTCCCGAGCGACCGCCGACGCAGGCTGCCGAGCGGACGCCGGCGATGTCGGCGCCGGCGTCGCGGACGACCGGCAGGTCCTCCGCCTGCAGGCCGCCCGCAAGTGCGATCTCCAGCCCGGCGTCGTGCGCTGCGGCGACGATCGGCTCGGGCGACAGCCACTCGAGCAGGCCGCGGCCGTCCTTGATGGCGGTGTCGACCAGGCACACCTCGACGCCCGCCGCACGCGCCACGCGTGGCAGCAGCTCCGGGGCGAGCGGTGCGTGCGGCACGCGCCGGGCGTCCGCGTAGGCGGCCGCGACGACGACGGCGTCGGGCACGGCGGCGCGGACCGCGCTCAGCAGCGCGACCGCGTCGTCCTCGGTGGAGACGCCCCACAGGCCGACCTTCACGAACGTCGCGCCGCTGCTCGCGGCGCCGGCCGCGGCGAGCGCGGCGGTGCCGGGCAGGTTCGGCATGTCGCCGATCGCGACGCTGACCGGCTGCCCGACCGCGGCGCACACGGCGGCGATCACCGCCGGCGACGGCGCGCCGAGGGAGCCCTCGGCCGGGTTCTTGACGTCGATGATGTCGGCGCCCGCCGCGGCGGCCACGCGCGCCTCGTCGGCGTCCACCACGCTCACGAGCAGCTTCATGTCACGCGGGCGCCGCGGTTGTCGAACGGCACGACGTCCACGGCTCCGTCGAGACCCTCGAGGCGGCGCGCGAGCTCACGCCCGGCCGCCTCGCTGCCGACGACGCCGTAGACGGCCGGTCCCCAGGAGCTCTGGCCGGCGCCGGCGGCCCCGCCCTCCAGCAGCGCCTCGACGAGCGCGCCCGCCCGGGGATGGAAGCGGCCCCCCTGCATCGAGGCGAACTCGTCGCCCACGAGCTGCTGCACGCGCGTCAGCGCGCCGCCGAACTCCTCGAGCTCGCGCTCGACGAGTGCCGGCAGCAGCGACGTCAGCACGAGCTGCGCGATGGCGGCCGATCGCTCGGCCGACGGCACGAGCCGCTCGAACGCCTGGACCTCGGCGGGGCCGGAGAGCCCCGGCTCCGCGTCCGGCACGACGATGACGATCCGCCACTCCTCCGGCATCGCGTGACGCATGAGCAGCGGCGCCGAGACCTCGTCCCGCACGCCGCCCTCGACCACGAGACCCCCGAGCGCGAACGTCCACATCCCGACCGCTGAGCGGGCCGCGCGCCCGGCGGCGCGCGCCAGCGCCGGCGCGTCGTCGGCGCGCCCCTGCAGCGCGGCGAGCGCCTGCGCCACCGCGAGGGCCAGCTTCGTCCCCGACCCGAGCCCGACATGCGAGGGAATCGCCTCGAGCACGCGCAGGCGCGCGCCGCCTTCGAGGCCGAGCGCGTCGCGGCAGCGCCGCGCGAACGCCAGCGCGCGCTCGGCGTCGGCACCTTCGACCGACAGATCGTCCGCCGGCTCCGCTTCGAGCACCACCGCCGGCCGCTCGACCGCCACGCCGAGCCCGCCGAAGCGGCGCGTCCCGGCCTCGCCGACCGCGAGCATGCCCAGGTGCAGGCGCGCGGGCGCCTCGACGCGGATCATTTGATCCTGGCGCGCACGTACGCCATCGCCTCCTGCTCGCGCGGGCCGCCGGTCTTGTCCACGAGCACCTGCAGCCGCTCCAGCTCGGCTCGGATCTCCGCGGCGTCGAGCAGGCGCGCACGGGAGGCGAGGATCGACGCCTCGAGCACCGCATGGCACGCGCGGTTGAAGCCGAGGAACTCGCGTCCGCTGCCCCCGTCGACCACCGTCGTCGTGATCCGCGCACGCTGTGCGCCGTCGTCGAGCTCGTCGACGCGGACCTCGCGCCACGAGCAGGCGTCCTCCAGCACCGCGCCCTCGACGGCGGCGGCCGGACGGGTCGGCGGATGCGGGTCGCCGAGCGCCGCCTGGCTGAAGAGCAGGATGTCGTCGGTCAGGTTCACGACCGCGGCTTGGGTGGCGCGGAGGTTCCGAAGCGTCCGCGTCCCGCGGAAGGGCTTGATGACGATCTGCCGCTCGCCCCACTCGACGCCCATCGCGGCGCAGTTGACGCTGCCGTCGGGGTTGATCGTCGTCACCACGGTCTCGAGCACCACCTAGAGCGCCTCCAGGTAGCGCGCGGTCTCCCAGTCGGTGACCGCCGCCGCCTGTGCGGCGAGCTCGGCGCGCCGCATGGCGACGCAGTGCTCGACGACGTCGTCGCCGAGCCAGTCGCGAGCGAGCGCGCTGCGCTCGAGCAGGTCGGCGGCCTCGGCGAGCGTGGCGGGGAGCGGCCGGGCCGCGCCGTCGACCGAGGCATACACGTCGCCGTCGACGGGCGGCGGCGGCTCGCATTCCCGTTCCACGCCGTCGAGCGCGGCCGCGAGCGCCGCCGCCACCGCGAGGTACGGATTGGCGTCCGCGCCCGCCTGCCGGTACTCCACCCGCGTGGCGCCGATCGCCCGCACGCCGACGGAGCGGTTGTCGACGCCCCAGGTCGCCGTCGTGCCCGCCCAGGAGTACGGGACGAACCGCCGGTAGGAGTTCGGCGTGGGCGCGAAGATCGCGGTCAGCTCCGCCATGCCGTCGAGCAGCCCTCCGATGAGGTGGCGGGTGGTCGACGGCGTGCCTTCGCGCACGCTGAGGTGGAGGTGGCACGAGCTGCCGGGCCAGTCCGAGCGCGGCTTGGCCATGAACGTCGCCAGCAGGTCCTGGCGCGCGGCGACCTCCTTGACCGCGCTCTTGAGCAGGAACGCCTCGTCGGCAGCGTCCAGCGCGGGCGCCGCGCGCAGGTTGATCTCGAACTGGCCGGGGCCCGACTCGGGGTTGCACGCCTCGACGGCCAGCCCGTGGCGGAGCAGCATGTCGCGCACCGCGGCCGCGAACGGCTCATGGCGGGAGGCCGCCACGACGCCGTAGACGCTCGGACGCTCGTCGACGGCCGTGAGCTGCGACGGCCGCTTGCCGAGGACCGACCGCGGCGTCTCGCGCAGCAGATAGAACTCGAGCTCGACCCCCACGATCGGCTCGACGCCCATGGCCCGGGCCCGCTCGACCACCGAGCGCAGGACGGCCCGCGGCGCCACCGGGATGGCGCCCCCCTCGTGGTCGACGAAGTCGCACAGGAGGAGCGCGGTGCGGTCGTGCCACGGGACGATGCGGGCGGTCTCGAGGTCGGGCACGGCGCGCATGTCGGGGTAGCCCGGCCGCGGGAAGTAGCCGGCGTGACCCGGCGGCGGCTGGACGGGCTCGCGCTCGTCGACCGGGAGTGCCCAGACGACGTCGCAGAGCGCGACGCCGTGCTCGGCGGCGCGATCCAGCTCGGCGATCGGCACGCGCTTGCCGCGCATGATTCCGTGCGCATCGGCGCCTGCGAGGATCACCGTCTCGACGCCGCGCTGACGCAACAACCGGAGACGCTCCTGTGCCAACGTCGGCAGAGTGTAGATGCGGCCATGCGCACGCTCCTGATCGACAACTACGACTCGTTCACCTTCAACCTCTTCCACCTGCTGGGGGAGGTCAACGGCAACGAACCCGTCGTCGTGCGCAACGACGAGCTCTCGTGGGAGGAGCTGGCGGCGCTGCGCGTCGACAACATCGTGATCTCGCCGGGGCCCGGGCGGCCCGAGCACGAGCGCGACGTCGGCGTCTCGCTGGCCGCGCTCCGGCACGCCGGCGTCCCGGTGCTCGGCGTCTGCCTCGGCCATCAGGCGCTCGCCCACGTCACGGGCGGGGTGGTCGAGTACGCGCCGGAGGTGATGCACGGCCGGCTGAGCGCCATCCACCACGACGGGCGCGGCCTGTTCGACGGCGTGCCGCAGGGCTTCGCGGCCGTGCGCTACCACTCGCTGGCCGTCGGCGCGGTGCCCGCCGACCTGCGCGTGACGGCGTGGACGTCCGACGACGTCGTCATGGGACTCGAGCACCGCACGCGCCCGCTGTGGGGCGTGCAGTTCCACCCCGAGTCGATCTCCACCGAGCACGGGCGCACGATCCTGCGCAACTTCCGTGACCTGACGCGGGCGCCGCGAGCGGTCCGCCGCCCGGCCGCCGCCGTCAGCGTCCACCACCGTGCCGTCGACTCCTGGTGCGATCCCGAGGCCGCGTTCGTGGCCCTCTACGGCGACCACGAGCACGCCGTGTGGCTCGACAGCTCACGGGTCGAGCACGGCCTCGCGCGGTTCTCGTTCATGGGCGCACCCGACGGACCGCTCGGTCAGGTGGTGCGCTACGACGTCGCCACGCACACGCTGACGGTCGGCGGCGAGCAGCGCCACGAAGGCGTCCTCGAGTACTGCGAGCGCGAGCTGGCGCGCCTGCGCGCGGACGCCCCCGACCTGCCGTTCGACTTCACCTGCGGCTTCGCCGGCTACCTCGGCTACGAGCTGAAGGCCGACTGCGGCGGCGACCTCGTGCACCGGTCCAAGCTGCCCGACGCCGCGCTCGTCTTCTGCGACCGGCTGATCGCCTTCGACCACGACCAGCGCCGTGTCCACCTGGTCGCCCTCGCCGACGAGGGCGGCAGCGCCGCGGCCGACGCCTGGCTGGCCGAAGCCGAGCGCGCGCTCGAAGGGCTGCGCGCGCCGGCGCCCGTCACGCCGCCGGCGGCCGGCGCGCTGACCTTCGTCGCGCGCGACAACCGCGACGCGTACCTGGCCGACATCGCCGCGTGCAAGCACGAGATCGCCGAAGGCGAGACCTACGAGGTCTGCCTCACCACCGAGCTCCGGAGCGACGGCGCCGTCGACCCGCTCGCCGCCTACCGGGCCCTGCGCGCGCGCAACCCCGCGCCGCACGCTGCGCTGCTGCGGCTCGGCGACATCTCGGTGCTCAGCTCGTCGCCCGAGCGCTTCCTGCGCGTCGGCCGCGACCGTGTCGTCGAGTCGAAGCCGATCAAGGGCACCGCGCCGCGCGCCGCCCACCCGGCCGAGGACGCGTACCGCGCCGAGGCACTGCGCGCCGACGAGAAGTCGCGCGCCGAGAACCTCATGATCGTCGACCTCGTGCGCAACGACCTGGGCCGCGTGTGCGCGCTCGGCAGCGTCGAGGTGCCGGCGCTCATGGTCATCGAGTCCTACGCGACCGTGCACCAGCTCGTCACGACCGTCCGGGGCCGCCTGCGCGACGACGCTTCAGCGATCGACTGCATCCGCGCGGCGTTCCCCGGCGGCTCGATGACCGGCGCGCCGAAGCTGCGCACGCTGGAGATCCTCGACCGGCTCGAGTCCGGCCCGCGCGGCGTGTACTCGGGCGCGCTGGGGTTCCTGTCGGTCAACGGCACGGCCGACCTCAGCATCGTCATCCGCACGCTCGTCGCGTCGCCGGACGGCCTGCGGATCGGGTCGGGCGGGGCGATCGTCGCCGCCTCGGATCCGGCCGCCGAGCACGACGAGATGCTGCTCAAGACGCGCGCCGTGCTCGAGGCGGTCGGAGGAAGGCTCGCGGCCCGGCCCGCGCTCACGGCCGTGAAGAACACCTGAGCGGCCGCAACCAGCGGTGCCCGATCGGGCACGAGCGGCAACCCTCTCCGAGCGAACGGCAACCGCGTGCAAATGGGCTGCGAACGCCCATTTCCAGCAATACGATCGCCCGACGTCGTCCACCAAATCGGACACGAGGAGCGTCTTGATGACTGCCGTCGACGTACCGGGTCTGGACAAGCAGAACGGGGTGGCGCTGGGCCGGATTCTCGGCCGCGGCACCGTGGGGCAAGCCGAGGAGGGCTCGGACGGCGTCATGCGCGCCACGATCCGGATCCCCGAGGACGAGCTCGTCTACGAGCCCGGAGTCCTGGTCATGCCCCACGCGGGCACGCTCGAGCTCACGCTCATCAACGACGACAAGAACACGCACTGCGCGGTCCTGCCGAGCAACGGCGACTACAAGTTCATCTGGCTGGTGAACCACTCGAAGGGAATGGCCACGCTCGAGCTCGACGGCCCGGGCTACTACTGGTACGGCTCCCGCTCCGGCAACGACGAGGGCCGCGGCCTGACCGCCGCGATCGTCGTGGGCGGCGATGCGCCACCGGAAGCTCAGATCGACCGCCCACCGCAGCCGCGCCCGTAGGCCAACCGCTCACGAACTTGGAGAGGAGTACCGAATGGCAACCGAGTACGTAGACGCAGGGACGGCCGTCGACAACTCATCGCTGAGCGGCATCGTCGGCAGCGCGCCGCCGGTCACCGACGGCGTCACCTACGAGCGCATCCTGAACGCCCGCTCGGAGCCGCAGAACTGGCTCACCTACTACGGCGCGTACGACGGGCAGCGCTACAGCCCACTCGATCAGATCACCAAGGAGAACGTCAGCCGGCTCAAGCCCGAGTGGGTCTTCCAGTGCGGCTCGGTCGGCCTGCACTCGGGCAAGTCGACCTACTCCTTCGAGGCGTCCCCGATCGTCGTCGACGGGACCATGTACGTCTCGGGCTGGGACGGCTGGGTCTGGGCCCTCGACGCCCGCACCGGCAACATCCTGTGGCAGTACCGGACCGCTTCGGCGTTCGACGTCTCGTTGTGCTGCGGCAACGTGAACCGAGGCGTCGCGGTCGCCGAGGGCAAGGTCTTCGTGACCACGCTGGCGGGCCACATCATCGCCCTCGACGGCGAGAGCGGAAAGAAGGTCTGGGACACGACGTACTGCGACGTCCGGGCCGGCGAGAGCGCCACCGTGGCGCCGCTGATCGTCAAGGACATGGTGCTCGCCGGCAGCTCCGGCGGCGAGTTCGGCAACCGCGGGCACCTCGAGGCGTTCAACCGCGAGACGGGCGAGCGCGTGTGGCGGACCTACATGGTCCCGAAGCC
>Ga0081538_10001997_pt1 | contig 20384 bp, 20 predicted proteins | sample TabmetS5T2R1_FD_71022 | JGI IMG/M metagenome (GOLD analysis project Ga0081538, IMG submission 71022) | Tabebuia heterophylla rhizosphere microbial communities from the University of Puerto Rico - S5T2R1 | ecosystem: Host-associated > Plants > Roots > Rhizosphere ...
GCGATGACATTAGTGCAGATAGTCAGTCCCAACAGCAACCACAACAACCATCTACTACTACCGCTGCGGTTGCTAGTGTTGGTGCCAGAACCTTCAATATCGGATCTATTCCAGCGAACGGGTCTACCGAGATAGCTACGACTGTTTATCCATCTAGTTCTGCAGGCGGGACCCTGCAGAACCTAGACATAGAGATTACATACAACAACGCTAATGGAGATAGGAGGTCAACACCTATTTCAATTGGTTTCAGAGTGCTACCAAATCCGCCAGAAGGCGGTCTGAGTGTGACTCCATCTTCTTCAATAGAAACCCTTGCTCAAGAAAGAATTATTCTTGCTTCTACTATCGCAGGCTCTCCTACTGGCAATACTGAAACCAATCCTGCTAGCAATGATTCTTCAGAGGTTACTATAATTGCAGGCCGAGCGCACGACATGAATTTTAACATCACCAACAATAACAGGAACCCCATAACTGATGTTGTTGTTACACTCGTTTCAAGATCAGAATCTTTAGAAATAATAGGTGATTCAAGATGGACGTTGCAGGAGTTAGGCCCTCAAAGCAATGCAAGATTCCCAACCCAGGTTTTTGCTTCCGACACGCTAATCGGAAGTCCTGTTTCCTTTGAAGTTGGTATCCAATATATCTCAGGCGATCAGATAAAATCTGACTCCTTCTCACTAGGAGGAAACGTAATAGGCGAGATAGAAATAGGGATAAACGAACTAGCAATAAGAAATGTTGGCGATGTACCGAATCTAACGGGGAACCTTCTTAATCAGGGAAATACCAATGCGTTGTTTACTACAATAGAGATTGTAAGAAGTCCTACAGCGGTGAACCAAAGTATCCTCGTGCCAGTGACATATACACCCCAATACCTAGGAGATCTTGAAGATAATTCTCCTCTGCCATTTAGTATTCCTCTGGCAACAGGCAATAGCAGTAGTAACAATATTGCAGCAGGAAATTATCCTGTTTCGCTTAAAATTACTTATAGCGATGAGCTGAGGAATACGCACGAGGTCATTCTAAATAATACAGTTTCTTACAGTCCTCCTCAACAGGAGGAAGAGGCTCCTAATCAAGGTTTTCTTGGCTTTGGTTCAACTACTTCTGACGAAAATACCACAAACGGATCTGTCGCTCTCCTGCCCATCATATTAGTTCCGATAGCTGTAGCGGCTTTGGCTATCCTTTTAATAAGGAGGCGCCGTTCAAGAAAGAAAAAGATCTCTAGACTTATGAGTGGTCGAGATGATAATGACGAACTTGATGAATCATTGGATGAAAATCTAGGACCTTCACAGAATAATGAGTCTTCTCGTAAAGGATAGGACAATTTCAAGTCAAATATTGCTACTAGTCTCACTACGGGGAGTTATCATGTTCCCCCAAATCAACTCTTAGATACAATCACGAATTATTGAGGCTTTGGTTCAGATTTCTGGAAATAAATCACTGTTTAGTTGGACCGACGAGCGCATGAATAGAAGCATCATACGATCCTTCAATGTTTCGGATATTTCTGTGCGATAAAAAAGCTGCTGCTGCATCGCAGAATAGATCGGGCACAGGTAACTCCTCCAGTTGATTACTACAATTTTTATTACATCTAAATGTAAAGTTTTTATACCTTATGTAAAAATCAATCGTACCTTGGCCGGAGAAACCGCCGCAAGCTTTACCCCAATCTTCTACATGCTCGGTTTCGGCCTATTAGCATCTGTTCCTGCTTTGATATTATCTCGTCTATTATCGCCAAGACGGCGGTACAATCCGGTAAAGTTCCTGCCGATGGAATGCGGCCAGATGCCGACCGGAGAGGGCAGATCGCATTTCATGATGCAATATTACGCTTACATCCTGATGTTCGTTGTGTTTGATGTGATGTCAATATTCTTGTATGCTTGGGGAACTGCATTATTCAATATCCCTCGTGCTGCTACGCTTCCGATTATCGGATTTCTTGCAATAATGTTTACCGCCATGGGATACGCGCTATACCTTGCAGGGAGAAAAGGAATTTGGTGATATCGCTCGCTAACAAGCATTATATATCTTAGCTGCGGAAAAAAGTATGAAGAGGACCGGCATAAACAATGAAAAAAGAACTTGTAAGCCCCACAAACTTTAACGTGATGGTAAGCAAGCTAAGCGACGTACTAGTGAGAGCACTAGATGCACCACTGGGTTACGCCATAAACTGGGGAAGAGTCTGGTCACTATGGCCTGTCCACCTTGAAACTGCCTGTTGTAGCGTTGAATTCGGTGCTGCTTCGGGTCCTAGATACGATGTCGAAAGGTTTGGTATTATCGAAGCTTTTGGTTCGCTGCGTCAGTGCGATCTTATAGTGGTGCAGGGTACGGTTACAAGAAAGATGGCCCCCCGTTTAAGAATGGTCTATGATCAGATGCCTGAGCCAAAATATGTCATAGCTATGGGCGCTTGCGCAATTACTGGTGGACTTTACATTGACTCATATAACGTTCTGCCGGGTGTAGATGGCATTGTTCCAGTAGACGTATATGTACCCGGTTGTCCTCCAAGACCTGAAACACTGATTCAAGGCACCATGCTTTTGCAAGAAAAGATCAAGAGATCCAAAATAAGGTAACAGCATGAGCAATAATAATAAGAAAGAGCTGAACAAAGTGGGAGCCAGCGGGCAAACAAAGGACTCCCCTATTGCTAGTGATTCTACTACTGAACAAAGGCAACCATCACAACCTTCTTCACAACCTTCTCCTCCTCCTTCCTCCCAACCTAAGCAAAGTCCAGCAAACCCTTCACAACCTCCAGCTACTACAGCTGCCTCTGCAACCGGTGCTGGTTCCAAGGCAAACACAATATCTCAGCCTGCTAAAACACAGCCTGAGCCTCCAGCTTTCGAAAAGGGCCTTGTTGATCAGATAAAAAACAAGTTTGGTGACACAGTCAAAGTACTTTTTATTAAACCACTCCGAATAAAGATACAAGTTGACCCACAGGACATTGTGGGAGTGGCTAACTTTCTGCGCGATAGTTTAGGGTTTGATCACGCAGAGTCTGTTGCAGGCACAGACTATCCAAAAGACAATCAAATTGAAGTCATATATCACTTAGGATCTTACACTCGTCAGGAACTTGCTAGTCACATACTTTGGCTTACAACTAGAACTAACAGAGATGATGCGCGTCTCCCAACATTAATTAACGTCTACAAGAGTGTGGAATATCACGAAAGGGAGTGCTATGAAATGCTGGGCGTATACTTTGAGGGCCACCCAAGGAACGAGCGGTTCCTACTGCCCGAAGACTGGGCAGACATTCCGCCACTTAGAAAAGAGTTCAAGATAAAGGGGAGGTAGAACAAAAACACCAATATGACAAGCATTGAAGAAAAGTTTGAAGAATCAAAGAAGCTTGGACTTCAGATAGTAAAAGAGTCAGCAGAAGAAGACAGGCTGATGACACTCAGTGTTGGCCCACAACATCCAGGCTCGGGCCACTTTCGCTTTGTTATCAAAGTTGATGGCGACTACATCGTCTTCTGCGATCCAGATCCTGGCTATGTCCACCGAGGAGAGGAAAAGATGTGCGAACATAGAAACGTCATCCAAAATATACCTCATCTTGAGAGACCCGTAATTCATGATTCTGCAAATATCAATTATTCTTATAGTCTTGCAATTGAGGAGCTTGTGGGAGTCGAAGTACCCCGGCGAGGTCAGTTCATCAGGGCAATAGCTTCTGAGCTTAATCGCCAAGTCTATACGCTTTATTGGCTTGCAATCTATGGCATATTTCTTGGTCACTCCACAATGTTCATGTGGCCAACTGGAGACAGAGAGCTCATGATCGATCTCCTTGAAGCACTCACTGGTGCTAGAGTGACACACGCCTTTAACATCCCAGGTGGGGTCAGAAACGACGTCCCAGAAGGATTCAAGGATAGATGTCTGCGTCAGATAAAATACTTACAGAAGCGCTTCAAGGAATACGAGGACATTTTCTACAATAATCCGCTTTTTAGACAGAGGACTGAGGGCGTCGCCGTGCTCTCTAAAGAAGATGCCATCAAACTCGGTGTAACAGGCTCCGTTCTACGAGCATCCAACGTGCCGTTTGATGTACGCAAGGCTGAGCCATATGACATCTATAACGAACTCGACTTTAAGGTCCAGTATATGAAAACGGGAGACTGCTTTGCAAGAGCATATGTTCCCTTACTGGATATGCAGGAATCATGCTATATTCTAGAGCAACTACTGGATAAAATTCCATCTTCAGGAGAAGTCCGCGCCAAGCTCCAGCCAAATCCGAAAGGGCCACCTGGTGAAGCTTATCGCCGTGTCGAGTCTGGCAGAGGTGCTCTTGGATATTATATTGTAAGCGATGGCACACCCAAGCCTTATAGGGTTAAGATATCGGTAGGTTCATTCAGAAACATGCTTGCCTTACCGCATCTCCTCGTCGGACAAAGACTTGCAGATATGCCAGCTGTTTATTGGTCACTCAATTATTGGCCCGTGGAGGCTGACAGATAACTAGATGGCTTCATATCCTCAAGACGCCCGCTTTGGAGGATTCGTAGGCAGCCTACTTTGGCTCATATTTTGGATATTAGTCATAGTAGCACTCGTAGGACTCCCGCTCATTTTTATCGTGCTTTTTTATGTTCCACTTCCTGAAATCGACGGCGAAGTTTTAACGCCATATCTATTTCTCACATCTGTATTATATCCGCAGAGTGCCGTCCCAGTCATTGAGACTTTCCTTGACAGTACGCTCTTTAAGGTCGCCGTGTTTCCAGGATTTACTTACGGCGCACTTATTGCTGCAGCAACAATTTTCATAGAACGCAAGTTCCTCGCCAAGATGCAACTCAGGGTTGGTCCACTTTATGCAGGCAAAATTGAGGGTATACTGCAGCTTATAGCAGATGGCCTCAAGCTTATATCTAAAGAAATTATTATTCCCTCTGGGGCCGACAAAACAATCTTTTGGGCTGCACCCATAGCATTTGTTGCAACCGCTGCAGCAGTCATTGCCCTTATACCTGCAGCTCCTGGATGGGTTGTGGCAGATATCGATGTTGGCCTACTGGCAGTCTTTGCAATCCTTGGCTTCTTTCCCCTTATTGCCCTACTCTTCTCCTGGGCAAGCAATAGCAAGTACCCATTCATTGGTGGGCTCAGAGCTCTTCACCAGATGATTGCGTTTGAGATCCCCTTCATACTATCAGCGCTTTCCGTAGTCTTATTGTCAGGCACGCTCAACCTGACTGAAGTTGTCGAATCGCAGATTCAGTCATATTGGTTCATCCTCTTCTTGCCGATAAGCGCCTTTGTATTCTACATTTCATCGCTTGCAGAGCTTGAGAGAGTACCCTTTGATTTGCCCGAGGCCGAGTCTGAGATTGTGGCTGGCTGGTTAACTGAGACATCCGGCATGATATATGGTCTTATCCAGCTAGGGTCATACATCAAGACGTATGCTTTGGCTGCATTGTTTGTCGTTCTGTTCCTCGGTGGCTGGGCTGGACCTCAGATCTTCCCAGCGGAAATAAGACCAGAGTCTAGTGAGACCATAATCCCAGTATTATACGATGCAACTATCGCCAACGCTATCTTTTGGTTCACACTCAAGACATTTGGAATCATCATGCTCATGCTTCTACCTAGGGGTATTAGTCCGAGAATTAGGATAGACATCTTGCTTCACACTGGTTGGTATAAACTCATAGTTCTCGCTTTCATCAACATGTTCGTAGCCCTTGCACTAATATATGGCGGCGTACTTGGTCCTGGTGGTCTACTAGTTCGATGACATCGACTGCTAGCGGTTTCATTAAATCAATTGAATCTGGCTCAAAGCACCTTGTTATCAAGCGCTTTACACTGCGGTATCCAGAACAAAAACTCAAATTTGTAGGAGATGGCTATCAATTTGACCCAAAGAGGGGTGTTGGCATTGCAGGTTATAGAGGAAGACATATTCTCTTGCACGATAAATGTACAGGTTGTCAGCTCTGTGCTATAGCCTGTGAAGGCATAGCAGAGGCAATTGGAATGGTTAAGGTAGACGAACAGTGGAAGCAAAATAAGAAAGGAATAATGCCGCAGATTGACTATGGCAAATGCGTCTTTTGTGGCTTTTGTGTTGATGCATGTCCCTTCTATGCACTCTTTATGACAAATGACTACGAGCTATCAGCGTTTACAAAGGAGCATCTCATTTACACACCAGCTCAGCTTTCAGTCAAGCCTAAGTATGAAGGGGATGTCGAGATTGTAATAGACGATAGGGGGGCAACACATGGCTGATCCCATCTTTATCGCTGTCGCGGTCCTTACAGTTGGGACGGCTATCATTGCACTCGAAGCAAGGGAGTTGATTTATGGCGCAATCTCGCTTGCAATCTCGATGCTTGGTATTGCAGGTTTTTTCCTTTTATTAGACGCTCCATTTGTAGCAATGTTTCAGATAGCAGTTTATGTTGGCGCTGTTGCGGTGCTTATCATATTTACAGTCATGTTAGTCAGAACTCAAGCACTATTTACAACTAAAGAGGATAAGAAGAGAAAGACTGCAGGTATTGCGCTGATGCTAATAATAATGTCCAGCCTTGGGGCACTTTTACTTGCATCAGGATTGAGTGGCCAATTTGGCCAATTTAATACCTCTCCTCCAATCGACTTTACAGAGATCGGTGAATTGATGCTGACTTACTATGCTCCAGCTCTCATCATTTTGGGACTGACTCTAGCAGGATCAGTTATTGCAGCACTAGCACTCGCACGCAGGGAGAGCATTACAGGACAGGAAGAAGGAGAGGAGGAGGAGGCAGAGCAACAACGACATGGCCGAGATACTTGATTTCGTCATTGTTTCGATGGTGCTAGTTGCCATCGGAATCTATGGTCTTGTAGTAAAACGTAACGCTATCAGGATGCTATTCTCAATAGAAATCATTGCCAATGCTGCAAACCTCTTACTAGTAGCATTCTCAAGGGGCCTGCCAAACGCACAAGGTCAGGTGGTCGCCCTCTTCTCGATAGCCATCGCAGCTGCAGAAGTGGCGGTCGGTCTTGGGCTAATCATAGTAGCGTACAGGCTATACAAAGAGATTGACGTTGCAGAATTTAGGAGTATGCGAGGCTAGGAGAAGATTAAATTGGCAGAGTCATATTTCCTGTTGGCAGCGACGTTCATACCACTTCTGCTTGCACCCGTAGCCTACATAATAGGGAGAAAAGCGGGGGTCAAGGCTGCGACTTGGTTTTCCTTTGCAGCTTTAGCAGTCTCCACAGGGTTGTTAATAATCCCTGCTATTGGAGTCTATACGGGTCAACAACCAGTTTATGTTGAGGAATACCCCTGGGGCCAATTTGGAAACTTTGGGTTGAGGCTAGATGGGCTAAGTCTACCGTTTGCACTAATTATTTACATTCTCTGTACAGTAATTGCGCTATACTCAAGACCCTACATGGTTCACAAGGTAAGCGAGGATCTGCCGGGGCATGGCAATGGGGGAGAAGGATTAGTAGGGGTAACGCACGGCAACAATAGCAATCCCTCGAATCACACCACGCATAGTCTACCCAGCAAAAACCTTGGATCTAGCTCGCAGACTACGGTGCTGGATACTCAACAATACGTCAACAGCCAGGTAGCACTGTACTTTGCACTTTACCTCACATTTTCTATGGGAATGTTTGGTACAGTCCTGGCAACCAACCTCATAGAGTTCTATGTATTCTTTGAACTGATGCTTGTTCCGTCATTCTTCCTAGTTGCATTCTATGGATACGGCGCAAGGCGAAGGATAGCTTTAATGTTCTTTTTCTGGACTCACGTTGGAGCTGTCATTCTGCTGCTTGGCCTTCTGGCCATGGGATTCTTCGCAGGCGGGTTTGATTTTGAAACAGTCAAGGCAAATGCGGGCAACATCCCTGCGCAGTGGCTTCCGCTCATTGTGTTTGCCCTTGTGATTGGACTCGGGGTCAAACTTGCGGCGTTTCTACTCCACATTTGGCTACCTTATGCACACGCAGAGGCTCCTACTCCCATATCAGCACTTTTGTCCCCTGCTATGATTGGCATAGGAGCTTATGGTCTCTTGCGACTGTGGATGGAGCTTCTAACAGGTAGCTATGAGCAATACAGTTTGTACATCGGGATGTGGGGGCTTGCCACAATGATATACGGAGGTGCAATGGCACTCATGCAAGATGATATCAAGAAGGTTCTTGCATATTCCAGTATCAGCCAGATGGGTTACATACTATTTGGTATCAGCTCTGAAAGTATACTCGGCATAACTGGTGGAACAATGATGTATGTAAGTCATGGTCTGGGCAAGGCTATCCTTTTCATGATGGCAGGCTCAATCATCCTTCAGACTGGAACTAGAAGCATGTCTAAACTCGGTGGGCTTGCAGGCAAGATGCCCTACACCGCGGTTCTTGCAATGATTGGTGCACTTACCATTATCGGGATACCCCCAACCAGCGGCTTTATGGCTGAATGGATATTATTCAGCGGAGTGTTGCAAACTGCAACAGCAGAGATGGATCCGCTGAAAACAACAATGTTTGCATTAGGCATTCTTGCCACCGTGCTATCGTCCGCATATATTTTGTGGATGTATAAGCGCATATTCTTTGGGAAGGTTCCTGAACAACTTGCTCATGTTAAGGACTCAAATCGGTACATCACTGCTACGATGGCAGTATTTGCCGCAATGACACTTATAATAGGCGTCTATCCAGATTTGTTTCTAAATCCGATCATGGATTATTATGATAATGTAATGTTCCAAGGACAAGAAGCCATAATACTGCCTGCTCCATCGCAAGAGACAACAACTACAGACACCGGGTCAGGCGTTGTCACATCCGACAATACAGGACAAAGTTCAGGGGGAGAGGAGCCTGCCACATTCGGAGGGCATTAGGCGAAAAAAGAGTGAGAGAGGGAGAGTGAATTATAGTAGATGACAACAATCGCGTTTGAAGGAATTGCAGTCAGCGCTTGGCTTGTATGGTTGCTCCCATTTGTAGGTGCCGCAATCATTGCCGCAGTTGCTCGGGCTAGCCCCCGTGCACTAGACTATACTGCAGTAGGGTTTGCTCTGGCTAGTGCGATTTCTGCTGCGACTCTGATACCTCTTGCGCTGCAGGGGGCAGAGGTGCATAGTCAGATAACATGGATATCTGCGCTTAACCTTGAAGCGGGCGTGCTTGCAGATACCTTGGCCATAATCATGGCAAACGTTGTGGCTTGGATCTCATTCCTTATCTTCGTATATTCTACAGGATATATGCATGGAGACAGGGATCTCACGCGCTATTGGTTTTTCATGCTCTTCTTTATCGGATCCATGCAGCTGATTGTGCTATCAGATAATCTTCTTATGGTATTTTTTGGCTGGGAAGGTGTAGGACTTGCATCATACGCATTAATCGGCTTCTGGTACTACGACAGGAAGAAAGATTTTGTAGGCGTCCCAGGTAACATAGCTGGCGGCATTCCAATGTGGGCTTCGCCTACACACGCAGGCATGAAGGCTTTCCTTATGACTCGCGCAGGAGACATTATGATGCTTGCTGGTATGTTTTTAATATTTGCATACGCTGGAACATTTGGATTCACGGAACTGCTCGAAGATCCTGCATGGGCAATCACAATGTCTCAGCAAAACTTGCTAGTCCCAGCAGCCGTCCTGCTCTTTGGAGGCGCGATTGGGAAGTCAGCGCAGTTTCCGCTCAATGAGTGGCTCCTTGAAGCCATGACTGGTCCCACGGCCGTCTCCGCTCTGATACACGCTGCAACAATGGTCAAGGCAGGGGTATTCTTGGTAGGTCGTATCGGCCCACTATTCTTTGCACTTGCAGCTGTAGGAGCCTTCAGCATTGAGCAGTTCTTTGAGGTTGTTGCATGGGTAGGCGCGATCACTGCACTTTTGCTTGCGACACAGGCATTGGTAAATCCAGAGATAAAAAAAGTCCTTGCGTATTCTACAGGCTCGCAGATTGGTTACATGATGATGGCACTTGGCATCGCTGGACTTTCACTCAACTTCGTCGACGGCTACACCGCAGGGTTCTTCCAGCTCATGAGTCATGCAATGTTCAAAGCCTCTCTCTTTATGGGAGCAGGAGCACTATTGCATGGAATAGGCTCTAGGTTCATGACCGACATGGGAGGGTTGAAAGCAAATATGAAAAAGACATATGTCTTCATGTTGCTTGCAGGTCTGTCGCTTGCAGGTGCGCCACTCATCACGTTAGGGTTTTGGAGCAAGGACGCAGTCTTTGCGTCTGTGCTTGGGTCCGACTACGCGTTCTCGCAGCCACTTTTCATAATAGCAGTAGTGGTCGCAGTTATGACTGCGTTTTATACATTTAGAATGATAGGTATGGCCTTTTTTGGGAATAAGAGCAGACATGTTGAGGAAATGGAGCGTAGGGGTCACCATGTGCATGAGGCAGGACCTAGGATGTGGGTCCCATATGCGATATTGGCAGTTGCTTCTATAGCAATAGGCGTCATCGGTTTTGTATTTGAGGCAGAGTTACACCACTTGTTTAGCGAATACCTTGCAGAGTCCTTTGGTATCCATGATGCAGAAGAAGCGGAAAGCGAGGAAGGTACGATTCAAATCACGCCAGAAGGCGATAGAACTTGGTTTGGACTAAATCTAACTGCTGCAATTGCATCTGTTGTCGCATTTGCAATTGGAGGGGCACTAGGGTATCTCTTCTATATCGGACGTAAATTAGACCCGCAGATCATTTCAAGGAGCATCGTTACTAGGGCTATCTGGAAATTCCTCTTCAACAGATGGTACCTCAATAGCGCTCTTTATTGGGGTGCTGTGATAGGACCCCTTGCTATCTATAGGTTCATCTGGAGATACTTTGAAAGTACAATTGTTGATGGCATCAATCCAGCATTGCAGCATTCAATGTCTTACATGTCCGCAGTAGTCAAAGCAGGTCAGAATGGGATCACACAGACATACATTTTCGTCTTTGCAGCAGGCATCATGATTATTGTGATGCTTCTGTTCTTGTAGTAGGTGTATTGATAAAAAATGGTTGACCTCCTTTCCTCTCCGATACTTGTAACGATAATACTGGGTTCAGTTGGTCTTGCCATACCTGCTATAGACGCAGGCATCCGTGAAAAAGGCAAGAATAGAAATAAACTTTACAGCGCAATTGCCTTTGGCGCACTTGTTGTGGCAATTGCCATCGTAGTCTTTCGTGTGCTTACTGGCGAGGTCCTGCCAGCAGTAGCATTCTCCCAGGAGGTCGTAGTAGACGACATGTTTGGCTCATTCTTTGCTATTGCGCTCCTCATCGTGTCGATAATGGTTACTGCCTCGTCTTGGAATTATTATAAAGGTAGGTCAAATCCTGCGGCATACTACTCTCTCATACTGCTCTCTAGTATCGGCATGGTAATCATTGCGTATTCGACCGACCTTGTAATGCTATTGGTCGCATGGGAGCTGATGTCGCTTCCAACATATGCGCTTGCCGGTTTTTCAAAGCGCGACCCGATATCGAATGAAGCGGCAATTAAGTATTTCATGTTTGGTGCGCTGTCATCGGCAATTATTGTCGTTGGAATAGGACTGGTGTATGGAATAACAGGAACAACCAACATAGGAGATTCTATTATTGCGCTTGCTAACCTAGATGCAAGCCTTGTCCCTATTGGATTGCTTGCAGTGGCATTTTTCATAGCTGGGTTTGGCTTCAAGATGGGCCTTGTACCATTCCATATGTGGCTACCTGATGCCTATGAAGGATCGCCCACTACCATTGGAGCTCTGCTGGCAGCTGGCACCAAGAAGGCCGGATTTGCAGCTGCAATCAGGGTTATAGTGCTTGGAATGTTTGCTCTCAACCTGGACTGGACATTGACTCTTGCTATAGTAGCGGTCTTTACGATGACACTTGGGAACCTTGCTGCATTGGTACAGCGAAGTTTGCCAAGAATACTTGCGTACTCGTCTATCGCCCAGGCAGGTTATATCATGATAGGTCTCGCGTTAGCTCCCTATTCTGACCAGGCACTGCCGGGTTCACTGTTTCATATCATGAATCATGCAGTTATGAAATCCGCCGCATTCATTGCAGCGGCAGCAGTAGCGACTGCGCTTGCAGGCTATAGCCTCGATAAGTATCGGGGCCTTGGCAGACGTATGCCGATAACTGCAATTGCACTTTCAATATCCCTGCTTGCACTAGCAGGCGTTCCGCCACTCAACGGTTTTTGGAGTAAAGTTGTTCTCTTTGGCGCTGGCATCAACTCTGGACCGATCGTAGAATGGGGCGCATGGCTTGCTATTGCAGGCATTCTCAACAGTGCACTCTCGCTTGGCTATTACGCTTGGATAATGAGAAAGATGTACATGGAGGATGCACCAGACATGCGAAGAGTAAAGGAACCAAGGGTGATAGTTGCAGTACTTGTCTTTGCCGTGGTATTTATGGTAGGTTTTGGGATAGGGTATGCTCCACTGCTTGAGTTTGCGACAAATGCGGTACCAGAACTATCGTCTAACATAACACAGGCGACAAATGCGGTACCAGAACTATCGTCTAACATAACACAGGCGTCAGCATTGGCAAGTGGTGGGGGTATAGAGATCGAAAGTGGTACTTGACTCTTTTTCTATCTTCTTATGGTTCTCTCCCTAAAACTTTTTTCACCGTTAGTGCATTTCAGGTAGTAACAAGAACGTCCATATAGCTGCTAGGTCTCCATTGAGATCAAGCTGTGCTTAGATGATTTATTCAGCTTTTTATTATCTAGTTAATGAAGCTAACAACATCTATCTCTATGTCCGGAAGCCATTGCAGCCGAATAGAGTGATATGTTACATAGGAATATTGGTTTGTGCGTATAAATGCTGGTGAGGCTTGCACCCCTTCTCATCGGGATTCAAGCGCCCTTAGCATATAATGCATTTTGGGCTAATAGTCTTACTCGGCAATATTTAGAAACCTGTTTTGTCCTAAACTTTAAACTGTATGAGCAGGCAAATTAATTAGCTAGGTGAGAGCTACGGATAGAATGTTCATGCGTGGATTTTTTTAACTTAACTACCGTAGTGAGAGAGAAAGTGATGACTCAATGAGCAGCAAAAAGCGTATCTAATATTCATAATGTTGTTATATTTTCAATTGCTACAACGGTTATTAAGCTCAATTCCTTGTTCAATTTAATAATGAATACTGAAATGAATAATAACGACAGAAAGAAGCATTCTAAGACTCTTGCAATCGCTGGTATGGGATTTCTTCTAATTGCGGCAGCGTTTACATTCTCATTCGCTAATTCTGGCCAGCAATTAGTAAATGCCCAGGAAAACCAAACGCAAGGAGGAGGAGGCAACGCTACTCAAACAATTGTAGCAGTGCCTTTTGACACGTTTACAGCCAGCGGGGTTATTACAGCAACTATTTCAGAGGCAGGCGGCGGCAACCAAACATCAGGCGGCGGCAACCAAACATCAGGCGGCGGCAACCAAACATCAGGCGGCGGCAACCAAACATCAGGTGCAGCATCGGCTGGTGGTCAAGCCCATGAATACATCATAGGAGGAAACATGAATATGGAAGTCCAAGCAGGAAATATGACTAATTTTGGAGCCAACTTTATCATGGTACACCCCGATGGCACTGAATACCATACACATAACATCACCAATTTTGTGACACCTACTGCCGGTGTACAGCTAGTCCAGGGTCAAGAAGCTACGATAACTGGTACTGCGGATATCTATACAAACGGAACCAATAGGTGGCCAGGCGCTGATACAACGCTTACTTTGACTCCAAACGGAGCAGTCATGACCATAATGCCAGCGGCTGAGGATACAGATAATCACTTCCAAGGACAGCCCATATACGGAATCGTATCAGGTTTGACTGGAGAGAACGGTACGGCAATAGTACAAACAACACCACCAGGACAGGCACAGCAAGAACAAGAAGAAGGCGGAGATGAAGGTCCACTTGGAGGCCTTCTAGGCGGTGGAGACGACCAACAACAGGAAGGCGGCAATCAGACCGGCGGACCCCTTGGTGAAATAGGAGAGCAGATAGGAGAACTCTTTGGCGGCGGCGGAGGACAAGGACAAGGGCAGTAACCGCCAAACATTATTTTTCTTTTTTATTTAGTTATCAAAAATAATTTTAAGAATTTTAATCTCTTTATGCAAGTAACAAATAATAGTGAACTTCTAAGCTGTTAGTTAAAAGGTGCGGGAGGTGGGATTTGAACCCACGAACCCCTGAGGGATAAGAGCCTCAGTCTTACGCCTTTGGCCAAGCTGGGCGACTCCCGCTTGCATGAGAGCACGGTTGCCTTGCGCTAATTTAATATTTCTGGTTCCCAAGCCTGTGTGCTTGTTACTATCACATTATGACATCTGCCATAACAGTAGAGTAATAAATAATCATGGATACTGAGACTGCTTTGTTTGAAGGCTTGAGGTGGAGAGAATTCATAAATATATTCATAAGCTAACTTAGAATCGGTCCTCACAAAGTGACATTATCTGCCCACTTAGTCAAAATAGACGGATCCCAAGGTGAGGGCGGCGGACAAATAGTGCGTACTGCAATTTCGCTTTCTGCAATAACTGGCAAGCCAGTTGAAGTCACTAATATTCGAGCAAACAGGAAGAACCCTGGCCTGCGACCGCAGCATGTGGCAGGAATCAAAATTATTGCTGAACTCTTTCATGGGAAATTCGAAAACTTGAAGGTTGGTGCAGAATGGGTTAGATTTGCGCCCTCGGACAGATTTGAAGGTGGCTCGGTTAAATTTGATATTGGCACAGCTGGTAGCATCCCTTTGACTCTGATGACTGTAATTCCAGCAGTTTCATTCTCTAACAATAATCTTCATATCGAGATCACGGGGGGAACAGACGTCAAAGCAAGCCCAACAATCGATTATATCAAGCACGTTGTTGCAAAAAGCTATCTGAGCATTGGTTCAAAGTTCTCGGTGGATGTGTTGAAGCGTGGATATTATCCAAATGGAGGAGGCATAGTGCAATCAACCATCAATCCCTGCAGAAGCCCTGACACGATTGAATTCTTGGCATCTAGGTACCTTGAGCCAAAGATTATCAGTGTCTGCAGCCACCTTCCAGTGGATGTAGCAAAGCGACAGATATCTTCCGCCCTGATCGCCTTGGAAAAAAAGGATATCCGATGCAATAATTATACTGCCTCAATAGAAAGCTCTAATTCTCCAGGATCTTCAATCCTGGTTTACTGCGCCTCTGACCAAGGCATCTACATCGGTGGAGATTCAATCGGGGAGCTTGGCAAACGTGCAGAGCTCGTCGGACTGGAGGCTGCAGAGCGATTCTTGCAAAGTATTCTTGTAAAGGCTACTATAGACTCGTTTCTTGCAGACATGCTAGTTGTTCCGCTTGCATTGAGTAAGGGCAGATCAAGGTACCGGATTGCGAGGGTTACCCGACATTTGCTAACAAACTTGCGAGTTGTAAGTGACATGGTTGGATGCAAATACAATATAGATAATCATGGCAGAAATTATATTGTCACGGTAGAGGGCTAGATGCCGGTATTTAGCAGAGCAGCCAATAGGAGTATTGCAACTGAAAAGACGACAATGACCTCGCCAAGAATAATTATCTTAGTTCGTACTGATTGAACATAAATGCTACCTCCCTGACCAGACATTATCTTGCGTTCCATATCCGCATCGAGTAGCCTGATATGTATAACATATGCTAGGATGGTTCCTATGACTAAGATGATTTTTATGAGCAAGATATTGCCATAAGTTGTGTCAAGAAGAGCGCTAGGCTCCTCAATAAAAGCGCGTGAGTTGTAGATGCCGCTTGCTATTAACACAGCGAAGGCAGGAATAGATATCTTGTTGAATCGTCTTCCGATCTTGACCATCAACCCAACCATTTCTTCTAGGGACTTAGTATGGGACTTGAGAACCGGAACAAGCACGATCCCAAGAAAGATTGAGCCCCCAACCCATATTGATGCACCCAGAAGATGCACCCACATCACGAGGCCGTCTGATACAGCCATAATGTTTTTTCGCATTGTGGTAATATATTACTGACGCCGCATTTCTTGCAAAATCTAAACTTTCAGTGGACTTGACATTGGCTACACTTAACCCAAAAATACACTATAGCACAACTAGCGAAGAACGAAATTGTCAAAACCTTGTCCCCCTGTGGGACGCAGTCCTTTGTGAGGAAGGATGCTGAATTCTACGGATCCTACGGATTTTGCAACAGTGCCATGAGTACTATAGAGCAATGCTTAACCTATTACTATTTTCAAAATTTGGCCTCAAGTTTCACTCCCAACAGCAATTTCCGGAGATAGTAGTTTGCAAAAGAGCATATACTACAAACATTAAATTATTGACGGAAAGAATAGTATTGCTTAGACGATACCCATTAGTAACCGTTATTCAAGCTAGCAGGATTTTATTGTATAAATCTTTTTCTACATCAAAAATCCTAATGTGAACGGATGAACGAATAGCATCTCTTTCTAGAAAGGTTTTAATCAGCTCTATAAGACAGCTAGCAACGTAGTTGATAATAGGCCCCAGAAGAATCGTGCTTATCGGAGCCATTGTTGCAGTTGCCCTTGCTATCATTTTCTATCCGCTTATTGTACAAACGCCCTTTGATCCAGAAAGAGTCACAATCCAATTGACGGGGGTCGAACCACAGTCTGGAAGCGAAGGTGAACAAAGACTTGATCTTAGGGTGGCTCTTCAAATGACAAACACCAATGAATTTACCCTTACCACTTCCAAGGTTGCCTATGACTTATTTGCAGACGGTACTCCTGTAGGGTCAGATACTATATCATATGAAGACGTCCCTGTAACAGGCAGACCAGCTTTGTTTACAAATCAACCGGTGACCATATCTGACACGATGACACTGCAATACACAGATGAGAATGCAAATCTCTTCACCAGGATACTGAATAACAGCACTGATATTAATTGGCGAATAGCTGGCTCTGCGACAATCGAATCTGGCACTACACTGCAGGAAAAGACATTCTCAAGTGAGTTAGGTTAAGAAAAGATCAAGGAAAAGATGAACGGAACGAATAACAATGCGGTCACCGGGATTTGAACCCGGGTTACGGGCTAACTCCGCGTATCGCATGGAAGGCCAGTGTCCTAACCAAACTAGACGATGACCGCAATATCCCTAGTCCTATAGAAACCCAATATATACATTATATGTCGGCAAGCGTACTATTGGATCGTTATTTGAATCAATAAATGATATTTCATTCGCTCCTTCCCAGACTTTGAACCTATATGTCGCTGTGATCGTATCAAACCTTGAAAGGCTTATCCCATAATGCATGACAAGAGCAGAATCTTATCTCTACAATCATAATATAGATGCCATAGAGATGATATGTTAATGTCAGTCTGGAAAAATGATATTCAGCAGTATATCCGCCGCCCTGTTCTTGGACTGCTGCTTGTAGTTTTCCATAGTCTTTTTAGGAACATCAAGTGCCTTTTCTCTTTCAACTTCATCTACTGACCTGTGATCAAGAGCCCCGTAAAACTGTACCTTATAACCTTTAAGCCGGCCTGAGACTGTGGCCTTGAAAATCTCATGCAACCAAACTGAGCCAATAAAATAAATAAATGGAGGGTTCGGTTTGGTCTTTATCATCTCCGCCATTCGACCAATGGTCTGAGCCATGTTCCGCGAATCAGTGTCTATTGCGATGATCTCATTACTGATTCCACCCTTGACAAGTTCGTCTTTAACCTTTCCAGCAGGCTCCTGAGCTCCTACTATCATCACCATAGTCTTATGTTTGTCAGGTCTTGACTTCATGATCATACCATAAGTCTCAAGGCCAACCTTTATCCTCTCCTTGATGTAACCTGGAAGCTCACCATTCGTTTCCGACTTGCCCTTATGTATTGCATATAGAACGAGTAAATTGCCGTCAGTGAATCGGTATTCGGACATAGATTAGTACCACACCGAAGTTACTTTCTTTGGAACGGAGATCTGCCTCTCAATCTCGTCGAGCCGTTGCAGACATTCTGGATTCTTATGCAGGTCATGGAATTTCTTATCATGTCTTATCTTTCTCAAAACCTCTAGCACTTCATCTGTAGAGACTCCATGCTTGATGTCATACTCTATTTGCTTGGCACAGCTTGATACTGTGCTATATCTTTTGTAATTTCGCTTTTCGAAAGAAGAAGCGTCTGGTGAAATGCCCTTTACAAAACGGACGATTACCTTTTCAACATGTTCAAGATGCCAGTCCTTCATAGCATAATTATTGGGCTTCATAATTGCTGCTCTCTATTGTCTAGGATGTCAGGTTATTTAATCTCTTGTTCTAATCTAAAGGTAATCGGAAAGATCTACTTCTTCTTCTCCGGGAATCTTGGCAATCTCAAACCTCTCTTTTGCCTTGAAGATGGTTGCAGTAGCATCTATGCCTAACTTTGTTGTCAGCAAATTATCTTGGTCACTTGAGGGGTCGAGACTGGACCCTTTTGCCTTGGGAATCACTGTGAGGTCTGTATCAGCTTGGCATCTTGTGGCAATAGCATACTCGACTGCAATTGGATCTGTCGGGTTGATATCATCATCTACCACTACTGCTATCTTGAGCGAGGGATGAGCTGTAAATGCTGCCAAAAGCGCGTTCTTAGGTTCGCCTTCCAAGCGTTTCTTTATCTGCACCACAGCCGATAGCCAGTTACTGCCGCCATCTGTAAGATGAACTGATTGGGTCGTAGGAACCACATTTTTGATGTAGTCATACATTTTTGCCTCGACAGGCAGTCCCATTAGCAGGCGATGCTCTGCGTAGCCCGGCAGGATGTCGTGATAGATGGCATTATTGCGGAACATTATCTTTTCAAGCTCAAACACTGGCTGTTTGCGTTTGAAATCGTAGGTGCGGAGCATTTCGACCATCCATTCTTCGTGCGTCGTGTCGTTCAGGATCTTTCCTTCAACAATGATTTCGGCATGAGTTGGAACATATAATTCCGAATAGCTTGCCTTCGATAGTACAAGACTGCCTCCAAGGAGAGAGTTGGCTATTAGCATCTCGTCGACACCATATGCTGCCTGATACGCCGCTGCAATGTTTACAGCCGGATGTACCCCAATCGCAATCGCAACTTTCAAGTCTTCGCCATGGTCTCGGGCATAAGTGAAGCACTTGTGAAGGTGTCTGCTCTCTACCATACGTATAGCCATATGACGATCATCAAGACGAAGGAGCCGATGGGTGGACTGGTTCTGTTTACCCTTTTCCTGATTCTCAGAAAACACTATAGAGGAGGTGATAAACGGTCCAGCATCCTTTTCAAAATGTGTAACTATGGGTAGATCATACAGGTTTCTAGATGAATTCTCTTCAAAAAGTCCGCCGTCTTGTGTCCTTACAGGATCCGATAGGGTGTTGAGAGCTTCAGTAACCCGAGTATGAATATTTTTTTTAACGTTATGATCATTTGATTTTTCGGTTGTACCTCCAAGAGCAAGGTAAAATCTTCTGGGGGTTGCTAAAACATTACACGTGATTCTAATCTTACTATCCCTCACATTCTCAAAGAATACTGCTTGTTTGCCGTCCAATTTTGCAGTAACTGCAGCAATTTCATATTCTGTATTGACCTCTCTCGTTACATGTACAAGTTCATTTTCCTTCTCCAGCATCATCATGAAGCCGCGGAAATCTTTGTTACTTTTTTTCATGGGTTTTGCTTGTGACAGTGTTCATCACCCCTTCCATAATTGCCTTCATGTCATCAAGCTCAAGCTGGTTCATGCTGTGCAGCGAGACCAATGATATGCCATTTATCATGGAGGATATCTTCTCCGCCAGCGTGTTGATAAAAATTGAATCGTACTTGCTTGGTATGACCTTCGCGGTACTGATTTTATTGGATGAGCTGATACCAATAGAGACAGCTCCTATACGTGCTTGGCCTTCTGTTATCACTATAAAGCAGCCGTTTAGGAAAAAAGTTATGATCAGAGAAAAATTGCGTGAAGTGCTTTGGCTAACGATCCTGGTCACAAGAACCTCTGGCTCGTTTTCCATTGGCTTACCTTACGCGAACTGTAATGGGCTTTGCCACTTTGAAATCAGCTTGCTTGCGTGTTCTCGCCCTAAGCTTTGCCTTGTATTTTAAGTTTCTAGGCTTAGTTCTCAGCCTATAACCACAACATGGGCACCAAAGTCCGTCCCATTTTATAAATATCTCACATATCTGGCATCTTTTCTGTCCGCTAGCGTACCTGCCCGATCCAACAGGCTTTTGAGCCTTATGA
>Ga0081538_10001998_pt1 | contig 20383 bp, 25 predicted proteins | sample TabmetS5T2R1_FD_71022 | JGI IMG/M metagenome (GOLD analysis project Ga0081538, IMG submission 71022) | Tabebuia heterophylla rhizosphere microbial communities from the University of Puerto Rico - S5T2R1 | ecosystem: Host-associated > Plants > Roots > Rhizosphere ...
GCTCGCGCTGGGTCTGGCTCCTCGTGGGTCGCGGCCTCGCCGCCCTCGAGCGAGCGCAGCGCACCGGCGGCGCCTTGGGGCCGTACACGCTCCAGGCGGCGATCTCGGCCTGCCACGCGCGTGCCCGCACGGCGGCCGACACCGACTGGGAGAGGATCGTGGCGCTGTACGACGCGCTCGCGCAGCTGATGCCCTCGCCGGTCGTGGAGCTCAACCGAGCGGTCGCGGTCGGGATGGCCTTCGGCCCGGCGGCGGCGCTCGAGCTGGTCGACGGCCTGCGGTCCGAGCCGGCCCTCAGCGACTACCACCTGCTGCCCACCGTTCGGGGCGACCTGCTCGAGAAGCTGGGCCGGGCCGAGGAGGCCCGCGACGAGTTCCAGCGGGCCGCATCCCTGACGCAGAACGCCCGCGCGAGGTCCGTGCTGCTCGGCCGGATGGCGGCCTGCTCGCCGCAAAACGGCGGCTAGCGAGGCGGCCGCCGCCGCGCCGCGCCCTCGGGCTCGTCCGGCCAGCGGCCGTGCTCGTCGAAGAAGCGGCGGGCGTCCTCCTCGCGGTCGCGGTCCCGGTCGCCCTGGACACCGATCCGGTAGAGCACGTTCAGGAGCAGCACCGCGGTCGCGGAGCTCACGAACATCGCGCCGGCCACGACCCCGGAGCCCGAGAGCGCCGCCACGAGCACCCCCGCGATGAGGAGCGCGAGCGGGATGCCGTACCGCACCAAGACCACGTTGGTGCATGATGCCGGGCTTCGAAACCAAACCGTGCGCAGCCGGCCGAGCCGGCTGCTTCGGCCCAGCGAACAAGGAGCCATTGACATGGGAGTCCTCGACGGAAAGGCGGCGATCGTCACCGGCTCGGCCCGGGGCATCGGCCGCGCCACCGCGGAGCTGCTCGCCGAGCAAGGCGCGCGCGTGCTGATCAACGACCTGGACGCCGACGTCGCCGAGCAGGCAGCGTCCGAGATCCAGGGCGAGACCGCGGTCTTCGGAGGCGACCTGACGAAGCCAGGCGTGCCCGACGAGCTGGTCCAGAAGGCCGTCGACGACTTCGGCCAGCTCGACATCATCGTGAACAACGCCGGATACACCTGGGACGGCGTGGCCCACAAGATGAGCGACGACCAGTTCCAGGCGATGCTCGACATCCACACCGTCGTCCCGTTCCGAGTCGTTCGCGCCGCCGCCCCCCACATGCGCGACCCCGCCAAGCAGGAGCGCGAAGAGGGCCGCGAGGTGTTCCGCAAGATCGTGAACGTCAGCTCCATATCGGGCACGATGGGCAACGCCGGCCAGGTGAACTACTCGGCCGCCAAGGCCGGCGTGGTCGGGCTGACCAAGACGCTCGCCAAGGAGTGGGGTCAGCTCAAGGTCAACGTGAACGCCGTGGCCTTCGGGTTCGTCGAGACCCGCCTGACCGCCGCCAAGGAGGAGGGCGGCAAGATCGAGATGGAGGGCCAGGAGATCCCGCTCGGGATCCCCGAGCAGATGCGCTCGATGGCAGCGGCGATCATCCCACTGGGGCGCCCCGCCTCACCGCAGGAGGCAGCCGGCCCGGTCTTCTTCCTCTGCTCGCCGTGGGCGAACTACGTGCACGGCCAGGTGCTGAATGTGACCGGCGGGCAGTTCGGCGGGATGACGACCTAGCGGGCTGTGACCGTCGCCGCGGCGTCCGCCCCCGCCTTGTCGGGGTTCCAGCTGTAGGCGTACTCCGGCCTGTCCACGTCTCGCCAGAGCGTGCTCAGCCGGAGCGGCCGGAACGTGTCCCACATGACCGCGAGCTCGTCGGTCGCCTGCTTGCCGAGCGCCTTCTCGACGGCGCCGGGCTGCGGCCCGTGCGGCAGGCCGGACGGGTGGAGGGTCAGGAAGCCCACGTCCACGCCCTTGCGCGCCTCGTAGTTCCCCGCCGCGTAGAACATGACCTCCTCGGACTGGATGTTCGAGTGGTGGTAGGGGAGCGGCACGGCCTCCGGGTCCCAGTCGAGCATCCGCGGCGCGAACGTGCAGATCACGAAGTTCGGGCCCTGGAAGGTCTGGTGGGCGGGGGGCGGCAGGTGGAAGCGGCCGGCGCGCGGCTCGAAGTCGTCCGCGTTGAAGGTGTACGGCCACACGTAGCCGTCCCAGCCGACGACGTCGAACGGATGCCGGTCGAGCATGTAGTCCTGGTAGCCGTCGCGCACGCGCACGGTGACCGGGAACGCGCCCTGCTCGTCATACGTCTCGAGCTCCTCGGGCGGATGGAAGTCGCGCTGCGAGAAGGGGGCGTGCTCCAGCAGCTGGCCGTAGCGGTTGCGGTAGCGGTTCGGCGTCTCGATCTCCCCGGGCGTGTGGAAGCAGACCCAGAACTGCTCCTCCCCCTCGGGCAGCTCGAAGGCGTGCGTGGTCCCGCGCGGGATCACGACGTAGTCGCGCTCGCGGAACGGCACGCGCCCGAACACGGTGCGCAGCACGCCGCGCCCGCGGTGCACGTACAGGACCTCGTCGCCCTCGCCGTTTCGGTAGAAGCCGTCGAGCGGCTCGGTGGGCTTGCAGATCGACACCTCGATGTCGTTGTTGAACATCAGGAGGCGGCGGCCTGAGACCGGGTCGCCGCCCGCGTCCACCGGGTTCGCGTCCGCCAGCCGGTGCACGTGCGCGTCCGGCACCCACTCCTCGCGCTCGATCGGGCGGAACTCGCCCACCTGGTCGAGCCGGCAGGGCGACTGCAGGTGCAGCAGGATCGTCTCGTTGCCCGAGAAGCCCTCGTAGCCCATCACCTCCTCGACCATGAGGGGCGAGCCCTCGCCGTCCCGGCGCACCTGGACGTGGCGCTTGGGCGGGACCTTTCCGAGCGTTGCGTAGCGCATGTCTAGAGGTTCCCTCTCCGCTCCTGCTCGCGCTCGATGGCCATGAACAGGGCCTTGAAGTTGCCCTCGCCGAAGCCGCGCGCGCCATGGCGCTCGATGATCTCGAAGAAGACGGTCGGGCGGTCGCCGATCGGCTTCGTGAAGATCTGGAGCAGGTAGCCCTCGTCGTCGCGGTCGACGAGGATCCCGAGCCGCCTGAGATCCTCGATCTCCTCGTCGATCTCCCCCACCCGGGCCGGCACCTCGTCGTAGTACTCCTCGGGGATCGTCAGGAACTCCACCCCTCGCTCGCGCAGGTCGCCTACGCAGCGCACGATGTCGCGCGTCGCCATGGCGATGTGCTGGGCGCCGGCGCCGTTGTAGTACTCGATGTACTCCTCGATCTGCGACTTGCGCTTGCCCTGCGCGGGCTCGTTGATCGGGAACTTGATCCGGCCGCTGCCGTCGGTGACCACCTTGGACATCAGCGCCGAGTACTCGGTCGAGATCGCCTCGTCGGAGAAGTGGATCATCTCGGTCATCCCGAAGACCCGCTCGTAGTACTTGACCCACTCGTTCATGTGTCCGAGCTCGACGTTCCCGACGATGTGGTCGATCGCCATGAGAAGCATCTCGTCGGGATCGTGCGAGGTCTCGCCGCGGCGCTCGTAGCCGGGCAGGAAGGCGCCCTGGTACTCCTCGCGCTGCACGAACAGGTGGAGCGTGTCGCCGTAGGTCGCGATCGCCGAGAGCTGCACGCGGCCGTCCTCGTCCTCGACCCAGTGCGGCGTGTGCACCCCGCGCGCGCCGTGAGACACGGCGTGCTCGTAGGCCTCAGCCGCGTCGGGCACGCTCAGGGCGATCTTGTGGACGCCGTCGCCGTGACGGGCGTGGTGCCCGGCGATGTCGTCGCCACCACGCAGCGTGCCGGTGAGCACGATCCGGATGCGGCCCTGCTCGACCACGTGCGAGCGGCGGTCCCGGCGTCCGGTCTCGAGCCCGGAGTAGGCCGTCTCGGTGAAGCCGTAGGCGCGCGTGAGGTAGTGGGCGGCCTGGGCGGCGTTGCCGACGTAGAACTCGACGTGATCGATGCCGTGGACGGGCATCCGATCGTCCTTCTCGAGCGGGACGGCACCGGGAGCAAGTTGTTCAGTCGCCATGACGTAATGATTCCCTGCTTCAAGGCGCTTCACAATGCGGATTCGTTGCATCCGTGGCACACTTCGGGCCAGTTTGGACGATATAGATCGCACAATCGTTGCGCTGCTGCGCGAGAACGCGCGCCGCTCGTTCAAGGACATCGGCGAGCACGTGCACCTCACGGCGCCCGCCGTGAAGCGCCGCGTGGACCGCCTCGAGCGCGACGGCGTCATCCGCGGCTACACGGCGACCGTCGACCCGCGCGCCTTCGGCTGGCACGCCGAGGCGTTCGTGGACCTGTACTGCGAGGGCCACATGCCCGGCGAGGCGATCAAGCGGGCGGTCGAGGGGGAGCCCGGGGTCGTGTCCGCTCACACGGTCGCCGGCGAGGCGAGCGCGATGCTCCACGTGATGGCGACGGACACCGGCGATCTCGAGTCGGCCCTGGAGCGCATCCGCGCCACCGACGGGGTGACGCGCACGGTCACCGAGGTCGTGCTCTCCACGCTCCTCGAGCGCTAGTCGAGATCGACGCCATAGACGCGCAGGTCGAAGCCGCGCACCTCGACACGACCCTCCTGCTCCATCCCCAGCTTCTCCGCCACCCGCTGGGAGCGCAGGTTCTCGTCAGCGATCAGGCTGATCAGGTGGTCGGTGCCGAGCTCGTCGCGCGCCCAGCGCATCGCCGCGCGGGCCGCCTCGCCGGCGTAGCCGTTGCCCCAGTGGGGGCGGGCGACCATCCAACCGAGCTCGAGGGCGGGCCAGTCGGGCGGGTGGTAGAGCCCGGCGCGGCCGACCAGCTCGCCCGTGGCCGTCAGCTCGAGCACCCAGTGGCCGTACCCCTTGAGCGCCCAGTGGCCGGCCATGACCGCCATGTCGCGCCAGGCGTCGCCGAGGTCGAGGCCGCGCTCGCGGCCGAGCGAGCGCATCACCTCGTCGTCCGCGCACAGCTCAGCCCACGGGTCCGTGTCCTCGTTGCGCCAGCCGCGCAGCAGCAGCCGCTCGGTCTCGAGCTCGGGCGCCGCCGTCACGGCTTCGGCCGGCGCTCCTCGGCCAGCGGCTTCCCGCCCGCGTCGGCCAGCCCGCCGGGCGGCCACGCGCCGAGCCAGTTGTCGCGCGCCCCGTCGATCGTCAGGACGGCGCCGGAGAAGTAGTCGCCCGCCGGCGTGGCGAGGTAGGCGACGAGCCAGGCGAACTCCTCCTCGGTCCCGAGCCGCCCGAGCGGCACGGTCCCCGCCACCCCCTCCACCACGGGCTTCGGGTACTTCGTCTTGAGCGTGTCGGTCGCGAAGTGACCCGCGGCAAGCGCGGTCAGCCTGATCCCGAAGCGGGCCCACTCGATCGACAGGACGCGCGTGAGGTTCTCGACCGCCGCGCGCGCGGCCGAGGAGTGCGCCATGCCGGGCAGGCCATGGTGCGGCGAGAGCGTGACGTTCAGGATCCTGCCGCCGCGCGAGTCCGGAATCATCGCCCGCGTCGCCACCGCGTGCGTCACCAGCCAGGTGCCCTCGACGTTGAGCCGCATCACGGTGCGGAAGCCCTTGGGCGTGATGTCCTCGGCGGGCGTCATGTACTGGCCGCCGGCGTTGTTCACGAGCAGGTCGATGCGGCCGTGGCGCTCCATCACGCCATCCACGAGCGAGTCGACCTGCTCCTCCTCGCGGATGTCGCAGACCTGCGCCTCGACGCGGCCGCCCTCGGCCTGCGCCGCGGTCTCCTCGAGCGGATCGGCCCGCCGCCCGCAGACCACGACCTGCGCCCCGAGCGCGGCCAGCTCGAGGGCGCTGGCCCGCCCCAGGCCCGAGCCGCCGCCGGTGACGATCGCCACCTGCCCGTCGAGCAGGCCCGGCTGGAAGATCTTGGACGGCATCGCCGCCGCAGCGTAACCCGCGCCCGACTTAGGTGACCCTAATAGGAACTGCTACCTTGCCGCCCGCCGTGAAGTGCTGCCGCTCGACGCCCCGCTGCCGTGACTGCCCCGCCCGGCGGATCGCGGACGAGCGCGTCCTGCGCGCGCTCGGCATCCCGGCCGAGCCGCGACTCCCGCCCCACCTCCAGGGGGTGCCGCCGAGCCTCCACAAGTACGAGCCGCTGCTCCGGCGCAGCTGGGCGGAACGGGCCTAGTTTCCGCCCAGGCCGTCGCCGTCCCGAGCCAGGAACTCCTCGAGCATCATCGGGTACTCCCGCACCCGCTCCGCCACCTGGAGCAGCGCGTCCATGGTCGCCTCCTCCTCCACCTGCTCGTCGACGAACCACTGCATGAAGCTCTCACTCGCGTAGTCGTTGGTCTCGCGGGCGATCTCGAACAGACCCGAGATCGAGACGGTGACCTTCTTCTCGCTCTCGAGCGCGAGGCGGATCGGCTCGACATGGTCGGCGAACTCGGTCCGCGGGGCCGGCACCTCGCTCAGGCTGAGGTCCGCGCCCGTGTCGCGCAGGTAGCCCACCATCTTCAGGGCATGCCCGCGCTCCTCCTCGGCCTGGTCGTAGAAGAACTTGGCCAGGCGCGGATAGGTCAGGCGGTCGTAGTACGCGGCGACCGCCGTGTACTGGTGCGCCGCCCTGAACTCGCGGCCTATCTGCTCGTTGAGAGCCTCGACAAAGCGTTCCGACGGCATGCCGGAAGCCTACCCGGCCCCCAAGCGGCGGGCCCGACGGCGAAGAACCCCCAGCCGAGGATCGGCCAGACCGGCCAGAAGTACCCGGCACCGGTGAGCGCCCAGATCGCCACCAGCAGGATCGACGTCGCCACGAACGGGCGCAGATCGCGCTTCCGGCGGCGCGGACGCGCCCGTGCCTCGCCCGGGAGGTCGGCCACGAGCGGCGCGAGCTCCGTCTCGGTGCGCGCCGAGAAGGCGGCCTCGAGCCGCTCCTCGAGCTCGTCCGGCGCCAGCCGGCCCTCGCCGGCGGCCTTGCGCAGCCGCTCGGCCACGCGCTCGCGGTCGGCGTCGGCGATCCGCATTGCGGGGGTGATCTCGCTCATCGGAAGTACTGCCCGTGGAAGCCGAAGGGGACGTGGTGGGGCGCCTCCGCGCGGGCCCGCTCCTCGAAGGAGCGCGCGTCGACCACGAGCAGGAACGACCTCCCTGCTGCCGCGTCGAGCACGACCGACAGGATCGCGCCCGCGTCCTCGTCGTCGGCGTCCGGTTCGCGGACGAAGACGGGCTCGCCGGGGTAGCAGCCCGGTTCCGACCAGACCGAGCGCGTCCCGTCGGTCACGTCGACCTTGACCAGCCGGTCCAGCCACCCGCCCTCGTGCCCGACGAAGTAGGCGTAGCGGTAGTCGCGGGTGTTGCGGCGCGCGTAGTCGATGCGCGGCAGCTCGACGCTGCCCTCGGCGAGCGCCTCCCTGCGCACGCCGCCGCCCTCGAGGTCGATCGTGAAGCGGCGCAGCTCGCCCGGGGGCAGCGGCCCGCGCGCGCCGGTCTCGCTCAGGTACAGCCCGTCGATGATCGAGGCGTCCTCGTAGGCCACCAGGTCGACCACCAGCTCGTCCCCGCGCTCGAAGGCGTTCACGTGGTGGAAGCAGAAGAAGGCGTCGGTCTCGTAGCTGCCGCGCAGCGCGCCGGTCTCGCGGTCGATCACCTGGAAGGTCGTGCCCTCCTCGCCGTCCCACTCGTAGTTCTGGATGAACGGCCGGCCGGCGAGGGCGAGCTTCAGCGGGTTCACGCGCAGCGGGTACTCGGCCAGGATCAGGTAGCGCCCGCTCATGCCGAAGGCGTGCATGTAGGCCGGGCGCCGCACCGGGAGCTTCGCGATCACGCGCCGCTTCGCCCCGTCACCCGGCAGGCCGTAGAGCACGTACTCGCTCACGCGCGAGAAGCGGGCCACGTAGTTCACGAGCTCGTTCCGTTCCGGGTCGTGATGCGGATGCGCGGTCGTGATGTGCCCGCGCAGCTTGTCCGCGTAGTCGAGCCGGCCCAGCGTCTCGAGCGTGTCGGCGTCGAACTCCACCGGCATCGGCGTCTCGGTCATCGCGATGTAGCGCTCGCCGATGCGGGCCAGGTTGACGTTCGGGTTGTCGGTCGTCTCGGGCGAGAAGATCGCCTGAACGCGCTTGAAGATCGATCGGCAGGGGTCGGTCCCGAAACCGGGCACCACGCGGCCCTCCCGTGCCGCCTCGTAGGCCCGGCTCCGGATGAAGCGGCTCGCGTAGGACACGCGGCCGTCCGCGAAGCCGAAGCGGTTGAGCATGGCGAGGCCGTCGAACCAGTGGTCGAGGCGCCGCTCGCCGACCTCGAGCTTGGCGGGCGTGACCCGCACGAGGGCGCCGCCCAGCCACGCCGGCAGCTCGCCCGTCACGGGGAGGCTGTCCACGGCCGTCTCCTCGTCGAGGCTCGTGAAGCCGAGCCGGGGGTCCGTCCTGGGCGTCTGCGAGGTTGCCATAGCCATGGTCGAAACTGTACCGTCTAGTTTGGACTAATGCAAGAGCCCCGGCTCACACCCGTCTCCTACGTGGTCCTGGGCTTCGTGGACTGGGCCGGCGAGGCCACTCCGTACCGCCTCAAGCAGCTGGTTGCGGAGTCCGTGGGCAACTTCTGGTCGCTCCAGCACGCCCAGCTCTACACCGAGCCCGAGCGCCTGACGAAGGCGGGCTACCTCACCGAGGAGCGCGAGCGAACCGGGCGCCGTCGCAAGCTCTACAAGATCACCGCGAAGGGGGGCAAGGCGCTCGACGCGTGGCGTACGGAGCCCACCGCCGCGATCCCGGAGCTCCGCGCCCCGGCCATCCTCAAGCTGTTCTTCGGGGCGGACCCGGCCGTGCTGGCCCCCCTCCAGGTCGAGGCGCACCGCCGCAAGCTGGCCGAGTACGAGGAGATCCGCGACTCGATGCCGGCCGACGTCCCGGCCGGCCCCAGGCTCGCCCTCGACGCCGGCATCGCCTCGGAGCGTCAGCAGATCGAGTGGTGGGAGGCCATTACCCTCTCCGCCGATGGCGACCGCGGCTGAGCCCCGTCCCGCCGAGCTGCCGCTGCCGGGCGGGCGCGAGCGGGCCGCCGTGAGGCTGCGACCGCTCCTCTGCGGCCGCTGCAGGGCCCCGCTGCCGTACTTCATGCGCCGGCCCGGACGCCTGGCGGCGCTGCGGGGACTCGGCATCGGCGTAGGCAAGGACGACTGGGTCACCACGCCGATCGTCGCCTTCCTCCTCGAGCACCCCGGCGCCGGACCGGTCCTGATCGACACGGGTCTGCACCCATCGGTCGCGGCCAAGCCGAACGAGAGCCTCGGGCGGCTCGGCACGCTCGTCTTCCGCGACCTCCAGATGGACCCGAGCCAGGCCGTGCCCGCGCAGCTGCGCGAGCTCGACATCGCGCCGCACGAGGTGCGGACCGTCGTCATGACGCACCTCCACATCGACCACGCGAGCGGGATCTCCGAGTTCCCCGAGGCGACGTTCGTCGTGAGCCGCGCCGAATGGGAGGCCGCGACCAGCCAGGGCAGGCTGCACGGGTACTCGACGCGGCAGTTCGATCACGCCTTCGACTACCGGCTGCTCGACTTCGACGGCGCGGACACGAGCTCTTTCTCCGGCTTCGCGCGCTCGTTCGACCTGTTCGGCGACGGGTCGGTCCGGGCCGTCTACACGCCCGGCCACACCTTGGGCCACATGTCGGTCGTGGTCCGCACGACCGGCGGCGAGGTGCTCGTGGCCGGCGACGCCATCTACCTGCGCCGCAACCTCGACGACACCCACCTGCCGACCCGGACCGAGGACGACCATCTGTACCGCCGCTCGCTGCGTGAGATGCAGCAGTACGTGCGCGAGACCCCGGATGCGCTCGTGATTCCCGGGCACGACTGGGAGGCCTGGCAGGCGCTCGAGACGGTCTACTGAACGAGCTCCCCGGCCTCGCTCGAGGCGGTGATGTGGATCACCTCGGGGTCGCGCACCCAGGCGATCAGATTCAGCGACTGGAGCCGGTCGAGCATGTACTGGAACCCCACCGCCTGGGCGTCGCTGACGTAGTCCCGCCTCACGTCGAAGGCGAACCCGGTGGCGTGGAGCGAGTCGCCGCCGGACTGCAGGTCGCGGACCGTCTGCGTAACGATCAGGGGCGCCCGCACGCCGGACACGTCGCGCACGCCGGCGGCCAGGTACACGGCCAGGTCGTACGCCTCCGGCCGCAGGCCGAGGTACGGGCTGCGCAGGCGGGCCGCCGCCCTCATCCCGCGCACGCCCTCGAAGGACCGCAGGGTTCCGGACCGGTTCGCCTCCTCCACGTCCTCGCGAGTCTCGAACACCTCCGTCTCGCCCGGCGGGTGGAGCACCGCTTCGGCGGAGGCCCGCGAGGTCTGAAGCCGGGCGAGGCGCCGTAGCTCACCCGGGTCCTCGCGGTAGAGCCGCATGATCTCCCGGGCCGCATACACGCGCCAGAGATAGGTCGCGGAGTCGTCGCCGAAGCCGGAGATCAGCCGCTGGGCGCGCGGGTGGTTGCGGGGCGTCGAGTCGAAGTAGACCTGCGCCCAGCTCGGGTCCTCCTCGCCGTAGGCGGCCAGCACGTTCTCGAGGTTCCCGATGCCCATGTGGTACGAGACGACCGCGAGGTCCTCGCGGCCGAACCGCTTCTCGGCGATCGTCAGGTAGTCGCCGGTGGCCTGGAGCGCGTCGCTCGGATTGAAGCGCTCGTCGATCGCCCGGCGGCGCGCAAGCAGGCGCCTGCTCGGCCCGCGGCGCTGCATGCGGCGCGTTAGGCGCTCGCTCTCCTCGACGTCCACTCGCAGCCCGAGCAGGTTGGTGGCGGTCTCGGCGAGGATCTGCGTCAGGCCCACCGCGCCCTCGAGGTCGTCGCTCGCGCGGGCGTGCGGGTCGCCGGCGCTCTCCAGGAACACGATCGCCTCGAGCATGTCCGGATCGACCGCCGTGATCGTGGCCTGCTCCTCGATCTCGTCGCGCCAGCGCTCGACACGGCGGGCCGTCGCGAAGACCCCGCCCGGGCTCTTCTCGTAGAGCACGTGGCTGTGGCCCGCGGTCGCCCGCTTCACGAACTGGTCGTCGAGCTCCTCCTGGTAGGCGAACGGGTCCGGCTCGCCCGGCTCGACGGTCACCGGGCCGAAGCTGGGCGGGTCGTCCTCGCCGGTCACGGCGAGCAGCGCCAGGGCGCCGCCGGCGGCGAGCAGGAAGACAAGGACGGCGAGGCGGGGTCCCCGAAGCACGCGGCGAAGGGTGTCAGGCCGGATCGATTAGCCACCTAATCAGTGTGTTGCTAACTTAGAGCCATGGCCACCACGCCTACAGCGGACGAGCAGGCGACGGCCGCCTTCAGCCAGGCGCTGCACGACTTCTTCCGAGCCGCCCGCAGAGCGCGCGGCCGGGCATCCCGCCGCCCCTCGAGCGGCCTCTCGATGGCCCAGTACCACCTCCTCGAGCCGCTCGCCGACGGCCCGCACACCAACGGCCAGCTCGCCGAGAGCGCCGACGTCTCGTCCCCCACCGCCACCCGCATGATCGACGTCCTGTTGTCGCGCGAGCTCGTCACGCGCGTGGAAGACCCGACCGACCGCCGCGCCGTCCTGATCTCGCTCACGCCGGCCGGGCGCCGCGCGCTCGAGGCGAAGATGGCCGAGTACGACGGGATGCGGAGGCAGATGGCGGCGACGCTAGGTCCCGAGGAGCGGCGGGTGGCGGCGGACCTGCTCGCGCGCATGACCGAGGTGATCGAGGAGCTGTGAACGGGCGCCGGCACTACAACCTCACGCTCGCCGTACTGGCGGTCGCCGCGCTGTCCTACGCGCTCCTCCAGACCATGGTGGTGCCCGCGCTGCCGGAGATCCAGCGCGAGCTCGACGCCTCCACCACCTCCGTGACGTGGGTCCTGACCGTCTATCTGCTGACCGCGTCGATCGCCACGCCGATCCTGGGTCGCCTCGGGGACATGTTCGGCAAGGAGCGGACCCTCGTCGCGGTCCTCTGCCTCTTCGCACTCGGTTCGGTGGTGGCCGCCCTGTCGCACACCATCGAGCTGCTCGTCGCCGGCCGGGCCATCCAGGGCGCCGCGGGCGCGGTGTTCCCGCTCTCCTTCGGGATCATCCGCGACGAGTTCCCGCGCGAGCGGGTGGCGACCGGCATCGGCCTGATCTCCGCCACCTTCGGCATCGGCGGCGGCGCGGGCCTCGTGCTGAGCGGCCTGATCGTCGACCACCTCTCCTACGAGTGGATCTTCTGGCTCGGCTTCGCCGTGGTCGTCGTGGCGATCTTCGCCACGCACCGGTTCGTGCCGGAGTCGCCCGTGAAGACGCCGGCGCGGATCGACTTCGCGGGCGCCGGCCTCCTGTCGGCCGGGCTCGTCTGCCTGCTGCTGGCGCTGAGCGAGGGCAACCGGTGGGGCTGGGGCTCGCCCGAGATCATCGGTCTGTTCGTGGCCGCCGCCGCGATCCTCGCGATCTGGGTGCGCTTCGAGCAGCGGGCGCCGGAGCCCATGATCGACATCGACCTCCTGCGTGTGCGCGGCGTGTGGACGACCAACCTGACCGGGCTGCTGATCGGCTTCGGCATGTTCGGCTCGTTCATCCTGATCCCGCAGTTCGTCCAGACCCCCTCGGCCGCCGGGTACGGCTTCGGGGTCGACGTGACCGGGGCCGGGCTGTTCATGCTGCCCTCCGCGGCGATCATGCTGGTGGCCGGCCCGCTGGCGGGCTCGCTCGCGGGGCGGGTCGGGGCGAAGGTGCCGCTGCTCATCGGCACCGCCTGCGCCACGGTGAGCTTCGCGCTCCTGGCCGTCGCACACTCACAGGAGTGGCAGATCGTCGCCGCCGTGACGATCCTCGGCCTCGGGATCGGCTTGTCCTTCGCCTCGATGGCGAACCTGATCGTCGAGGCCGTGCCCCAGCAGCAGACCGGCGAGGCCACGGGCATGAACACGATCATGCGAACCGTGGGCGGCGCGTTCGGCGGCCAGATCGCCGCGGCCATCGTGGCGCACCACACCGCGACGGGCTTCCCGGCCGAGTCCGGCTTCACGACCGCGTTCACGATGGGCTCGATCGCGGTGCTGTGCGCGATGCTCGCCGCGACGTTGATCCCCTCCCGCCGCGCCCGCGCGGAGCGCCGCCCGGAGCCCGCGCCTAGCGGCGCGCGATGATCAGAGCGCCCCGCTTGGTGACGTCGAGCGGCACGTCGACCGCGGCCGCCGCTTCCCTGGCGCGCCCCGGGTCGACCCCCTTGCCGACCAGATAGTCGCGCACGGCGTCGCGGCTCGGCAGGCGCACGAGGGGGGCGTCCCAGCTCTCGATCTCCAGCTCGCCGAAGCGTCTCCCGATCAGCTCCGGGGCGAGCTCCGCGTCGAACGTGAGCCCCGCGCTTCCCAGGACGTGCGAGAGCTCGGGAGAGTCGTGTCGGCTCGGCGCGGCCACGGCGAGCAGCCCGCCGGGGCGAAGCACGCGATGCGCCTCGGCCAGAGCCAGATCCGGCTCGGGCAGGTGGTACAGCACGTAGAGGAGCGCGACCGAGCCGAACGATCCCTCCGGGTACGGGAGGGCCGTGGCGTCGCCCCGGATCACCGGGCCGGGCGCGGCGGCGAGCATCGCCGGCGAGCTGTCGAGCCCGACCCACGCCCCCTTCGGAAGGTGACGGGCGAGCTCGCCCTCGCCGCAACCCACGTCGAGCACCGGCGTGACCCCCTCGGCGAGCAGCCGGCGCGCGACGTCCGCGTGGATGTCCGGCCGGGCGGCGTGCTCGCGGAGCACCGCACGGGCGAGCCGGAAGCGCTCCGGCCGTTCGTCGTAGTCGGGCGGGAGGGCGTCACCGGTCACGTCGAGGTATCCTTACATCGTCCGATATGTAAGGAATGATATGGACGTCATGGCAAGACTGTCGTCGAAGGGGCAGGTGACCGTGCCGAAGCGAGTGCGGGAGGCGCTCGAGCTGCGGGAGGGCGATCAGGTGGTCTTCCGGGTCGAGGGGAAGCGCGCGGTGCTGGGCCGCGCGCCCGACCTGCTCGATCTCGCCGGTGCAGTCTCCGTGCCGGCCGAGAAGCGAGGCGTTCCCTGGAATGACGCCCGTCGACGCTCGCGCGCGAGCCGCGTCCACCGCGCTCGTTGAGTGCGTTCGTCGACACGAACATCCTCGTCCGACATCTCACCGGCGACCCGCCGGGGCTGGCGCGGCGCGCAACCGCGTTTCTATCCGACGCGACCGAGCTGCTGCTCACGGACCTCGTCGCGGCCGAGCTCGTCTACGTGCTGGAGTCCTTCTACGAGGTCGAACGCGCCCGGGTGGCAGAGCTCCTTCGAGCGGTTCTCGCATTCCCGGCCATCGTCGTATTGGACGAGCCACTGCTGCTCCGGGCGCTCGAGCTCTATGAGGTCGATCGCCTGGACTTCGCCGATGCCTACCTCGTGGCGAGCGCGGAGACGAGCGGCGTGAGCGCCGTAGCGTCATTCGACCGGTCGATCGACAGGGTGAGAACGGTGCGCCGGATCGAGCCGTCCTAGGCGTCGACTGGGCGGCGCCCCGCGCCCTCGGCGGCGCGGCGGGCGGCTCGGGCGGCGCGGACCGCGCCCCGGCGGCCATCGGTGCGCAGGCGGCTGTGCAGCACTCGCACCTGCTCGAAGACGATCTCGGAGGCGGCCTGGGCCTGCTCCTTGGTCGGCTCCGCCACCCGCTCGAAGCGGATCGGCTCGCCGAAGTGCACGGTCACCTTCGGAAACTGGAGCCGCTTCCAGTTGCGCGCCCGCTCGGTGCCGGCGATGGCGGTCGGCACGATTGGCGCGCCGGACTCGAGCGCCAGCCGGCCCAGCCCGTGACGGGGCTTGCCGAGGTCGCCGGAGCGCGAGCGGCCCGCCTCCGCGTACATCACGACGATGTCGCCCCGCGCCAGCACGGTATGGGCGGTCTTGAACGCCTCCTCGTCGTGGTGGCCGCGCCGTACGGGAAAGACGCCGCCGTGCGTGTAGATGAACTGCATCGGGCGCTTGAAGAGCTGCGACTTCGCCATGAACTGCACCTTGCGGCGCAGGTAGACGGCCACGAAGAAGTGGTCGAGGAAGGAGAAGTGGTTCGGGGCGATGATCGCCGGGCCGTCGGCAGGGATGTGGTGAGAATCGATGCAGCGGGCCCGGTAGATGAGCAGCAGGTACGGCGTGAGGACCAGCCGGACCAGCTCGTAGACCCAGTCCGGGCGCCGGCTGCGGACGCGCTCGTGGAACCGAGTGAAGTACTCGGCCGGGCGCTGGTCCTTGTACACCTGGGCCTTCATCTGCGCCCTTCTACCCCGTCTGACGCCGCCTGGTTACTTCGAGCGCCTCCCGCCAGCCGTCCAGCAGCGACTCGCGCTGGTCGCCGGACATGGACGGCTCGTAGCGCGCGGCCTGCCGCCACATCGAGCGAACGTCGGCCTCAGACCACGTGCCGGTTGCCACCCCCGCCAGGTAGGCCGCGCCCAGCGCGGTGGTCTCCGACACCTCGGGGACCACGACCGGCACGCCGAGCACGTCGGCCTGGAACTTCATGAGCCAGCCGTTGACGACGGCGCCGCCGTCCGCCTTCAGCTCGTCGAGCACCACGCCGGACGCCTCCTCCATCGCGCGCACCGCGTCGACAGTCTGGTAGGCCATCGACTCGAGCGCGGCGCGGGCCAGGTGCGCGCGGCCCGCCCCGCGGGTGAGCCCGACGATCGACCCGCGCGCGTAGGGATCCCAGTGGGGCGAGCCGAGGCCGGTGAAGGCCGGCACGAGGTAGACGCCGTCGTTCGAGTCGAGCGAGCGGGCCAGCTCCTCGGTCTCGTCGGCCGTGCGGATGATGCCGAGGGCGTCGCGCAGCCACTGCACCGCGGCGCCGGTCACGAAGATGGCGGCCTCCAGCGCGTAGTCCACGCGCCCCTCGACGCCCCAGGCGACCGTGGTCAGCAGACCCTCCGCCGGCTCGGGCGCGTCCGTGCCCGCGTTCTGCAGCACGAAGCTGCCCGTGCCGTAGGTGTTCTTTCCGAGGCCCGGCTCGTGGCAGGCCTGGCCGTAGAGCGCCGCCTGCTGGTCGCCCGCGATGCCCGCCACGGGCACGCCCTGATCGGTCTGCCCGTACACCTCCGCGCTGGGGCGGGGCTCCGGCAGCGATCCCGGCCCGACCCCGAGGAGGTCGCACAGCTCCTCGTCCCACCGCGTCTTCTCGATGTCGAACAGCAGCGTGCGGGAGGCGTTCGAGAAGTCCGTGACGTGCTCGCCGGTGAGCTTGAAGACGAGCCAGGAGTCGATGGTGCCGAAGGCGGCGTCGGCGGGCACACCGCCCTCGCGGATCAGCCACTCGATCTTCGTGCCGGAGAAATACGGGTCGATCACGAGGCCCGTCCGCTCGCGAAAGAGCGGCTCGTGACCCGCCTCCTTCAGCTCGTCGCAGCGCGCCGCGGTGCGCCGGTCCTGCCACACGATCGCCCGGTGGAGCGGCTCGCCGGTGCGCCGATCCCAGGCCACGACGGTCTCGCGCTGGTTGGTGATCCCGATGCCGGCCAGCGCCGGGCGGCCGGCCCGGTCGAGCGCCTCACCCGCGACGGCCTGCGTGACGTCCCAGATCTCGCCCGCGTCGTGCTCGACCCACCCCGGGCGCGGGAAGTGCTGCGTGAACTCGCGGTACGCGCGGCCGATCGGCCGGCCCTGCTCGTCGAAGACGATGCAGGTGGTGCCGGTCGTGCCCTGGTCGATCGCGAGGATCACGGCGCGGGGAGGCTACTGTGCAGCCGTGGCCTCCTACTCGGTCAACGAGCGCGGCGTCGCCCGCGCGCGGCAGCTGATCGAGTCGCGCCAGTACGTGCTCGAGAGCAACTGGGGCGAGGTCCAGCCCCGCGCCCCTGCGGAGAACGCCTTCCTCGAGTCACACTCCTGGGACGAGTACGCCGAGTGGCATCTGGGGTTGACCGACGGAGCGGCGGACGAGACCAAGGCGAGGTACGCGTTCGTCTACGGCGACTTCCGCCGCATACACCGCATGGGGCTGATCGCGTGCCACTACCGGGCCGCGGAGTGGCGCCACAAGGACATCGAGCTGGCCGCCCACGAGCTGCTGCAGCTACTCGACGAGACGAGCGGCTGAGCCCCCGAAGGCCTGGAGCACGCCCAGGCCGACGGCGCCGTCCTCGGTGATCGTGAACTGCACCGCGTGGTAGAGGCTGCCGCGGTCCTCTGGCCGGCCCGGCCCCTCGGCGCAGATCCCGCCGAAGTGCGAGCAGAGGCCGGTGCCGCCGCCGCCCGACATGACGAAGTGGATCCCGTCGTGCACGTGGCGGTCGAAGCCCAGGCCGTGAGCGCAGCAGACGAGCCCGACGCCGTGGCGGCGCAGCACGTCGAGGAACTCGCCCTCGCCCCGCTTGAAGCCCCATTCCGGATGCGGCTCGTAGTGACCGTCCAGGTGCGGGGGCATGTGCGTCAGGACGACGCGGTTGGGGCCGTCCGCGGCCTCCAGGCTGGCGTCGAGGAAGGCGAGCGCCTCCGCGCCTGGTCCCTCGGGATCGTCCGGGATCACGACCTCGCCGACGTCGCCGGGCGCACCGTTGATGGCGACGAAGTGGGTGTGGCCACAGCTGAAGTCGAAGTTCATCGGCCCGTGGACCTGCTCCCACGCGTCCGGGCCGCCCTCGTCGTCGAGGTCGTGGTTGCCGACGACGCAGACGTTCGGGACCTCGAGCGGCGCGACCAGTTCGAGGTAGTGCTCGTGGCGCTCGCGGGTGCCGGGGCCGGCGAAGTCGCCCAGGTTCGCGAAGAACGCCGGCGCCGGCTCGAGCGCGGCCACCTGGCTCACGAGCTGGCTGAAGATGCCGTCGGCCGTGGGATCGGGCCATGCGCCGCTGTCCCCTGCGACTACGAACCTGACGGCGTCCCCGGCCCGCCCGGACCGGATCCGCTCCACCATCTCGACGTTTCGCCGGGGCGCCACGTTGCGACGAGTTTCGCAGCGGCCTACGATCGCCCTACCGATCGGCTGAAAGGAGTCGACCGACGCGAGCTCTACCCCGGCCTCTCGTCACCGTCGTGTCCGTCGGGCTGTTGAGCGCCGGTCTGTCGGGGGCGCCGGCGTCGGGCCAGACCGCCGGCGACGCCTTCGAGATCGCCTACGGCGACACAGTCGCGGACGGTTCTCCCGCTGCCGGGGCCGGCAACATCGATGCCGGCGGCGCGGTGGACTCGTACACATTCGACGCCGAGGCGGGCGACGTCGCGATCTTCGACGTCCTCGCCGGCGGCGCCGGCGTCTTCCGGTGGCGGCTCGAGGCTCCCGACGGCACGGAGCTGTTCGACACGCTGTACGTCGACCTGAGCATGGAGCTCCCGGAAGCCGGCACATACACGCTCACGGTGCGCGGGGCGAACGCGACGACGGTTGGCGTGTACTCGTTCCACCTTCTGCTGACACCGCCGCCCGAGGAGTTCACGATCGCCTTCGGCGACACGGTGTCCGACGGCGTGCCGGAGCCCGGCGCCGGCAACGTCGAGGTCCCCGGCGCGATCGACCGCTACCTGTTCGAGGGAGCGGCCGGCCAGGTGGCGATCTTCGACGCGCTCATCGGCAGCACCAACGAGGTGCGCTGGAGCCTGCACGCGCCCGACGGCACCGAGGTGTTCGACGCCTTCTACACCGACCAGCAGGCCACGCTTCCCCAGACCGGCACCTACACCCTGACCGTGAGCGGGCTGAACATCACCCGCTTCGGCAGCTACTCGTTCGAGCTGGTCGACGTGCCGCCGCCGCCCGAGGAGTTCACGATCGCCTTCGGCGACACGGTGTCCGACGGCGTGCCCGAGCCGGGCGCCGGCAACGTCGAAGTCCCGGGCGCGGTCGACAACTACCTGTTCGCGGGAGCGGCCGGCCAGGTGGCGATCTTCGACGTCCTCAGCGGCAGCACCAATGCGGTGCGCTGGAGCCTGCACGCGCCCGACGACACGGAGCTCTTCGACGCCTTCTACACCGACCAGCAGATCACGCTTCCCCAGACCGGCACCTACATGCTCACGGTGAGCGGGCTGACGCCGACCCGCTTCGGCGCGTACTCCTTCGAGCTGCGGGAGGCGGCCGCAAACAGCGCGCCGGTGGCCGAGGCCGACGCGGCGGAGACCGCCCAGGGCGTTCCGGTCACCGTGGACGTGCTCGCCAATGACAGCGACCCGGACGGCGACGACCTCGCCCTGGACGCCGTCACCCAACCAGGCGACGGCACGGCGGCCATCGACGGGGACCAGATCACCTACAGGCCCGACACGGGCTTTGCGGGCACCGACTCGTTCGCCTACACGGTCGCGGACGGGCGCGGCGGCTCCGCCGGCGCCACCGTCACGGTGACCGTGCGCGAGCCCGCGGACACGTCGCCGGTCACCCCCGGCACCGGCGGCCAGGGCAACGGGGTCACGCCCCAGGCCAACGCCGCCCCGGGGCTCGACCTCGAGGCGGCGAGCCTGACGCGCCTCAAGGCCCGGCCGAGGACGTTCGCAGCGGCCGGGAAGGGCGGAAGCGTCTTCGGGAGCAGGCGGATCAAGGTGGGAACGACGCTCACGTACCGCCTCTCCGAGGACGCCACCGTCACCTTCAAGGTCCAGCGTCGCAACGCGGGTCGCCGCGTCGCCGGCAAGTGCCGCAAGCGCACCCGCGCGAACAATCGGCGACGGAAGTGCCATCTGCAGCTTCGCGGCGGCTTCAAGCACGCGGGCAAGCAGGGTGGCAACAGCCTCCGGTTCTCCGGCCGGCTGCGGGGCCGCAAGCTGAGGCCGGGCCAGTACTTCCTGGTCGCCACCGCCAGGGACGCCGCCGGCAACGTATCGGTGCGCAAGCGGGCCAGGATCGGGATCGTCACGCGGCGTTGACGCCGCGTGGGCGCTCGCTACCAGACGAACTCGTCGATGACGCGCGCCACGTCGCCGCCCGGCACCGGCCCGACGCGAACCTCCCAGGCGCCGTCCACGGACTGTGTCAGGCGCCCGCGGATGCCCGCGTCGCTCAGCAGGCGGGCGACGACGGTCGCGCGGCGGTTGCCCGACCCGCCGCTCCATCGGACGTCGATGCCGAATAGGTCGCCTTCCACGGGCCAGATCGTCAGGCGATCCGGCCGCGTCGGTCCGAGTTGCGTGGACACCCCAACGATTTCGGCCGCGGCGCCGCCCATCTTGAGCCCCGGGTATCGTGCCGCGCCGTGCCAGAGGTCGAAGCCCACATCACGGGCACCGTTTGGAAGATCGAGTGCCAGGTCGGACAGGAGGTCGCCGAGGGCGACACGCTGGTAATCCTCGAGTCGATGAAGATGGAGATGCCGGTCGAGGCGGAGGACGACGGCACCGTGAGGGAGATCGTCTGCGAGGAGGGCCAGTCCGTCTCCGAGGGCGACACCCTCGTCGTCTTGGAGTGAACCGTGAAGCCAACCGGGGGGGCCCCCCCCCCCACCCCCCCCGCTGCGTCGCCGCCCCAAAATTCTCCTCACCCAGCCCCCCCAGGGCGGCGCCCCCCCGCCCCCC
>Ga0081538_10000562_pt1 | contig 20360 bp, 27 predicted proteins | sample TabmetS5T2R1_FD_71022 | JGI IMG/M metagenome (GOLD analysis project Ga0081538, IMG submission 71022) | Tabebuia heterophylla rhizosphere microbial communities from the University of Puerto Rico - S5T2R1 | ecosystem: Host-associated > Plants > Roots > Rhizosphere ...
CCGTGCCTCCTCCGCGTCCGTCGGAACCTGCGGATCGATCAGGACGAGCCCGTCGTCCGTCACGAGCGCGTAGGAGGAGACGATCTCGTCCCAGCCGAGGCCGTCCTCGCCTCGCATCTCCGGTTTCCACTCCGGGTGAGGCGCCGTCCAGTGCCAGAGGCCCGCAGCGATCTCCTGCACGTCCATTGGCGTAGGAGACGGTAGTCGGCGGAGGGGGTCGCATGCGACCCCCTCCGTTGCCCCCGATAAGCCTTCCCGTCAGCCGGTGATTACTACGGCGTTGTCGTGACGGCGCCGCCGTTCCGCAGGACCTGATTGAGAAGCCCGGCGTTTGAGCTCGTTGGTGAGGGCGAAGATCGCCCCGAGCTGGCGCCGCCTGCGAACCCGACGAGCTCGAGTGCGCAGGGAACCGTCTGGGTACCGACGCTGACGTCGTGCCGGGACGGTCTGCGCCGGGGCGGCGCGCGTGGTTGGCGCGGCGGCGAGTAAGGACGTGGACGTCACCCCCATGACGAGACGCTTATGTCTCATTCTTGGTCGGCCTAAACCTGGAAGTAGGCAACCACGTTCAACGCTGGTCGCCCATGACGCTGCGATCGGGGACGGCCTGCTCTGCGACCTGGATCATCGACTGTCCGAGGAGCCGGTTCAACGCCCGCGCCTCGCTCCGCGGGTTCGCGAACCCGAGCGCGGACGCGACATCGGCGATCACCGTTCCCCGTCGGGCGCTCGGCACGAGGCGGACCGCAGAGGTTCGGACGTGCGCGCCGACCCGAAACTCGTCGATCGGCTCCGTCGTCATGCCGACGATTGCCGACCGCCCGTGCCGCCTCTCCCTGACAGGGTGGACGCCGGCGAGGATGTGCGCGGACAGCCCCGTGACCTCGTTCGTCAGGCGGAGAACGGCCTGGATCCGCCCGTAATCACCCGTAAAACCGACGAGGTCGAGCGTGCAGGCGATCGGGTCTGCCGTTAGCGGCTCCGTGCACCTCGACGGAAGTCGCACGGCACGTCGTCGCGGTGCGGCCGGCGTGGTGAGCGCCGCCGCCAGAGTCGCTGCGGCCGTCGAAATCAATGCGACGGTGAGGATCGTCCAGATGACGTCGGCTCCTTTCATTCGGAGCGACAGCGGAGACTTTAGATGAGACAATGATGTCTCGCAACCGAAGATTCTAAACTCACGATGAGGCATTCATGTCCGAGCCCATACGCGAACTAGGTCCGCGTCAGGCGCTCCACGAGCGTGTGTCCGCGGCGATCGTGGACGCGGCTGCGCGCGTCCTGGCCGAGCACGGCGAACAGGCGAGCATGTCCGATGTCGCTGCGGCTGCCGGTGTCGCGCGTGCGACGGTCTACAGATACTTTCCGCGCCGGGACGCGCTGCTGGCGCGAGTGGGCGAGATCGCAGTAGCCGACGCCGGCGGTCGCCTTGCAGCGTCACGGATCAGCGAGGTCGCACCGGACGATGGTGTCGCCCGGGCAGTCCGTGCTCTCACGGACGTGGGCGACGCCTTCATCGTCCTGGCGCGTGAACGTCTGCAGCCGGACCGACGTCAGTTCGAAACAGAAGTCGCCGGGCCGCTTCGAGAGCTGTTCGAGCGCGGCCAGGCGAGCGGCGCCTTCCGCAAGGACATCTCGACGTCCTGGCTGGTGGAAACGCTCATCGGGCTCATCGTGAGCGTGCTCGGAGCGAGGCCGAAGCTCGGCCGGGAGGACACCGTCGCAGCGATCACGCAGTTGTTCCTGGATGGTGCTCGCGCCGCCCGCGAGCCGGACGGAAGGAGATGACTTGGAGACGGACTCGGCGACAACGCAGTCACCGCCACCTGCAGACGTCGATCCCGCGCTGTTGCATCAGCTGGTCGAGTACTTGCGGCAGAACCGGACCGACCTTCGCGAGGAGTGGGCGCGCCGGATCACGGACGCGCAGCTGCTGTCCGCGATGACGCCGGAGGAGATCTTCTCTGAGGTGACGGCCGTTTACGACAACTACGTCGACGCGCTCGAGACCGGGAGCATCGAAACGCTGCAGGCGTACGCGCGTGACCTGTCGGAGCGGATCATCCCGCGCGGCGTCGAGACGCACGAGGTGCTCGGGATCGTCCTGCTGCTGCGTGACGTCCTCGCGCGCTCTCTCTTCGTCAACTACCAGCACGACGCGGACCTCTTGAACCGAATCCTCGATGCCTACGAACCGGCGGCAAACCGCATCGGCGTGACGGTCGGCGTCAGCTTCGTGGACGAGCGTGAACGGGTCATCCGCGAGCAGCAGGAGTCGATCCATGAGCTTTCGACACCCGTGCTCCAGGTGCGCACAGGACTCCTGATCCTTCCGATCATCGGCGTACTCGACGCGCAGCGTGCGCGACAGCTCACGGAGCAGCTGCTCGAGGGTGTCCAGAGGAACCGCGCCAAGGTCGTCGTCATCGACATCACGGGCGTCGCGACGATCGACGAGGCGGTCGCCAACCACCTCGTGGATGCGGTCGAGGCGGCCCGCCTCATGGGCGCGAGCGCGATCATCACCGGCCTCTCACCCAAGATCGCGCAGACGCTCGTCGATCTCGGCGTCGACCTCAGCATGATGAGAACGGTCGGCGACCTTCAGGGCGGTCTCGAGGAAGCGGACCGCATCCTCGGGTATCGCCTGTCCGAGGACGAAGCCGAGTCAGCGGATCTGACCTAGAGCTCCCGATGTCCGTCGCGGTTCTTCACCACGGCGATTACCTGATCGCCTCGATCCAGTCGGATCTGAGCGACAGTGAGGTCCTGCGCTTTCGCGACGACCTCGTCAAGCGGGTCGGCGAGCGGCGGGCGCGCGGGCTCATCGTGGACGTCTCGGCGCTCGACGTCATCGACTCGTTTGTGGCCCGGGCGCTCCGGTCGGTCGCGGTCACGGTCCGCCTCCGCGGCGCCGAGACCGTCGTCGTCGGCATCCGGCCGGACGTTGCGATCGCCCTCGTTCAGTTCGACCTGAACCTCGACCCCATCCGAGCCGCGCTCGACCTCGACGAGGGCGTCGCGCTGCTCGACCGCCTGACGGAGAGAGACGGCCACAACGGTGTCTGACGAAGTTCGCGTCTCGATCACGTCCGACGCCGACCTCGTGGTCGCGCGCGCCGAGGGGCGAGCGCTCGCAGAGCGTCTCGGGTTCTCCCGAACCGACGCGACGCTCATTGCGACGGCGATCTCGGAGATCGCGCGGAACATCGTCGTCCACGTCGGCGAGGGCGAGATCGTCATGCGGCCCGTGGACGACGACCACCGTTCGGGGCTGGTCGTCGTGGCGCGCGACGAGGGCGTCGGGATCCGCGACGTCGACGCGGCGCTCGACCATGGCTACGCATCGCGCGGCGGGCTCGGCCTCGGGCTTCCGGGGGTGCGGCGGCTGATGGACGAGTTCGATCTGCAGTCCGAACGCGACCGGGGGACGACGGTCACGATGACGAAGTGGCGGCTTCGCGACGAGCTTGAGCGCCTGCGTGAGCGGCGAGCGCGCGAGGCGCCGCCTCCGGCCGACCTGAACGGGCGCTGATGCGGGGCAAGGCATTCCCTGCGGCGTACACCCGCGCATTCTCGGCCTTCATCGCGAAGCGCGGCGAAGAGGAGCTCCGGGCCGCCTACGAGCTCGGTCGCGAGGCGGTGACAAACGAGGTCAGCGTCCTCGACCTCGCCCTCGCGCATCACGACGCACTCGCGGAGGCGCTCGCGGACACCGAGGACGCGCCGGGCGTCGCACGTGCGGCAGGCGACTTCTTCCTCGAGGCGCTCTCGGCGTACGAGATGGTGCAGCGCGGATTCCGCGAGGCACGCGAAGCGGCAGCGGTCGAGCGCCGGCAGGCGCAGCTCATGCGCCAGCTCTCGAACTTCCTCGCCGATGCGTCGCTGGCCCTCGGCGCATCCGATTCGCTCGACGAGATGCTCCAGCTCGTCGCCGAGCAGGCGCGCGAGCTGACGGGTGCCGACACCTGCGTCGTACGCCTCGAGCTCGAGGGGGAACGGCCCGTCGAGGCGGCTTCGAGTGCCGGCTCCGGCAACTGGTCACGACTCCTCGAGGCCCATCTCGATGACCCGAGTCGGCAGCGGACGGACGAGGGCGGGCGCACGCTGAGCGAGCCGTTGACGACGCTCGCAGGAGGTCGAATCGGCTCCATCGAGGTGTCGTCCGAGGAGCTGACGGAGCTGGACGCCGCCGTTCTCGTCCAGCTCGCACAGATGGCATCCGCGGCCGTCGAACGTCGGCGGCTCTACCGGCGCGCGTAGACGCCACGCAACGTCTGCGGCATACGGTTTGGGCATGGCGTTCCTCCGCCTGCCGCGGCCGTTCGACTTCGAGCTCACGACCGAGCGCTTTCGGGTCTTCGGGCCGGACCTGACGAATCTCTGGCGTGAGGGAGGGCTCCACCATGTCGTCGGCGGTCGAGAGATCCGGATCGAGGCGGCGCCGGGCGGCGTGGATGTCGAGCCGCTCGACGACGAGGCGGCGGCCGTCGTCCGGAAGCTGCTCGGCGCCGAGTTCGACCTCGCCGGATTCGAGCCCGACGATCCGCTGCTCGCCGACCAGGCCGCCCGGCTCCGCGGCTTCCGCCCCGTCCTGGCGCCCGATCCCTTCGAGATGCTGGTCGGCGCGATCACGGCGCAGCAGATCTCGCTGAAGGCGGCGTACTCGATCCGGAACCGCTTCGTCGAGCGCTTCGGCATTCCGGCCGAGCACGCCTTCGAGTTCCCCGGCCAAGAGGTGGTGGCGGCGGCAACCGCAGAGGACCTGCTGGCGCTCGGCTTTTCCCGGGCCAAGGCGCGGGCTGTCCTCGAGCTTGCCCGAGCGGACCTCGACTACGACGAGCTGGCGACCCTTCCGGACGACGAGGTGAAGGAGCGGCTCGTCGAATTGCCCGGCATCGGGGAGTGGACGGCCGACTGGTACCTCGCGCGCCACCTCGCGAGGCCGCGGGCCTGGCCCGCCGGTGACCTCGCCCTGCGCCAGGCCGTCTCGTCCTTCTATGGTGACGGCCGAATCCTGACGACCAAGGAGACCCGAATGCTCGGCGACCGCTTCGAGCCGTTCCAAAATCTCAGTGCCCACTACCTGCTCATGGCGAGCCGGAACCCTGCATGAACGTGCGCCGTGAAGAGGACGCGCTGGTCGCCGAGGACGGCGGCACTGTCGTCGGCTCGCTCCGGCGCGACACCGACGGCGTCGTCCTGACGCTGACCCAGCCGCGGGAGGGAGTCGCCCTCGCGCTCCTCCGTGCGCTTGCCGCCGAAGACCAAGGTTCGGAGGAGGAGAGCGAAGGCGGATCGTTCGGCTCGGTCCACCTCCAGACCGACGACCAGACGGCGGTGATCAAGCTCGTGGAACGGCTGGTCCCACGCGTCTTCACCTCGCCGGCCACGATCGTCTCCCCGCCGAGAAACGGCTGGATCGCCGTGTACGACGGGATCGCCGACGGGGACCCGAACCGCCTCAGGGCGCTGGGCCGGGAGCTCTCCAGCGCCTCGCCCTACGTGACGATCACGTTCGGCGACGAGTACGGCCGTGTCGTCCACCTGGTCGCCATGGAGCGCGGCCGTGTGATGGACGAGTACGTCTCGGTGCCGAGCCTCCGCAACGTCGCGCCGGGCGACGCGATCGCGCTGCGCGCGAATCCCACCGTGCTGGCGCGGCTCACGCATGCCGATCCGGCCGCGATCCGGGCGGTCGCGCGGACGGCGGAGTCGCCGGACGAGCTCCCGCCGCCACAGGAGCTGATCGGCCAGGTGGCCGCCGCGCTCGGGATCGAGGGCGCGGAGCACGGCTTCGAGCAGGCGCGGGAGATCCCCGGCGCCGTGGTGGTCGAGCATTCGTGAAGGTCGTCCTGCTCCACGCGTTCCCGCTCGGCCCCGAGATGTGGGCGCCGCAGCGCGACGCCCTCGACGGTCGAGACGTCGTGGCGCCGAACCTCTACGAGCTCGACGGCAGCTCGATCGACGGCTGGGCCGAACAGGTCTGGGACGGCTTCGACGACGACTTCGTCGCCGTCGGCGCGTCGATGGGCGGCTACGTGGCGCTGGCGCTGGCGCGGCTTGCGCCGGAGCGGGCGCGGGGCCTCCTCCTCGCCGGCGCGCGTGTCGGCGCGGACGACGACCAGCGCCGGGCGGCGAGGAACGCCGGAATCGAGACGCTGCGCGAGCAGGGCATCGAGGCCTGGGCGCCGACCGCGCCAGCCCCGCCGCCGCCCGAGCGGACGGTCGAGGAGCTGATCCGCGCCACCGAGGCTCTGCGTGACCGGCGCGACTCCACCGAGTTCGTCCGCGGCTTCGAGAACCCGCTCTGGGTGGTCGTCGGCAGCGAAGACCCGTTCCTTCCCGCGGAGGAGGCGCGCGAGATCGTCGCCTCGGCGCCGAACGGCCGCCTCGAGATCCTCGACGGGGCGGGCCATTTCACGAACGTCGAGCGGCGGAACCGCTTCAACGAGCTGCTGACGCAGTTCCTGCAGAGCGTCTAGCGAGGGCGCCCGCGTATGCGGTGAACGCTAAGGTCTCGCGGACGGCAGCGGGGTCGGCCGGCAGCCCGACTTTCTTCCAGGGATCGGCGCGATCCTCGAGTGCGCGTTGAACGAGCGGTCGCCATTCGGCGTCTACCGTGAAGCGCGCCCATGCACCCGCCTGGGCCTTCGAACCGACCAGCCCGAACTCGATCGTGTGGAGGATTCTGCAGTACGAAAGGACGACGAGCGGCTGCAGCCGGGCACTCCATGCGTCAAGAGTCGGAAGCCACTCCTCCCACTCCTCGAGCGCTCCGAGGGCATCCCCTCTCAACGTCGCTCGCGAGATCGGGTCGACGAGCTTCTTCGGCTCTGGCCCCGCGAGGACGACCCCGTGTTCGCGGAGCGACCACCGGACGACGGCGGTGTTGTCGTGCTTGTCCCAGGCCGGCTCAGTCGCGCCGTTGTCGAAGTAAAACCAGGGACGGCGCTCGTGATCGGCCCGCCGCAGCTGATCCCGGGGCACATATGAGCCCTCCAGGTGCTGCGCCCAAGTCGTCGGCAGTTCGAAGAGGCGCCCTTGCAACGCCTGGAGCTCCCGCTGCTCCCGCTCGTCAACCTCCCGCTCCGTGACGACCAGAAAATCGACGTCGCTGTGCTCATCGGCGTCGCCGACCGCGAACGAGCCCTGCAGGTACGCCCCGACGAAGTTGGCGCCGAGTACGTCGCGCACGCCGGCCACGAACTCCTCGAGGACGTCGTTCAGCTCGGCGAATCGCGTCGGCCTCATTCGACGTGCGCCGTGACCCGCCCGAGGGCGCCGAGGTCGACGGCCACCTCCTCGCCCGGCGCGACCGGGACCTGGAGGATCGAGCCCGCGATGATCCGGTCGCCCGGCCGGGGCTCTTCGCCGACGGTAGGGAGCAGGCGATGCGCGATCCGGACCGTCTCCTCTACGTCGACGGAGCCGGTCGTCTCGCCACGAGTCTCGCCGTTGACAACGATGGATGTCCTGAAGCCGTCCGGCGGCGGCTCGGCCGTGAACGGGCCGAATGCAACCCCGCGGTGCCAGACGTTCTCGGCGACGATGGTCTCGAAGTCGTCCGGCGGCCGCGCCAGGTCGACGAGCTCGAGCGCCGCCGCAACCCGGCCGGAACCGACTTCGACGGCCACTTCCGCATCGACCCGTAGCTCGCGCGCCTCGCCCGGGTCGAGGGCCCCGTCCGAGAGCTCGGTCAGGTAGCCGAGCACCGGCTCCAAGTGCTCCTCGCCCTCGACGATCCCCCGACCGACCTTCCAGCCGACGCGCGGTAGGCCGGCCGGCATTCGCCGATGCTGCTCGCGGAGCGCGGAGACCAGCCGCGCCGGCACCTCGTCAGGCAGGAACGCCCGCCTCGCTCAGCAGCTGCCTGAACTGCTGCGCGTTCGTCGCCGCCTGCGAGACCCAGCCGCCGTCCGGCCCCGGCGCACGGTTGTTGTTGTTGAAGACGGCGTACGCGTTCTCCGCCTGACCGGCCAGCTCGCGCATCGGCTCGACCCACTCGCCCAGCTCCTCGTCGGAGTAGAGGTAGTCGAATCGCTCGGCGGCGCTCCTGCCGCGGACGTTCCAGGTGTCGGCGTTCCGTCCGTGGAACCGGACGTAGAGCGTCGGTGACGTCAGCGCGAACAGCGTCCTCGGGACGTTCTTCGCGTCGACCTTCGGCGCGTCGACGACGACCAGGGACATGCCGTGCTCCTCCAGGAAGGACAGGACGTCCTGGCGCACGTCCTCCTCGTACCAGCTGGCGTGCCGGAACTCGACGAGCATCTCGTCGTCTCCCATCTGCTCCTTCGCCCACGCGAGGTAGTCGAGCGAGAGGTCCTTGTAGACCACGTACGACGGGAACTGGAACAGCGTCCCGCCGAGCTTGCCGGCCGACCGGAGCGGCTCGAGCGCCTCGCGGAAGCGCTTGAAGACCTCCGCGCGGAACTCGCGCGGTGGACGGTCGACTCGGCCCTTCTCGTCGACCGGCGCCGCCTCCCGCAGGTCGGTCGGCAGCTGCTCCTTCTTGACCGGGTGCCGCGTCATCACGCCGAAGGCCTTCACGTGCATGACGAACTCATCGGGCGTCTGCTCGGCCCACCGCTCCGCCATCGACTCGACGGGAAGGCGGTAGTACGTCGAGTCGAGCTCGACGGTGTCGAAGTGCTCGGCGTAATACGCCAGCCGCTCGCCTGCCTTCAGGCCCGGCGGATAGAAGTGCTTCGAGAGCGCCTCGTCCGCCCAGGAGCAGGTGCCGACCCGGATGCGCTCGGCCACGGGACCAGAATACGCGGCGACGCCGGCAAAGCCGGCATCGCCGCTATGGTCGGCGCCGCCGAGTCGGCGCCTTAGTGAGAGGGCCCCGGTTCGGGGCCCTCTCCGAGGTACGGGCTAGCGGCGGACTCGGGCCGTGTTCCGGCTGAACAGGTTCAGCGCGGGGGCCAGGGTCGCCGACGTGCAGCGAGCGTTCGGGAGCACCCCCGGGGCAGCCGAGAGCCCCGGCGTGCAGCCTGGTGACGTCGTGACGTCACGTTCGGGCACCGACGTCGACGCCCGGATGAACGTCACGCGGTTGCGGAGCCGGATCACGCGCACCAGGCAGCCGCGGGCGTTCGTGCGGCCGAAGGCGACGCGGCTCGTCCTGCGAGCCGTGCGGCCGGCGAGGATGTTCACGCGGACGCCACGCACGGGCTGGCCGGCCTCGTTGAGGCAGGCGGTGACCCGGGCGAACGAGCGCTTGCCGCGCTTCTGCTTCTTCGCCGTCACGGCGAGCTGCACCGGAAGGCGCGTGAACGACGTGCTCTGCGCCGCGTTCGCGGGGTTCAGCGTGCCCGTTCCCGGCGCATACGGGATGAACAGCGCGTTCCACGGATACGCGCCGCGCGTCCCCGGATTGCCGAAGACGCCCTGGACCGAGAATGCCGCGAGGATCAGCGACGCGCCGGCCGCCGCACCCTGCGGAGGCGGGATGTACGGCGAAGCCAGGCAGATCCGGATCTTCGCCGAGGAGAACTGCGCCTCGGCGCCGGTCGTCCGGTCGACGTACATCGGGATCGTGAGCGGATTGCCCGCGAGCGACGTGTCGATCGTCCAGACGGCCTCGTGGCGGACGCCGCCGCCACACGGGAACTGCTGCGGGTTCGTGTACAGCCCAGGATCTCTGGCCGTCACGGTTCCCTGGATCGGCACGCGGGCGTTCGCCAGCGCGCGGACGAGGACGATCGCCTCGAGGTCGCCGATCCTCGTGCCCGGCGCCTGGGTCAGGGACACGTCGTACCCGAGCGGCGAGTAGATGTTCAGGACGCCCGTGGCGTCGTCGTTCTGATCCTGGCCGACCCCGATGACGACGGGGCCCGAGCTATTCAGCGCGTGGGACGTGCCGGCCACGAGCAGCGACGGGTTGTACGCAGCGAGCGCATTGCCCCCGAACGCGAGTGCAACGGCGCACACGGACGAGAGCAGGACGAAGCGGATTGTTTTGGTCAAAGAGACCCCCCTTTCAGTGGGGTGAGACGGTGGATTTCGCAAGTAGTTGCGGTTTTCTCCCCGGCGGGTGACCCGAAGAATCCTCTCAGGGCGGTCAGCGGGCCGCAACCAGCGGGCCGAACGGCACCCAGACGCCCTTCGCGCCGTAGCGGAAGAGCTTCGCCTTCGCGATCGGGAAGTAGTTGCGCGGCGACGTGCGAACGGTCACGCCGGGGAGCAGGAACGGATTGTCCGTCTGGTTCAGGTGCGTGACGGCCCGCTGGAGCCCTGAGCGCGTGAGGTTCCTGCCGGCCTTGCGGAGCGAGTGCACCATCGAGTGGGCGACCGCCATCCCGTAGTAGTGGTAGACGTCGCTCGCCTTCCTCCCGGGCAGGTAGCGACGCATGATCTGGCGGTAGAGCCGGATCGCCGGGTCGCGGTTCCAGGTCGGCGAGGTCGGGTCCTTGAGGTAGCCCATGCTGATCGTGCCCGTCGTCGCCCGCGCACTGGTGTTCAGCCGGATCACCTTCATGATCGACGGCTCGATCGACACGGAACTGATGAACGTCCGCGGCCTCCAGGCCTGCCGGTGCGCCGAGAGGAACGCCTGGATGGCGAATCCGGGAGTGGCGAAGAGCATGAACGTGTTCGCGCCGGACCGCTTCAGCTGCGAGATCTGGGAGTTCACGTCCGCGTCGGTGATCTCGTAGCTCCGGACGGCGACGATGCGGCCGGCGCGTGGGCCGAGCCCTCGCCGCAGGCCGTTGGTCAGGTCACGGCCGTAGTCGGTGTTCTCGTAGAGAACCGCGATCCGCGCGCGCGGCATCGAGCCGGCGACGTACTTCCCGTAGATAGTCCCCTCGCCGACGAAGCTCGGGAGATAGCCCATCGACCAGGGATAGCGGCTCCGCTCCTTCTGGAACGTGCTGGCGCCGGTGCCGGTGAAGACGTGCGGCACGCGCACCTGGTTCAGGTACGGCCGGACGGCGATCGCGTGCTCGGTCCCGATGGAGTTGAAGATGGCGAAGACGCGGTCCTGCTGGACGAGGCGGCGGGTCTGGTCGACGGTGCGGTTGACCTCGAAGCCGTCGTCGACGTACTTGTAACGGATCCTCCGCCCGAAGACGCCTCCGCGGTCGTTCACGTAGCGGAAGTACGCGTCCGCGCCGGGAGCCACCGAGGCGAAGGCCGCGGCGGGCCCGGTCAGCGGGACGGTGCCGCCGAGGAGGATTGAGTTGCCGGTCACGCCCGGCTCGGCGGTCGAGCCGGCGTGTGCGCCGGGCAGCGCGACCAGCGCCGCGAACAGCCCGAGGATCAGCGCCGGCCTCATCTGGAGATCGGCCGCCGCAGGACCGGCAAGACGACCTTCGCCTGGCCGATCGTGATCCTCGAGCGGGCCTCCGGCGCATGAAGGTAGAGCAGGTTTGCCGGGTTCTGCGCCGTCGACGTTCCGGCGAGCGTCAATCTGAACCGCGACCCCCGCGGGATCGTCGTCGCCTGGCTCAGGAGCCGGATCGTCAGCTGACGGGCCGTCCCCCGGAGCGTGGAAGTCGGCACCCCGCCCTCGCTGACCACGATCTCTTCGCCTCGCGGCGTGACCGCGGAGAGCACGGCGACGACGTGCGGCCAGCCCGTCGGCGTCGATGCCTTCACCGAGACGAGCGCATGGCCGAACGTCTCGTTCAGCCTCCGAGTCGGTGCAACGGTCCGCGAGACGCCGCGGGCGCCGTCGATCGTCCTCCGCCCGCGGAACGTCAACCGCAGGACGCGGCGCGCCGGCGCAACACGCGCCTGATACGTCCGCTGTCGCCAGGGGTCGGGGGCGAGCTCGAATCGAGGACGTGTGTCGATCCCGTTGAGCTGGCCTTTCAGGAACCGGTCGAACCAGAGCCGGATCTGCGTGTAGTAGTACGGCTGCTCGGCCGGCGGATTCGTTGCCGGCGAATGGCCGAGGTTCCCAACGTAGAGCCGCTTCGGCCCCCGGAGGCGGCCGAGTGCTGTCAGCGCCTCCTGCATGTCGAACGCGTAGTCGCGGCGTCCCTGCAGCATGAAGACCGGCGTGCGGATCGCCGTGAGGTTCCCGCGAACGGAGCGTGCGGCTGCGAACTCCCGGACGCCCGCAGGGTTCCGCCCGAGAATCGCGTCGTCTTTGAGCGGCGCAATCTCCGGTGCCCACCGTGCCGGCGGCAGGCTGTTGTAGAAGCCGGCCACGAGGCCGGATTTCGCGAGACCCTGCGGGAAGAGCGAGTCGGCCAGGTTCGTCCACGTGACCATCGGAACCGCGGCTCTCAGCCGCGTCCCGGGGCTCGTGAGGAGCTTCCAGACCGCGCCGCCCCCGAGGGAGTATCCGAGCGCGCCGACGTTCGCGTCGCTGACGCCGGGACGGGCCCTCAACCAGGCGAGGCACGCCGCGTAGTCCGAGACCTCACGAGCGCTGACAACCGCGTTTTGCCCACCGGACTGTCCATGGCCTCTCGCGTCGACCGTGAGGACCGCGTAGCCGAACGGAGCGAGATACGCGTCGGCGACAGCGTTCATCTGCGTCCGCTCGAGGCCGAGCCCGTGGAGCATCAGGACGGCGGGCCAGCCGCCTGCCGGAGGCGCGCCGTCGGGGGTGTAGAGCGTCGCCGCCAGCGAGACGCCGTCGCCCATCGGGAGCGTGTGCTCCGACTTGACGTACGCCTGCGCGGCGCCCGTCTGGAAGGCGAAGAAGATTCCCGCGAGCAGGAGAAAACGGCGACCCACGGCGAAAGAGGGTAGATCAGACGTCCGCCTCCTTACAATCGCCGAATGAATTCCGCGCCGGTCGGGGTCTTCGATTCAGGCATGGGGGGCCTCACGGTCCTCCACGAGTGCCTGGTCACCATGCCCCACGAGGACTTCGTGTACCTCGGCGACGGCGCCCGGCTTCCGTACGGGCCGCGCCCGCTCGACGAGGTGCGCCGCTTCTCGCTGGAGATCGCGGGCTACCTCGAGGCGCAAGGCGTGAAGCTCATCCTCGTCGCCTGCAACTCGGCGACCTCAGCCGCCCTTCCGGAGCTGCAGGAGCGGATCTCCGTCCCCGTCGTCGGGGTGATCACGCCGGAGGCTCACGCCGCCGTGCAGGTCACGCGCAACCGGCGGATCGGGCTGATGGCGACCGAGGCGACGGTTGCGGCCGGCCGGTACGCGGAGCTCGTCCACACGCTCGACGCCGGCACCCGGTTCTTCCCGATCGCCTGCCCCGAGCTCGTGCCGCTGATCGAGGGCGACGAGCCTTTCGGCGCCGCGACGACCGCAGCCGTGCGCGAGTACGCGAGGCCGCTCAAGGAGGCCGGTGTGGACACCGTGATCCTCGGCTGCACCCACTACCCCTTGATCCGCCCGATCTTCCAGCGGGTCTTCGGCCGCGACGTGACGCTCGTCTTCTCCGCCGAGGAGACGGCGCGCGAGGTGGCCGAGACGCTGAACCGGAAGGGGATCGAGCAGGACCCGCGGCGCGAGGGCGGCTACCGATTCCTGACGACCGGCGACATCGACCGGTTCAAGGAGCTGGGCCGGCGCTTCCTCCAGCTGCCGCTGGAGGAGGTCGAGCACATCGAGATCTCCGAGCTCGAGGCAGCGGCCGCATGAGAGCGGAGGGCCGCCGATCCGACGAGCTGCGGCCGCTCGAGATCGAGGTCGACTACCTCGAGCAGCCCGCCGGCTCGGCGCTCATCTCGGCCGGCAAGACGCGCGTCCTCTGCACGGCGTCGATCACGGAAGGCGTCCCGCGCTGGCTGATGGGCAAGGGAAAGGGGTGGATGACCGCCGAGTACGGGCTGCTCCCGGCCTCCACGGGCGACCGAACGCCGCGCGAGGCGAGCTCGGGGAAGCAGAAGGGCCGCACCGTCGAGATCCAGCGCCTGATCGGGCGGTCCCTTCGGGCGGTCACCGACCTGGAGGCGCTCGGCGAGCGGACGCTCTGGATCGACTGCGACGTGCTGCAGGCGGACGGCGGGACCCGCTGTGCCGCGATCTCCGGCGCCTACGTCGCCGCCCGCCGGGCGCTCGACCGCTACGGCCTCTCCAAGGCGCTGACGGACTCCGTCGCCGGCGTGTCGCTGGGGATCGTCGACGGCGAGCCGCTGCTCGACCTCGACTACTCGGAGGACTCCCGGGCCGAGGTCGACCTGAACGTCGTGATGAGCGGCGACGGCCGGCTCATCGAGGTGCAGGCGACCGCCGAGGGCGAGCGCTACACGCGCGAGCAGCTGGACGAGCTGCTCGACCTGGCGGCAGCCGGCATCGAGGAGATCGGCGCGGCCCAGCAGCGCGCGGTGGAGGCGGTGCTTGCCTGACCTCTCCTGGGCCGAGGTCATCCTCCGCATCGCGCTCGCGGCCGCGCTCGGAGGTGCGATCGGCCTGGAGCGGGAGCTGCGGGAGCGCGAGGCCGGCCTGCGCACGCACATGCTGGTCTCGGTCGGAGCTGCGCTCTTCACCATGGTTTCGGCCTACGCGTGGACGGACTGGCGCTTCTCGACCCAGGAGGGGCTGGTCTTCGACCCGACGCGCATCGCCGCGCAGGTCGTCACCGGGATCGGCTTCCTCGGCGCCGGGGCGATCATCCGCCAGGGCCTCTCCGTCCGCGGGCTGACCACTGCGGCGACGCTCTGGGTCGTGGCGGCGATCGGGATGGCCGCCGGCGTGGGCTACTACGAGGCGGCGTTCGTCACGACCGCCCTGGTCCTGCTCTCGCTCTGGCCGCTCCGGGTTCTCGCCTACCGACTGTCGACGAGAACCCGGCCGGAGGAGGGTCGGCTCGCTGTGCAGCTCCCCGCCGGCGCGAGCGCGGTCTCGGTGCTCGAGGCCGTCGAGCGGGCAGGGGCCGACGTCAGTGCGCTCGAGTTCAGCGAGGAGGGAGACCAGCGCCGCATCGACCTCAGCGTCCGCCTCGGCACCGGAAAGACGGCCGCGGAGCTGATCGACGCGATGACGCAAGTCGAGGACGTCCGCGGCGCCCGCTGGAACCCGTGAGAGCGATCCTGGCGTCGGCGAACCCGGGGAAGCTCCGGGAGCTTCGCCGTGCGCTTCCCGGGTGGGAGATCGAACCGCTCGCAGCGGACGACTATCCGCCAGAGGAGGGCGACACGTACTACGACAACGCGCGCGGGAAGGCGCGATTCGGACGCTCGCGCGAGCCCGACGAGTGGGTGCTCGGCGAGGACTCCGGCCTCGAGGTCGACGGGCTCGGGGGCGCCCCCGGCATCAAGTCGGCGCGCTTCGCGGGCGACCTGCACGTCGAGCGCGTCCTCGCGGAGCTCGAAGGCGTCGGAGGCGAGGGACGACGGGGCCGCTACGTCTGCGAGCTCGTCGCGCTCTCACCGGAGGGCGACGAGGTGCGCGGCACCGGGATCCTCGAGGGCCGTATCGCGGAGGCGCCGAGCGGCTCGGGCGGCTTCGGCTTCGACCCGGTCTTCGTCCCGGTCGGCGAGGAACGGACGGTGGCGGAGCTCGGCGACGAGTGGAAGGCGGAGAACTCTCACCGCGCGCGGGCCGCCGCGGCGCTTATGCGAGCCCTGGAACAGCGTCCTCCTCGACGAGCCGGCGGCGCATCAGCCAGTAGTTGACCTCCGCGCCGAAGACGATCGCGTTCGCCATCACGTAGAGCCAGATCAGCAGGATCACCGGCGCGCCGAGCGCCCGCAGCGTCAGCACCTCCTCGCGCTGCGAGAGCGCCACGTAGAGCGGCAGCGCCTGGAAGCTGACCTGGAGCAGCACGCTGGCGATGACCGCGCCCGGCAGGACGTCGCGGCGCGTGAGGACCTCGTTCGTCAGCAGCTGGTAGCTGGCGAGCAGGAAGACGAACACCGCCGCCGTCGAGAGCACGAGGGAGAGGAAGTAGCCGACCCACTGGTTGCCCGCGAGGCCCGGCGCCGCGTCTCGCAGAAGCCGGTAGCCGACCGTCCCGATCACGAGGCCGGCGAAGAGCGTGATCAGCAGGCCGATCATCACGATGACGGCGACTCCCTTCCCGTGGAGGAAGGAGCGGTTCGGCCGCCCGTAGACGATGTTGAACGCCGACTCGAGGACGCTGAACAGCGAGAGCGACGTCCAGAGGAGGAAGACGCCGCCGATCAGCCCCAGCGTCGCGGCGTTCTCGCGGATGTTGTTCACGACGTCGACGATGCGCTCGATCGAGGCGGAGGGCAGGACCGTGCTCAGCTCGCGGACGAGGTACGTCGACTCGTCCGCCCGTCCGAACAGGCCGAGCAGCGCGAGTGCGAGGAAGACCAGCGGTACGAGCGAGAGGAGCGCGAAGTAGGCGATCATCGCCGCGAGGTGCGGCCCGCGGTCGGCGAAGAACTTCTGGAGCGGCTCGCGCACAGCAGCAGTATGTTCCCGTCATGACCGGCGATCAGGCCCTTGCGGAGCTGCTGGACGTCTCCGAGGACGTCGTCGCGGCGGTGCTGCTCGACGCGGACGGCCGGCCCGTCGCGTCAACGGTGGGCGACGACCAGGCGGGGCGTGCGGCCGAGATCGGGACCGCGATGCTCGCCTATGCGGGCGCGCTCCGCACCGGCGCCGAGGCGGCGCGGATCGAGGCGGTGACCGCGGACGGACACATCTTCGTCGTCGTCGAGGCAACCGGAGCGGTGGTCGCCGCGACCGGGCGGGACCCGGTTGCCGGCCTCGTGTACCACGACCTGCGCGCGGCCCTGCGTAAGTCGGGCCGCCGCTCACGGGCGAAGGCGAATGCTGCCTCGTAGGGTCACGATCCCGCTGGCCGTGCTCGTCGGCATCTTCCTCTGGCGTCGCGCCATGCGCCCCGCGGAGCACGTGGACGTCCTCTACGACGACGCCTCGCTGATCCGCCTCGAGCGCGGGGTGGAGGCCGAGGATCTGCTCAACGACGCGCGCGAGCTGCTCGAGATCCTGGCGTGACCGACGACGAGCTGCGTTCGGCGCTGCGGGAGCACGCGCTCCTCGAGGGCGACTTCGTGCTCCGCTCGGGGCGGCGCTCGACGCACTACTTCGACAAGTACCGCTTCGAGACGCGGCCGGAGCTGCTCGAGGCGATCGGAACACGGGTCGCAGCAGTCGTCGGCGAGCACGAGCCGGAGGCGACGCGCCTCGCCGGCCCGGAGCTCGGCGCCGTCGCGCTGGTTGCCGCGTCGTCGCTCGCCTCGCGCCTGCCGTTCCTGATCGTCCGCAAGGAGGCGAAGGAGTACGGCACCTCCAACCGCATCGAAGGAGCGTTCGAGACGGGCGAGTGCGTCTGTCTCGTCGAGGACGTGATCACCTCCGGAGGCGCCGCGCTGGAGGCCGTACAGGCGCTTCGGGAGGCCGGTCTGAGGTGCCGGACCGCGGTCTGCGTGGTCGATCGCGAGGAGGGCGGAACGGACGAATTGGCGCGCCACGGAATCCGCCTGAGGCCGCTTTTTCGGGCAGGAGAGCTGCTTCCCGGGTAGAAAACCCCCGGAAACCGCATGGTTGAGCCGAAATGGGATCGCTGTTAGGGTCCGCATGGCACTGACGTCGAGGGAGGAGATTCTTTCGTGACCAAGCAGGAATTCGTGGACCGCGTCGCGCAGAAGGCCAACATCGGCAAGCGGGAAGCCGGCGAGGCTGTGGACGCGTTCCTGGACTCGATCACCGACGCGCTCCGGAGCGGCGAGGAAGTCAGCTTCACCGGTTTCGGCAAGTTCTCAGTGCAGAACCGCGCAGCCCGGCAGGGTGTGAACCCGCGGAACCCGAGCGAGCGCGTGCACATCCCCGCGTCGAAGGTCCCCAAGTTTTCGGCGGGGAGCCAGCTGAAGAGCGCCGTCAAGAGCTCCATGTAGCACCCCCTCAGCGGGAAGTTCGAACGGGGGCCCGACGGGCCCCCGTTCTGCGTCTGGATCCATCACTACGCTCACTCGCAGATGTCCGAGACCGAGACGACGGTGGAGGTCGGCGGAATGACGTTCGGCGACCGGGTCGCCGACGCCGTCGACCGGAAGCGCTCGCAGCTCCTCGTCGGGCTGGATCCCCGGCCCGAGCTCTTCCCCGTCGAGCTCCGCGGCGAGCCTCCGGCGGACGCCTCGGCGCGCTTCTGCCGCGGGATCATCGACGCGATCGCCCCGTACGCCGTCGGCGTGAAGCCGCAGCTGGCGTTCTTCGAGGCGCTCGGCCCGCCGGGGCTGACCGCATTCGAGGAGGTGTGCGAGTACGCGCGAACTGCAGGGCTCGTGGTGCTCGCGGACGGAAAGCGGGGAGACATCGGCTCGACGGCCCGGGCCTACGCGGCGGCGTACCTCGAGCCCCGGGGGGAAGGCGGACGGCCGATCGCCGACGCGCTGACCGTCAACCCGTACCTCGGGAGGGACTCCGTCGAGCCCTTCCTCGCCGCCTGCCGGCGGCACGGGAGCGGGATCTTCTGCGTCGTCCGGACGTCCAACGCCGGCGGCGCGGAGGTGCAGGAGCTCGCGCTCTCCGACGGACGCCCGCTCTGGCAGCACGTCGCGTCGCTCGTGAACGAGTGGGCTCAGGAGCTGATCGGGCAGCGCGGGCTCTCGAGCGTTGGCGCCGTGATCGGCGCGACGCACCCGCGTGCGGTCGGCGAGGCGCGGAAGCTGCTCCCGCAGTCCGTCCTGCTGCTCCCTGGGCTCGGCGCCCAGGGCGCGACGCCCGCCGACGTGGCGCGTGCCTTCACGAGCGGCCCAGCAAGCGCGCTCGTCGCGGCCGCTCGGTCGGTCATCTACGCGTACCGGCACGGCGAGGAGGACTGGCGGTCGGCGGCGGCGGCAGCGGCGGCGCAGCTGCGGAGCGAGGTCTGGGCGGCCGCCGGATGGTGACGATCCCCTGGTGGTTCGTGCGGTACGGCTTTCCCGTGCTCGCCCTCGGCGCCGTGACTGCGATCGTGCTGTTCGCCAGGCCTGCGCTGCACGGTGGCGAGGCGGCCAAGCCCGCTGCCACGGCACCGGTCGTCGAGCAGCCGACGCCGAAGCGGAAGACGAAGCGTGCGGAGGCGACAGCCTACTCGGTGCGGAGCGGCGACACGCTCGCGTCGATCGCCGAGAAGTTCGGAACGTCCGTCGACCGCCTCATGGAGCTCAATCCGGGACTCGACCCGACGGCTCTCACCGTCGGAGAGCCGATTCGGGTCGACTAACGTAAGGGTCCGTGAAGCGGCTCGCGGCCCTCGTCGCTCTCGTTGCCTGTTCGACCTCTGCCGCCTCGGCGGCGACCCCGGAGGTCGACGCGCGCGCCTACCTCGTGCAGGAAGCCGGGACGGGCGAGGTTCTGCTCGCGCGCAACGCGCACACGCGGCTGCCGATCGCGAGCATCACGAAGCTGATGACGGTGCTCGTCGCGCTGGATCGCGCCAAGCCCGGCCAGATGGTCACCGTCGACGGCGACGCAGCCGGCGTGACCGGGTCGACGATCAGGCTCCGCGCCGGCGAGCGGCTCCCGCTCCGCGACCTGCTCGCCGCGGCCCTGATCCAGAGCGCGAACGACAGCGCGGTCGCGATCGCCGAGTCGGTCGGCGGCGGCGACAGCGGACCGTTCGTCACCTACATGAACCAGCGCGCGAAGGCGCTCGGGCTGAAGGAGACGGCCTTCGCGCGGCCGGACGGGCTCGACACAGCCGGCCACTACTCGTCCGCCTGGGACGTGACCCGTCTGGCGCAGGAGGCGATGAAGCGGCCGTTGGTGCGCAACCTCGTCCGCCAGCGGTCGGCGACGATCTCGGGCGGACGCACGCTCCACACCTGGAATGACCTCCTCGGCGAGTTTCCCGGCACCTTCGGCGTGAAGACCGGACACACGTCCGACGCCGGCTGGAGCCAGGTCGCCGCAGCGCGCGGCAACCACGTGACGATCTACGCGACGATCCTCGGAAGCCCGTCCCGCGGCGTCCGGAACGCCGACCTCGAGGAGTTGCTCGCGTGGGGCATGTCGCGCTACGCGTACGTGCCCCTCGCCTCGCCGGACCGTGTCTACGCACGCGTCCCGGTGGACTGGGGGTTCGACCCGGTCCCGGTGGTCGCCGCCCGGCCGATGCGCCGCCCGGTGCGGATCGGAAGGGAGCTCGTCGAGCGGGTCGTGATCCCGAGCCGCCTCGACCTGCCGGTCCGCGAGGGCCAGGTCGTCGGCGAGGTGCGCATCTACGACCGCAGGAAGCTCCTCGGCCGCACGCCGCTCGTCGCCGCGGAGGCCCGCGACGATCCCGGCTTCCTCGACCGGACCGGCTGGTACGCCGGCCGGACGCTCGACCACATCGGAGGCTGGTTTACGTGATCCTCCCGGCAACGCCCTCCGTGTCCCTGGCGGCTGCAAAATCACCTCACGCGCGCCCCTCGGTCGCGCACATATCCGATGGATACGCACGCGCCCTTCCTGGCGCACGTGAGGCGTTTTTCGCGCGCCGGGAACGCGGCAACGTCACCGGGAGGATCAAATGATCG
>Ga0081538_10001999_pt1 | contig 20358 bp, 17 predicted proteins | sample TabmetS5T2R1_FD_71022 | JGI IMG/M metagenome (GOLD analysis project Ga0081538, IMG submission 71022) | Tabebuia heterophylla rhizosphere microbial communities from the University of Puerto Rico - S5T2R1 | ecosystem: Host-associated > Plants > Roots > Rhizosphere ...
CTGCTCGAGCTGCTGGTCCTGCGCACCGGCCTGTTCCGCGATCCCCGCTACTGGGTCGCCCTGGCCATCGTCGCCTGCTTCCAGCTCCTGGTGAACGGCGTCCTGACCTGCCCCCCGATCGTCAGCTACGACCCCGCCCAGATCCTCGGCCCCCGCGTCGTCTGCGCCCCCGTCGAGGACCTCGGCTTCGGGTTCGCCATGGTCACCACCACCATCGCCCTGTGGCGCCGAGCCGGACGGTCGCCCGGGTAGGCCGGGCGGTCAGCGGTCCAGGCGGTGGAGGGCCTTGCCGACCCGTTCGGCGATGCCGACGGCGTCGAGGCCCAGCTCGGCCAGGAGCAGGTCGCGCTTGCCGTGGGGGAGGAACTGGTCGGGGATGCCGAGGCGCAGCAGCGGGGTGCCGACCTCCTCGTCGGCCAGGACCTCGGCGACGGCCGAGCCGAACCCGCCGGCGAGCACGTTGTCCTCAACGGTGGCGACCAGCCGGTGGGCGCCGGCCACGGCGCCGAGGCGCGGGTCGAGCGGCTTCACCCAGCGGGGGTCGACCAGGGTCACGCCGATCCCGTCCTGCTTCAGCAGCCGGGCCGCCTCCTCGCAGGTCACGGCCAGCTTGCCCAGGCCCAGCAGGAGCACGTCCTTGCCGCGGGCGCGGACGTCCCAGGCGCCCAGCTTCACCTTGCGGACCGGGCCGGAGACGGTGAGCCGGGGGGTGGTCGCCTTCGGGAACCGGATCGCGAACGGCCCGGCGGTGTGGGCGATCGCGGTGGCCAGGGCGCGGCGCAGCTCGTTGCCGTCGCGGGGCGAGGCGATGACCAGGTTGGGGATCTCCCGCAGCCAGGTGACGTCGTAGACCCCGTGGTGGGAGGAGCCGTCCTCGCCGGTGATGCCCGAGCGGTCGAGCACGAAGATCACCGGCAGCCGGTGCAGGGCGACGTCCATCATCACCTGGTCGAAGGCCCGCTGCAGGAAGGTCGAGTAGATGGCGCAGACCGGCCGCAGCCCCTGGAGGGCCATGCCGGCGGCCATGGTCACCCCGACCTGCTCGGCGATGCCGACGTCGTAGACCCGCTCGGGGAGCTCGCGCTGCATCACCGTGAGCTTGGTCGGGCCGAGCATGGCGGCCGAGATGGCGACCAGCTCCGGGTGGCGGCGGGCCTCGTCCAGCAGGGCCTGGCCGAACACCTCGGTGAACTGGACCTCGTCGCCGGACTTGGGCAGGGCCCGCCCGGTCTCGGGGTCGAAGGCGCCGAGGGAGTGGAGGTTGTCCTCCTCGTGCTCCTCGGCCGGCTGGTAGCCGCGGCCCTTCTGGGTGATCACGTGGAGCAGGACCGGGCCCGGCACCCGCTTGGCGTGGTCGATGGCCTTCTCCAGGGCGGCCAGGTCGTGGCCGTCGACCGGGCCGGCGTACTGCCAGCCCAGGTCCTCGAACACCACCCGGGGCGCGACCAGGGCCTTGGCCCCCTCCTTGACCCGCTTGGCCGCCTCGACCATGCCGTCGCCGACCAGCGGCACCCGGCCGAAGGTCTCCTCGACGCCCTTCTTGAGGGCCTCGTACCCGGGGTGGAGGCGGAACGGCGCCAGGTGGCCGGCCAGGCCGCCGACGGTGGGGGCGTAGCTGCGGCCGTTGTCGTTGAGGATCACCAGCAGGTCGGGCTTGCGGTGGCCGATCAGGTTGAGCGCCTCCAGGGCGACCCCGCCGGTGAGGGAGCCATCGCCGACCACCGCCACCACCCGGCCCTCGCCCTGGCCGGCCCGGCGCGCCTCGGCCAGGCCGAGGGCGTAGCCGAGGGCGGTCGAGGCGTGGGAGTTCTCGATCACGTCGTGGGGGCTCTCGGCCCGCGAGGGGTAGCCGGAGAGCCCGCCCATGGTGCGCAGGCCGGCGAAGTCGTCCTGGCGGCCGGTGAGCAGCTTGTGGACGTAGGCCTGGTGGCCGGTGTCCCAGACGATCCGGTCGACGGGCGAGTCCAGGGCCCGGTGGAGGGCGATGGTCAGCTCGACGACGCCGAGGTTGGGGCCGAGGTGGCCGCCGCGGACGGCCACCGCCCGGACGAGGAAGTCGCGGATCTCGGCGGCCAGCTCGGTGAGCTCGTCGCCGTCGAGGGCTCGTAGATCGCTAGGTTGCCTGATCGATTCCAGCATGGCGATTCGAGGATATGAGGTTTCAGGCGTTCGCGCCTCCTGAGCGCCGGAGCCTACCGCAGCCGGGACGGGGCGTGACGGACGGCCAGCAGGAGCTGGACGCAGCCGACGGCCTCGAGCACGGCCAGGACGGCCAGAGCGAGCGGGTAGCCGGCGTCCAGGGCCGCCCCGGCCAGGCCGTCGCCGCCGAGCTGGGCCGCGCCAACGGCCAGGCCGGCCAGCCCGAGCACGATCACCCGGGTCGGCCGCTCGCCCGGGGTGGCCAGCGTCCAGGCCGCCGCCACCTGCCCGGCCTGGGCCCGCGCCCGCACGTACTCGAGCAGCAGCAGCAGCCCGGCCGCGGCCGCCCCGGCGGCCACCGCCGCCGCCCCCCAGCCCGGGCCGCCCTCGGCCGCGACCAGCGCCACCGGCCCGGCGATCAGGGCCACGTCGGCCAGCCGGTCGGCCGTCGAGTCCCACACGAACCCGAAGGCGCTGGTGCGGCGCTGCATGACCGCCACCGCCCCGTCGACCGAGTCGGCCACCCCGGCCAGCAGGGTCAGCACCCCCGCAGCCGCCGCCCACCCCGCCCCGAGGGTGGCCACCCACCCGGCCACCAGAGCCACCCACAACGCCGCCAGCGTCACCAGGTCCGGATCCACCCCCACCCGCGCCAGCGGCGCCCCCACCACATAGGGCAGCCGCAGGTACCACGCGGCCAACCACCCCCCGGGTCGCGCCTCCTCCCCAAGCAGATGCACCTCCCGCCACCCAGCCACATACGCCTCGAAGGTCCACCCGTTCCCGGCCGGGGCCCCCCGAGGAGTCGGGTCGCCAGAAGCTGGGATGCCGGGGGTCGGGGCGGGAAGGGTCGGGGGGACGGGGGTCGGGGTGGCGGGCGCTGGGGGGCCGGGCGCTGGGGGGTCGGGGGTGCCGGAGGTCGAGGCGCCTAGAGTCGGGGTACCGGGGGTCGGGGTGCCAGGTGCTGGGGTGCCGGTGGTCACGGTGCCGGGTGCTGGGGTGCCGGAGGTCGGGGCGTGAGGCACTGGGGTGCCGGGTCCCGGGGTGCGCGCCAGCGCGGTCCAGGCGAGGATGACGACGCCGCCCACACCCAGCCCGACCCCAACCCAGCCCGTCCAGCCCACCCGCCCGTCCGTTCCCTCGTCCGTCCGTCCCTCGTCCGTCCCGCGCTCGTCCGTCCCGCGCCCGACCCCGCCGACCGTCTCCGCCGTCCCGCCCTGCGCCCGGCCCGTCCCTCCCGGCACCAACTGCTCCGATCCCCCCTCCGACCCACGCTGACCGTCCCGATCCCGCGTCGGCCCGCGCTGAACCATCCCGATCTCGCGTCGGGTCCCCCGGTGGGGGAGCGTAGCCGACCGGCGAGAGGAGGGCTTCCGCTTGTCCACAGCCTCCCGGCGAGGGGAGGGCTTCCGGCCGTCCTAGCCTCCCGGCAAGGGGAAGGCTTTCAGCTGTCCATAGCCTCCCGGCCAGAGAAGGGATTCCGACTATCCATAGCCTCTCGGGCGAGAGGAAGGTTTCCGACTATCCATGGCCTCTCGGGCGAGAGGAAGGTCTCCGGGTATCCACAGCTTCCCGGCGAGAGGAGGCTTCCGCTTGTCTAGAGCCTTCCGGCGACGGGAGGGCTTACGGCCGTCCAAAGTCTTCCGGCGAGAGGAGGCCTTCTCCTTGTCCACAGCCTCGCGGCGAGAGGAACGCGTCGGCTCGTCCGCCCCCTCTCGGCCTCCGAGCGTCGGGTCGTCCGGACCCCGTCGTCCTCCGAACGTGGGCCGGTGGTCGAACGCCCGGGACCTGATCGCCGTTCTGGCCGGGGTGGCCGGGGTGGTCGCCGGGGGCCATAGCCTGGTGCGGCTGGGGCGGGCCGGGCGGGGTCGGCATCGGCTGGGGCCAGGTGACCCGGGGGAGTTGGGGGAGACGGTGAGCGTGGTTGTGCCGGCGCGGGATGAGGCCGGGCGGGTTGGTGGGTGTGTGGCCGCCCTGCTCGCCCAGGACGCCGCCGTTGTCGAGGTGGTGGTGGTGGACGACGGGTCGGCCGACGGCACGGCCGGGGAGGCGGCGCGGGCCGGGGCGCGGGTCGAGCCGGCGCCGCCGCCGGGGCCCGGGGTGGCCGGGAAGGCGGCCGCCTGCGCCCACGGGGCGGAGGTGGCGGGGGCGGGGCGCTGGCTGGCCTTCGTCGACGCCGACGTGGTCCTCGCCCCCGAGGCCCTGTCGCGGCTGCTGGCGGCCTGCCTGGCCGGTGGGGCGGTGGCGGCCAGCCCGCTGGCCCGGCAGGCGACCGGGAGCTGGTGGGAGGAGCTGCTCCTGCCCGACCTCGGCCTGCAGGTGGCCGAGCGGCTGGACCTGGACGCCGTCGCCGACCCGGGCCGCCCGGACGCCTTCCTGTCCGGGCAGTGCCTGCTGGTCCGGCGGGACGCCTACCAGGCCGTCGGCGGGTTCGGGGCCGTGGCCGGGTCGCTGGTCGAGGACGTCGCCCTGGCCAGGCGGCTCAAGGCGGCCGGCCACCGGCTGGAGGTCCGCCTCGCCCCCGACCTGGCCGCCGTGCGCATGTACGGGCGGTTCGGCGACCTGTGGGAGGGGCTGGCCAAGAACCTCGCCGAGGTGTGGGGGGCCGGCCCCGGGTCGCTGGCCCGGCAGGCGGGGCGGGCCCTTGCCGGGGCCGCCCCCTGGCTGGCCCTGGCCGCCCGGCCCGGCCCGGCCGCCCGGCGGGTCGCCCTGGCCGGCGGCCTGCTCCAGCTCACCGTCCGGGCCGGGGGCCGGCTGGTCGCCGGGGCCGACCCGCGCCTGGCCGTCGCCTACCCGGTGGCCGACCTGGTGCTGCTGGCCGTCTACGCCGACTCGGTCCGCCGCCGCCGCCGCGGCGCCCGGATCACCTGGAAGGGTCGCGCCTACCGTAACGATCCCGGGACGGTCGGGATCGATGCTGGTTTCCCGAAAGGAGGGTGATGGGCCGTCGCCGAGCCGCCTGGCTGGCCTGGTCGATGGGGGCGCTCTCGACCGGCCTGGCCGTCGCCGCCGTGGTCCTGGCCGGCCGCAACGGCGAGAGCCCGGCCGAGCTGGTCTTCAACCACCACGCCATCGGCATCGTCACCGCGATCGGCCTGGCCGTCCTCGGCGCCCTGATCGCGGCCCACCAGCCGCGAAACCCCATCGGCTGGCTCATGAGCACCGGCGCGCTCCTCCTCGGGGTCTTCAGCTTCACCCAGCAGTACGCGCCCCTGGCCGCGACCGAGTCCCTGCCGGGCGTGGCCATCACCAGCTGGCTGGCCACATGGACCAACCTGCCCGGCATCGCCATCACCATCACCTTCGTGTTCGTGCTGTTCCCCGACGGCCGGCTGCCGTCACCCCGCTGGCGGCCGGTCGGCTGGCTCATGGCCGCGGCCACCGTCGTCCCGGCGGCCGTGCTGGCTGTCCGGGCCTGGCCCGTCCGCGGGCCCGAGCTGGCCGTGCAGAACTTCGACCACCCGGCGCTCGGCGGCGCCTTCTCGACCGGCTTCGCCCTCGTCCTCGCCCTGTCGGTCGTCGCCTTGGCCGGGCTGATCGTGCGCTTCCGTCGCTCGACCGGGGTCGAGCGCCAGCAGATCAAGTGGTTCGCCTACGGGGCCATGATCGGGATCCCCCTCGGCCTGCCGGCCGAGGTGCCGTTCTGGGGGCCGATCCTGGAGCTGCTGCAGCCGCCGCTGATGTTCGCCGGGCTCGGCATCGGCATGTTCCGCTACCGGCTGTACGACGTCGACCGGCTGCTCAACCGCACCCTGGTCTACGGGCTGCTGACGGTGTCGCTGGCCGCCGGGTACGCCGCCGCCGTGCTCCTGGGCGGCCGGGTGGTCAGCGGCGGCCGGACCAGCAGCCTGGTCGTGGCCGCCGCCACCCTGGCCGTGGCCGCCGTCTTCCAGCCCCTGCGCCGCGCCATCCAGGGGGCGGTCGACCGCCGCTTCAACCGGCGCCGCTACGACGCCGCCCGGACCATCGAGGCGTTCGCGGTCCGCCTGCGCCAGCAGGTCGACCCCGACGCGCTCCGGGCCGAGCTGCTGGCCGTGGTCGACCAGACCGTCCAGCCGACCCAGGCGTCCCTGTGGCTGCGGCCCGTCCGCTAGGACCGCCAGCCTTCATCGGTTCTGTGAGTCTCTAGGGGCGGTCCCTGGGGGATCGCGTCAGGCTTCGGCGTCCGGTATCCCGGCATGACTCACAACGGTTCAGGCGTCTGTGGGCTGCCTTGGTTACGAGTTGTCTGCCGTGGTGCCGGCGTCGACCTGGCTGCCGTCTGCTGGCTTGATGAGCAGCTTGTCCAACCTGTGGGTTGTGACCCGTCACAGAAGCGCCGCGCGGTGTCCTCCAGGACGACACGACCAGGCCACGGGCAGGAAGGAGCCGCTTGGATGACTCGGCTGACCGGCACCGTTGATGGGGTGATCGGCGTCGACACCCACCGTGACAGCCTCGCTGCGGCCGCCACCGACCCGGTTGGTGGCGTGCTCGCTCAGATCTCAGTCGGCGCCGATGCGGCGGGGTATCAGCGGTTGCTGGCGTTCGCCAGGGTGCAGGTTCCCGGACGTCGTTGCTGGGCGGTGGAGGGTGCTGGCAGCTACGGCGCTGGGCTTGCCGGGTTCCTGCAGGCCCAAGGCGAGCGGGTGGTCGAGGTCGGCCGGCCCAAGCGACCAGCCCGCCGCGGCGGTGCCAAGAGCGACGCCCTGGACGCGGTCCGTGCGGCACGGCAGGCCCTGATCGAGGACCATCCGTTGAGTCCACGGCGCCGTGGCGACCGGGAGGCGCTGCGGGTGCTGCTGGCGACCCGGCACGGCGCCTGCGCGGCCAAGGTGAGCGCCACCAACCAGCTCAAGGCGCTGATCGTGGGGGCGCCCGAGGAGTTGCGGGCCGAGCTTCGCGGGCTGGCGACCAAGCAGCAGGTTCGCCGCTGCGCGCTGCTGCGGGAGCGGCCGGCCCGGTCGCTGGAGCATCGCATGACTGTCCGGGTGCTGCGCTGCACCGCCCAGCGTATCCAGCGGCTGGCCGCCGAGGCCGCCGAGCTGGGGGCCGACCTGGAGCGGCTGGTGGCTGCGGTCGCGCCGTGGCTGCTGGAGCTGCCCGGGGTGGGGCCGATCAGCGCCGCCCAGGTGCTGGTCAGCTGGTCGCATGCCGGGCGGCTGCGCTCGGACGCCGCCTTCGCGGCCCTGGCCGGCGCCAACCCCATCCCAGCGTCCTCAGGGCAGGTCATCAGGCATCGGCTGAACCGCGGCGGGGACCGCCAGCTCAACCGGGCGCTCCACACCATCGTGGTGGCCCGGCTGCGCGACGACCCCACCACCCGCACCTACGCCGCCCGGCGACGGGCTGAGGGCAAGAGCACCCGCGACATCCGGCGGTGCCTGAAGCGGGCGGTCGCCCGACAGCTCTTCAAGCTCCTTGAGTGCCATGACCGGCCTGCGGTCGAAGTCCTTCGCCCATAGCTTCCATCATGCGGCCACGGGGCTCGACGAGCTCACCACGGCTCCTTGGCGTGGCTGCAGCTGGCAGGTGGAGAAAGGGGTCGTCGGCCTGATTGCCGCCGTCCTAGAGTGGCGGTCATGCTGGATCCTTCGCAGGTGCGGGCCTTCGCCGAACGCGGGTTCGTGGTCGTCCCGCAGGTCGTCCCCCAGGAGCTGCTGGCCACCGCGTCGCGAACTATCGACCAGCTGCTCGGCCACCAGCCACCACCCCGCGAGGTTCGGGGACCCCACTTCTACTTCCTCGAGGTCGCCACCGCCCCAACCCTGCTGGCGCTGCTCACCCAGAGTCCGGCGTTGGCGTTGGCCGAGTCGCTGACCGGCACGGGCACCCTGGAGATCCCACAGCAGGTGCAGGTCGCCCTGACCTTCCCCCCATTCGACCACCGCCCAGGCGGCCACCACCTCGACGGCGCCAGCCCGCCGGAGCCGGACGGGCGACCGGGGACCTTCACCCTCCTCGCCGGCGTCCTGCTGTCCGACCAACCAGGCGACGACATGGGCAACCTGTGGGTCTGGCCGGGCACCCACCTGAGCCACCAGGCGTTCTTCCGCGAGCACGGCCCGGATGCCTTGGTGGCCTGCGGTGGCTACCCACCGATCCCGCTGCCCACCCCAGAGCAGGTCCGTGGCCGCGCTGGGGACCTGCTGTTGGCCCACTACCTGCTGGGCCACAACATCGGCGGCAACACCTCCGACACCGTGCGCCGCGCCGTCTACTTCCGCATCAAGCGGGTTGGGCATGCTGCCCGGTGGCACCAGTTCCTGCAGGACGCCTGGTTGGACTATGACGAGGTCCGCCGCATGCTGGCTTGAGCCCGATGGCGTGTGGCCGCTTGCAACAGGCAGAGAACCCCGACCTTGTCAGGGCCTGCGAAGGCCCGACCAACCAGGCCGGCAACGCTTAGGCTCGTCCACGTCCACGCGACCCGACCACCGCTTGACAGCACATAGCAGCCTCGTGACCCCGATCCCCGGTACGGCCGGGGCTCGATGGCTACCATGGCCTCCCATGACCTCCCCGATCTCGATCCGGCTGCGCGCGGCCTCGCCGGGGCTGCTCGCCCTGCCCTGGCTCGACCCCCTGGGGGCATGGCCGGACGACGCGGCCAACTTCCGCGACCTCAACGTCGGGCCCAGCCGCCACCTGGTCCGCTTCGTCGAGGCCGACTACGTGCTCTACGCCCTCAAGGAGCTGCCCAGCCGGATCGCCGACAAGGAGTACCGGGTCCTGCGCGAGCTCGAGATCCGCGAGCTCCCGGCCGTCCAGCCGGTCGGCCTGGTCGACCAGCCCGACACCGGCAACTCGATCCTGGTCACCGAGTACCTGGAGCACTCCTGGCAGTTCCGGCGGCTGTTCCGGCGGCTGCCCCGCGAGCTCGTCAAGCACCGCGAGCGGCTGCTCGACGCCATCGCCGGCCTGCTCGTCGACCTGCACCGCGAGGGCGTCTACTGGGGCGACTGCTCGCTGTCCAACACCCTGTTCAAGCGGGACGGCCAGCTCCTCCAGGCGTTCCTGGTCGACGCCGAGACCAGCGAGGTCCACCCGGTCCTGAGCGACGGCCAGCGCGCCCACGACCTCGACATCCTGGTCGAGAACGTCGCCGGCGACCTGGTCGACGTGTCCATGGAGCTGGGGGAGGGCGGCGAGCGGATCGACGAGGACCTGGCCGCGGCCGAGAGCATCGCCGAGCGGTACCGCGCCCTGTGGGCGGAGCTGACCCACACCGAGACCTTCGGGAGCGACGAGCGCTACAAGGTCGAGGCCCGGGTGCGCCGCCTCAACGAGCTCGGGTTCGCCATCGACGAGCTGGCCCTGGAGCCGGCCACCGCCGACCGCAGCACGCTCCGGCTCAAGGTCGCGGTGGCCAACCGCCGCTTCCACGCCCAGGAGCTGCGGCGCCTGACCGGCCTGGAGGTCGGCGAGGGCCAGGCGACCATCCTCCTCAACGACCTGCGCGCCTACCAGTCGGGTCTGGCCGCCGAGCGGCCCGAGGCGGCGGCCAACGACGTCGTCGCCGGCTTCCGCTGGCGCACCGACGTGTTCGAGCCGGGCATGGTCAAGGCGGCCAGGGCCCTCGGCGACGTCGCCGACCCCATCCAGGCCTACTGCGACCTGCTCGAGGTCCGCTGGCTGCTGTCGGAGCAGGCGGGCCGCGACGTCGGCGAGGAGGCCGCCCTGGCCGCCCTGGCCGCCCGCGAGGCCCCCTCGGAGTCGGCCGCCCAGATGGTCGTGGCCGAGACCGCCACCGCCAGCTTCCCCAGCGTCGGCCGCTAACGGCGACCCTGATCAACTGCGGCGGCGATGTCGCCGGTCAGGTAGCGCTGCAGGGTGGGGCCGATGGCGGCCACCAGCTGGGCCGGCGGGGCCGAGGCCAGGGGCTCGACCCGGACGATGTAGCGGGCCATGGCCAGGCCGATGATCTGGGAGCCGATCAGGGTCGCCCGCAGCCGGGCGTCGGGGCCGCCGAGGCGGTGGGCGATCTGGCCGAGGACCTCCTCGGTGATGAACTCGCGCAGCATGGCCGCGGCCCGCTCGTCGCCCACCGCCGAGCGGACGATGGCCAGCAGGGGGCTGCGGTCGCCGGCGTGGTCCCAGATCGACAGGAAGAGCTCGACCATCCGCTCGCCCGCCTGGTCGGGGTCCTGGGCGAGGACGGCGCCGAGCTGCTCGACCGGGTTCACCGGGAGCTGGACGGCGGCGACGAACAGGTCCTGCTTGTAGCGGAAGTAGTGGTGGACGAGGGCCGGGTCGACGCCGGCCAGGTCGGCCACCATGCGGATGGTGGCGTGCTGGTAGCCGTGCTCGGCGAACGCCCGCCGGGCGGCGTCCAGGATGGCCTCCCTGGTGCCGCTGACCCCGGGCCGCCGGCCGGTCCGTGCCATCCCTCCCCGCCCTCCTCGAACTCGCCAACCGGTGAAATAGCCTACCGGAGATGGGACCAGGTGGTGCTCCTGGCGCCCAGTCGAGGATGAAGGCGCCGGATGAGCCCTTCGACAGGAGTAGGCTGCCCCACCATGCCCCGATCCCTCTCGACCAACCAGATCGACAAGCTTGGCGCCCGCCTCCGAGCCGCCCGGGTGATCGCGGCAGACGACCGAGGTCTCCTTGAGCGGCTTCTCGGTGACCATGCCCTCGCCACCGCCGAAGTGCAACAGCTTCTCACCGAACGTCTGGGGCTTGAGACGGGATCGCGAGTCAAGCGCGAGGCCGGCATCATCGAGAAGCTCAGGCGGCAGCCGAGCTTGCCGCTGTCACGGATGTGGGATCTCGGGGGCGTAAGGGTCGTGCGAGACATGACACGCGCCGAGCAGGACGATCTGCGAGACCAGCTCGTCGCCGCGCTTGCAGACCCGACGGTGAAGGTGCTCGATCGGCGTGCCTCTCCACGCCACGGCTATCGCGCCATGCACGTGATCACGCAGGCGCAGGGATGCCGTGTCGAGATCCAGGTTCGAACGCAGCTTCAGCACTACTGGGCGGAACTGATCGAGACGTTCGCAGGTGTCTGGGGCCGGCAGGTCCGCTACGGCGAGCCACCGGATCAGCCGGACATGCTGATCGCGGGCGAGGGGTCTGTCACGCGAGCGGCGTTCCTCGAGCTGCTGAGCGGTTTCGCCGACCGAATCGCCGCCTACGAGGAGACTGTCGGGCACATCGACCTGACGGAGCGTACGCTCGGCGAGGAGGTATCGGGTGAAGATCGTGATCGAGTGGCGGTCGCCCGGCAGGAGTTGCAAGCTGTGCGTTCCGAGATCCTGGCAGTGTTCCGGCCAATGATCGAGGCCGGCCTGATCGAGGGGAGCTCACCATGAGCTACTTCCTTCTCGTGTACGACCGCAAGGCCGGTCAGCTCCGTGAGCTCGTGGAGTTCGACGACGATGACCGGGAGACCGCCCTGGCCGAGCGCTTTGCCCGCGAACGCGACAGCGAGGGGCGTCAGGACTTGGAGATCGTGCTGCTCGGTGCTCCTTCGGAGGAGTCATTACGCAGGACACACTCGCGGTACTTCAAGAGCGCCCGCGAGCAGCTCTCCTCCATCTAACCGCTTGGCTCTCCGCCCCCGGCCATCCTCTCGGCTGGTTGCCCTCGGTACGTCTGCAGGACCCGTGAGCTGGAAGCTGGCCCGCTCCTCGTAGGTCAGCAGGCCGACGAAGACCGACCTGATTTTTAGACTGACCTGGCGGTCCTCCTTGACGACGAGGCCGTCGCGGTCCAGCCAGAGGTCGCGGACGGCGCCGCCCGACGACTGGCCGGACAGGGCCGTGATCAGCCGGACGTGCCGGGTCGCGACCGGGCCGGCGGCGGTCTGGACGGTCTCGGGCCCCACGTAGACGGTGGTGTTGGCCGACGCCGAGGTGCCCTCGACGCAGTGCCAGCTCATGGTGGCGCCGGGCCGCCGGCCGGCCAGCAGGCGCCGGCCGGCCGGGGCGCAGGCGAACCGCTGGACGCCCGGCACCAGGAAGTAGGTCAGGCTGGTCGAGTAGGCGAAGTCGTCGGCGTCGGCGCCGGTGGCGCAGAAGTCGTAGGTCTCCACGTGCTGGGTGAAGATGGGCACGGTCTCGCGCCAGCGGCAGCCGCCGCGCCAGGTGACCACCCGGACCGTCTCCGCCGGGTAGGCCCGGTCGACCCCGAACCGGTCGATCCGCTCGTAGCCGCTGGTGCGGTAGCGGTAGACCCCGGCCGGGGGCCGCGGGCCCGGCGGGTCGGGGCCGACCGGCCCGCCCTGGCCGGCCAGGTAGCTGGCCGCGGCCCGCTCGGGCCCGACCGGGGTGGCCAGCCCCCTGGCCCACAGCAGGAACCCGTCGGCGGCCGCCACCACCAGGGCCAGGGCCGTCGCGACCCCGAGGACCCGCCTCACCGGGCGCCGGGCGTGGTGACGCTGACCCGGCGCTCGGCGCGGGCGGCGGTACGGGCGGCGACCCAGTGGTGGCCGGCGACGGTCAGGCGGCGGTGCCGGGGGACCCGGACCCGGCGGTCGAGGACCTGGTAGCCGGCCTGCTCGACCTCGTCGAGGATGCCCCCGTAGAGCTCGAAGGCGACCCGGATGCAGGGCCGGGAGGAGGGGGCGAGCAGCTCGATGCCCGGCTCGGCGGCCCGGTAGTGCCGCCGGGCCCGCTGCACCTCGAAGGCCAGCAGGTCCCGGACCGCCGCGGTGGCCGCGGTGGCGGCCAGGTCGGCCCGGCGCACCCCGAAGCGCTCCAGGTCGGCCGCGGGCAGGTAGACGCGACCCCGTTGATGGTCCTCGGCCACGTCGCGGATGAAGTTGGTGAGCTGGAAGGCCAGGCCGAGCTGGCGGGCGTGCTCCCGGGCGGCCGGCGGGTCGGACGACTCCAGGATCGGGGTCATCATGGTCCCGATCACCGCCGCCGACCCCTCCATGTAGCCGAGCAGGTCGTCGTAGGTCCGGTAGCCGTCGGTGTGCAGGTCCATGGCCATCGAGTCCAGGAACTTCTCGAAGTCGCCGACGTCCAGGTCGAAGGCCCGGACGGTGTGGAGCACGGCCGGGAGCACCGGGTCCTCACAGGGCGCGCCCCGCAGGCCGGCGAAGAAGCGGTCCCCCCAGGCGCGCAGGGCGGCCGCCTGCCCGGGCCCGTCGAGGGTCGATGCGAGGTCGTCGACGATCTCGTCGGCGTAGCGGGTGAACCCGTACAGGGCGTGGACGTGGCGCCGCTTCCAGCGGGGCAGCAGCAGCGTGGCCAGGTAGTAGGTGCGGCCGTGGCGGGCGTGGAGCTGGCGGCAGCGCTCGTAGGCCGCCCCCAGGGTCCGCGGCTCCACCATCTCCAGCCTCATCTCGCCCCCCGCGTAAGGACCCGCTCGGCGGCCAGGCGGCCGGAGATCAGCACCATCGGCACCCCGACCCCGGGCACGGTGCCCATCCCGGCGAAGACCAGGCCGGGCACGCCCGCCGAGGCGTTGCCGGGCCGCAGCCAGCCGGTCTGGGTGAAGCGGTGGTCGAGCGAGAACGGCGTCCCCGCGGACAGGCCCTGGGCCTCCCAGGCGGGCGGGTCGACGACCAGCTCGACGGCGCTGTCGCGGCGCAGGTCGCCGTAGCCGAGCCCGGCCAGCCGCCCGTACAGCCGCTCGCGCAGGCGCGGCCCGGCCTCGGCCCAGTCCAGCCCGGCCCGGGTGTTGGCGGTCGGCTCGAGCACGAACAGGGTGGCGTGGCCGGGCGGGGCGGCGTCGGGGTCCTCGGGCGAGGGGTAGGTGACGAGCAGGCTCGGGTCGGGCTGGACGCCGCCGTGGCGGGTCAGGGCCTCGAAGGTGGCCTTCCAGTCGCGGCCCAGGTGCACGGTGTGGTGGGCCTGGCCCGGGAGCTGGCGGGTCAGCCCCAGGTGGACCAGGTAGCAGGAGGGCGCGAACCGCAGCCGGCGCCGCCGCACCCGCCAGTCGCGGGCCGCCGGGGGCAGCAGCTGCCGGTAGGCGGTTGGCAGGTCGCTGGTCACGACCACGTCGCCGGCGGCCAGGCGCTCGCCGCCGGCCAGCACCACCCCGCTGACCCCGCCGGGCCCGCCCTCGACCCGCTCGACCCGGGTCGAGTACCTGAACGACGCCCCGGCCTTCTCGGCCACGCCGGCCAGGGCCAGGGGGAGGGCGTGCATGCCGCCCCGCCGGGGGAACCAGGCCCCGCCGACGGTGTCCATGTGGGCGACCACGGCGTAGATGCCGAGGGCGTCGAACGGCGACAGGCCGGTGTAGAGGGCCTGGAAGGTGTGGGCCCGGCGCAGCCGCCAGTCGCTCAGGTGGGTCGCGACCAGGTTGTGCAGCCGCCGGAACCCGCCAAGGCGGGCCAGCCGCAGGAGGGCCAGGGGCCGGAGGAGACCGGCCGGGCCGTCGACGTTGCGGTCGATGAACTGGTCCCACTCGGCCTCCAGCATCCGGCCCAGATGCGCTCGAAAGGCCAGGTAGCGGCCGGCCTCCTCGGGCCCGGCGAGCCGCTCGACCTCGGCCGCCATGCGCTCGGCCCCCGGGACCACGTCGAGGCGGCTGCCGTCGTGGAAGGTGAGCCGGTAGATCGGGTCGAGCGGGACCAGCTCCAGCCAGTCCTCCAGCTCCTCGCCGGCGGCGCCGACGCAGGCCCGCACGACCTCGGGCATGGTCAGCACCGAGGGGCCGGTGTCGAAGCGGTAGCCGCCGGCCGTCGCCGTGCCGCAGCGCCCGCCCGGGACCGCCTCGGCCTCGACCACCACCACCTCGCGGCCGGCGGCGGCCAGGTGGATGGCGGCCGACAGCCCGGCCAGGCCGGCCCCGACGACGACCGTCCGCCCCGCCATGGCCGGCTAGGCGCTCCGGTCGGTGACGTGGTCGGCCAGCGCGGCCAGGGTGCCCCGGGCCGCCTCGTCGATCCCGTCGACCGCGGCCAGGGCCGCCTTGGCCTCGGCCAGGAGCTCGCCGATGCGGGCCTCGGTGGCGTCCACGGCGCCGCAGCCGCTGATCAGCCGGCGCAGCTCGGCGACGTCGTCCTCGGACAGCTTGGCGTTGCCGAGCGCCCCCTCCAGCAGGGCCCGGCCGGACCGGCCGGCGAGCCGGCGGGCCTGCATGACCAGGTAGGTCTCCTTGCCCTCGCGCAGGTCGTCCCCGGCCGGCTTGCCGGTGACCTCGGGGGACCCGAACACCCCGAGGATGTCGTCGCGGAGCTGGAAGGCCTCGCCGAGGGGCAGCCCGTAGGCCGAGTAGCCCGCGGCCAGGGCGGGCGGGCCGTCGGCCAGGGCCAGGCCGAGGTGCAGCGGCCGCTCGATGGTGTACTTGCCCGACTTGTAGGTCAGGACCCGGCGGACGGCGGCCTCGTCGGGGGCGCCCCGGCGGGCCTCGACCAGGTCCAGGTACTGGCCGCCCATCAGCTCCGAGCGCAGCCGGTTGAACACCCGCAGAGCGGCGGCCAGGCGGTCGTCGGGCAGGCCGGCCTCGGCCAGGGCCACGTCGGCCCAGGTGAAGGCGAGGTCGCCCATGAGCGTGGCCGCGCCCTCGCCGAAGGCGGCCGGGTCGCCCCGCCAGCCGAGGCCGCGGTGGAGACCGGCGAAGCCGACGTGCATGGCCGGGCGGCCCCGCCGGACCTCGGAGCCGTCCATGATGTCGTCGTGGATGAGGGCGCAGACGTGCAGCAGCTCCACCGAGCAGGCGGCCCGGATGGCGGCGTCGGCCTCGGGCCCGGCGGCCGGCCCGCCGGCGCCCCGGTAGCCCCAGTAGACGAAGGCGGGCCGCAGCCGCTTGCCGCTCTCCAGGGCGAACCGGGTCAGGGCGTGGGTGACGGGGCCGGCGTCGTCCCCGAGGAAGTCGAGGGCGGACAGCTCCTGGTGGAGCAGGGCGGCCAGGGCCCGGTCGACCCGGGCGCGCAGGTCCTCGGCGTCCAGGGGGGACGACGGGACGGGCGGGGCGGCCTCGCTCACCTGGCTGGGGCTTCCTGTGCGGCTGGTCATGGTGGTCATGCCTGCTACTTCGACGCAAGCATCCTAATCGGATGCACCCGCCACCGCCCCCGGAGGCGTCGCGGCCGGGGGCTAAGCTGACCCATCATGCCTGCAGCCGTGCGGCCCACCGGGGAGGTCATCGCCGGGAGGAGGCCGCTCCAGCCCGGCGAGGCCGACGGGCTGGGGATCCTCCACGCCGACCTGGACGCCTTCTACGCCAGCGTCGAGGTGCTGAAGGACCCGTCCCTGCGCGGCCGGCCCCTGCTGGTCGGCGGCATCGGGGGGCGTGGGGTCGTCACCTCGGCGTCGTACGAGGCCAGGGCGTACGGCTGCCGCAACGCCATGCCGATGGCCAGGGCCCGCCGCCTCTGCCCGGAGGCGGTGGCCGTCCCGCCCGACTTCGCCGCCTACCGCCGCTGGTCGGCGACGGTCATGCGGATCTTCCAGAGCGTCACCCCGCTGGTCGAGCCCCTCGCCCTCGACGAGGCGTTCCTCGACGTCCGCGGGGCCAGGGCCCTGTTCGGCGACGCCGTGGCCGTGGCCAGGCGGCTGCGGGCCCGGGTGCGGGAGGAGGCCGGCCTGGCCCTGACCGTGGGCGTGGCCGCCAGCAAGTTCCTGGCCAAGCTGGCCTCGACCCGGGGCAAACCGGACGGGCTGCTGGTCGTCCCGCCCGGCCGGGCCCTCCAGTTCCTCCACCCCCTGCCGGTCGACGCCCTCTGGGGGGCGGGCCAGGCCACCATCGAGGTGCTGGCCCGCTACGGCCTGCGCACCGTCGGCGACGTGGCCGCCACCCCAAGGGTGACCCTGGAGCGGGCCCTGGGACCGGCCGCCGGGGCCCAGCTCTACGAGCTGGCCTGGGCCCGCGACGACCGCGAGGTGGTGCCGTTCGAGGCGGCCAAGTCGGTCGGGTCGGAGGAGACCTTCGCCGCCGACATCGACGACCCCGACGAGCTGGCCCGCGAGGTGCTGCGCTGCTGCGTGCGGGTCGGGCGGCGGCTGCGCGAGGCCGGGCTGGCCGGCCGGACGGTCACCCTCAAGCTGCGCTTCGCCGACTTCCGCACCATCACCCGCGGCCGCACCCTGGCCGTGGCCACCGACACCGACACCGAGCTGCACGAGGTCGCCGCCGACCTGCTGGCCCGGCTCCAGCTCGGCCGGGCTCCGGTCCGCCTGGTCGGGGTCACCGCCAGCAACCTGCAGCGGGCCGGGGCGCCGGTGCAGCTGCGGCTGGGCCCCGACCGTCCCGGCTGGGAGGCGGCCGTGCGGGCCGCCGACGCCGTCAGGGCCCGCTTCGGCGAGGAGGCCATCGACCTGGCCTCGCTGGCCGCCGACCGCCCGGCCGAGGCCTACTCCGAGGCCCGCCAGGCCCCCCGCCCCCGCCGCGAGCGCCTCCTGCCCCCCGACCCGGAACCCGAGCTCGACGTTTAGGGTCTAGACCCGCGCGCGAGTCCTCCGTCAAAGTTCCAGAGTGGAGTCGCCCGCTGGGCGTTCGCCGGGTACACTCGCAGGACCACCAAGTACGACCTGGCCGGAGCCGCACATGCCGCTGTCCGAGCACGAGCAACGCATCCTGGCCGAGATCGAGCGGCGGTTGCTCGAAGAGGATCCCAAATTCGCCCATCAGGTGGGCTCGTCGTTCCGTGCCCACCTGGGCCGGCGCCTCAAGCTTGCCGTGGTCGGCTTCGTGCTCGGCCTGATCATCGTCATCTCCTCGACCTTCTTCGAGAACGTGGCCATCGGCGTGGCCGGGTTCGTCATCATGCTGGCCTGCGTGTTCCTGTTCGTCCGGACGATGCGCCGCCGGGCGACGGTGGAACGCCCGGTCAGCGGCGCCGCCCCACCGGCGGCCGGGCCGGCCCCCGGCGGCCAGCGCCGCCAGGGCGGCGGCGGCAAGGGCGGCGTCGACGCCTGGTGGGGCCGGATGACCGAACGCTGGCGCTCCCGCTGGGAGGAGCGCGGCGGCCAGGGCCCACCCTGACCCCGACGCACCCGCTGACCCCACGCCCCGCGTCCGGGCACGGGTCCCGCTAGCGGCGGGAGGACCCGACCAGGCTGCGCGGGCTGACGGTGGCGACCAGCCGGCGGCGCCAGCCGAGCCGCCCGGCCAGGCTGGAGCGGGCGTCCCTGGCCAGCCGCCTGGCCCGGTCGGCCTGGCCGGCGTCGGGCTCGGCGGGGGCGTACTCGGCCCGCTCGAACAGCCCGGTCAGCTCGACCAGGGGGTCGGCGTCGGCGGCGAACTCGTCCTCGAGCCGGCGGGCGTAGGCGGCCGGCGTCTCCGCCCCCCGCCGGCCGATGCCGGCGTCCCGGGCCCAGCTGGTCAGCTCGGCGTACGACTCGGCCACGGCGTCGCGGGGCCGGTGCCCGGCCCGCCGCCGGGCCAGGAGGTTGCGGGCCCACTTGACCCCGGGGACGAGGGCCACCAGCAGGACCACGGCCAGACCGGCGCGGACCGCCGGGCGCTCCAGCAGCCCCCGCTCGGAGCCGGCCCCGGCCAGCGGGTCGGAGCTCTCCGGGGTCGGCGGCTCCAGGGGCCTCCGGAGCGGGTTGGTCGTGGCCGTCCCGCCCGGGGTGGTCGTCGCGGTGGCGGCGCCCTCCTCGCCGGCCGGCACCCGCCCGGCCGGGGTGGTGTAGGAGGGCACCGACACGGTGCCGTCGGCCCGCGGGGTCGGCTCGAACGGCACCCACCCGGCCTCGGGGAACCACAGCTCGGGCCAGGCGTGGGCGTCGTGGGTGGTGACCTGGAGCCAGGTCTGGTCGACGACCTCGCCGGAGGTGAAGCCGACGGCCACCCGGGAGGGGATGCCGGCCTGGCGGGCCATCACGGCCATGGCGATGGCGAACTGCTCGCAGTAGCCCTCGCGGACCTCGGTGAGGAACCGCCGCAGCTCGTTGCCGCCGCCGGACAGGGCGGGCACGTTCAGGCTGTAGCGGAACTCGTCGCTGCGCAGGTAGTCCTGGATGGCCAGGGCCTGCTCGAACGGTGTGTCGGCCTCCCTGGCCTCGACCACGGCCTCGGCCCGCTCGCGCACCTCCCGGTCGAGGTTGCCAGTTTCTAGATACCGCCGCATCCGGGGGTAGTCGCGGTAGTCGACGGGGCCGTCCAGGTCGCCGGCGTCGATGTCGGGGACCTGGGAGACGACCGTGTAGCTGAACCCCTCGCGCAGGCGCCGGTTGGTCGTCAGGTTGACGAAGGTCTCGTTGACCAGGACCTGCCGGCCGGCGTCGACCTGGACCGGGGTGGTCGCCACCGGCAGCCAGTACGAGCCCAGCTTCTGGATCTCGACCTCCTGGGTGACCTGGGTCACGGGCAGGTCCGGGTCCTGCTCGCCGGCGATCGGGCCCTGGAAGGGGACCAGGTCGCGCCGGGGGTCGCTGGAGGGGACGAACTTGGTGCCGTCGAAGCGGTCGAGGACCATCTGCCGCCAGCGCTCCCGCCCGGTGGTCCGGGCCCGGAACAGGTTGACGTCCTCGGGGGTGGTGAGCCGGGTGCGCAGCGACACGAACGGGTTGAGGGCCACGCTGGGGTCGTTGCCGGCGCCCTCCTTGAGGTCGAGGACCGCCTGCTGGCCGTAGCCGGGCAGCAGCCAGGGCAGGGCCAGGGCGCACACCCCGGCGGCCACGGCGAGCCAGCGGCCGGTCTGGGCGGCCGGGGTCAGCGGCAGCCGCCAGCCGGCCCCGGGCCGGCTGCGGGCGCTCGACACCCAGCGGCCCCAGGTGGCCAGCCGGGCCCGGCCCTCGAACAGCAGCAGCCCGGCCGCCCCACCCAGGAACCAGGTCGTGTACCAGGCCGGGCTGGTGGGCCGGATCACGGCCGGGAAGACGAACAGGCCAAGGGCCGGGACCAGGGCCAGCAGGGGCTGGCGGGCCCGGAAGGCGAGCCCGTCGGCGGCGGTGGCCACGGCCCAGGCGCCGGCGCAGGTGAGCAGGACGAACTCGGTGGTCACGGCCACCGGGGCCGCCTGCTCGCTGACCGCGGTCATGGCCGTGGAGGCGGCCAGGGCCATCTCCGACAGCGTCTGGCCGGTGGGGACGACCACCAGCAGCGTGTCCGGGAACAGCAGGATCCCGGCCACGACCACGAACCCCGCGGCCATGGCCACCAGCGACAGCAGCTGGCCGACGCCCAGGCGCCGCAGCAGCGCGGCCAGGCCGAGGGCGGCGGCCATGGTCAGCCAGGTCGGCAGCAGCCAGGAGTTGCCGGCGTACAGCCGGCTGAGCGACAGCGACGCGCCGGCCAGCAGGCCGGCCAGCGCTAGCGCCTGCGCGTAGTCAGTGTTGCGCGCCCCCAGGGCGCTGTCAGTCGTCGCCACCGGTCATCCAGGGGGTGGGT
>Ga0081538_10002000_pt1 | contig 20352 bp, 17 predicted proteins | sample TabmetS5T2R1_FD_71022 | JGI IMG/M metagenome (GOLD analysis project Ga0081538, IMG submission 71022) | Tabebuia heterophylla rhizosphere microbial communities from the University of Puerto Rico - S5T2R1 | ecosystem: Host-associated > Plants > Roots > Rhizosphere ...
CGCGAAGGCCCGCTCCCTGCTGGCCGCCACCTTCGGCAACGTCCACGGCGTCTACAAGCCCGGCCACGTCAAGCTCCGCCCCGAGCTCCTGGCCGAGCTGCAGCGGGCCGTCGGCGACAAGGCCGGCAAGGACAGGCCGTTCGACCTGGTCTTCCACGGCGGCTCGGGGTCGCTGCTGGCCGAGATCCGCGAGGCCATCGGCTACGGCGTGGTCAAGATGAACGTCGACACCGACACCCAGTACGCCCTGACCCGGCCGATCGCCGACCACATGTTCAAGAACTACGACGGCGTGCTCAAGGTCGACGGCGACGTCGGCATCAAGAAGACCTACGACCCCCGCACCTACATGGCCAAGGCCGAAGGGTCGATGGCCGCCCGGGTCGTCCAGGCCTGCGAGGACCTCATGTCGGCGGGAACCTCGCTGGCCAACGCCTGACAGGCGGTGCACCCCCGCCCCCTCGGCGCCACCGGCCTGACCGTCACCCCGGTCGGCCTCGGCCTGGCCGCCCTGGGCCGCCCCGCCTACATCGACCTGGGCCGCGCCACCGACCTCGGCCCCGACCGCGCCGTCGAGGCCCTGGAGCGCCGCTGCCACCAGGTCCTGGACGCCGCCTCCGCCGCCGGCGTCCGCTATGTCGACGCCGCCCGCTCCTACGGCCGGGCCGAGGCGTTCCTCGCCTCCTGGCTGAAGGCCCGCGGCCTGGGCCCCTCCGACCTCACCATCGGCTCCAAGTGGGGCTACACCTACGTCGGCGACTGGCGCCTGGACGCCGACACCCACGAGGTCAAGGACCACTCCCTCCAGGCCCTGACCCGCCAGACCGCCGAGACCCGGTCCCTGCTCGGCGACCACCTCGACCTGTACCAGATCCACTCCGCCACCCTCGACAGCGGCGTCCTCGACGACCAGGCCGTCCTGGCCGAGCTGGCCCGCCTCCACGACAACGGCCTGGTCATCGGCCTCTCCTCCAGCGGCCCGGCCCAGGCCGCCGCCATCCGCCGAGCCCTGGCGCTCACCAGCGCCGCCAAGGCCCCCTTCGCCTGCGTGCAGGCGACCTGGAACCTCCTGGAGCCCTCGGCCGGCCCCGCCCTGGCCGAGGCCAGCCAGGCCGGCTGGGGCGTGATCGTCAAGGAGGCCGTGGCCAACGGCCGCCTGACCCCCCACGGCAGGGAGACGAACACCCTCACCCGGATCGCGGCCCGCCACGGGGTCGGCGTGGACGCGGTCGCCCTGGCCGCCGTGCTCGCCAACCCCTGGGCCGACGTCGTCCTGTCCGGCGCCGTCACCCCGGCCCAGCTGGAGTCCAACCTGGCCGCCGTCCGGATTGAGCTCGGCGCCGGAGAGCTGGAAGAGTTGAGCACCCTGGCCGAGCCCCCCGACCAGTACTGGCAGGAACGCGCCAGCCTGCCCTGGGACTAGCCGGAGCCACAAGGAGACCCAAATGGACCTGGGACTGGCCGGCAAGGTGGCCCTGGTGACCGCCTCCTCCAAGGGCCTGGGCAGGGCCACGGCCATGGCCCTCAGCCAGGAGGGCGCCAAGGTCGTCATGTGCGCCCGCAACCCGGACGCGCTCAATGGGGCGGCCAGGGCCATGGCCGGCGACACCCTCCCCGTCGTCGCCGACGTCACCGACCCCGAGGCCCCGCAGCGACTGGTCGACGCGGCCGTCGACCACTTCGGCGCCCTCCACGTCCTGGTCGCCAACGCCGGCGGCCCACCCCGGGCCCGCGCCCTGGAGGTCGACGACGACGCGCTCCTGGCCGCGCTCCAGGCCAACCTGCTCACCTCGATCCGGCTGGTCCAGGCGTCCCTGCCGCCGATGCGGTCGGCCGGCTGGGGCCGGATCTGCCTGATCACCTCCAAGGCGGTCAAGGAGCCGATCCCGACCCTGGCGCTGTCCAACACGGCCCGGACCGGCCTGTGGGCGTGGGCCAAGTCGGCCGCCGCCGACCTGTTCGACGACGGCATCACCCTGAACCTGGCCTGCCCCGGCACCCACGACACCGAACGGGCCAGGCAGGCCGGCCAGCTCGGCGGCGGCCCGGTGGGCGACCCGGCCGACTTCGGCAAGGTGGTGTGCTTCCTGTGCTCGGACCCGGCCCGGTTCGTCAGCGGCACCGCCCTCCTGGTCGACGGCGCCACCACCAGGGGCCTGCTGTGACCGGGCCGGCCCCGCCCGACCCCACCGGCGCCGGCCCGGCGACGGTGACCGTGGCCGGCGCCGGGTCGGCCACCGCCGTGCCCGACACCGCCCTGCTGTCGCTCGGGGTCGAGACCCGCGGGCAGACCCCGGCGCAGGCGCTGGACGGCTGCCGGCTGGCCCTGGACCAGGTCCTGGCCGCCCTGGACGCCGAGGGCGTCGACCCGGCCCGCCGCACCACCGGCGGCCTGGAGCTGCACGAGGACTGGGAGTCGCGCCAGCCGGGCCAGGGGCCGGTCCGGTACCTGGCCGGCGCCCGGCTCACCGTCCGTCTGGACCGGCCGGCCCTGGCCGGGCGGGTGGCCGGGGCCGCGGTCGCGGTCGGCGGGGACGCCGCCCGGGTCCACGGGCTCGGGTTCGTGGTCGGCGACCCGGCCGCCGTCGCCGCCGCGGCCAGGGAGGCCGCCTGGGGCGACGCCGTGGCCCGGGCCGAGCAGTACGCCCGCCTGTCGGCGACGACCCTCGGCCGGGTCCTGCGGATCGAGGAGGCGCCGCCGCCCCCCGACGCCCGCCCCATGCGGCTGCTGGCCGAGGGCCCGCCCGGCCCGGCCACCGAGCCGGGCGAGACCACCGTCTGGGCCGCGGTCACCGTCACCTGGGCCCTGGACCACCGGCCCGGGCCCGGTTAGCCGGCCGCCAGCAGCGCCCTGGCGGCCTGCAGGTCGGGGGTGCCGAACCCCTCGTCGAACTGGTCGTGGAGCCGCCGCAGCTCGGCCAGGGCCTCGGCCGGCCGTGCCCGGTCGGGCAGGCGGCACAGGCCGATGGCCGCCCGCAGCCCGGCCGACCGGGTGCCGTGCCCGGCCGCCATCTCCAGGGCCCGGCGGTAGGCCTGGGCGGCCTCGGCGGGGCGGCCATGGCGGGCCAGCAGGTCGCCGCGGAGCCGGTGCAGCTCGGGCAGGTAGTAGAAGGGGCGGGCCGTCCCGACCAGCTCGATGGCCTCGTCGAGGACGGGCAGCCCCTCGGCGGGGCCGGCCGTGGCGGCGACGGCGTCCCCGAGGAGCCCGAGGTAGTAGGGGTGGTCCAGCTCGGCCCCGGTGGCCAGGTAGGCGTCCAGCCCGGCCCGGAGCTCGGCAGGGCCGTCGCCGTCCCCGGCCACGGCCCGGGCCCAGCCGCCGAAGATGGCCGCCTGGGCGGCGCGGATCGGGAAGCCGTGGGCGGCCGCCGTGGCCGCCGCCCGCCGCGCCCATCCCAGGGTCTGGTCCCGCTCCCCCCGGTACTGGTGCAGGTAGGTCAGCTGGACCTCGGCGGCGGCCAGGCTGTAGGCGTGCTCGCGGGCCAGGGTCAGGGCGCGGGTGGCATGGGCCAGGGCGCGGTCGGGGTGGCCCAGGAACCACAGGGCCAGGGCGGCCCAGTCGTGGCAGGCGACGGCCGGGTGCTCCCCGTAGGGGGCCAGGTAGCCGCCGTCGCGGTCCTGGTCGTAGAGGGCCAGCCCGGCCTCGGCGTACCGGACGGCCGTGGCCGCCTTGCCCTGGTGGAAGGTGGAGCAGGCCAGCAGCTCGTGGGCCTCCACGGCCAGGGGCGAGTCGCCGGCCCCGAGCAGCTGCCGCAGGATCTCCTCGGAGGCGTGGTAGCGGCCGCGGAACTCGTTGACCGCGGCCAGCCCGTGCAGCACCAGGGCCAGCTCGGGCGGGTCGCCGAGGCGCCGGCACAGCTCCCGGGCCCGGAGGAAGGCGCCCTCGACGGCCGGGGAGGCGAACCCGTCGGTGGCGATCAGGGCCGGGCCCAGGGTCATGCGGGCCCGCAGCTCGGCCCGGTCCCGGTCGGGCCCCTCGGGCAGCCGCTGGAGAGCCTGGAGCAGGGCGCCCAGGTGCTGGATGGCCTCGAGCTGGGCGCTGCGGCCCAGCGCCTGCTCGGCCGCCGCCTGGAGATACGGCGCGGCCCGGGCGGCGTCGCGGCCGTGGAGGAAGTGGGTGGCCAGCTCGGTGACGTGCTCGGCGGCGGCCGGCCCGTAGGCCCGCTCCAGCCGGTCGGCCACGGCCGCGTGCAGCCGGGCCCGCCGGCCGGCCGGGATGCGGTCGTACAGGACCGTCCGGTGGAGGTCGTGGGCGAAGGCGAAGCCGGCCGACACGGTGCCGTCCGGCCAGTCGACCGGGTCCGCGGCCCGCAGGAGCTGGCCGTGGCGGGCCAGGGCGACACAGCGCCGCTCGACCTCGTCGGTCGGCTCGGCCGTCCCGGCGGCGGCCACGGCGGCGGCGAACTCCATCCCGCCGACCGCCGCCGCCTCCAGCATGGCCAGGTCGGCGGCGTCCAGCCGCTCGAGCTGGAGCTCGATCAGGCGCCGCAGGTCGTCGGGGACCTCGGGGTCGGCGCCGCCGGGCCGGGCCAGCTCCCAGCGGCCGGCCGCCGCCCGCAGCACGCCCTCCTCGACCCACGACCGGGTGAGCTGGGCGACGAACAGGGGCACGCCGTCGGTCCGCCGGCGGACCGTCCGGGCCAGCTCCTCGGGGACCTCGGCGCCGTCGAGCCGCTGCGCCAGGGCGGCCCGGACGGCGTCGGTGTCGAGCTCGCCGAGCCGCAGCCCGGTCGCCCGGCCGCGCGGGAGCAGCTCGGCGGCGGCCGCGTCGATCGGGTGCCCGGCGGCGCGGGCGTCGGCCGGGCGGTAGGTGCCGACCAGCAGCAGCCGGCCCCGGCCGTCGCGCCGGGCCAGCCAGTCGACCAGGTCGACGGTGGACGGGTCGGCCCAGTGCAGGTCCTCCAGGCACACGACCAGGGGCCGGTCGGCGGCGACGGCCTCCAGCGCCTCGGCGGCCTCGCGCAGCATCCGCTCGCGGGTGCCGCCCAGGGCCCGGCGCTCGACCGCCTCCCGGTCGCCGGCGGCCAGCAGCGCCGGCATCTGGACCAGCCAGGTGGGGGCGATCCGGCCCAGCAGCTCGACGACCTCGCCGTCCTGGCGGGCGAGCCGGCCCAGGGCGTCGAACACCGGCAGGTACGGCTCGGGCGCGCCCCGGTGCTCCAGGCACTGGCCGCGCGCCACCACCGCCCGGCCGTCGTCTTCCGCCCACACCGCGAAGGTCTCGACCAGGGTGGTCTTGCCGATGCCGGGCTCGCCGGTCACGAACGCCACCTGGGGCCGGCCGGCCGCGGCCCGGCCGAGCAGGCCGGCCAGCCGTTCCAGCTCCGCCCCGCGACCGGCCAGGGCCGGCAGCGCGGTCGTCCCGGCCGGCAGCGCGGCCCCCCGGGCCACCGGGGCGCCCGGCACCGACCCGGGTCCGGGCTCGGCCCCCCGGTGGGGGAGCGTAGCCGACCCGGAACCGGCGTGCTCCCGGCCGTCCACAGCCCCCGCCGCGGCAACCGAGGGCCCGGCGGGGGCGGCCGGGGCCGGCCCGGCGGCCGGCTGGACCGGGGCCAGGAACTCGTAGCCGCGGCCGTGGACGGTGCGGATCACCCGCTGCTCGCGGCCGCTGTCGCCGACCGCCCGGCGGGCCGCCTTGACCCGGCTGGTCAGGGCCGACTCGCTCACGAACCGGCTGCCCCAGACCTGGTCCAGCAGCTCGGCCTTGGTGACGACCCGGCCGCGGTTGCGGACCAGGTAGGCCAGGACCTCGAAGACCTGCGGCTCCAGGTGGCGGGGGACGCCGCCGCGGCGCAGCTGGTAGCGGCCCTCGTCGAGCTCGTAGTCGCCGAACCGGAGGACCATCCGGTCGCCTCTCCCCGGTTTCTCCATCCGCTCTCCAAGGTTGCCGCCCCACCCGGGAGCTAGCGTGGCCGAGACCGATAGCGTGCGTCAGGGAGCAGGCGGTGAACAAGATGGCAGCGGAGCCGGTCGCCCCGGCCGCCCAGCCCGAGGAGCGGCAGCAGGCGTTCATGCAGGCCCTCACCACCGAGCACTTCACCCTCCAGACGGCCCGGGCGGTCGCGGTCAACGAGGGCAACGGCCGCACTGCGCTGTACATCGGGGCGCTGTCCAGCACCCTGGTCGCCCTGGCCCTGGTCGCCCAGCGGTCGCCGCTGGGCCACCTGTTCCACGTGGTCGCCCTGACCGTGGGGCCGGCCGTGTTCTTCCTGGGGCTGGTGACCTACGTGCGGGTGCTGCAGAGCTCGGTCGAGGACATCCTCTATGCCAGGGCGATCAACCGGATCCGTCACTACTACACCGAGCTCGACCCGGCCAGGGCCCACTACTTCCTGCTGTCGGGCCGCGACGACGTCCGCGGGGCGCTGGCCAACATGTACCTGCGGGAGTCCTGGACCCAGTTCCTGTTCACCCTGCCCAGCGCCGTGGCCGTGATCAACGCGCTGCTCGCCGGGGTCACCGTCGCGCTGGCGGTGGTGCTCGCCGCCGGGGTGCCGCTGCCGGTCACGGTGCTGGCGGGGACGGCCTCGGGGACCGCGGTCCTGGCCCTGCACCTGGTCTACCAGGTGCGCCGGTTCGCCACCATGAAGGCGGGCGTCGAGGCGGTCTTCCCCTCCTCGCGCCCGGGCCCGGCGCCGCTTTCCCGTTCCCGGGCCGACCGCCGGCCGGCCGGTGGCCTACCCGTGGGCGGCCAGGGCCCGGTCGATCAGGGCCTGCGTGGAGCCCAGGTGGCGAGCCGGGTCGAGCGCCTCGGCGACCCCGGCCGGGCCCAGGTGGTCGGCGACCTCCGGGGCCTCCAGCAGCGTGTCGCGCAGGGGGCGGCCGGTGGCCGCGGCCCGGCGGGCCGCCTCGTCGACCAGCTCGCGGGCCCGGCCCCGGCCGAGCGGGCCGGCCAGGGCGGCCACCGCCGCCTCGGCCATCACCAGCCCCCCGGTCGCGTCCAGGTTGGCCCGCATCCGCGCCGGGTCGACCTGGAGGCGTTCCAGCAGCTCCCGCGACCAGGCGGCGGCCGAGCCGACCAGCCGCAGCAGGTCCCGCTGGGGCTCCCACTCGGCGTGCCAGCCGCCGGCGGCCCGCTCGTGTTCCTGGGCCATGGCCCCGAGGACGGTGGCGACCAGGCCGGGCACCCGGGCCGTGCCGGCGGCCACGGCCACGGCCGCGACCGGGTTGCGCTTGTGCGGCATGGCCGAGGACCCGCCCCGGCCGGGGCCGCCGCCCTCGCGGACCTCGGCGACCTCGGTCTGGGCGAGCAGGGCGACGTCGCGGGCCAGCTTGGCCAGCACCCCGGCGCAGGCCCCCAGGGCCGAGGCCAGGGCCGCCGGCCGCACCCGCACGGCATGCCAGGGGACGGTCGGCTCGGCCAGGTCCAGCTCGGCGGCCAGGTTGGCCAGGACCACCAGGCCGCGGTCGCCGAAGGCGGCCAGGGTGCCGGCGGCCCCGCCGAGCTGGACGGCCAGCCGGTCCCGGTCGACCTGGGCCAGGCGGCGGCGGGACTCGTCCAGGCCGACCAGCCAGCCGGCCGCCTTGAGGCCGAAGGTCACCGGGACCGCCTGCTGGAGCAGGGTCCGCCCGGCCATCAGGCTGTGGCGGTGGGCGTCGGCCAGGGCCGCGCAGGCGTCGGCGGCCCCGGCCAGGTCGTCCAGCAGGGGCGCCAGCGCCCGCCGGGCGACCAGGGCGGCCGCCGTGTCGAGCACGTCCTGGCTGGTCGCGCCCTGGTGGACGTGGCCGGCGACCTCGGGCGGGAGCCGGTCGGCGAGCTGGCGGACCAGCGGCACCACCGGGTTGCCGGCGGCCGCGGCCAGCTCGCCCAGCTCGGCCGGGTCGAACCGGCCGGCCCGGCAGGCGGCGGCGATCGCCTCGGCGGCCTCGACCGGGACCAGCCCGGCCTTGGCCGAGGCCCGGGCCAGGGCGGCCTCGACGTCCAGCATGGCCTGGAGGAACGCCCGGTCGCCGACCTCGGCGGCGGCCCGCCCGCGGCCGAACACCCCGCCCAGCAGGGACCCCTCCGACAGCGATGAAGCTGGCATGACATCCTCCTGGTCGGCGGCATCGTAACCAAGGAGTGGGCATGCGTACCCAGGTGGGGATCGTCGGGGCGGGGCCGGCCGGGCTGCTGCTGTCGCACCTGCTGCATCTGGAGGGTGTCGACTCGGTGGTGCTGGAGCTGCGCAGCCGCGACTACGTGGAGCAGCGGGTCCGGGCCGGGGTGCTGGAGCAGGGCACGGTGGAGCTGCTGGAGGCGGCCGGGGTGGCCGAGCGGCTGCACCGCGAGGGCATGGTCCACCACGGCATCGAGCTGCGCTCCGGCGGCCGCCGCCACCGCGTCCCCCTGACCGACCTGACCGGCCGGTCGATCACCATCTACGGGCAGCAGGAGGTCGTCAAGGACCTGATCCGGGCCCGCCTGGAGGCCGGCGGCCAGGTCCTGTTCGAGGTCACCGACGTGCGCCTGGACGGCCTCGACGGCGACCGGCCGGCGGTCCGGTTCCAGGCCGGCGGCCAGGAGCAGGAGCTGGCCTGCGACGTGGTCGCCGGCTGCGACGGCTTCCATGGGGTCTGCCGCGACGCCGTCCCGGCGGCCGCCCGCCGGGTGTTCCAGCGCGACTACCCGTTCGCCTGGCTGGGCGTGCTGGCCGGGGTCGCCCCCTCCAGCGAGGAGATCGTGTACGCCTCCTCCGACCGCGGCTTCGCCCTGCACAGCATGCGCACGCCCGAGCTGACCCGGCTGTACCTCCAGGTCGACCCGGACGAGCCGATCGACCGGTGGCCGGACGGGCGGATCTGGGAGGAGCTCCAGGCCCGGCTGGCCACCGACGACGGCTGGACCCTGGGCGAGGGGCCGATCCTGGACAAGAACGTCACCGGGATGCGCAGCTTCGTGGTCGAGCCGATGCGCTTCGGCCGGCTGTTCCTGGCCGGCGACGCCGCCCACATCGTGCCCCCGACCGGCGCCAAGGGCATGAACCTGGCCGTGGCCGACGTCCGCGTGCTCGCCGAGGCCCTGGCCGCCTGGTACCGGACCGGCACCGAGACCCTGCTGGACGCCTGGTCGGCGACCTGCCTGCGCCGCGTCTGGCGGGCCCAGGACTTCTCCACCTGGATGACCGGCCTGCTCCACCGGGCTCCGGACGGCGACCCGTTCCAGCTCCGCATCCAGCGGGCCCGGTTCGACTACCTGGCCGCCTCCGAGGCGGCCGCCCGCAGCCTGGCCGAGAACTACGTCGGCCTGGAGCGGGTCTGACCCCGGCCCGCCGGGCTAGGCCTGGGCCCCCCGGACCCCCTCGCCGCCGGGGGCGACCAGGCCGGACTGGTAGGCGAACACGACCAGCTGGGCGCGGTCGCGGGCGTGCAGCTTGGTCATGGCCCGGCTGACGTGGGTGCGGACGGTGGCCGGGCTGACCACCAGGCGGTCGGCGATCTCGTCGTTGGCCAGCCCGAGGGCGACCAGGCCGACCACCTCCCGCTCCCGGCCGGTCAGGGAGGCCAGGTCGGGTGCTGGCCTGGCCCGGTGGTCGGGACGGGCGACCAGGTCGGCGATCAGCCGCCGGGTCGCGCCCGGCGACAGCAGCGCCTCGCCCCCGGCCACCACCCGGATCGCCCGCAGCAGCTCGCCCGGGTCGGCGTCCTTGACCAGGAACCCGCTGGCGCCGGCGCGCAGCCCGTCGAACACGTACTCGTCCAGCTCGTAGGTGGTCAGGATCACCACCCGGGTCCCGGCCAGCTCCGGGTCGGCGACGATCTCCCTGGTCGCCTCGATGCCGTCCAGCACCGGCATCCGCACGTCCATCAGGACCACGTCGGGCCGCTCCCGCCGCACCACCTCGACCGCGGCCCGCCCGTCGCCCGCCTCCCCGGCCAGCGCCAGGTCGTCCTCGGTCTCCAGCAACACCCGGAACCCGGCCCGGAACAGCGCCTGGTCGTCGGCCACCACGACCCGGATCACCGGGGCACCCCCCTGGGGTTCCCCGGACCCCTCCGGCCGGATCACCGGGGCACCCCCGGGAGCCTCGCCGTGACCTGGAAGCCGCCGCCGGGGCGGGGGCCGGCGTCCAGCTCGCCCCCGACGGCGGCCACCCGCTCGCGCATCCCGGCGATGCCCGACCCGCGAACCTGCCGGTCGGACCGACCGGCGACTCTGCCGGTCGGAAGGCGTCGATCGTCGGCGACAGCCGACTCCATGCCCTTCCCGTCGTCGGTGACCTCGACCACCACCTGGTCGGGCCGGCAGGCGACCCGCACGGTGGCCGCGGCCGGGCCGGCGTGCCTGAGCACGTTGGTCAGCGACTCCTGGACCACCCGGTAGGCGGTCAGGTCGACCGCCGGCGGGAGCTCCCCCGGGTCGCCCTCGACGACCAGCTCGACCACCCGGCCGGCGCCGGCGACCCCGGCGACCAGCTCCTCGAGCTGGGCCAGGCCGGGCACGGCCGCCCTCGGCGACCCGCCCTCGGGGTCGCGCAGGACGCCGAGGGCGGCCCGCAGCTCCTGCATCGCCCCGGCGCTGCCCTGGCGGATCGCCTCCAGCGCCGCCCTGGCCTCGCCGGGTCGCCGGTCGATGACGTGCAGGGCCACGCCGGCCCGGAAGTTGATCATGGCGATCGAGTGCGAGACCACGTCGTGCAGCTCCCTGGCCACCCGCAGCCGCTCCTCGTCGGCCCGCCGGCGGCTCTCCTCGGCCGCCCGCCGGCGCCGGACCCTGGCGGCCCAGCCGACCCACAGCGGGATCCCGAGCAGCGTCGCCCAGGCCAGCAGGACCCGAGGGAGCTGGTTGGGGACCTCGTCCCAGAGCCGCTCCCGGCCGTCGGACACGCCCACGGCCACCAGCACCACCAGCAGCCCCCCGACCCCGGCGGCCAGTCGCGGGAACCGTCGCCGTGGCGTCGACGCCGCCGCCGTGTAGACGGCCACGCACAGCGGCAGGAACACCGGGCCGTAGGGGTGGCGGGCGACCAGCCACCCCGCGGTCGCCGCCGCCGTCACCGCCAGCACGGCCAGCGGATGGCGCCGCCGGAACGCCACCGCCCCCGACGCCGCCATCAGCAGCATCCAGCCGACGGCGCCCGGCGGGCGGCTGGTCGGCTGGTTGTCGACCGCCCCGAGCGTGCCCACCACCCCGAAGGCGGCCAGCCCGGCGGCCAACAGCGCGTCGTCGGCCCACACCGGCCGTCCCGCCCAGATCGGCAACCGCGCTGACCTCTCCATAGCGGCAGTGTCGACCGCCGCCGGCCCGCTGTCATCCACCCGGCCGCGTACGCAGGTTGTTGAGGAGCGGCGACCTTGCTGCCCCTCGAGGTCGACATCCTCGAGGCCGGCCTGGGGCTGGACCGGTTCCACGGCTTCCAGCTGGCCAAGGCGCTCGCCGACCACCAGGGCCCTCGTGCGCTCACCGGCCACGGGACGCTCTACAAGGCGCTGCAACGGCTCGAGGATGCCGGCCTGCTGGCCAGCCGATGGGAGGACCCCGCGGTCGCCGCCGTCGAGGGCCGGCCCCGTCGGCGCCTGTACCAGGTGACCGGCGCGGGCGAGCACACCTTGGCCGCCTGGCGGGCACGGCAGGGCGTGGCGCGACCACGACCCCGGCTGGAGCCGACATGAACCTCGCCGACCGGGCGGCCGCGCTGGTGTCGCGGTGGGTTGCCACCTACACCCGGCACCTTCCCGCCGAGGTCGCCGAGCGGCGGCGAGCCGAGGTCGCCTCCGACCTCTGGGAGCAGCGAGCCGCCGCGCGCGAGGCCGCGGCCCCAGCGGTGGCGGTGGCCCTGTCGATCCTGCGCCGCATGGCCTCCGGGATGCCCGCCGACCTGCGCTGGCGGCAAGGGCAGCTGGCGGCGACGCCCGCCCGGTCGAGGATGCCGCCGGAGCGGCGCCTGCTCGGGGTGCTGGCCGGGAACTGGTGGCTGGTGGCGGCCGGGCTGGTCGGGGCGGCCGAGGTGGTGGTCGGCGCCCGCATCGCGCTGGGTGACGCCCAGCCCGTGGTCGGCACCGGCGCCACGGCCAGGGCCGGGACCACCACCGGCGGCGGCGTCCTGATCGCCGGCGCCGGCCTGTTGCTGCTGTGGGGCATCGTCTGGCGCCGCCGGTCCCCCGGCCCCGGCGGCGTCCTGATCGCCGCCGGGGCCCTTCCGGCCATGCTGCTGTGGCCGTGGACCGTGGCCCTCGCCGTGGCCCTGGTGGTGCCTCTCGAACTGCTCCGGCCACGCCAGCCCGGCCGGCCCGGCACGCCGGCACCCTCCGGCTCGCAGGCGGACCTGGCCCGCGGCATCCCGGTCACGGCCCTGCCGCTCGCCTCCCTCACCTTGATCGGGACCTTGGTCGGGGGGCTGCCCCTGGCCGCCGGGCTCCTGCTCTTCGGCCTGCTCGTCGCCTACCTCCGCCGGCGGCGGGACCACGCCGCCTGAGCAGGTCAGGCCCGGGTCAGCACCATCTTGAGGGCATTGGTCCTGGCCGCGTCGGCGAACACCCCGTAGGCCTCCATGACCTGGTCCAGTGAGGTTGCGGATCCACAGCCGCTCCAGGTGGAGGGTTGCCGGGTGGCCGTGGACGCCGACGTTGGCGACCCGGCCGCCCGGGCGGACCAGGTCGGTGCAGAGCTCGAAGGTCTCGGGGACGCCCACCGCCTCGACGGCCACGTCGGCGCCGAGCCCGGACGTTGCCGTTCAGCACGCCGACCTCGAACCCGGTCGGGAGGATGTCGGACAGGAACAGCACCTGCTCGTCGCTGAGCCCCTCGGGGACCTTGTAGAGGCTGTTGTCGGCGAAGGGGATGCGGGCCAGCTCGGCCTGGGTGCCGTCGACCAGGTGCCCGAGAATCCAGCCGCCGCCGCTCTGGCCCTGCCCGTACATCCCCTGGCGGCAGTACTGGCAGCGCCCGCAGGCCGAGATGCAGGAGATCAGCACGCGGTCGCCCTGGCGCACGTTCTCGACGGCGTCGCCGGTCTCGACCACCGTCCCGACGGCCTCATGGCCGAGGGTCCGCCCCTCGGCGCAGGTCGGCACGTCACCCTTGAGGATGTGCAGGTCGGTGCCGCAGATGGTGGCCGTGTCGATATGGTGGCCGTGTCGATCTGGACGATCGCGTCGCTGGGCTGCTCCAGCTTGGGGTCCGGCTTGGTGGAAAACGCGCCGCGTTTGCCGGGGCCACCGGCTAGCATCCGCTCACCATGTCCGAACCAGCACCCGACCCACCCGAGGCGACGAGCGCCGCCGTGGCCGCGGCGGCCGCCGCCGACGTCGTCATCCACGAGCTGCACCGCCCCCAGGAGCTCAAGGCGGCCCAGCGGCTGTTCGAGGAGATCTGGCGGCCGGCCGAGGGCGACCCGCCGCCGATGACCGCCGAGCTGCTGCGGGCGCTGGCCCACGCCGGCAGCTACGTCGCGGGCGCGTTCGCCGGAGGGGTCCGGCCGGAGGGGCGCCCCGGTGGATCGGGCGCCCGGCTGGTCGGGGCCAGCGCCGGGTTCTTCACCGCGCCGGCCGAGCTCGGGCCGAGGGCCGCGCCGCACCCGGGGCCGCGCCTCGGCCTGCACTCCCACATCACCGGGGTCGCGCCCGGGGGCCAGCACCGCGGGGTCGGGTTCGCCCTCAAGGTGCACCAGCGGGCCTGGGCCCTGGCCCGCGGGATCACGGTGGTGGCCTGGACCTTCGACCCGTTGGTGGCCCGCAACGCCTGGTTCAACCTGGCCAAGCTGGGGGCGCGGCCCACCGCCTACCTGGAGGACTTCTACGGGCCGATGACCGACGCCGTCAACGCCGGCGTGGCCAGCGACCGCCTGCTGGTGGCCTGGCGGCTGGACGACCCGGCGGTGGCCGCCGCCTGCGCCGGCCGGCCACGGCAGCCGCCGCCGGCCGAGGCCGAGCCGGCCCTGACCGTCGGGCCCGGGCTGGAGCCGGTGGCCCACCGGCCCGACACGCCGGCGGTCACGGTGGCCCTGCCGCCGGAGCTGGACGCCCTCGACCCCGGGCAGCGACGGGCCTGGCGGCAGGCCGTCCGCGACGCGCTCGGAGCACGCCTCGCCGCCGGGTCCGCCGTCACCGGGTTCCTACGCCAGCCCGACCGCTACCTGGTCGAGCCGTCCGAGCCGGCGGGGCGGCCGTGAAGCTCGCCGGGGTCGAGCTGCGGCGGGTCGCGCTGCCGCTGGTGACGCCGTTCCGGACCTCGTTCGGGGTCGAGCGGGACCGGGACGTGCTGCTGGTCCGGGCCGTCACCGACGGCGGCGAGGGCTGGGGTGAGTGCGTGGCCGCGGCCGAGCCCCGCTACTCCTCGGAATACGCCGACGGCGCCGCCGACGTGCTGTGCCGGTTCCTGGTCCCGGCCGTCGCCGCGGCCGGGGACCTGGAGCCCGAGGCGGTCGGCCCGGCCACGGCCTTCGTCAAGGGCCACCGCATGGCCAAGGCCGCCCTGGAGCTGGCCATGCTCGACGCCTGGCTGCGAGCACGGGACCAGCCGCTGGCCGCCTACCTGGGCGCGACCCGCGACCGGGTCCCGGCCGGGGTGTCGGTGGGGATCATGGACTCGGTGCCCCAGCTGCTCGACGCCGTGGCCGGCTACCTCGACCGGGGCTACCTGCGGATCAAGCTCAAGATCGAGCCCGGCTGGGACCTGGGCCCGGTGGCGGCGGTGCGCGAGCGCTTCGGCGACGACCTCCTGCTCCAGGTCGACGCCAACGCCGCCTACACCCTGGCCGACGCCGACCACCTGGCCGGGCTCGACCGGTTCGGGCTGCTGCTGATCGAGCAGCCCCTGGCCGAGGACGACCTGGTCGGCCACGCCGAGCTGGCCCGGCGGCTGGCCACCCCGCTCTGCCTCGACGAGTCGATCACCTCGGCCAGGGCGGCGGTCGACGCCGTCGCTCTCGGCGCCTGCCGGATCGTCAACGTCAAGGCCGGCCGGGTCGGCGGCTACCTGGAGGCCCGGCGCCTCCACGACCGCTGCCGGGAACGGGGCGTGCCCGTGTGGTGCGGCGGGATGCTGGAGACGGGGATCGGCCGGGCCGCCAACGTGGCCCTGGCCGCCCTGCCCGGCTTCACCCTGCCCGGCGACACCTCGGCCTCCGACCGCTACTACCGCCAGGACCTGACCGCCCCGTTCGTCCTGGAGGACGGCCACCTCGAGGTCCCAACCGGCCCCGGGATCGGGGTCGACCCCGTCCCCGAGGTCCTAGAGGGGCTGACCACCTCGACCCGGTGGGTGCCGGCCTGAGGTGGCCAGCCCTCCAGCGCAGCTAGAGCAGGGTCAACCCGTAGGTGCCCAGGGCCTCGTCGGCGGGTTGGAAGAAGCTCTGGAAGCCGAACTGGTTGCAGCCGCCGATGGTGCCGCCGGAGGTGATGCCCTGGGCCTGGCTGCCGGCGAACATGGCGCCGCCGCTGTCACCCGGCTGGGTGCAGATGTTGGTCCGGGTGAGGCCGAACACGGTGCCTTCGGCGTAGCGCACGGTGACGTTGTAGGCCTGGACGCGGCCGCAGGTGGTGCCGGTGGTCGACCCGGTCTTGCAGGCCTGGGAGCCGACCGGCACCCGGCCGGCCCCGGTGATGTCGCGGAAGGCGCCGTAGTAGAGCACGCCGCCGCGCGGGTCGAGGGCCGCCGGGTTGCTGATCCGGATGGCGCCGTAGTCGTTGCCGGGGAAGCCGGAGGCGGCCACCGGGCCGATCGTCTGGCCGCTCGAGGTGGTCCAGGTGCCGCCCAGGTTGGTGCAGTGCCCGGCCGTCAGCACGTAGTTGCGGCCGCTGCCGCTGCGGGTGTTGAACCCGGCCGAGCAGCGCGACCCGCCGCGGAGGATGGCCTGGCCGCCGTAGAAGGCCTGGGTCTGCACGGCCGGGGTGCGCTGGACCCGGACGGCGGCGCCGAAGGACCGGGCCTTGGCCACGAAGGCCGCGCCCCGGCCGGCGGGCACGCTCACCAGCACGGTGTTGGTGGCCACGTCCACGCCCCAGCTGGCCCCGACCGGGGCGTTCCGGGCGGCGTCGAGGGACCTCTGGACCCGCCGGAGGCGGGCCATGCTGCGGGTCACCTGCCGCGGGGCCGCCCCGGCGGACCGGACCTGCGCGGCCGCCCGCGCCCCGAGGACGTTGACGGTCAGCCGCCCCGAGGCGTCGACGTAGGCGCCGGCCCCCTGGGCGCCAAGGGCCCGGGTGAGCCGGTCGGCGGTCGCGGCCACGTCCCTGGCGGCGTCGCCAGGGAAGGCGCCGGCGGCCGGCGCGGCCAGCAGCGCCGCCAGCGCCAGCAGCAGGCCGACGACCAGCAACCGGATGTGGCCGCCGGGACGGGATGGAAGGAATGGCGACATTGCCCACCTCCTGGGGGTGCCGTCGGGACGGGGAGTGACACGGGCCGGGGGACACGTGCCGTCCCGGTCGGTGACTTGAGCCCAGGACGGGCCAGACGGGACGACTCGACACAAACCGTACGTCTTAGAAAAGCCTTATAAAGCTAACGAGACACGCTGTCAAGACAGCACCGGAGGAGCCGTCTGGCACCTGCGAGGAGGCAGGGCCGGTGGTCATCGGCATCCTGCTGACGGCGGCCTGTACCGCTGGGAACGGCGGCAGGTCGCCTTCTGTCACCGCCTCGGTCCCGTCTCCCGCGTCAACCTCGCCGCTCACCGGGCTTCGTCGCCCGCTTCGCCTGCCCCAGTCTCCGGCGGCGACCTGTCTGGTAACACCAGGTCGACACCGAACGAGGAAGCAGGATCATCGTCTTCCGAGCGTCGCTCTGAGCCAATCCGAGACATCCAGTCAGGAGCCAGCCATGCCATTGGTCCGCCTCGAGGTCCGCGAAGGCCACTCGGCCGCCCGCAAGCGGGGGCTGCTGGACGCCACCCACGCCGCCCTGGTCGAGGCCCTGGGCATCCCGGAGCACGACCGGATCCAGCGCATCGTCGAGCACGCCGGTGAGGACTTCGAGCTGCCACCCGGCCGGAGCGACGCCTTCGTCCTGGTCGAGGTCACGATGTTCGCCGGCCGTTCCCGGCAGGCCAAGCGCCGGCTGTACCGGGCGCTGGTCCGCAACCTCGGCGAGCTGGGCATCGCCCCCGCCGACGTGCTGGTCGTGCTGCAGGAGCCGCCGTTGGAGAACTGGGGCATCCGCGGCGGTCAGATGGCCAGCGAGGTGGACCTGGGGTTCGAGGTCCCGGTCTGACCAGACGCGCCGCCGCCGGGCGGCTCCTAGCGCCCGGGGATCTCCACCCGAACCAGGCGGTCGGCGGCCGGGCGGTCGAGCAGGCGGACCGAGGCCCACCCCTCGCCGCGGAGGCCCGGGGGATCGCCGTCCTCCGGGTCGCCGAGGGCGGGGAGCTCCTCGCGGAGGCGGCGCCAGTTGTGCCAGTGGGTGGCGAAGGCGGAGCGGCCCATGGCGCGGCGGCGGCGGCGCTGCCCCTCCAGGGCGGCCTCGGCGCTGACGTCGAGGAGCAGCAGGTGGCCGCCGCGGCCGAAGCGTCGGGCCAGGCCGACCAGCAGGCGCCGGCGCCAGCCGCGGGTGCCGGTGTCGTGGACGATCAGGCCGCGGCGGCCGGGCAGGGCGAGCATGACCCGCAGGAAGTGCTCGGCGTGGACCAGTGGCCGCCACAGCCGGTAGGGGACGGGGCCGAGCAGGCGGGCGAACCGGTCCCGGATCGGCTCGGGGTCCAGGACCAGCGACCCGGGGGCGTCGACGCGCGACAGCAGGGTGGTCTTGCCGGCCCCGGGGACGCCGGCCACCACCAGCAGGGCGGCCGGGGGCAGGCGCAGCACCGCCGGGTCCGCGGGGACGTCGCGCTCGGGCGCTTCGAGCTTCATCATGGCCCCGACGGTACCGGCCCCGGCGGAAAGCCGGCGTAAAGGGCGCGAGGTTCGCCGTGCCAGGACGGCGCTCCAGGGTCACGGTCGCGCTGGTGGCGATCGCCGCCTGCGCCCTGGCCGGCTGCGGCGGGTCCAGGCCGGCCCTGGTCGAGGACTCGACCACCGGGCCGGCCCCGACCACCACCCTGGCCCCGGCGACCACCCGGTCCGGGACCACGGCCGTGCCCACGACCGGGGCCATCCCGACCACCACCGGCCGGGTGCCGCTGACCACCGGACAGACCGGGCCCGCCGGCAGGCCGCTGACCTTCCGGCGCCTCACCCTGCGGCTCAGGAGCTCCTGGCGGGCCGGGGGCGGCGGCGACCACGTGGAGGTGGTGACCGGCGGGGCCTGCCGGCGGAGCGCCGGCGGGGTCGACTGCCCCGGGTTCCTGCTCCTCGGCCCCACCCAGATCGCGATCGCCAGCGAGCTCGCCCCCTTCGACCCCGAGAAGGTCTGGCACCCGGGCGCCGGGGTGGAGGGCTGCCCCCAGGACCGCGACCGGCTGATCGAGACGACGCCGGCCCGGCCGGCCAGGCGGGGCACGGCCAAGGTCGGCGGCCGCGACGCCGTCTACCGCGAGTGGCGGATCCGCTGCGTCGACGCCAGGACCGGCAAGCCCAAGGCCAGCTACCGGCAGCGGCTGTGGTACCTGGAGCCGTCCGGGATCCTGGTGGTCGACGAGTGGTCGACCCCCGACCTGGCCGATGTGCTGGCCTCGGCCAGCTTCGGGTAAGCCGGCTGAGCGCCGCGGGATGTCAACGGGCGGGCCGGATGCGTTAGGCTCGGCGAACGATTGACACAAGGCAACCACCCCGGGCCGGCGTCCGCGGTGCCGCCCGGCGTCCGGTGTGAGGAGGCACGCCCATGGCGGTCTTGGACGACGTCGTCGGTGCCGGCCGGTGATGCTGTCGGCCCGCGACGTCGAGGAGGCGCTCAAGGAGCGCCTGCTGCGCGGCGCCTACCCGCGCGGCGGCACCCTGCCGTCGGTCAGGGCCCTGGCCGCCGAGCTCGGGACCAGCCCGAGCACGGTCGGCCGGGCCGTGCAGGAGCTGGCCCGCCAGGGCTGGGTGACGGCCACCAGCCGCCGGGGGGCGGTGGTCCGGCGCGACCTGCCGGCGGGGGAGACGGGCGTGCGCGACGCCGAGGCGGCCATCCGCCGCCTGGCCGTCCGCTGGCGCCTGGTCGGCGGCGACCGGACCGAGTTCCAGGAGCTGGTGGCCCGGGTCGCCGACGAGGTGTTCCAGCCGGCCCCGCGGACGGTGTTCCTGGAGTGCAACCCGGTCGACCTCCAGCGGGGGCTGGACCAGGTGCAGCGCGAGACCAGCGTGCCGGTCGAGCCGCTGCTGCTGGAGCAGGCGGCGGCCGCGTCGGACGAGCTGGAGGACGCCAACGTCCTGCTCACCCCCTACTTCCACCTGGCCGAGGCCCGCGAGCTGGCCCCCGACGGCGCCCAGGTGGTGCCGCTGAGCTTCGTCGCCTCCGAGGAGGCCTTGCGGGCCCTGGCCGACCTGCCGGCCGACACCCTGGTCGGGGTCCTGGCCGTGGACGCCCGCTCACGGCGGCGGCTGGAGGCGATCGTCCAGCAGTGCTCGTCCGCGGCCGTGCTGGGCGCCCTGCTCGACGACCCCGAGGCCGCGGCCGGGCTGGTCGAGGCGGCCGACCTGGTCCTGGTCACCAACGCCGCCAGGCTGCCCGGGCACCTGGCCGACCGGGCCAGGCGGCTGGTCCGCGTCGGCTGGGAGCTGGAGCCCGGCGGCCTCGGCGGCTGGCGGGTGCACCCGGAGCCGGCACGGGGAACCGGGTAGCCGGTGCCCGCGGCCGAGGTGGTGGTCATCGGCGGCGGGCACAACGGGCTGGTCTGTGCCTGTTACCTGGCCAGGGCCGGGCTGGACGTGGTGGTGCTGGAGGCGGCGGCCACCCCCGGCGGCTGCATCCACACCGTGGACCTGCCCGGCGGCCGGGGCCGCCTGGAGGTCGGCGCCTACGAGCACGGCGGCATCCGCGGCAGCGGGGTCGCCGCCGACCTGGAGCTGGAGGCCCGCTTCGGGCTCCGGTTCCACCTGCGCGACCAGGTCACCCTGGCCCCCTGCGACGACGGGACGGCGCTGGCCTTCGACGCCTCCCTGGAGCGGACCGTCGAGCACCTGCGGCCGGTGGTCGGCGACGCCGACGCCGACGCCTACCGGCGCTTCGCCGGCTGGGCCGCGGCCGGGGTCGCCCTGCTCGGCCAGACCGAGCACGGCCCGCCCCCGACCCTGCGCGAGCTGGCCGCCCTGGCCGAGGCCGCCCTCGGCCCCCAGGCGGGCCGGTTCCTGCAGGCGCTGCTGGGGTCGGCCTCCAACCTGGTCCGCTCTTGGGTCGCCGACGAGCGCCTCCAGGCCCCGCTGGCCCACTGGGCGGCCCACAGCCAGCAGTCGCCGGCCGACCCGGGCACCGGCGCCGGCGCCCTGCTGCTGGCCGGGGGCCACGGGCGACCGGCGGCCCGCCCCGCCGGCGGCTCCCGGGCCCCGGTCGACGCGCTCGTCCCGTGCCTGGAGGCGGCCGGG
>Ga0081538_10002001_pt1 | contig 20352 bp, 16 predicted proteins | sample TabmetS5T2R1_FD_71022 | JGI IMG/M metagenome (GOLD analysis project Ga0081538, IMG submission 71022) | Tabebuia heterophylla rhizosphere microbial communities from the University of Puerto Rico - S5T2R1 | ecosystem: Host-associated > Plants > Roots > Rhizosphere ...
GCATCCCGAGGTCGACACCCACGTCGGCGAGCAGCTGCCGGAAGAGATCGGCGTCCCCGAGCCCGATCACGGCCCGCGAGAGCCCGGCGGCGTCGAGTGCCGTCACGAGGACCTCGACCACCTCCGCCGTGCCTTCGGGCGCATCCGCTCCGATCAGCTCGACGCCGGCCTGCATGAACTCGCGCATCTGACCGCGCTGGGGCCGAACGGCCCGGTAGGCGTTGCCGAGGTAGAAGAACCGGAACGGGGGCTCGTGGGTCGCCAATCTGCCGGCCACCAGGCGGGCGATCGGGATAGTCATGTCGGAGCGCATCGCGAGCAGCTCGCCGTGCTCGTCGAAGAATCGATACGCCGCCGGGGCGCCCTTGATGTCGCCCCGCGCGAGGACGTCGTGGTATTCGATCGTCGGCGTCGCGACCTCGCCGTACCCGAAGCGCTCGAACGCCTCAGCGAGCGCCAGCTCGAGGCGCCGCAGCTCCTGCATCTCCGTGGGCATGATGTCGCGGGTTCCCGGTGGGATCGGATGTATCACCAGGGCCCTACCTTTGCAGCCCCGTCGCGCGCTCCCCGTGCCCGGCGCCTAGGCTGGGACGCGCTCTGCGGCGACCCGCTCGATTCGCGCGCCGAGCTCGCGCAGGCGGACGTCGATGCGCTCGTACCCGCGGTCGATCTGGGCGATGTTCCCGATCTCGGACGTTCCCTCCGCCGCGAGCGCGGCGATGAGCATCGCCATCCCCGCCCGGATGTCCGGGCTCTCCAGCCGAGCGCCGTGAAGACGGCTCGGACCGCTCACGATCGCCCGGTGGGGATCGCACAGCGTGATCCGAGCGCCCATCGCGACGAGCTTGTCGACGAAGAACAGCCGGTTCTCGAACATCTTCTCGAAGATCAACACGGTGCCGCGCGCCTGGGTGGCGAGAGCGAGCGCGATCGAGGTGAGATCCGCGGGGAACGCGGGCCAGGGGCCGTCGTCGATTTTCGGGATTGCGTCTCCGAGATCGTCCCGAATCTCGAGCCGCTGCTCGGGCGGCACGAGCACGTCGTCGCCATCGAGCTCCGAGTTGAGCCCGAGCCGGGCGAAGTGGCGGCGGATCGCGATCAGGTCCGCGGGCTCGGTCTCGCGCACGCGCAGCTGGCCGCCCGTTGCGGCCGCGAGGCCGATGAAGCTCGCGACCTCGATGTGATCGGGCCGGATCGAGTGCTCGGCGCCGCCGAGGCGGTCCCGACCGTGCACCGTCATCACGTTGGAGCCGATCCCGTCGACCTTGGCGCCCATCTTGACGAGCAGGCTCGCCAGATCCTGGACGTGGGGCTCGCACGCCGCGTTGCCGATCGTCGTCGGACCGGGGGTCAGCGCGGCCGCCAGCAGGGCGTTCTCGGTTGCCATCACGGATGGCTCGTCCATGAACATCGCGCACGCCTCGAGCCCGCCCGTCGGTGCCGTGAGATGCACCCATCGCTCCCCGTCGACGCGGGCGCCGAGGTCGCGGAAGGCGTCGAGGTGAGGGTCGAGGCGGCGCCGGCCGATGAAGTCACCGCCGGGCGGCGGCATCTTGACCTCGCCGAACCGGGCGAGCAGTGGCCCGGCGAGCAGGAACGAGGCCCTTATCAGGCTCGCGAGCTCCTCGTCCACGCTCGTGTCGGAGATCGAGCCGGCGCGCAGGCGCACCTCGTTCTCGCCGCTCCACGCGACGTTGACGCCGATCCCCTCCAGCAGCGAGAGCTGGGTCTCCGTGTCGCGGATCCTCGGCACGTTGCGAAGCAGGAGCTCCTCGTCTGTGAGCACGCACGCGGCGAGCGCCGGCAGGGCAGCGTTCTTGTTGCCCGCGGGCACGATCTCGCCCGATAGCGGGCTGCCGCCTTGAATGACGAACTTCTCCATGGTTCACGCTCGAGAGCCGGGTGGCATGGGTCCGGGACGAGGGCGCAAGCTAGGGTAACAATGGGTCATGCCTGAGCCGACACGCGATGAAGCCTGGCAGCTGTTCTGCGACTGGACCGAGTCGGACTCGCTGCGAAAGCACGCGCTCGGCGTGGAGGCCGCGATGCGCGTGTACGCGCGCAAGTACGGCGAGGACGAGGAGCTGTGGGCGGTGGCCGGAATCGTTCACGACCTCGACTACGAGCGCCACCCGGACCTCGACACGGGTCATCCGCGGATCGCGCTCGAGGAGCTGCGGAAGCGCGGCTACCCCGACGATGTGGTCGACGCGGTCGCCGGCCACGCCGAGTTCCTCGATGTGCCCCGCGAGACCCAGATGGCGAAGACGCTCTTTGCCGTCGACGAGCTCTCGGGATTCGTCGCCGCCTGCGCGCTCGTGCGGCCGACCGGGATCGAGGGAATGAAGCCGAAGTCGGTGCGCAAGAAGCTCAAGACGCCGTCGTTCGCGGCGAAGGTGGACCGCGACCAGATCCAGCGCGCGATCGACGAGCTCGGCGTGGACGAGAACGAGCACATCCAGCTCGTGATCGACGCGATGACGGAGCGCGCCGACGAGCTCGGCATCAGCGCCGAGCAGGTCTCGCGTTGAGGCGGGCGTGGAAGGTCCTCATCGGGGTGGTGATCGTGGTCGCGGTTCTGCTCGCGGCGAACACGATCGCCCTCAACAACGAGACCAAGCCCGCCGAGGTGACCGTCGACGGCGGCGAGGTCCTCGAGCTCTCGGGCGGAGACGTCCAGGTCGCAGACGACGGGCCCACGTCCGGTGGAAGCGGCGACCCGCCGATCGTGCTCGTGCACTGCTACGCGTGCTCTCTCCAGTGGTGGGATCGGCTCGTGCCGCGACTCGCCGAGGAGCATCGCGTGATACGACTCGACCTGCTCGGCCATGGGGGCTCGGAGAAGCCGAAGAGCGGGTACTCGATGGAGGACCAGGCGGCCCTGCTGGCGGAGGCACTCAACCGGCTCGGCGTCGAGGGCGCGGTCGTGGTCGGGCACTCGCTGGGGGCGACTGTCGCCACCGCTCTCGCGGAGCAATCGAGCGAGCTCGTCGACCGCGTCGTCGACATCGACCAGGCGCCCGACAACAGCTTCGGAAGTCCTCCGTTCCTGGCCCGGCTCGGCTACGTCCCCGTGCTCGGTCAGCTGCTCGACCGGATCACGCCCAACTTCGCGATCAAGGACGCCTACCAGGAGGCGTTCGCCCCCGGCTACGACGTCGACGCCGGGTTCGACAACCCCGACCAGGTCGTCGATGACTTCAACGCGATGACCTACACGTCGTACGAGGAGTCGTCGAGCGAGGAGGACTCCTACGCCGACGAGATCCCGCTCGACGAGCGGCTGACGAGCGCCGCCGTGCCCGTGCTGCTGATCTTCGGCGCCGATGACCAGATCTACGACGCCGATGAGTCGGTCGCCGCGTTCGAGGACGTGCCCGGGATCGAGACGAAGGTGATCGAGGACGCCGGGCACTCCCCGAACGTCGAGCAGCCCGCCCAGACCGCGCGCCTGATCCTCGACTTCGCGGACGCGGCGGTGACAGCGTCGACTGCGAAGCGGAAGCAAGGCAAAGCGAAACCACGGCAGCGAAAACCGGGCGGCGACAAGCAGAAGGGCGGATAGGCGGCCCTACCCCTACCCCTACTGCCAGCGCCCTCCCGCCTTCGCCCACTCGACGAGGTGGTCGAGGGAGCAGAAGTCGTCGCGAATGCGGTGCTCGCTGCGGTGGTGGACTAGCAGGATGTGCACGTCGCCTAGCTCGCGACCGCACTGGGCGCAGCTCAGCGGCCCGTCGTCGATCAAGCGCGGCTCGCTCGGCGGGCCGGCCTCCCAGTGGGGACCCTGGATCGACCACGGGATCACGTGCTCGAGGCGGCAGAACACCGCCCGCCTCTCCCCCGCCGGCTCGTAGACGCGGAAGCCGTTGTCGCGCTCAACCCCCGTCCCACACCAAGTGCAAGAGTGGTCTGGCATGGCTGGTTTGAGAATAGTCGTGCTCGAGGGAGACGAGACCGGGCAGGAGCTGCTCGAGCAGGCGCTTCGGGTGCTGAGCCCCGAGGTGACGGGGCTCGAGCTCTCGCTCGAATCGTTCGACCTCTCGCTCGAGAGCCGTCGCCGCACCCACAACGCGGTCTGCCACGAGGCCGCGGAGGCGATCGTCGATGCCGGATACGGGCTCAAGGCAGCGACGATCACGCCCGCGGGCGCCGACGACGTCGGGAGCCCGAACCGGATCATCCGCGAGGCCGTCGGCGGGAAGGTCATCGTCCGCACCGGAAGGCGGATCCCGGGGGTTGTGCCGGTGGCGGCGATCCACCACCCGATCTCGATCTGCCGCATGGCCGTGGGGGACGCCTACGGCGCCGAGCAATGGAGGGAGCGAACCGACGGGGACGAGGTCGCGTTCAGGACGGACCGGATAAGGCGCTCCGTCTGTCGGGCGGTCGCCGAGCACGCCTTCCGCACGGCGAGCTCGCTCGGCGGCCGGGTCTACGGGGGCCCGAAGTGGACCGTGAGCCCGATCTACGAGGGAATGCTGAAGGAGGAGATGGACGCCGCGGCCGAGCGACATCCGGGCGTCCCGTACGAGCCGCTGCTCATCGACGCCACGTACGCCGGCCTCGTGGGCGGTGCCGCCGACACGCCGCTCGCGATTCCGTCTTTGAACCGCGACGGGGACCTGCTGTCCGATCTCGTGCTCCCGCTGTTCGGCTCGATAGCCGGCGCGGAGTCTGTCCTGCTCGGCCTTGACGACGAGGACCGCACAACGGTCGTGATGGCGGAGGCGCCCCACGGCACCGCGCCGGCGCTGCTCGGGAAGGACGTCGCGAACCCGATGGCGATGATCCTCGCCGCCGCCGCGGTGCTTCACCATGCCGGGGAGGCGGGTCACGCCCGCGCCGTGCGCGCCGCGGCGGCGATCTACGCGTCGGTGTTCGACGCGGCCGCTTCCGGGATTCGCACGCCGGACCTCGGGGGGCATGCCGGGACGAGCGAGTTCACGGACGCGGTGATTGATCGAATCCGCACGAGCTTCGCGGCGGATGCATTGAGCGGAGGTTGAGCGGGTATCCCCTGATAGCCACGCCCAAATCCCCCAGACCCATACGATAGGAGCCGCTCATGGAGGCAGGAACACTGTCGCCGAGCAGGGAGCTGACGCCGGCCGAACGCCTGCGGGGGTGGGCGAACCGCAATCCCGCCCTGGCGGCGTCGGCCTTCCTCGGCGTGGTGGTCGTCGTCCTGGTCGCAAGCAAGGGTCTGTACGACGTCGCCCAGGTGGGGCTGAACGGCCTCTCCCTTGGGGCGGTGTACGCGCTTGGGGCCGTCGGACTGACGCTCGTGTACGCGATCCTCCGCCTCGTCAACTTCGCGCACGGCGACTTCCTCACGTTCGGTGCGTACATGGCCTACCTCGTCAACGTCACCTGGGGGCTGCCGCTGATCCTTGGGATCTTCTTCGCGATGGCGACCACCGCGTTGCTCGGGATCTTTCTCGAGCGCGTGATGTGGGGGCCGATGCGCACGCGGGGTGCCGGCGTGCTGCAGCTGATCCTGATGTCGATCGGCCTCGCGCTTGTGATCCGCTACGTGATCCAGTACATCTGGAGCACCGATATCCGGTTCCTCGACGTCAACGTCACGGACACCGTGAACTTCCTCGGGTTGAGGATCGGGCAGACGAAGCTGATCGTGGTCGTCGTCGGGATCGTCGTCCTTGTCGCGATCGGCCTGATGCTGCGCTACACGCTGCTCGGGAAGCGCATGCGCGCGCTTTCCGACAACCTCGAGCTCGCCGAGACCGCGGGGATCGACACCTCGCGCGTAATCCTGTGGACGTGGATCTTCGCCGGTGGGCTCGCGGGACTCGCGGGTGTGATGGCGGCGATGACCACGGACATCAGGCCCGAGCTGGGGTTCGAGCTGCTGGTAATCATCTTCGCGGCGGTGGTCCTGGGCGGCATTGGCGACGCCTTCGGGGCGCTGGCCGCAGGGCTCGTCCTCGGGGTCGTCATCGAGTGGTCCACGCTCGTCATCGACGCGCGCTGGAAGACCTTCGTCGGGTTCGTGATCCTCATCATCGCCCTGGTGATCCGCCCGCAGGGCATCTTCGGGAAATCGAGGGCGATATGACCGAGCTTCCTTTCGATCCGCTGTTCGCGGTCACGTTCGAGTCGCTCACGAGCATCGGTTTCTGGACGAGCGTCGGGATTCTGGCCGGGACGTTCACGATCTTCACGCTCGGCCTGCAGATGAACGTCGGCTACACGGGGATCATCAACTTCGGGCAGGCCGGTTTCATGGCTGTCGGCGCGTACTCGATGGCGATCCTGACCACCGGCGGGCCGGACGGCGACGGACTGATCAACTTCTGGCTCTCGCTGCCGCTCGCCGTGCTGATCACGATCGCATTCGGCCTCCTGGTCGGGCTCCCCTCGTTGCGACTGCGCGCCGACTACTTCGCGATCGCGACGATCGCCGCCGCCGAGGCCGTGAGGCTGTTCGCGCTCAACGCCCGCGACCTGACGGGCGGGAACCAGGGGCTGATCGGGTTCGGCGACGAGTGGGACTCCGTATCGCGAACCATCGAGGGCTGGCTCCAGGACCTTGGATGGAGCGACCCGGAGACGCTGTTCCCATTGCTGATCGTCGTCTGGATCACCGCCGCGATCCTCACCGTGGCGCTGCGGTTCATCCAGGACACGCCGTGGGGCCGTGTGCTGCGCGCAATCAGGGAGGACGAGGATGCGGCGCGCGCGCTGGGAAAGAACCCGCTCTCGTACAAGCTCCAGTCGCTGTCGATCGCGGGCACCACAGGGGCGATCGCGGGCTTCTTTTTGGCCCTCAACCTCAACTTCGTCAACCCGACCGAGTTCGAGCCGATCGTCACGTTCACCGGCATGGGGATCCTGATCCTCGGGGGGCTCGCGAACTACTACGGGGTCGCTGTCGGCTCGCTGATCTTCTGGACGTTGTTCGAGGGGCTGCGCTTCATCGAGCTCCCGCTCGAGGAGCAGCAGGTCGCGGCGCTTCGGTTCATCATCGTCGGTCTCGCGCTGATCCTGTTGATGGCATTCCGCCCCCAGGGGCTGTTCGGGAAACGTGAGGAGATGGTCCTTGGCGAGTGAGCCCTCAACGGCCCCCGCGCCGCCGGCTGCTGCGCGCAACGGCGGCGCGATCCTGGCGACCGAAGAGCTCACCAAGCACTTCGGCGGGATCTTCGCCGTGGACCGGGCCAGCCTGTCCGTCCGGGAGGGCTCGATTACCGCCCTGATCGGCCCCAACGGCGCCGGCAAGACGACGTTCTTCAACGTGGTCACGGGCTTCTACCGACCGGACGGTGGGGCCGCGACCTTCCAGGGCAGGCCGATCCTCGGCCGCCCCCCGCACCGCATCGCGCAGCTGGGAATGGTGCGGACGTTCCAGATCACGAAGGCGCTGGCGCGGATGCCGGTGATCGACAACATGCTGCTCGCCGCGCCCGACCAGCCCGGCGAGCACCTCCTCGGGCTTCTTCTGCGCCCCGGTGCCTCACGCCGGCGGGAGCGGGAGATCCGAGATCGGGCGATGGAGCTGCTCGCGGTGTTCAATCTCGAGCGGCTTGCCGACGAGTACGCGGGCACCCTGTCGGGCGGCCAGCGCAAGCTGCTCGAGCTGGCGCGCGCCCTGATGACACGCCCGCGGTTGCTGCTGCTCGACGAGCCGATGGCGGGAATCAACCCCACGCTCGGTCGACGGCTGCTCGACCACATGCAGCGGCTGCGCGCCGAGGAGGGCGTCACCTTCCTGTTCATCGAGCACGACATGGAGGTCGTGATGAACCACTCCGACCGCGTCATCGTGATGGCGGAGGGCCGCGTGATCGCCGATGGGACGCCCGACGAGGTCCGCGCGGATCAGAGCGTGATCGACGCATACCTCGGCTCGGGGACTGTCAGGGACGCGGAGTCCGAGGCCTCTCCGGTGGCCGGAGGGGGCCCGCGTGACTCCTGAGAGGACCGCAAACGGAGTCGTCCTGCACGCGGAGGACCTCGTGGCGGGTTACGTGCCCGAGGTCGACATCCTCAACGGCACGTCGGTACAGGTTCGCGAAGGCGAGATCGTGACAGTGATCGGCCCCAACGGTGCCGGAAAATCGACGCTGATCAAGACGATCTTCGGGCTGCTTCGGCCACGGCGTGGTCGGGTGCGGCTGCGCGACGAGGAGATCACGGGACGCAAGCCGCACGACATCACGCGCAGCGGGATGAGCTACGTTCCCCAGCTCGACAACGTATTCCCGAGCCTGTCCGTGACCGAGAACCTTGAGATGGGCTCCCTTGACTCGTCGCGGACGCAGCAGCAGATCGAGCGCATGTTCGAGCTCTTTCCCAGGCTCGGCGAGCGCACGGAGCAGGTCGTGGGGACGATGAGCGGCGGCGAGCGCCAAATGGTGGCGATGGCGAGGGCGCTGATGCCCGATCCCCAGGTGCTGCTCATCGACGAGCCGTCGGCGGGCCTCGCGCCCGCGTTCGTGGACGCGATCTTTGACAAGGTCGAGGAGATAAACCGCACCGGGGTGACGATCGTGATGGTGGAGCAAAACGCGCGCCGCGCGCTCGGGATGTCGAGCCGTGGGTACGTGCTCGACGTGGGAACGAACCGCTTCCAGGGAACCGGCCGGGAGCTGCTCGAGGACCCCAAGGTCGCCGAGCTCTACCTCGGGGGGACCGCCCGGGTCGACCGTCCCGAGGGGGAAGACGAAGCGGCCGGGGCCTAGGTCCCGACCGCTTCGCTTGCTCGCGCAACGTGGCTTGCGCCAGCTGGTACCGCTACTCCGCCTGCTCCGCCGGCTCCGACACGGGGAGCTCTCCGACCGTCTCGGGCACTCCGTTCCTGTATTCGAACGTGTCGTAGACACCGGCCGTGGCGTCACCGGCCTCGTCCATGTCTACTTCGCCGGAGGCGCCGTTGTAGTTGATGTCGTCACCGTTCTGAAGCGCCGTGATCGCGTCGGACAGCGTCAGGAAGGTGAATGAATCGCCTGGCGGCCCGCTGATGTCCCTGACCTCCGCGGCCATGTCCGTGCCGTCCGTCGAGCCGGCGGCGACCGCCGACAGGTAGCACAGGATCGTGGCGTCGAAGTTCTGGGCATCGAACGTCTGCCGCTCGACGTCCTTGGGATCGAACTTCGTGTACGCAGCGTCGAACTGGTCGGTCGGCGAGCCCTTGTCCGGGGCGCCCGGCGCTGTCGCCCGCAGGCCGTCTACGGCATCCGCACCCGCGTCCTCGGCCAGTGCGCTCGACACCAGGCCGTCCGTGACGAACGTCGTCTTCGGATCCCAGTTGCCGGTCCGGACGAGCGCCGGGCCGACCTTGTTGTAGGTCTCCGGGAAGTCGATGATCACGAAAGCGTCGGGGTTGCCCGACGTGATCTGCTCGGCCTCCGAGTCGTAGCTCGGCTGCTCGGGGTCGTAGATCACCTCCTCGCCGATCGAGCCACCCTTCTCCTCCCAGGCGGCCCCAAAGGTGTCGGCGAGTCCGGTCCCGTAGGCGTCGTTACGAGCGCCTATGTTCACGGTCATGCCCTCCACCTTGCCTAGCTCCGCTTCCATGTGGTCGGCCAGGGTGGGGCCCTGGAGGGCGTCGGGCGGTGCGGTGCGGTTCATCAGCCCGTCGGGATCGTCGAGGCCCGTGATCTCGTCGCTCGTCGACGCGGGGGAGATCTGCAGCACGCCCTCGCGTGACGATACGGACTCGAAGGTCGGGATCGTGTCCGCGGACGCCCACGCACCCGCGATGCAGCTCGCGTCGTCGGATTCGACCATCTTGCGCGCGGCCTGAACCGCCGCCTGCGGGTTGGTCTCGTTGTCCTCGGTGACCAGGGTCACCTTGTGGTCCACGCCCGCCTCGTCGATCGCCTTGTTGATCTCGTCGACGGCGAGTTGGGCGGCCTTGTCCCCCGGCGGCCCGAAGTCGGCCAGATCGCCCGACAGCGGCACAGAGTCGCCGACCGTCAGATCGATTGACGTCTCCCCCGGCCCCCCGTCATCGTCGTCATCGCCGCCGCAAGCCGCGAGGCCTAGGGTGAGGCCGGCGACCGCGATCGCGATCCAGACGAACTTCATACGTCTCATTGAGCTCTCCTCTCCGGATCTTCGGTGTGTAGACCCGTTGTCGACCCGTTTTTATCGCGCCAGGCCCTTTCGTGCCCGCTCGCGGGTGATAGCCCTATACCCACTGGGGGGGAAAATCAATAGGGAAACGTTGCTTGTGGGTTAAGCGTCGATGCGACCGACGCTCGACGCCGTCATATCTGCTGCCCCGGAGTAGCAGGCGGGCCCAACCCAACGCGCCGCCACTCGACGATCTTCCCGTCGCGGATCACGAACGCCGTCTTCGCGGTCTCGCCGGTCCCGTCGCCGCACTGACCGGGCCCCGGACGCTCGGTGAGCAGGAACGTCGCGGTGGTGAACTCCCCCTCCCGTTCCGCCCTGATCAACCGCCCGCCGCAGGGGAGAGACGCGTTGAAGAGCTCGGCTTCGCGCCTGCTTTCGATTCGGACGCGGATGGGGGCGTTCTCGGCCAGGCTCGGGATCGCGAACAGATCGGCCGCGGCGCCGATGTCGCCGCGCCGCAGCTCCCGCGACCACGTCGAGATCACCTTCACGGCCTCCGGATCGGCGTCGCCTGCAATCCCTTCGGACGCCGCGCCGGGGTCGGCTCCGGCGGGACTCGATGCGGACTCCTCCTCGCCGTCCCCGCATCCCGCAAGCGCCCCCAGCGAGAGGACGAGCGCGAAGAGGAGCGGGATTCGCCGCATTTGAGCCATGATCGCAGTCTGTCGCGGACTTGACCTCCTCGTACATATGAGCGAACATATGTTCGTTGGTGGTATGCATCCTCATCCCCCGTTTCTCGTTCCTCGCCGCGGTGGGGGGTCGTCGCGAGCGGCTGCTGCACCCCGCGGCGCTGGCGCCCGACCCAGGGGGATGCCAAGCGGTCGGGGAGGTCTCGGGAGCCGCGGAGGCGTTCGGGGTGCGCGCGGGGATGGCGCTCGGAGAGGCGCTCTCGCGCTGTCCCGAGCTGGCGCTGGTGGCGCCGGACGCCGAGCGCACCGAGTCGATGTGGGAGGAGTTGATCGGCCGCCTCGAGAGCGTGGGTGCGGCGGTGGAGCCGGGGAGGCCCGGAGAGGCGTATTTCGAGTCGGGGGGCCTCGAGGGCATCTGGGGCGGGCACCTCGAGGGTGTCCTGAATTCTGTGCGCCGGGCGCTCGACATGGCGGCGCGGATCGGCGCTGCGACGGCTCGCTTTGCCTCCTATGCCGCCGCATGGGGGGCGCGCGGTCGCGGTGCGAAGCGGCGGGCGATCGTTCCGCCGGGCACGGAGCGGGCGTTCCTGGCACCGCTGTCGGTCGCGATGCTCGATGGTCGTCTGGAAGCCGACATATCCGTAGAGCTGGAGAGGCTCGGGATTCGCACGCTCGGGGAGCTGGCGGCGCTGCCGAGCGGTGCAGTCGCCGATCGTTTCGGTGCGGTGGGCCTGCGCGCCCACGAGCTGGCGGGGGGCGTGGATCGGCCTCTGAGGCCGCGCCCCCCGCGCGAGGAGGTGTCGGAATCGCTCGAGCTTCCGGAAGCGGCCTCCGGTTCCCAGCTCGCGCACGCGCTGTCGCTGCTGGTAGGCCGCCTGCTCGCCCATCCCGCCCGGCGGGGACGCAGCTTTCGCCGTCTGCGGATAACCGGGCGTCTGGCGGCGGGCGGCGGATGGCGCTCCGAGGTGATGTTGCGGCAGGCGAGCGCCGAGCCCGAGTTGCTGCGCCTGGCGCTGCTCCCCAGGCTCGATGAGCTGCCGGGCCCGGCGACGAGGCTGGGCCTGAAGGCGCTCGTCCTCGGTCCGCTGGGGCACGACCAGCCCGCGCTGTCGCGCTCCCCGCACGAGCGCCGTCGGGAGCGGCTCGGTGAGGCGGTGCGCCAGGCGCGCGCGGCGGGTGGCCGGGACGCAGTCCTGCAAGTGCTCGATGTCGACGTCCGCTCGCGGGTGCCGGAGCGGCGGGTGATGCTGACCCCGTTCCCCGAGGCGCCGGAATGAGCGTCTATGCGGCCTCCCCCGCTGCCGTCGTGGCCGACGGCGAGGGCCTGCCGCGCGCCGTCGGCGCGGTGGGGGTCGAGGCCGTGCGCGAAGAGTGGGTGGTCGAGGATCGCTGGTGGACCCCCGCCCCGCTCAGGCGCCGCTACTTCGAGCTCGCGCTCGACGACGGGCGCTGCGTGGTGGTCTTTCGGGAGCTCGAGGGCGGGCGCTGGTACTCGCAGCGGGGGTAGGACTGTTACGAATGGGCTACGTCGAGCTGCATTGCCACTCCGCCTACTCGTTCCTCGATGGCGCGTCGTCGCCGGCCGAGCTGGCGGCGACCGCGGCCGCGCACGGCCATGACGCTCTCGCGATCACCGACCACGACGGGCTGTGGGGGGCGATGGAGTTCGCGCACGCGTGCAAGGGAGTCGGCGTGCGCCCGATCACCGGAGCGGAGATCACGGTCGAGGATCCGGCACCAGACCGCGACCCGTTCCATCTCACGCTGCTCGTCGAGGAAGCCGTCGGTTACCGCAATCTGTGCCGGCTGCTGACCGAGGCGCATCGGGGGACGCGCCCCAGCCGCGACCGCGAGCCCCTCCCACCCGCCGTCACGCTCGAGGATGTCGAACGGCTTGCCGGCGGCCTCGTGTGCCTGTCGGGGTGCGCGAGGGAAGGTGCGCTCGCGGGACGGTGGGATCGGGAGCGCAACGAGGCCGAGGCGCTGGGACGTCGCCTTCGGTCGGCGTTCGGCTGCGATCGCTTTCGGGTTGAGCTCCAGCGGCCGCTGTGGCGGCGCGATCGAGCCCGCAACAGGTGGCTGGCCGCGCTCGCCGAGCGGCTCGGGGTGGCATGCGTAGCGACCGGCGACGTGCACGCCCACGAGCCGGCGCGCGTCGCGCTCCAGGACGCGCTGGTGGCGGTTCGTCTGCGGGCGACGCTGGAGGAGACCGAGTCGGAGCGGCGCGGGAACGCGGCGTCGGTGATGCTCCCGGACGATGAGGTTGCGACGCGGTTTGCCGACCATCCCGAGGCGGTCGCCGAGAGCGGGCGGCTCGCCGAGCGGCTGCGGTTCGATCTCACCAGCGATCTCGAGTACCGCTATCCGGGCTCGGAGGACCCGGACGCCGACCGACGGCTCGCCGAGGTGTGTGGCGCGCGCCTCGAGGAGCGCTACCCGGGTGGGAGCGAGCGCGCGGAGGCCGAGCGCCGTCTCGAGGAGGAGCTGCGCGTGATTCGCTCGCTGCGCCTGTCGGGGTTCTTCCTGCTCCATCGCGAGCTGCTCGAGCTGGCGCGGGAGGTGGCGCGCGAGGTGCGCGGTCCCGACTCGGCGCGGGCCCTGCTACCGCCCGGGCGAGGGCGCGGGTCCAGCGTCAGCTCGATCGTGTGCTACCTGACGGGCCTATCCCATATCGACCCCGTGCGGTGCGAGCTGTTCCTGGGACGGTTCCTGAACGAGGAGATCAACGAGGCGCCCGACATCGACCTCGATTTCCCGCGCGACATTCGCGAGAAGCTGATCCCGCGGGTCCACGAGCGCTACGGCGCGGATCGCTCGGCGCTGGTGGCTGCGTTCGCGACGTACCGTTCGCGGGGGGCGGTGCGGGACCTGGGCAAGGCCCTCGGGTTGCCGCCCGGCGAGATCGAGCGCGTGGCGCGCTCGGTAGACATCCATGGGGGACCCGACTCGGTGGAGCGCGACCTGGAGGAGGCGATCGGTTCCGGGCGGGCCGGGTCGGTGCGGTGGCGCGCGCTGGTGCGGTTGGGCCGGGAGGCGTGGGGTCTCCCCCGCCACCTCTCGCAGCACCCCGGGGGGATGGTGCTCTCGACGCGGCCGCTGGTGGACATGTGCCCGGTGCAGCCGGTGGCGATGGAGGGGCGACAGGCGGTGCAGTGGGACAAGGACTCGTGCGCCGACGCGGGCTTTTTGAAGATCGACCTGCTGGGCCTGGGAATGCTGTCGGCGGTCGAGCGGTGCGTGGAGGAGATCGGGCGCGTGCGCGGGGAGCGGATCGACCTGTCGCGGATCCCGCTCGACGACCCCGAGGTGTACCGGACGATCCGCAGCGCGGAGACGACCGGGGTGTTCCAGATCGAAAGCCGCGCTCAGATGCAGATGCTGTCCCGCTCCCTTCCGGAGAACCTCGACGACCTCACCGTGCAGGTGGCGCTGGTGCGCCCCGGGCCGATTCAGGGGGGTGCGGTGCACCCTTACCTCGAGCGGCGAAAGCGCCTGCGCGAGGATCCCTCTTACAGGGTTCCCTACGACGATCCGTGCCTGGAGCCGATCCTCCGCGACACGCTGGGCGCGATCGTCTTCCAGGACCAGGTGATCCAGGTGGCGATGGCGCTGGCCGGGTTCAGCCCCGGCGAGGCGGAGGGGCTGCGCCGGGCGATGAGCCGCAAGCGCTCGGATGCCGCGCTTCGTGCCTATAAGGAGCGGTTCATCGAGGGCGCGAGGGCGCGAGGAGTCGCGGAGGGCGTCGCGGTGCGGGTGTTCGAGGGGATCCAGGGGTTCTCGGGGTTCGGGTTTCCGAAGTCGCACGCCGCCGCGTTCGGGCTGCTCGCGTACCAGTCGACCTGGCTGCGGGTCCGCTACGGGCCCGAGTTCCTCAGCTCGCTGCTCAACGAGCAGCCGATGGGCTTCTATCCACCCGACGCGCTCGTCCACGAGGCGCAGCGGCGGGGGATCGAGGTGCTGGGCCCGGACGTGAATCGCAGTGGTGTTGAGTGTGCGACCGAGGGCGGCGCGGTCCGGATCGGGCTCGCGTACGTCACCGGCCTGCGCGAGGAGGATGCCCGCCGGGTGGTCGAGGAACGCGACCGAGGGGGCGCGTACGGCCACCTCGAGGATCTCGCGTCCCGATCTGGCGTAGGCCGCGATGCGCTCGCACGGCTGGGTTGGGCTCGGGCGTGCGAGTCGCTGGCAGGCTCTCGCCGGCCGGCATTGTGGCGGCTGGGGGCGGCGGCGGGAGCGGTGGGTGCCGGGGACGGGGTGCAGCTTGCGCTCCCGCTGAGCATGCCGGCGGCGCCCACGCTGCGCGACCAGACGCCATGGGAGCAGGTGGTCGCCGACTACGCGTCGGCGGGGATGGCGCTCGGGGAGCATCCGATGGCGCTGCTGCGCGGGGATCTGACGGAAGGGGTTGCCTCGAGCGTGGAGTTGGGGCGCAGGCGCGATCGCTCGCCGATCGAGGTGGCGGGGATGGTGGTTGCGCGCCAGCGCCCGGCGACGGCGCGCGGCGTGGTGTTCCTGCTGCTCGAGGACGAGGTGGGAACCGTCAACGTGATCGTGCCGCCGCCGGTGTACGAGCGCCACCGGCTGGTGGTCCGAACCGCGTCGTTCGTTCGCATCAGGGGTCGCCTCGAGCGCCACGACGGGACGACGAATGTGGTCGCGGCCGCCGTTGCCTCGCTTTCGCGGCCCGACATGCCGGGCGGGGAGGTGCGCCACATCGAGCCGCCCGTCGAGCGCGAGACGGGGCGCGCGGGCGGGGGCGCCGCGGAGGATGGGCGGGCCGCGCTGTCGAATCTCGCCGCCGCGATGCCGGCCGGGCACAGTTTCGGCAGGCGCGGTCGGTGAGCGGCAGTGCAAGATCGGTTGCAGAACACATGTTCCGTCCTGCCCCGCCCGTAGTGTCGCGCGCCGTGAGCTCGGTTTCGACACGACTGGTCGCCCGCCTCATGGACGGGCTCGACCTGGCGATCGACTTCGCCACGCTTGGCGAGTACGGGCTCGAAGAGCTGCCCGCAGACGGGACCGGCCGCGAGAGAGTCGCCGGCGCGGGAGTTGCCTCGCTTATACCCAGGGGAGGCGCCCCGCCGTTCGACTGGGAGGCTCTCGTGCCGGCCCGTCGCAGCTCACTCCGCCACGAAGAAGGGCCACCCCTGCGGGTGGCCCTGTAAATACCGGCGGCGACCTACTCTCCCGGACGCTCGCGCGCCAAGTACCATCGGCGCTGAGGGGCTTAACGGCTCTGTTCGGAATGGGAAGAGGTGTTTCCCCCTCGCTATCGCCACCGAAAATCGGCGGGACCTGGGGCCCCGGCGAAGCTTGAAAACTGCACAGCGCCAGTGAGGGGTTAAAAACCCGTCAAGACCTCGGCCCATTAGTACCGGTCTGCTGAGCGCATCTCTGCGCTTGCACAGCCGGCCTATCAACCTGGTGATCTACCAGGGGCCTTACTCCCTCAAGGGGATGGGAGAGCTCATCTCGAGGTAGGCTTCCCGCTTAGATGCCTTCAGCGGTTATCCCGTCCGCACGTAGCTAGCCTGCGGTGCCCTTGGCAGGACAACAGGTACACCAGCGGTGCGTTCATCCCGGTCCTCTCGTACTAAGGATGACTCCTCTCAACTCTCCAACGCCCACGACAGATAGGGACCGAACTGTCTCACGACGTTCTGAACCCAGCTCGCGTGCCGCTTTAATGGGCGAACAGCCCAACCCTTGGGACCTACTCCAGCCCCAGGATGCGACGAGCCGACATCGAGGTGCCAAACCGGGCCGTCGATATGGACTCTTGGGCCCGATGAGCCTGTTATCCCCGGAGTACCTTTTATCCGTTGAGCGACGGCACTTCCACTCGTAACCGCCGGATCACTAAGCCCAACTTTCGTTCCTGCTCGACCCGTCGGTCTCGCAGTCAAGCTCCCTTGTGCCTTTACACTCTGCGCACGATTTCCGACCGTGCTGAGGGAACCTTTGGGCGCCTCCGTTGCGCTTTAGGAGGCGACCGCCCCAGTCAAACTGCCCACCTGACACTGTCCGCGTCCCGGATCACGGCGACGCGTTAGAGGCCCAGAACACCAAGGGTGGTATCTCAAGGATGGCTCCCCGGCAGCCGAAGCCACCGGTTCACAGCCTCCCACCTATCCTGAGCGAGATGCCCCAGACTCCAATGTCAAGTTGCAGTAAAGGTTCACGGGGTCTTTCCGTCTTGCCGCGGGTACTCGGCATCTTCACCGAGACTTTAATTTCACCGAGCCCCTCGTTGAGACAGCGTCCAGGTCGTTACGCCATTCGTGCAGGTCGGAACTTACCCGACAAGGAATTTCGCTAAGCGCCTTACTCAACGTCGAACACGCTGAGCGGACAGCACTCTCCTTGGTAGCGCCGTCCCTGCATGTCGCCATGCAGCTGGGACCATCTCATCACCCTGCATCCAGGGTGTTCGGCGTATGGCCTCTGAGGATTCTGATCAGATGTGTGCGTGGCTTGCGGTGATTCATCGTCTCTGTGATCCGAGCGATCTCGATCAGTCCTGTTGTCGTCAAATGGCGCCCTGCCTTGCAGAGCTCCACGCATTCCCAGAACTTCTCGAAATCAGCCTGCTTCGCGGTGCGAAGCGGGTGTTGCTCGAAAAACGGAATGATCACTCGAAGGAGATCATCACGTCGGGCGACTGTGTAGCGGTAGAGGTCCTCCTTGTGGTTGTCATGCCGTCTGTTGATCCCGACGGATCCGACTCCAAAGAAGTCCGCAAGCTCGTGCAGCGCGGACACGCTCGCCGCGCCTTGCACAACCACAAAGCTATGGGACACCTGGAAGCCGGTCTTGTAGCCACGACGGCTTCTGCGGTTCGGTTGCCGCACGAAGCCGATTGAGAAGCACCCTTCTCCATCTACAAAGCCGATCACCCAGCCAATCCTGATCAGCCTTTCCTGCTGGTTTTCCGCACTGGCGGGATTGTCACTGCCCACGCGTACAGACTAGGGCGAGTACCGGCCAGATCCTCGGGTTTTCCAGCATACAGCCGAATACAAACTGTGACATTTCTGTCACAGCGGGCAACGAATTACCTTAGGACCGTTATAGTTACGGCCGCCGTTTACCGGGGCTTGGCTTCAGTGCTTCGCGGCCGAAGCCGCTAACACCTCCGCGTAACCTTCCGGCACCGGGCAGGCGTCAGCCCCTATACGTCGTCTTTCGACTTAGCAGAGGCCTGTGTTTTTGGTAAACAGTCGCCTGGACCTATTCACTGCGGCCCCCTCGGGCTCCACCAGCAAGTGGCTTCACCCTACCGGGGCGCCCCTTATCCCGAAGTTACGGGGCGAATTTGCCGAGTTCCTTAACGAGGGTTAGCTCGCTCACCTCAGTGTTCTCCACCTGTCCACCTGTGTCGGTTTGCGGTACGGGCACGAGTGCCCTGCCTAGAGGTTTTTCCTGGAGGCATGGCTTCAGGGACTGGCCGGCGGTCAAGCCAGCTGGCATCGCACCTCGCGTCAACACCGCGGCGGATTTTCCTACCGCGACTCGCTACATGCTTGCCCCAGGACGACCATCGCCTGGGTTCCCTTAGCCTTCCCCGTCACCCCTTTGGTCGTAACGGACACGTCGTGGTACGGGAATATCAACCCGTTAGCCATCGGCTACGCCTTTCGGCCTCGCCTTAGGTCCCGACTAACCCTGAGCAGACGAACTTTACTCAGGAAACCTCGGACGATCGGTGGAAGGGATTCTCACCCTTCTTTCGTTACTCATGCCGGCATTCTCACTTCCGGCCGCTCCACGCCGGCTTACGCCAACGCTTCACAGCAGCAGGAACGCTCTCCTACCGATCGCGGAACCCGCAGGATCCACGATCTCACAGCTTCGGAGGCTAGCTTGAGCCCCGTTGAATTGTCCGCGCCCGAACACTTGACCAGTGAGCTGTTACGCACTCTTTCAAGGATGGCTGCTTCTAAGCCAACCTCTTGGTTGTCTCGGCATTCGGACATCGTTTCCCACTTAGTCAACACTTAGGGTCCTTAGCTGACGGTCTGGGTTGTTCCCCTCTCGCGTACGAAGTTTATCCCCCGCACGCTGACTCCCGAGATATACGTGACGGTCTTCGGAGTTTGCCTGAAGTCGGTAACCTGGTAGGGCCCCTAGTCCAAGCAGTGCTCTACGGCCGAAACGCACTCACTCGAGGCTATACCTAAATATATTTCGGAGAGAACCAGATATCTCTGGGCTTGCTTAGCCTTTCACTCCTATCCACAGGTCATCCGCCCAGTTTTCAACCTAGGTCGGTTCGGTCCTCCACGAGGTCTTACCCCCGCTTCAACCTGCCCATGGATAGCTCGCCCAGTTTCGGGTCTACCGCCGGTGACTGAATCGCCCTGTTCGGACTCGCTTTCGCTGCGGCTCCGCTCATCGCTTAACCTCGCCACCGACGAGTAACTCGCCGGCCCGTTATGCAAAAAGTACGCCGTCACACCCGAAGGTGCTCCGACCACTTGTAGGCACGCGGTTTCAGGTACTATTTCACTCCCCTTCAGGGGTGCTTTTCACCTTTCCCTCACGGTACTAGTTCACTATCGGTCACCAGGGAGTACTTAGCCTTGGGGGGTGGTCCCCCCGGGTTCGGACCGCGTTCCACGTGAGCGGTCCTACTCAGGAACTTCACCGGCAGGCCAGCTCGCTTTCGCCTACGGGACGATTGCCCTCTGTGGTGCGAGGTTCCACTCGCTTCGACTAACGACCGGCTTGGTAACTGCCGCCGGGCCAGGCACGGCCCGGACGCAAAGTCCTACAACCCCCGGCAGGCAACGCGTGCCCGCTTACACCTGCCAGGTTTGGGCTGTTCCCCTTTCGCTCGCCACTACTCAGGGAGTCTCGGTTGATTTCCTTTCCTCGGGGTACTGAGATGTGTCAGTTCTCCCGCTTGCCTTCCCGTGCCTATGTGTTCAGCACGAAACGACGCCGCATTACCGGCGCCGGGTTTACCCATTCGGAGATCCGCGGCTCAAAGGCTGTTCAGCGCCTCCCCGCGGCTTATCGCAGCCGTCCACGTCCTTCTTCGGCTCCTGGTGCCAAGGCATCCACCGCTTGCCCTTACTATCTTGACGGTGAGTACCGCCCCACGCTCGCGCGCGCGGCGGTGTGTTTTAACCCTTTCTTTGGCTCTGTGCAGTTTTCAAGCTTCGTCGAGGCCGGACGACGGAGTGCTTCCGCCGACGGTCCCTCAAAACTGAGCAGTGCCGCACGGTACCGCGCGTAGCGGCACCGGCCAGGCCCGGTCGACATTCGGGAATGTCTCCCTAGAAAGGAGGTGATCCAGCCGCAGCTTCCGCTACGGCTACCTTGTTACGACTTCACCCCAATCACGGGCCCCACCTTCGACGGCTCCCTCCCGTAAGGGTTAGGCCACCGGCTTCGGGTGTTGCCCGCTTTCGTGGTGTGACGGGCGGTGTGTACAAGGCCCGGGAACGTATTCACCGCGGCGTTGCTGATCCGCGATTACTAGCAACTCCACCTTCATGGAGGCGAGTTTCAGCCTCCAATCCGAACCGAGACGCGCTTTATGGGATTTGCTCCACCTCGCGGTATTGCTTCCCTCTGTACGCGCCAATGTAGCACGTGTGTAGCCCTGGACATA
>Ga0081538_10002002_pt1 | contig 20345 bp, 20 predicted proteins | sample TabmetS5T2R1_FD_71022 | JGI IMG/M metagenome (GOLD analysis project Ga0081538, IMG submission 71022) | Tabebuia heterophylla rhizosphere microbial communities from the University of Puerto Rico - S5T2R1 | ecosystem: Host-associated > Plants > Roots > Rhizosphere ...
ACTTACGGCGGGTGCTCGCGCCTCGACACCCACCGCAACTCGGAACTCGAGCGACGCAGCGAAGGAGACCCAGGATGCCCGACCCGGACGCATCGCGACGTCGTGCCCGGCTGCGCCGCGACGGCCAGCAGTGGAACTTCGACCGCGCCGTCAAGGACACCGGACGCGTCTTCCACTTCCAGCATCCGGGCCGGGGCAAGCTGCCGGCCAGCGTGAAAATGCACGCGATGATCAGCAAGCACGTCGGCCGACGGGCCCAGAAGCTCGAGCGGATCGCCAAGGCCGAGGCCGACGCCGGGCACGACATCACCGCCGTGGAGTTCTACTTCGACGCCGCCGTGGCCTTCGCCAACGCCCAGCACACGGTCTTCGTCGTCGACGACGAGAAGCGCTACCTGCACGGCAGCGTGCTCCGCTGCTACGACGAGATCCGGCGACTGGCGCCGGTCCAGATCGAGCACCTCGACATCCCGTGGCGAGACACCGTCGTGTCCGGCAATCTCCATCTCGCCCCGACCTCCGAGCCGGCGCCGTTGATTTTCTTCATCCCCGGCTGCGACATGACCAAGGAGATGGTCCCGCACCCGCTCTACAACTTCGCGACCCAGCGCGGGATGCACCTGTTCGCCTTCGACGGCCCCGGTCAGGGCGAGTCCAACCTGCGCGGCATCAAAGTCACCCACGACAACTACGAGGACGCCGCCAGTACGGCGCTCACGGCGCTGCTCGGGCGGCCCGAGGTCGACGCCGAGCGGGTCGCCCTCTACTCGCTCAGCTTCGGCTCGTACTGGGGTGCTCGCTTCGCGGCGACCGACGCCCGGCTCGCCGCCAACGCCTTGGTATGGGCGTCGATCTGCGACAAGTACCACCTGTTCGAGGAGGAGTCGCCACGCTACAAGCAGCTGTTCGCGTTCCTGACCGGGGCCGGGTCGGAGGCCGAGCTCGACGAGTTCATCGCCGGCATGGACCTCACCGACCTGCTGCCCCGGATGAGCGCGCCGACCCTGCTCACCGTCGGGGAGTACGACCCCCGCAGCCCGGTCGACGAGGTCTACGCGCTGTACGACCGGATCGAGGCGCCGGCGCAGCTGTGGGTGTTCGCCGACCAGCACCACGGCGCCAACCTGCACGGCTCGGACGGCAACCAGTGGTACGCCGACCACCACTCGATGACCGCCGACTGGATCCGCGAGCGGCTGTCCGGCAAGCCGATCGACTCCCCGGGTGAGACGGTGTACATCGAGCCGCTGGGCGTCAGCCCGAACGACCCGCGGGTCGCCAAGCGTCGGCAGTGGTTCGACGCCTAGATCGGAGGACGTACGCGTGGACCCGGTTCGGATAGCAGCGGTGGGTGTCGGGTGGTGGGGCGGCCGGCTCGCGGCTGGTGCGGACGCGGCCGGCCTCGAGTTGGTCAACTGCTACTCGCCGAGCGACCGTCGGCTGGCGTTCGCGGAGGAGCACGACTGTCGCGCGGCGGCGTCGTGGGACGACCTCCTCCGCGACCAGGACGTCGAGGCCGTCCTGCTGGCGACGCCGCACTCCACGCACGGAAGTCTCACGGCCGACGCCGCGGCGGCCGGCAAGCACATCTTCGTCGAGAAGCCGCTCACCCTGAACGTGGCCGACGCCAAGCGGGCGATCGCCGCGGCCCGGGACGCCGGCGTCGTGCTCCAGGTGGGACACAACCGGCGTCGCCAGCCCGGCGTACGGCGGCTCAAGGACCTCGTCGACACCGGTCGGCTCGGCCAGATCCATCACGTCGAGGCCAACCTCTCGCATCCGAAGGCGCTCAACCCGCGGACTGGGTGGCGCGGCGATCCGGCCGAGAGTCCCGCCGGTGGCATGACCGGCCTCGGCGTCCACATGGTCGACAACCTGATCTACCTCGTCGGCCGGCCGGCGCGCCTCGCCGCGTTCAGCAAGCCGATCGCGAGCCTCAGCAAGCTGGACGAGGCCACGACGGTGATGCTGGAGTTCGAGTCCGGGCCGCTCGGGTTCGTCGGGACCACGACCGTCGTCCCGGACGTGGCGACGACGGCGGCGTTCGGTACCGAGGCCGCGGCGTGGAACGAGGTCGACGGCGACCGGTTCTACGTCCAGTCGGTGGGAGATCCGGAGCGCCACGAGGAGCCGGTCGAGAACATCGACACGGTCACCGACGAGCTCGCGGAGTTCGCCCGCTGCGTGCGGACCGGCGCGAAGCCCGAGGTCGGCGGGCCGGAGGCGCTGGAGGTCGTGGCCGTGCTGGAAGGGCTCGTCGAGAGCGCCGCGACCCGCCGCGTGGTCGAGCTCGACGACATCCGGGACCGGAGCTGACCTGGCGAGTCTCGCGCCGCCCGCGTCTCAGCTGTCGCCGGCGAGCTCCGGTACGCCGACGAGCGTCTTGTGGACGTGATCGAGCATCAGCCGCTTGGCCGCCTCGACGTCCCGGTCGCGGACGGCCCGCAGGATCTCGCGATGCTGGGCGTTGGCCTCCTTGGGGCTGCGTGACCCCGCCACCAGGGAGGCGACGACATAGGGCGTTCCGCTGTCTTGCAGATTTTCGACGATCGCGGCCAGTCGGGGCGACTGGGATGCGACGTTGAATACCCGATGGAAGGACTTGTTGAGCTCGACCCAGGCGGCCGGATCCCGCTCCTTGTCGGCCCTCTTCTGAATGCTTTCGGCCTGCTCGATCTGCTCCTCGGTGATGTTCTCGACAGCGCGCGCCATCATCTCCGGTTCGAGCAGCTGACGGAGCCAATAGATCTCCTCGACCTCGTCCTTGCTCAAGCTGCGAACGATTGCACCCCGATGGGCGTCGAGCTGGATCAATCCCTCCGCCGACAGGTCGCGAAGTGCCTCCCGGACCGGGGTTGTGCTCACGTCGAGCTGCTTGGCCAGATCGGCCTGGACGAGTCGCTGACCACCAGAAATCTGGCCGGTAAGGATCGCTCGGCGGAGGGTGTCCCGAACGAGCTCGTGCGCTGTGCGCCGCTCGCCGGGGCTAATGGCAAGACTCATCCCTCGGTCCTATTCAAGATCGGTTATGCGATATTCAGTTCGTACTATATCTGACAGGGTTTTGTCGGGCACATTCCGCGTACGGCGTGTGGCTGCTTAACGAGCGAATCTCCAGCCGCCATCGACGTAGAGCGTATGACCGGTCACGAAATCCGAGGCGGATCCGGCCAGAAACAGCACCGCTCCGACGACATCCGTCGGTACCGCGAGCCGGCCCAACGGAATCCGGCCACGCAACGACTCCTCCAGCGCCGGGTCGGCCGCGAACCGCTCCTCGAGCCCCGGTGTCCGGGTCGCCGTCGGAGCCACCGCGTTCACCCGGATGCCGAGCGGCGCCCACTCGACCGCGAGGGCCGCGGTCAGGTGGCTGAGACCGGCCTTGGCCGCGCAGTAGGTGCTACGCCCCGGCGCCACCGTCGCGGCCCAGGTCGAGCTCAGGTTGACGACCTTGCCGTACCCCTCGGCCGCCATCGCGGGCGCGAAGGCCTGCATGGTGAGGAACGGCCCGCGCAACTGGACCTCGTGGATCCGGTCCCAGTCGCCGGCCGTGACGTCCAGGGCCGGCTTCGTCGCGACGGCGCCGGCGCTGTTGACCAGGACGGTCGGAGCGCCGTGCCGGCGTCGGACCGAGTCCGCCAGTGCGGCGATGCTGTCCGGCGACCGCACGTCGACCGGGACGGCGTCGACCTCCGTCGCACCGACGGCCGCGCACCGCTTCCGGCTGGTCGCGAGGCGGTCGGGGTCGCGGGCCGCGAGGACCAGGCGGGCTCCGGAGGTGGCCAGCGCCTCGGCGATCGCGGCCCCGATCCCTCGACTCGCGCCGACGACCACCGCGAGCGCACCGTCGAGGCCCGGGTGCGGGTCGGGGTCGGCGGGAGGTGGCGTCGGCGGATCCGCGGTCACGCCCCGATCCTGTCGCATCCGGCGATCCGCGGGCGACGTACGCCAGGAGCGTCATGCATCATGTATGATATCGTACCAGCGACTTCGGGCTCGCCCGCCCGCACCGCCGATGCCGATCGACGTCCTGACGACCGAGGAGCGAGCCGATGAACGACCGCGTGATCGCCATCGACGCCCACGCCCACATCGCGCCGCCGTGCGTCGGCACCGGCACCGCCTGGGCGTGGCAGGGCCGGCCGGTCGAGCGCGGGCCGGACGGCCAGTTGGAGGTCGTGACCGCGGCCGGCCGGAGCCCGCTGCCGTGGCCACGGGAGGGCGAGGACGTCACCGGACGACTGCGCTACATGGACGGCGTACGGGTCGACATGCAGGTGCTCTCGCTGAGCCCGGCGCTGTGGGAGTACGGCGTCGCCGGTCACGACACCACCTGGGCGGCCCGGCAGTGCAACGACGAGCTGGCCGCGATCGCGACCGAGCACCCGGCCCGCTTTCGCGTCTTCGCGCACCTCCCGCTCGACGATCCCGACGCGGCCGTCGCCGAGCTGGAGCGCGCGATGCGCCACGATCTCGTGGTCGGCGCTGCCGTCGGCACCAACGTCGCCGGGCGCAACTGGGACGACCCGGCGCTGTTCCCGGTCCTCGAGACCGCCGAGCGGCTCGGCGCCCTGCTCTTCTTCCACCCGGCCGCGGTGCGGTTCATCCCGTACATGCCCGACTACCACCTGCGGAACCTGATCGGGAACCCGACCGAGACGACCGTGACGATCGGCAGCCTGCTGTTCGGCGGCGTCCTCGACCGGCTGCCCGAGCTCAGGGCGCTGTTCGCGCACGGCGGTGGGTACGCCGCGTTCGCCGCCGGCCGGTTCGACCACGGGCATCGCGAGCGCGCCGACGTTCGCGCCAACACCGACGGCGCCGTGCCCTCGGACTACCTGCGCCGGCTGTACTTCGACAACCTGCTGCACAGCGATCCGGCGACCCGCTACCTGATCGACACGGTCAGCGTCGACCGGGTCGTCCTCGGCACCGACTACCCGGCCGACATGGGACCGCGGGAGCCGGTCGAGCCCGTCTTGGCGTCGACCGCGTTCACCGACGACGAGAAGCGCGCGATCCTCGGCACCAACCTCGCCACGCTGCTCGGCCTCGACCTCGCCACGGTCGGCACCTGACCCACCTCACCGCCGAGTAGCGACGTGTCACGTTCGACGTACTGCCCGGCCGGTGAGCCACAGTCCGAGTGCCGCGACGAGCAGGAGCCCGGCGACGGTGGCCCATCCCCACGCCGCGCCGGCCCAGGCGAGCAGCGCCCCGAGGACGGGGGGCCCGACGATGTTCCCGAGCCGCATCAACGTGAGCCCGGTGGCGATGTTGGCGTTCATCTGCTCGTCGGGGCCGGCCTCCGCGCACGCGACCATCATGACCCCGTTCCAACCGATGACCACGAACGACGCCAGCATGAGGAAGGCGACGAGGAGGCCGGTGTCCAGGTCCGCCGGCAGCAGGCCGAACGCCACCAGCACGACACTCGATCCGGTCGCTGCCGCTACCAGCACGGGCAGTCGCGGCGGACCTCGCCAGTCGCTGTACGTCCCGATCACCGGGCGCGCGCTCAGACCGACCAGCTGCGAGAAGAAGAACACCGTCGCCGCGGCCTCGAAGCTCATGTCGAACCGGTCGGTCAGCTCGATCGCGAGATACGTGACGAAGGCCCACTGCGCGGTGCTGAGGCCGATGCAGAAGCCGCCGATGCGGGCCGCGACGGCCGGGCGATACCGCGACCGCTCCCGACGCCGCGGCTCGGCGGGCGGGTTCGGAAGCAGGACGGCCGCGAGAACGCCGAGGACGGTGAACAGGCCCGCCTCGGCGTAGAAGATGCCGCGCCAGCCCCACAGCGGCATCGTGGCCGCGAGTATCCCGGCGACCAGCCCACCCGCCGGCAGGCCGAGCTGGTTCAGGCTGCTCCACAGCGCTCGCCGCCGGCGCGGAGCGCTCTTGATGACCAGGCCGCCGGCGCTGACGGTGTTGACCCCCCACGCCACACCGAAGAGGCCGACCGAGCACACCGCCGCCACCAGGCCCCAGCGCGGGGTCAGGGCGGCGACGCCGGCGAGGCTCAGCGCCGACAGGACCGCGCTGAGCGCGATGACCCGGCCGGCGCCGAGCGCCTTCGTGACCCGGGTCGCCGCCGCCAGGCCGGGCACCCCACCGACGTTCGCTGCGCCGACGAGCAGCCCGATGTCGGTGCTGGTCAGGCTGGTCTGCGCCACCAGGGTCGGCGCCAACACCGCGAACGACGCGACGCCCGTGGCGTTGAGGACCTGGACGCCGGTGCCCACGGTGAGCACCGTCATCGCGCTCGTGTCGCCGGCCGAGGTCCCGGCCACCGGCTTGTCGTCGGACGGCGCCGTCAGCGACTCGCCGTCGCGGTCGCCGGTCAGCCCATCCCCACGATGGGTTGGGTGTCCCGGGTTCGACCGGTCGACACGTCGAGCGGGTGCGTGTCGACGACCAACCGCTCGTCGAACGGGTACGTCGTGTAGATCTCGACGCCGTCGGCGGTGACGATGTGGTCGTTCTCCAGCCGGACCCCGCCGACCTCGGGCGTGCCGTAGTACGGCTCGAGGTTGAAGACCATGCCCTCCTTCAGCGTCATCGGCGCGTCCTTGGACGCCGGACTGAAGAAGGGCGGCTCCCACGGGTTCGTGCCCGCGCCGTGGCCGAGGTTGTCCAGCACGTACGGATCGGCGGCGGCGAACACGTCGGCGTTGGTCGCACCGGGCCGGGTCACCGCCGCGGCGTCGAAGAGGGCGTCGTACACCTTCTGGTGGACCTCGCGCTGCTCCTGGGTCGGCCGGACGTTGCCGCAGACGTAGACCCGCGTCATGTCGCCGTAGTAGCCGTTGAAGCAGGCCCCGATGTCGATGATCACCAGGTCGCCGTTGCGCATGATGCGGTCGGAGGTGAACCGGCGATAGGGAGCGGTGTACGGCCCGGACGCCACGATGTTCTGGCACTGCGACCACTCGCTGCCGAGTGCCGTCATCGTCTGCCACGCGACCGCGAGCACCTCACACTCCTTGACACCAGGCCGCATGAACCGCAGTGCCGCGTCGAACGCCGCCTCGGTGATGACGTTGGCGATCCGCAGGCACTCCTTCTCGTCCTCGGTCTTGACCTCCTTGGCCCGCATCAGGACGCTGTCGTAGCCGTCGACGAACTCCGTCTTCGGGAACGCCTCGCGCAGCTCCTTCTCCAGCGTCGGGCTCCAGAGGTCGACGCCGACCACCTTGCCGGCCAGCGACCCGACCTGCGCCTCGACCTGCTCGGCCCAGCGCTTCATGCCGATCGGCTCGCGGAAGTTGGCCCGGGGCTGGATCTGGTCCTCGCTCATCCAGGTCATGCGCTCGCGGCAGTGGACGTAGTCCATCGTCCACAGGATCGGGTCGCTGCCCTTGGCGAGCACGACGACGGCGTTGCCGAGGATGAACGCCGGTCCGAGATGGTGGCGGTAGCCGGTCAGGTAGCGACAGTCCTCCGGCCGGAACACGAAGAGCAGGTCGACGTCGGAGTCGGCCACCGCGTCCTTGCCACGCTGCAACCGCTCGCGGAGCATGCGTCCCGGGTCGAAGCGAGCCTCCCAGTCGACCGGCATGACTCCTCTGTCCGTCGTCATGGGGTCCTCCTCGACGTCGTGGTGAGCGTGGCCGGCTGCCGCCGCAGCGAGAGGCCGCGCCCGCCGGCCGACTCCAGGACGGCCGGGTTGACGACCGCCTCGGGCACCTCGCCGCGGACCAGCCGGATGGCCGCGGCCACGCTTCGGTTCACGAGGTCGGCCTCGGCCGTACGACTCCACGCCGCCGAGTGGGCGGTGAGGACGATGCGGCTGGAGCGCAGCATCGGGTCGTTCTTCGGCAGCGGCTCCCGATCGGTGGCGTCGAGTCCGGCTCCCGCGATGTCGCCGCGCCGGATCGCCGCGAGCAGGGCGACCTCGTCGACGAGCCCGCCGCGGGCGGTGTTGACCAGGACGGCGTCGGGGCGCATGGTGGCGAGCTCGGCCGCACCGATCAGGGAGTGGTTCGCCGACGACATCGGCACGTGCAGGCTGACGTGGTCGGCGGCCCGGAGCAGGTCGGGCAGGGCGACCAGCTCGACACCGGCAGTCCGCGCGGCGCCGGCCGTCACCGCCGGGTCGGCCGTCAGGATCCGACCGTAGAGACCGCCCGCCTTCCGGGCGAGCGCCGCACCGATCCGACCGAGCCCGACGATGCCGAGGGTCAGCTCACCGAATCGTCGGATCCCCCGTCGCAGCGACTGGACCACCGACGGGTCGCGCTCCCACTCCCCGACCCGGACGGCGTTGTCCAGCTCGCAGACGCGCCGCTCGACGGTGAGCAGCAGGGACAGCGCGTGGTCCGACACCTCCTCGACCGAGGCATCCGGCACGTTGGCGACGACCACACCGAGCCTGGTGGCGGCGGCGACGTCGATGTTGTCGTAGCCGACGCCGCGCCGCACGACACCGCGACAGCGCGGCATGGCGGCGAGCTCGGCCGCGCCGATCCGCTCCACGGCGCCGACGATCAACACCGTCGCGTCGGCGGCGTGAGTCACGACGTCGTCGAGCGACCAGAGGGGGGCACTCACGACTCGGGCGCCGGCCCGCTCGATCTCGGCCTCCGCCTCGGTCAGTCGACCGAGGCGCTCGGACACGATGACGAGCTCGCCTGCCGGTCGCACATGAGATACTTTACAGCATATCTGATCCGCCTCGCGATTGCGGGATGGTGGTCGTCCGAGGGCTCCCGCGGGCCACCACCGTCCCGCAATTGCGGTCGGGGTCTACGGCGGAGGCCAGGACCGGCGGACGGCCACGCCGGTGGCGACGACCGAGCCGCCGACGACCCACAGGACGCCCGCCGTCCCCGCGAACCCGGCCATCAGGCCGGCCGCCGCCGGCACGGTGACCTGACCGAGCCGGTTGGCGGAGATCCGGATCGACATCGCCGTCCCGCGGGTCTCGGGCGTCGTCTCCGTGGCGACCCACGCCATCGTGAGCGGCTGACACAGCCCGAGCGCGAAGCCCGCCACGACCATCGCCGCCAGCGCGGCCGCGAACGAGGTGGCGAAGGGCAATGCCGCCACCGCCAGTCCGGCGGTCAGGACGCTCGCGAACAGCAGCCGGAGTCGGCCCACCCGGTCGACCATCCATCCGATCCCGATCCGGGACACCATCGAGGCGGCCGCCCGCGCGGTCAGCAGGGCGGAGACCGCACCGACCGACAGACCACGCTCCTCGCCCAGCGCGGGAAGATAGATCACGAGGATGTCGACCGCGGCGATCGCGATGAAGCTGACCAGCAGCGAGCCGGTCAGGCCCGGGGTCGCCAGCACCGAGCGCAGGTCTGTCGCGGGCGCGGGCTGGTCCGGGTCGCCTGCCGCTTCGGCCGGACGGGCCCGACCGACGCTCGCGGGCGCGGCGACCGCCGGCGGGACGGACAGCACGGCGATGACGCCGCCCAGCAGCAGCGCCCAGCGGGTGCCGTTCGACCCCGCCTGCGTCGCGACCAGCCCGCCGAGCATCGGTCCGATGAGCTGACCGACCGAGGCGACGAAGGTGAAGTGGCCGAACCGGCGGTCGATGTCGTCCTCGCGACTCTCGTTCGCCACCGCGGTCTGGACCGCGATCATGACCAGGAGGTGACCCATCCCGAAGACCGCGAACATCGCGATGACACCGGCCAGGCCGCCGGCGGCGCCGAGTCCGAGCCCAGCCGCGCCCAGCAGGACGACTCCCGCGATCTGGAACCGGCGCGGACCGGACCGGTCGACCAGGCGGCCGATCATGATGCCGACGGCCAGCGGCACCAGCGCGAAGGCGACCGCGATCAGGCCGAGGTAGCGGGCCGAGACGCCGAGCTCGAGGGCGCGATAGGACACCATCGGGCGGACGAGGCTGACGGCGGTGTGGACGAGCAACACGACGGCGAGGAGTCGGAGGAACCACGGGGCCGGCCTGCGCACCCAGGAGCGCCGTCGGCCCGTCGTCCTCACCTCACCCTGATCACCCGTAATGCATTATATACGATCCGCGAAGACTCGCGGCGCCGGACGACCGGGATCGGTCGATGCCGGGTCAGTCCAGCCGCCGGACGACGCGGAACCGCTCGAGGACGACCAGGGTCTCGTCGTCCACGGTGAACGACGGGTCGCCGAGCGCGGCCCGCAGCTCGTCGCCGTGCCAGAACGTCTCGTGGTCGCGTCGCCACTCCTCGACGGTTTGGTGACCCTCTCCCTCGTCGACGACGTGCTGGAGGTCGACCTCGCGCAGCGGCACGACCGCGACCGACGTCACCTCGATCTCCGCGACCGGATGGTTCGCCGAGTCGACGACGACCGAGCGCCGACCCTTCACCGGCAGCGGCTCGCCCTCGTGCTCGTAGTCGGCGACCAGGCCGGTGGTGGCGACCTTGGTGCCATCGAGGATGGCCGCCACGAGTCGATCGCGCAGCGGGCCGGGGAAGGCAAACTCGGACGTCGGCAGCGCGTCGGATTCGGTCGGGTCGGGCGTCGGGTCCACCTCGCGACCGTCGCTGAAGCTCCGGGCACGGTCAAGTCGTCAGCAGCTATTCGGGTCAGGGACCTGATAGTTGCTGACAACTTCACAGGCCCGCGCCGAAATCGCGTCGCGGGCCGGGCGGTGCGGCTCTAGGGTCCCGTCACATGACCGACGCCGTCGCGATCCGAGCGGAGATCCCGGGCGATCACGATCGGGTACGTGAGGTGCACACCCGTGCCTTCGCGGGCGACCCCCGCGTATCCCGGCTCGCCGACGCGCTCCGGTCCGCGCCGGCGCCGTTGCCACCGCTGTCGCTCGTCGCGACCCTCGACGATCGGGTCGTGGGCCACGTCCTGCTCACCGCGAGCCGGCTGGACGCCCCGCAGCGACTCGTCGACGTCCTCGTGCTCTCACCAATCGGCGTCGACCCGGACCACCAGGGTCGGGGCATCGGGTCGCGTCTCATCGCGGACGCGTTGGCGGCCGCCGACCGGAACGGCGTTCCCCTCGTCTTCCTCGAGGGCGATCCCGGCTACTACGGCCGGCGCGGCTTCGAGACCGCCAGCGCGTACGGCTTCGGCGCCCCTTCGGCCCGCATCCCCGACGTCGCGTTCCAGGTCGCTCGGCTGTCGGGGTACGAGCCGTGGATGACCGGGACGCTCGTGTACTCCGAGACCTTCTGGGCGCTCGACTGCGTCGGCCTCCGACCAGCTGACCCGGCGCCGGCGCTGGCTGAGGTGCTGGCGAGCGGACAACCGCGGTCGGCACGGGCGAAGGCGGTGGCCGACGCCATCCGGCGGTCGACGCGGGCCCGCTGGGTCGGCGTCTACACCGTCGCCGACGGAATGGTGCGAAACGAGGGCTGGAGCGGTCCGGGCGCCCCGGCGTACCCGACGTTCCCCGTCACCCAGGGCCTGACCGCGCACGCCGTTCGGACCGGATCGGTCGCGATGAGCAACGACGTCGGCCGCGACCCGCGCTACCTGGCCAACCAGGACGACTCCGGCTCCGAGCTGATCGTGCCGGTGCGGGACGGCTCCGGCCGGGTCGTCGGGACCCTCGACGTCGAGAGCGACCGGACGGGTGCGTTCGGGGGCGCCGAGATCGCGGAGTACGAGCGGCTGGCCCGGATGCTCGGCCCGCTGCTCGCGGACCGACCTCAGTAGCTGTAGCCGCCGCCGGTGTCGCCGGAGTCGGCGCCGCCGTCGTCCGAGCCCACGGTCGTCGCCGCCTGCCAGGTGAACGACGTGCCGCCGAACGTGTCGGTCAGGCCGTCGCCGGTGGCCTGACCGGGTGACCTGTCCTGCGTGAACGTGTACAGCGGAGCGCCGTCGTACGTCAGCTGCCGGTCGCCGGTGTCGTCGCGAGTGATGACGTCCAGGCCGTCGATGTCGGACGGCAGGTCACCGTCGGGGGTCGCCGGAGTCCAGAAGCCCAGGCAGGCGTCGACGCACTCGATGCCGCCGTCGGCCTCCTCCTCGGCGAAGTAGAGCGTGCGGCCGGAACTGTCGACCAGGACGGTCCCGACGTCGGACACGTCGCGGGTGCCGACCGCACCGGAGCCGTCGCTCGCGCCGCCGGAGTCGTCTGAGCCGTCGTCGGATCCGCAGGCGACGAGCGCGACCGCGAGGGCCGCCGCTCCGACCGGGCCGGCGAGACGGGTGATCGTCGATGAATGCCTCATGTCCCCGATACGCACGAGGGCGCCGGATGGTTCAGATGAACCGTTCGGGCCGCTGCCGCGTACCTGGGGTGTGGACGAGGCGCTGGGTCGACACGACGCGGCGGTCCGGGCGATGTACGACCGCTTCCGCGGGCCGCTGATGGGCTACGTCCTGCGCTCGGTCGGCGGCGACTTCCAGCAGGCCGAGGACGTCGTCCAGGAGACGATGACCCGGGCCTGGCAGCGCGCCGACTCGCTGACGCCGGAGGAGGCCGGGCCGTGGCTGTTCACGGTCGCGCACAACCTCGTCGTCTCGGGGTTCCGCCGTCGGTCGGCACGGCCCGCCGAGGTCCCGATCGGCGACCGCGACTTCGAAGCGGCCGGCGACGACATCGACCGGGCCCTGCAGTCGTGGCAGATCGCGACGGCGCTGCGCGCTCTGACCCCTGAGCACCGCGGCGTGATCGTCGAGCTCTTCTACCGCCGGCGCACCGTCTCCGAGGCGGCGGCGGTCCTGGGCGTCCCCGTCGGGACGGTGAAGTCGCGGTCGTTCTACGCGCTACGCGCCCTTCGGGTCACGTTGGAGGAACAAGGGGTGATCAGCCCATGACGTGCCTGCAGACGGTCTCCCTCGGGGCCTACGTCCTCGGAGCGCTGGACGTTCCGGAGCGGCTCCGGACCGAGGCGCACCTGCGCGACTGCGCCCCCTGCCGGGACGAGCTGGTGCGCCTGGCGCCGCTGCCCGGCCTGTTGGGTCAGGTGTCGCTCGACGACGTGGTGACGCCCGACGATCCCGTACGTCCGGACGTCCCGCCAGCCGCGACGGGGCCGGCCCGACCGGCCGTACCCCGGCGCTGGACCGGACTTCTCGTCGGCGCCGCCGCCGTTCTCGTGCTCCTCGTGGGCATCGGAGTCGCCGGCGTCGTCGTGGTCGACGACCCACCGGCCGACGACCCGGTGGTGGCGACCTGGTCGACCGGCGAGGGCGCCGACGCCATCGACGCCACGGCGGTCCTCGCCGATCGCGGTTGGGGCACCGACATCCGGCTCACGATGGAAGAGCTGCCGGCCCACGAGCGCTGCCGCCTCGTCGTGATCGCCGCCGACGGCCGGGTCGAGACCGCCGGCTGGTGGACCACCGGATACGCCGCCGACGCGGTGGTCCCGGCGAGCACGTCCATCGACGTCGCCGCCATCGAACGGATGGAGGTCCGGGCCGGCGACCGCGTCCTTGCCGTGCTGCGACCGGCCTAGCGAGGCCTGGCAAGGCCCCGGGCGAGGGCGCGGCGATGGCCCCTCGACGGCCCGACCACGGTCCGGCGCGAGACGCTGTGATCGCCTGCCGAGACCGGGACATCGTGCTATGGACGCGCCCCGGTCGTGGGTGTAGAAGTAATGCGCGGGCTGCGCCATCGGCGGCCATGACGAACGGGAGCGCCACGGGGCCTTGCGTTGTTTCGTCCGTATGACGCCGCACGCACGACTCGACCGGGCTCGGACGGTCTTCGCGACGACGCCATCGGCGCCGTCCTCGACGAGAGGGAGAGGCCCAGCGTGACCGTGTTCTTTCACGCGATCATCCGCCGCCAGTCCATCGGACACGGACCCAACCGCATGGGTTCCATCGCCATCTACCGCGACGCCAGGGGGGACGACGGCGCCGGTCCGATCGCCGAGCCGGTCACGCGGATCCGCCTCCAGCCGGGCCAGGATCCCGAAGTACTGATGAGCATGAACGGCTGGGAGACCTGCGGCCGGTCCACGCAACGGGCCGGGATGACCGTGGTCGCCGTCCAGCCGGCCGAGTGGAGCCGGGCCATGTCGGCCTCCTGACCGGCTCTCGACGCGCGGTGCCCGCCTGCGGTCGGGCCAGCTAGCTCGGCTCCGCCACGAACGCCGCGACGTCGGCGGCCGACTGCGGCGCGGAGTGCGCGTCGACGTACCAGTCGATGCCGTCGACCAGCAGGCCGCGGACCATGTCGAGATCGTGCGCGTCTCCCTCGCGACGCAGGTGGAACGGTGGCGGGTAGAAGCAGTCACCGAGCAGTCGTACGCGATCGTCCGGCACCGTGACGACGATCGAGTCGACCGCATGCTGGCCGCCGACGTGATGGAGTCGGACGCCGACCGGCAGGGTGAGGGTGTCGTCGAACACCGTGTCCGGCGGCCGGATCGCGAACCCGTCGAACGACGGCATCGCCCGCGCCCGGGCCCGAAAGCTCGGCCCGAGAAGCGGATCGCGTTCGACCTCGTCGCGGAGGTACGCGTGGCTCCACGGGCGAGCCGCTTCGGCCTCGAGGATCGGACGGTTGGAGGCGTGCGCGACGATCTCGACGTCGTCCCAGGCGACCGCGCCCCACACGTGGTCCCAGTGGTGATGCGTGTAGACCAGCCACCGCGCCGCCGGCAGCCCGGCCGCGCCCATGGCGTCAAGCACCTGGCGCGCGACCGTCGGGCTGTTGCCGGCGTCGACGACGACACTGCCTCGGTCGTCGGCGACCACGGCGACGCAGCCCTGGATGTGGTCGGGATCCGGGTCGTGCGGATGGATCCACACCCGGCCGGCGAGGTGCACCAGACCCGAGCTCATCCCGGCCCCAGCGCACCGGCATCGGCCAGCCGGTCCAGCAGCGCCTCGCGCGGCACCGCGATCGCGCGGCGGGACCGATAGCCGCTGGTCGTCGTGGCCGTCAGCAGGGAGTTGAGCACGGCCTCCTCGACCGACTCCAGCGCGGCCAGGAACAGACCGTTGAGGCTCGCGTCGGGTACGGGTGCCCCGGTCGGCGATGCCGTCGAGAACGCGATCGCATAGTCGCCGCTGCCGTGGGTGAAGTGCGATCCGACTCGGGCCAGTCCGAAGCCGGCGCGCTTGGCGAGCCTACCCAGCTGTCGGGCGTCCACGGCGGCGTCGGTCGCGACGACGAGCATGCAGGAGTTTCCGGGCGGCGTCGGCGACCCGGCGTCCGGCCCGACCAGCACGTCCGGCGACGCGTCCACGCCGAGCACGGTGAGCCGGCCGGCGAAGTTGCTCTGCACCAAGACGCCAAGCGTGCAAGGCGATCCGGCGACCTCGACATGTCTCGACGCGGTCCCGATACCCGCCTTGTAGCCCAGGGCGACGGTGCCGGTGCCGGCGCCGACGCATCCCTCGTCCGGGCGGTCTGCCGACGCGGTCCGCAGCGCCTCCCGTACGTGGTCGTCGGTGATCGGACGCCGCCGGATGTCGGACAGGAAGCCGTCGTTCGTCTCGCCGACGACGACGTTGATCGACGTGGTCTCCTCGTACCCCGGCCGCTCCAGCATCCAACCCAGCAGGGCGTCCGCGACTCGATGGGCCGACAGCGTCGCGGTCAAGGCGACCGGGGTCTCGATCACGCCGAGCTCGGCCACCTGGGTCGCGCCGACGAGCTTCCCGTAGCCGTTGCCGACCGAGATCGCCGCGGGCAGCGTCCGCCGGTCCGCTCCGAGTGCGGTCGGCACGATCGCCGTCACCCCGGTACGGATGTCGTCGCCCTCGACCACGGTGGCGTGACCGACCCGTACGCCGGGGACGTCGGTGATCGCGTTCCCTCGACCCGGCGCCAGCTCGCCCGGCGCGATCCCGAGCTCGCGGGCCCGACGAGGGCGCGGCGGCCCGCTGTCTGGAGGCATCGCGTCGACCCTTTCACGCTCGACCGAATTGTCCGATGCCGCGGGTCACGATCGATGCCGTGGAGTTAGGACCGATCGCGGGCGGGTACAGCGGGGTTCAGAGGAGGGACCTTCCATGTCCGACGGGATCATCGTCATCATCGTCATCATCGCGGTCGTCATCGTCGCGCTGATCGCCCTGTTCGCCATCCGGAGCCGCCGCCAGAGCATGGTCCGGCATCGTCGCGAGGAGGCCATCGAGCAGCGCCGCGAGGCGGAGGTCTACAGCGCCCGCGCCGACCGTCGGGAGGCCGAGGTCGCCGAGCGGAAGGCCCGCGCCGAGCGCGAGCAGGCGACGGCGCGCGAACAGGAGGCTCGGATCGCCGCCGACCGCAAGGCCGCCCAGGAGCGGCAGGAGCACGCCCGGCGGCTCGACCCCGACGAGCGGAACCGCCGAGGCGACACCGACAAGCGGGACCGCCGGGGCGACACCGACCGGCACAATCGGCGAGGCGACACTGACCAGGACGACCCGAACCGACACCGTCGCCCGAACTGACCGCCGATCCGACGAGCGGCGTCCTGTCGTTCGTCGCGCGGGCGTAGACACTTGAGCTCATACATCAATATCGTCTATACGACCGAGCCAGAATTGGCATTAGACGTCATGAGTTAGAGGCGCCACGCTGGAGTCACCAACCCCAGGAGGGACCCAGCGATGACGACCTTCGCGATCGCGGCTCTGGTGCTGATCATGATTCCGGGGCCGGACCAGGCCCTCATCACGCGCAACGCCCTGGCCGGCGGCCGCACCGGCGGGCTGCTGACGATGCTCGGTGGCGCGCTCGGCGTCGCCGTGCACGCCGGCTCGGCCGCCGTCGGGTTGTCGGCCCTGCTGCTCACGTCGTCGACGGCGTTCACCGCGCTCAAGGTCGTCGGTGCCGCTTACCTGCTCTGGCTCGGGCTGCAGACGCTGCGCGCCGCGGTCCGGTCGCGATCGGGGCAGGCCGACGAGCGACCCTCTGCCCCACAGAGCCGGTGGACGTACGTGCGGCAGGGCTTCCTGTCCAACGCGCTCAACGCGAAGGTGGCCCTGTTCTTCGTCACGTTCCTGCCGCAGTTCATGCCCGCTGACACCGGCTCGCCGCAGGCCGCGGCACTGCTGCTCTCGGCCATCTTCGCCGCGCTGTTCGTCGCGTGGTTCACCCTGTACGTCGCGGCGGTCGACCGGCTCGGACCGTGGCTGCGCCAGCCGAGGGTGAAGGCCCGGATCGAGCAGGTCACCGGTCTGATCCTGGTCACCGTCGCCATCCGACTCGCGACCGCGAACCACTAGGTCGGGACGCCGGCGGTGGCGGCAAGCCCTCAGCGGCGCTGCCGGAACGCGTCGGCCGTGGCCGCGTCGAGGTTGGTCAGCTGGGTGTGGATCTGGTCGACCATGGACGGGTCGAGCTCGCCGAGCAGAGCGTGGGCGCGTCGCCACTGTTGGTCGGCCGCCGCCAGATCGCCAGCGAGATACTGCCCGGCGCCGAGGTGGGCGAGGATGCTGGCCTCGGCGTACAGGTCGCCAAGCTCGCGGAAGACCTCGAGCGCCTGGCGGTAGCACGGGAGCGCCCCGGCGGGGTCGCCCCGCTGGAGATGCGTGTCGGCGAGGCAGGACCAGGTGTGGGCCTCGTGGCCGCGATTGCCGAGCTTCTGGTGCAGGAGCAGGGCCTGCTCCAGCAGGTCGATCGCCTGGTCGTGACGTCCCAGCCGGCCCTGGTGCCAGCCGAGGTCGGTGAGCGCGACGGCTCGGCCGAGTTGGTCGTCGAGCTGGTCGAAGCGGTCGTACGCCCGGCGGGCGGCGTCGAGCGCCTCGCCCTCCCGACCCTCGGTGGCGAAGACCAGATCGCGGTAGTAGTACGTCCACGCCTGTCCGTCGGCGTCGTCCCGCGATCGCTCCAGGGCGGTGTCGAGACAGCGGTGCGCCTCGTCGAAGTGGCTCAGGTCGGCGAGGGCCCAGGCCAGGCTGCGGAGCGCACGGGTCTCCTCGACCAGGTCGCCCAGCCGTCGGGCAGCCGCCACGGCGGCCCGCTGGGTCTCGACCCGGTCGTGCCAGCGGCCGCGGCGATGCAGGTAGAAGGCCAGCGCCCGCGCGAGATGGCAGACCTGACGGTCCGCACCGAGGTCGACCGCCAGTCCCAGGGCGGCGAGCAGTCCGGGACTCTCGGCGGTGAGCCAGGCCAGTGCCGCGTCGGTGCCGGCGAGGTCGACCACCGCGACGCCCGGCCGAGCCGCGCCGGGGGCAACGGACTCGATCTGCCCTTGGAGCTGCCGCGAGGCGGCGTGCGCGGTGTGGACGTAGTGATCCAGGAGCCGAAGCCGGGCGTCGTCGCGGTCCGGGTCGTGGGCCTGGCAGAGCTCGTCGGCGTAGGCACGCAGCAGGTCGTGGCTCGCGTAGCGGCCCGGTGCGGGCTCGGTTAGCAGGTTGGCGCGGACCAGCTCGGCCAGGGGATCCCGCACCTGCGCGACCGGGACGCCGGCCAGGCTGGCGGCGGCGGGCATCGTGGCGTCGGCGCCGGGATGCAGCCCCGCGACCAGTCGGAACAGCCGAGCCGCCGGCTCCCCGAGCGCCCCGTAGGACCACGAGAAGATCGTGCGTACGTCGGCGACCCGGTCCAGGGCGCCGAGCGCGTCGCGGAGCTCGTCGGCGACCGCGCTCAGTGAGTGCGAGGGGCGGATCGCGGCCCGGGCGGCGACGATCGCCAGTGCCAGCGGGAGTCCGGCGCAGCGCCGGACGATCTCCTCGGCGGCCGCGGGATCGGCGGCCATCCGCTTCTGGCCGAGCCGGCGGGTCAGCAGCCGGGTCGCCTCGTCCGGCGGCAGCAGCTCGAGGGTGAGCGGGTGGGCGCCGTACGTCATGACCAGCCCGGCCAGGCTGTCTCGGCTGGTGACTACGACCAGGCAGCCGGGTGCCCCGGGCAGCAGCGGGACGACCTGGTCGGCGTCGCGGGCGTTGTCCAGCAGCACCAACAGCCGACGGCCCGCGACCAGGCTGCGGAAGAGCCCGGCCTGGGCCGCCTCGCCGTCGGGGATCCGATGCGGCGGCACCTGCAGTGCCTCCAGGAGCTCGCGGATCGCCGCCTCGGGACGGACGGCCGCCGCCGACGGGTCGTAGCCGCGCAGCGCGACGTAGAGCTGCCCGTCCGGGAAGCGGTCGGCGACCCGATGGGCCCAGTGCGTCGCGAGAGTGGTCTTCCCGACACCGGCCGTGCCCACGATGGCCGCGATCAGCGGCGCCGATGACCTGGGCTCGCCCGGCGGATCCAGCATCGCGTCCAGCGCGGCCAGCTCGATCTCCCGACCGGCGAACCCGTCGACGGCGGCGGGCAGCTGCCTCGGCACCGGGCGATTGCCGCGCGGGGCCCGGCCGGTGAGCAGGTCCGCGTGGACCTGCCGCAGCTCGGGGCTGGGATCGGCGCCGAGCTGCTCGGCGAGCCGGAGCCGAACGGTCTCGTAGCGCTCCAGGGCTTCGGCCGGTCGGCCGGCCGCCTCCAGGACCCGGAGCAGCCGAGCCCAGAGGGTCTCCCGCAGCGGATGCCGCTCCGCCAACTCGGTGAGGCCGGCGAGCCCGACTGGGCCGGTGGCATTGGCCGGGTCGGGAGGCCACCCGCTCGCGAGGTTCAGGTCGACCAGCCGCTCCACGCCGGTGAGATACCGCTCCTGCAGCGCCGGCGCCACGGACTGCTCGAGCCAGTCCGACCGGACGCCGTCGAAGGGCGTGCCGCGCCACAGCGCCAGCGCGGCGACCAGCCGGGATCGCTCGGCGGCCCGGTCCCCGGCGGCCGCGGCCTCGTCGACCAGCCGGCCGAACCGGAGCGCGTCGACCTGGTCCGGCTGCACCGCCAACAGGTAGCCGCCCGGTCGGGCCACGATCGGCTGGCCTTCGACGACGTCCAGGGCGCGCCGCAGCCGCATGACGTTCGTCCGTACGTTCGCCCGCGGATCGCCGCCGCGGTCCGTACCCCACACCGCCGTCGCGAGCCGGTCGGTCGGGACGGTCCGGCCCGCCGACATCGCCAGGACGGCCAGCAGCACCCGCAGCCGCCCGGCCGGCAGCTCCACCGGCCGCCCCGCGACCGAGACGCGGAGCGGGCCGAGCAGCTCGACGGTCAGCAAGCGGCCGTCCCCCTTCCTCACCAGCTGTTTCACCGGACTGACAGCACTCTGCCACGCGCCTGCGCCAGGCTGGCGATCGTTCCGCACGAAGCTGACGCACCGAGGGAGTGCCATGAGCAAGGTGATCTTCGATATGAGCATGTCGCTGGACGGGTACGTCAAGGCCGCCGGCGCCACCGCGGACGAGCCGCTCGGTCAGGGCGGCGAGCGACTCCACGAGTGGGCGATGGCCGATGACACGGCCGGCCGCGAGCTCCTGGACACTGCGGTGGCGGAGGCCGGCGCCTACATCGGCGGCCGCCGGACGTACGACGACTCGCTGCGCTGGTGGGGCGCCGACGGGCCGACCGGACCCGCTCGGTTGCCGCTGTTCGTCGTGACGCACAAGCAGCCCGAGGAAGTCCCGGAGGACAGCGTCTACACCTTCGT